>ERZ1048068.2715-NODE-2715-length-12228-cov-4.695556_pt1 | contig 12228 bp, 9 predicted proteins | sample MGYA00383098_ERZ1048068 | MGnify/ENA primary metagenome ERZ1048068 (study PRJEB29581, sample SAMEA5548368) | metagenome | biome: marine; feature: coastal; material: water | depth 1 m | study: Short-term variability in the microbial, nano- and picoplankton... | reverse complement strand
TCACTAGAAAATTTTGGTTTTCTTATCTTGCGAAAGCATTGGTTATTATGCCTGGAGGGTTCGGAACTTTAGATGAATTCTTTGAGGTTTTAACATTAATACAAACAGGCAAAATTAAGAAAAATCTTCCTATTGTTTTATTTGGAAAAGAATACTGGAGTAAATTAATCAATTTTGAAACCTTGGTTGAATTTGGAACAATTAATAAAGAAGACCTAGACCTTTTCTTTATTGCTGATAGTGTTGAAGAGGCCTTTAATTACATTACATCAAGCATATAATATATTTATGGATATTAAGTTATCTAATGACTTAAAGCTTCTTCTGCCATCACTATGAACACTAACGTATATATATTCATACTTGAGATTTTCTATGTTTTGACTATTCTTCAAGGACATAGTCTAATCTCCTGAAGTAGGGGGCCAGTTGGTTCCAGTTTTGAACCAATAGTTCCACCAAGCTACTCAAAAAATATTTAATCATGGACAAGAATTATTCTTGTGTCAGAATTAAATGATGAAAAAACTACTAGCAATCATTTTTTTATCACCATTTGTAATATCTGAAAATATCAGCATTAAGGAAGTACAAACTAATAATCTAGATTCGGTGATGTTTGTCGGCAATAGCTTTTTTTACTATAACAATAGTCTTCATAACCATTTAAGAAAAATTATCAGTGGAGATAGTTCAGTTGAAACAATCAATACTAGGTCTGTAACAATAAATGGATCATCATTATCTTGGCACTCTGTAGACGCGTACCTGGATAATAAAAATATTGGTAGTTTTCGAATAGATTCAAAAAATGATAATAAGTATATTGAATCTTCAGATACTAGCATTGATGCTGTTATTTTTATGGATTGTAGTCTTTGTCCAATTCACCCAAAGACAAAGGATAATTTCCATAAATATGTAGCAAGACACTCAGCAACTATTAGAGCAAGAGGGGCAGAACCAATGCTGTTTATGTCTTGGCCTTATAAAAATAAAAAAAATATGGTCTTTGAGCTTAGAGAGGAATTTATAAAAGCAGCTAACGCGAATGATATTCTTTTAATACCTGCCGGCGAAGCATTTCATAATTTAAATAAAGCTCACCCTGATATAAATTTATATACCTCAGACATGAGGCATCCCTCTCAAGAGGGCACTTATTTAGCAGCAGCAGTTGTTTTTGGCACTCTGTTTAAAAAGACGACTGAGGGTAATAAAAATATTATGAATCTTAATCCTGAAGATGCCCTCAAGATACAGAAAATTGCTGATAAAACTGTTAAAGAGTTCTTTAAGTAGAATGCCCCAATAACTATAGATTAAATCTCAACAATCTAATTTCATTATCTTATTTGATAAAAGTGTATAATTTTTACATGAAAATAGGTGTACCAAAAGAAATCAAAAATCATGAATATCGTGTAGGTCTTACACCTGAGTCTGTAGCAGAGATATTAAAGAATAATCATGAAGTCTTTATTCAAAAAGATGCAGGATCAGAGATAGGATTTTCTAATGAGGCCTATGAGAGTGCTGGCGCAACAATTATCGATAGCGCTAAAGAGCTTTATGAACTTTCAGAGCTAATAGTTAAAGTAAAAGAACCTATTCCTGAAGAATTCCAATACTTAAATAGTAATCACACTGTCTTTGCATACCTGCATTTAGCAGGTGACCCTAAAACAGGGTTAGAGCTAGCATCTACTGGTATAACTGGTATAGCTCTTGAGACTGTAACTGCTGACAACGGCACTATGCCTTTGCTATCTCCTATGAGTGCTATAGCTGGACAGTTAAGTATTGTTGTTGGCTCATACCATCTACTTAAACCAAATAAAGGTATGGGAACTTTAATAGGTGCATTTCAAGACGTTGAGCCAAGAGTTGTTACCGTAATCGGTGCCGGCGTTGCAGGAACTGAAGCTATTGAAAAAGCAATTGATAATAAAGCTCATCTTAAAATCATTGATTTATCGGATAAAAGATTAAATGAACTCGAAGCCATTTATGGCAATAAAAACATTGAATATATTTTATCTACTGAAACTGCCATTGAAAGTGCGCTAATGGAATCTGATCTTGTTATAGGTGCAGTCTATGTAATAGGAAAACAAGCCCCTAAAGTTGTAAAAAATTCAATGTTAAAGCAAATGAAACCTGGCGCAGTTATGGTTGATATATCTATTGATCAAGGTGGCTGTTTTGAATCTAGCAAGCCCACAACTCATGCTAACCCAACTTATGATCAAGATGGAATCATTCATTACTGCGTAACCAATATGCCAGGAGCAGTTCCGCTAACCGCAACTCAAGCACTTAACAAAGCTACTCTTCCTTATATTCTTGAGCTTGCAAATAGGGGTATAGATATTGCTTTGGCAGAGAATGAGCATCTAGCTAATGGTTTGAACATCAAAAACTCCGAGGTTGTTCACGAAGCAGTCAAAGAGGCTCTTTCTATCGCTAGCTAAGCAGCATGAAACTCTCTGTCTATTATGTAGATGCTTTTACAGATAAATTGTTTTCAGGAAATCCTGCAGCAGTTATTTTTTCTGATATAAAAGATGCTGATTTAATGCAGAATATTGCTTCTGAAAATAATCTTTCTGAAACAGCCTTTATTAGAAAAGTAGATGGTCAATACCATATCCGATGGTTTGCACCATCGTGCGAAATAGACTTATGTGGTCATGCAACTTTAGCTTCAGCTTATGTTTATTTTAATTTTATTAATCCCGGTTCAACAGAGTTTGAAGTTCATTCAACAAAAAATGGAACATTAAAAGTTATTTTAAAAAATGATTTACTTTTTTTAGACTTCCCAAAAGATTCTATCGCTCCAGTAAATGAAAACTCAGTTGAAAAAATTATAGGAAATAAACCTCTTGAAATATATCAAGGAAGGGATGATATTTTAGCAATTGTAAGTTCTGAAAAAATCATTAGAGATTTAAAAATAGATTTTGATCTATTAAAAAAGATTAATGTTAGAGGTTTAATTGTATCTGCACAGGGAGAGAATTGTGATTTTGTATCTAGGTGTTTTTTTCCTGGTACAGGTGTAAATGAGGATCCTGTTACAGGCTCTGCTCATACAACCTTAACCCCATACTGGAGTAAAAAATTAAATAAAAAACAATTATCTGCAATACAACTATCAAAAAGAGGAGGGGTTCTTAGATGTGAGGATAAAGATAAGAGAATTATTATAGGTGGAAAGGCTGTTTTATATTTGAAGGGTGAAATTTACATCTAGATTTCTATTATTTGTTTTCCAAAATTCTTTCCTGTCAAAACATCTCTTAAAGCCTGTGGGGCATTTTCAAAACCTTTTGTTATAGTTTCTCTGTAGCGGATACTTCCTTCTGAGACATAGTCTGATAGAACTTCAGTTGCCGCTTCAAATTCATCGACCCATTCATGAACAACAAAAAATCTATGTTTAGGCTTTGGATTAAGCTTGCCCAAAACATGAAATGGTGTCTCCGCATTCAACATGTCATCTTCATTGTATTGAGATATAAAACCACAAACCGGTACTCGTGCATTCTTATTTAATAAAGGCGCAACTGCTCTGGTTAGATCACCGCCAACATTTTCAAAATAAATATCGATACCGTTTGGGCATGCTTTCTTTATCTGCTCATCAAGGTTACCTGTCTTGTAGTCAATACATTCATCAAGCTTTAAAACCTCTTTTACATACTTACATTTTTCAGGACCACCAGCTACTCCAATAACATTACATCCATAAATTTTGCCCAGTTGGCCAACTACAGAGCCAACAGCGCCAGAGGCGGCTGAGACTACTAGCGTATCACCTTGTTTTGGTTTAGCTACTCTATTAAGGCCAAAGTAGGCTGTTCTTCCTGGCATTCCAAGAGTACCTAAATGCAATGATAATGAATGATTGTTATCAGGAACTTTTGTTAGGGCTAAATCAGTATCTTTAGTTTTAATATATGTTTGCCACCCTTTATGTGTACATACTTTATCTCCAACTTTATACAAATTAGATTTACTTTCTACGACCACTCCAGCAGTTTCACCTGTCATTGGTTCGCCCAATTGTGCTGGACTAGCATAAGAGACTCCGTCATTCATTCTGCCTCTCATATAGGGATCAATAGAAAGGTATTTAACCTCTATTAAAATTTCATTTTTATCTAAGCTTGTAATTTTTTCTTGATGCATTTTCCAGCAGTCATCATCTGGCATTCCTTTAGGTCTTTTATTAAGAAGATATTGCGTATTTACATATTCCATAGTTTTATACTAATTTTGTAAGTTTTCTAAAGTGCTTTCTACATACCGGGCTATATATATCATTACCACCTACAACAACTTTAGTTCCCTCAGTAACAACTTTACCCGAATCATCTCTTCTAACAACCATCGTTGCTTTTCTAACACAATATGAGCATATAGTTTTAAGTTCAATAAGGTTATCTGCTAAAGCTAATAATTCAGAACTACCTTCAAATAATTCTCCTCTAAAGTCAGTTCTTATTCCATAGCACATAACAGGAAAATTAAGTTTGTCAGCTACTTGACCCAGTTGTCGAACTTGATTCTTAGTTAAGAATTGAGCTTCATCAATCAAAACACAACTAAGTTTTTTTGATTTATGTTTATCAATATAGCCAATAAAATCAAAGTCCTTGTCTGCAATTATAGCTTTTGCATTTAGGCCAATTCTTGAAACAATTTTTCCTTTAGATAACTTACTCGTTTCATTAGGCAAAAAGATCATAGTATCTAAACCAGACTCTTTGTAGTTATGGTTTGATTGAAGCAAAGAAGTAGATTTACCTGCATTCATTGTTGAGTAAAAAAAATGTAACTTTGCCATAAATTTTAATTTCGATTATAAGTAGGTAATAATAGTTCATGAACGTTTTTCAAGAAAGGGGCATTACTCATTTAGATCTACATGGAGAAAGACATTTCGATGTCGCACCTAAGATTTTAGATTTTGTCTTTCAATATCAGAACGAAATACCTTTAATAATTATTTGCGGAAACAGCAATCAAATGATTAAGATAGTCACAGAAGAACTAGAAAAAGAGTCCATAACTTACTCTTCGCCGCGTTTTGGCATTATTAGAGTTGAGGGTTTATAAGAATATGAATACACATGACATTTTGCTACTTGAAGAACAACTGTCTGATGAAGAGTTAAGCATCCAAAATACAGCTAGAGATTATTGCCAATCTGAATTAATGCCAAGAATTCTTGAGGCTAATAGAAATGAGGTTTTTGATAAGGATATCTATAAAGAGATGGGTAATCTTGGATTTTTAGGAGCGCCAATTAAAGGGTATGGCTGTGCCGGTGTGAACTATGTATCTTATGGCCTTATAGCAAGAGAGATCGAGAGAGTAGATTCAAGTTACAGGTCTGCATATAGTGTTCAAACCTCCTTAGCTATGCATGCAATTCATAAATTTGGCTCAGAAGAGCAAAAAAATCATTATCTACCTGAAATGGCAAAGGGAAATTTAATTGGATGTTTTGGACTAACAGAGCCTGATGCAGGCTCAGATCCAGGTTCAATGAAAACTCATGCAAAGAAATCAAAAGATGGCTATATTTTAAATGGTTCAAAAACCTGGATTACTAATTCACCAATTGCAGATGTTTTAATTATTTGGGCTAAAGATGAGCAGGGCATATTAAGAGGTTTTATTGTTGATAGGGCGTGCAAGGGTTTAACAACTCCAAAACTAGAGGGTAAATTCTCATTAAGAGCCTCTATTACAGGTCAAATATTTCTAGACGATGTTCATGTTGGTGAGGATAAGATATTACCAGAAGTTCAAAGTTTTAAAGGGCCTTTTTCATGTCTTAATATGGCAAGATATGGCATTGCTTGGGGTTCATTAGGAGCAGCTGAGTTTTGCTTTAATGCATCGTTGGAATATTCAAAAGAACGTGAACAGTTTGGTGAGCCTTTAGCAGCCAAGCAGTTGATGCAAAAAAGATTAGCAGATATGCACTCTGAAATTACTCTCGGGCTACATTCAGTTCTTAGGCTTGGTAGGTTAATAGATGAAGATAAAATGAAACCTGAGATGATATCCCTTATGAAAAGAAATAATTGTCAAAAAGCATTAGATATTGCTAGAGATGCTAGAGATATTCATGGCGGAAACGGAATCAGTGATGAGTATCATGTAATAAGACATCTCATGAACTTAGAAGCTGTGAATACCTATGAAGGAACTTCGGATATTCACAGCTTGATTTTAGGACAAAGCTTAACTCAGTTAAGCTCTTTTTAATTTAAATAAGTCGCGTAAAACTTTTCTAGTTCGCTGTATAGTTCAAGGTTATTTGCAGGCTTAACAAATCCGTGACCCTCATCACCCTTAACCATCCAGAAAAAGTCTTCCCCTTCTTTCTTTCCGCTCTTGATAAGCTCTCTTTTAAGTACTTGAGCATGTTTAATATCTACTCTCCAATCAAGTTTGCCATGAACTATGTATAAAGGAGTTTTAATTCTATCGACCATTTTTATTGGAGAAACTTCGTCAAGAAATTCTTTTTCACTGCTATAGTCACCAATTTCAACTTTTTGCTGCTCATCCCAAATTTCCCAAACCTTTGGCCTCTCAGTAAATAATAATTTCATATCAGTCACACCAACGTAATTAACCGCGCATTTATATAAATCTGGTGTTTTGGTAATTCCGGCCATAACAGCATATCCACCATAACTTGCTCCATGTATACAGATCTTATCTGGGTTTGCAATGCCTTGGCTAATTGCCCAGTTTAATGAGTCAGTAACGTCATCTTGCATTTTTCTACCCCATTCTTTGTTGGCAGACTTAACATGACTTCTTCCATAACCAGTTGACCCTCTAAAATTCATACTTAAAAGGGCATAACCTCTTGATGCAAAGAACTGATGTTCTCTGTTATAGCCCCATGTGTCTCTCGCATTAGGACCACCATGAGGATTAATAATTAGTGGTAAGTTTTTACCGTCAGAATTTACTGGCACTGTTAGATAACCACTTATTAATAGACCATCTCTAGCCTCAAATTCTATAGGTATCATAGGAGACATTTCATTTTTGTTAATCCACGGTCTTGATTTGGCAATAAAGGATATGGACCCGTTATTTCTATCATAGAAATACATTTCACCAGGATTTCTATCACTCCAAGTGGTAACAATTGCTTTGTCTTCATTTTTTGTCCAGCTTCCGATCGAGACTTTGTCATCAGGGAAGGAAGCTTCTATCGACGCATAAACATTTTCTAAATCTTTATCAAGCCATACTCTCTCAGGTTTATCACCATAATAAGTAACGTATACAGGTTTCTGTGTTTTTTCTGATATAGCAATTCCACCAACATCATATCTTGGATGTTCAAATACTTTTTCTACAAATTCATCGTTATAAGCATCATATAACCACATTGCGTCCGTATCGGAATCATCAATTACATCCCCATTTTTGGCTACAGCCTGTCCTCTCATATATACATATCTTGGATCATATGAGTAGGTGCTTATGCTGAAGCTTGGTTCTTGAAATTTGAACTTTCTAAGTAATTTGAAATCAGAGTCACTGTCATTTCGGTGATAAAGATAGGTATATAAACCTTTAACAGCTTGATAACCACGTACATTACCTTGCTGATCAACTGCCCAACCTAATGCAGTTTGACCATCATTAACAGGATCCTTGGCAACCATGGTTAATTTCCCTGAATAAATATTTAGCTTATATACATCAGTTACTTTTGGCCTTCTTTTGTTATAAGAAACAAGAACATGTCTGTCATCCCCATCTAAAGTATCCATTAGGTTTGCGCCAGTTGGGTAGCCATCTTCCCATTTTCCTGGAACAAGTAATTTTGGCTTGGTACCATCTATATTGATTGCCCACATGCTATACGCATCAAGACCAGCCTGTGGCTGTCTATAAAAAGCTATTCTAGAATCACTCAACCAAGTGAACCATAAAATCCTAGCTCCACTGCTTGTACCGCTTAATTGTTGTGAGGTGTTATTCTCTAAGTTTACAACTAACAAGACTCTCGGTGATTGATTATCCTCACCATCATCGTTAGTTGAAATTGCACATTTTGGACCTGATGCAGGCACCATGGTTGCAAAATACTTACCATTTGGAGAGAGAGATCCACTTGTCATTGCTGAATCACACCAAAAATGTTCTATGGGTATATTTTTATTTGCATTAACATCAACTGATGTAAAAGATGCTAATAAAATAATTGGCAATATAAGATTTTTCATAAATATTCCTTTTTTATGTATTTTTTTTATTAATGAATACTATTTAACTATCAGCTAATATATATGTCAAGCATACTTTACACAATTATTTATCATTAAATTGTTTGCACTAAATAGGTAATTGTTCAATAATAGTGTGTTAATAAACATATTGTAAACATTCAAGGGGATTTTGTTATGTTAAATAGAAATTTATTTTTTGCACTTATATTTAGTTTTTTTGCTACTACTAGTGTGTATGCGGATAATCCTGGCACTGAAGAAGTAGCTGCAACTCCAGTTGCTGAGACATCTGATGTCCAAGAGGAAGTCGCAATGGAAGCTTCAGTTGCAGAAACATCAAGTTCTGCTGCAGATGATTCAGATAGTGTTGAGCTTACAAAAGTAAGTGTCACTGGATCAAGAATTAAAAGAACTGATATTGAAGGACCGCAACCTCTTGTTGTTATTACAAGTGATGATATAGATCAAGGTGGATTCCTTTCTGTATATGAAGCAGTTGCTGCTTTATCTCAAAATACAGGTCAAACAGTTATGGATGGTCTTGGAGGCGGTACAAACAATGCCTCACAAAACACAATTAATTTACGTGATTTTGGCCCATCAAGAACACTTGTTCTTGTTAACGGTAAAAGAAGAGCAAATTATCCTTATCCATCAGGTGGAGATGCATCATTTAACTGGAACAGAATACCTGTTGGTATTGTAGAAAGAATTGAAATATTAACAGCTGGTGCTTCAGCTATTTATGGAGCAGATGCTGTATCTGGTGTTATTAATATAATCTTAGTTGATGGTATGGAAGATTTCTCTGTACAAGTCAGATACGGTGAACATCAACCTGGCACAGGAAGAGAATCAGGTGAATCTGTTGGTATTGAGATGAGTGGTGGTAAGTACTTTGATAATGGAAGTATGGTTTTTGGTTTTGAAACCAATACCGTTAACCCTATTAATGGTAAAGACAGACCTATGTTTGATACAAGATTTGATGAGCCAGTAGGTTACTATCATTATGGTACTTGGGCAGGAAAGCTAAACGCAAGAAGTTATTCTGGTTATGCGTTCCTTCCAAGTGAATCAGGCGCATTAAATACAACATGTGAAGATTTAAACCTTGAAACAGATGCCATGGGTAATTACGGATGGGGTCAAACTGTTTACACAGACCCTTCAGGTGATACATGGGGTCCTCTAGGACGTTCATATGGTGCTGATTGGAAATATTGTAACTTAGATGCTTCAGCATGGACTACTGTTAGAAACGGATATGACAATAACTCAGCATATTTAGCAGGTTCTTATACTTTAGAAAATGGAATACAGCTTAATGCCGATGTCCATTATTGGGATACTGAGCTTAAAAATGATTATTACCCTTATTTTGTGCAGGCGCAATATGATGGAAGAGCAGCTTTCACTGATGATGGAGGAATAATTGCATATTCAGATGGTAGCCCGGGTCCAGCTGCGGCAGGTAGATCAATGCATCCAGCCATGTTCGATGCCGGTGTGTATGTAAGTGGCCAAAGGTTTTTCCCTGAAAAATCATGGAGAGCAGAATTTGAAGAAAAAACACTTTCTTACACATTAACAGCTACAAGTACCTTTGAATTTCAAGATGCTATATGGGATTGGGAACTTGCGTATGTAAAAGATAGTTATGATTATCTTAATGGTGGACAAGATGTACTAAATGATAGTTTAGAAAGATGGATGTGTGGTGGAGTAGCTGACACTCAATATGCGTCTTTATGTACAGATGGTACCTATGGTTATCAAGTTTACAATCCTGATACATTTTGGGGTTCATATGAAACAGCTGCATCATATGGTTTATGGCAGAGAATTTATATTGAAGGTGAGTCAAGCTCCGAAACACTTCAATTTACAACTAGTGGTGAACTATTTACTTTACCAGCTGGACCAGTTGGTTTCGCATTTCATGCAGAAGACACAACAACGGATTACGTAATTACTCCAGGTCCACAATACCAAGCTGGCAATGTTTGGGGTAACTCAACAACAAAAGGTGGTGGTGAAAGAACTAGGACTTCTTATGCAATAGAAGCAATAGTTCCTGTTGCTGCAAATTTTGATTTATATTTAGCAAGAAGATCTGATAGTTATGACGAAAAATCAACACAGATTGGTGATAGAACAACAGATCAAATTTCATTTACATGGAAACCAATTGACAGATTGCTAATTAGAGGTGGATGGGGTGAATCATTTGCAGCTCCAAGTTTACCTTATATCTATAAAGGCGAATCTGGTAGTTTTGGTACTCCTTGTGACTATTATGGTAGATATTTAAATGAAGGTGTTGTTAATATTGACGGAACAGACTGTCTTACTCAAGGTTATACTCAGCTAAACGCTAATATAAGTTCGTCAGGTAATGTTAACTTAAGAGCTGAAACTGGAGAACAGTATAGTCTAGGTATGGTACTAGATATAATGAACACATCTAAAGTTCGTGCTTCTATGACACTTGATCTAGTTGAAATTGAGCTAAATAATATTGTTACAACAACAAGTACAGCTCAGGTACTTAGAGATGAAATGATTTGTAAAGCACAGGAAGATGGTATTTCTACTCCTGGCTTTAGTTTCTCATCTGGTTATTGTGCTGATATTTATGACACCATTGTAAGGGGTGCAGTCTGGACTCCACAGGGTGGAGGTGCAGCACCTGACATAACTCCTCCAGAAGGTGCAATTGACACTGTTAGTTATGGTTATATTAATGGTGCAGGTAGATACTATAGAGGCGCAGACTGGGGTCTATCATCAAGATTTATCACTGATGAAATGGGTGACTTCTTCTTAAGTCTTTCTGTTTCATATGTTGATGATGAGAGAAGAAAAGATACTGATGCAGATCCTTACGTTAGTATCATGAATCAAGAAAGAAGATTGAGATCAAGAAGTTATTTATCACTTTCTTGGAGTAAAGATGATTGGTCAACTGGTATTAGTACTTCAAGAATTGGATCAATGGGTTACTATAGTAGCTTCGCTCCAAACCCAACTGGCCGTAATAAAATTGAGCCATATTTTGATATTGGCGCATTCGTAAGATATGACATTGAAGATGGACATTATATTGGTCTTTCAGTTTCTAACTTAATGGATGATGCTCCAAAGTATAATACTGACCTTGGCTTCCCTTGGTTCTCAGAATACTACTACTCAGCTGTGGGTAGAGAAGTATTTATAACTTATAAATATACGTTCTAATAAAGGCAAATATAAACCTAAATCCCCTCTTTATGAGGGGATTTTTTTATATAAACTTTATTGATAAAAGTTATAAATATAAAACAAACTTGTTTATAATTAATTAAACTTAAATAAAGGTTAAATTATGAAATCATTGAAAATATTTTTCTTTGCAACCATTTTACTTAATACATATATCATCCAGGGGCAAGACCAAACCAACCCTGTTGTTGATGATAAAGCTTTGATAGAAGAAGCAATTAAAATAGAGGCTTCTTCAGCTAATGCTGCTGCAAACAGACAGTCATATATTGATAATATGGATTCAGAAATTATTACACTTATTGGTGACATACAATTTCTTTCTCAACAGCTAGATCTTACTAATATCTATAATAGGCAAATGCAAGAACTTATTAACTCACAAAATAATGAAATTACATCTATAAATGAGCAGATGGTTGAGTTAGATAATACTAATAGGGGTATTTTGCCAAAACTTGAAGAAATGGTTCTAACGCTTGAATCAATTATTCAAAATGATATACCATTTTTACTAGATGAGAGGTTTGCAAGAATCCAAGATTTAAAAAATATCTTATTACAATCAAATATTTCTACTTCAGAAAAATTTAGAAGGGTGTTCGAAGCTTATCAAATTGAAAATGAATATGGACGAACCATAGAGTCATATAGAGATGAGATTGATGTTGATGGCATTAA
>ERZ1048068.2710-NODE-2710-length-12247-cov-5.371719_pt1 | contig 12247 bp, 9 predicted proteins | sample MGYA00383098_ERZ1048068 | MGnify/ENA primary metagenome ERZ1048068 (study PRJEB29581, sample SAMEA5548368) | metagenome | biome: marine; feature: coastal; material: water | depth 1 m | study: Short-term variability in the microbial, nano- and picoplankton... | reverse complement strand
ATCGATGCTAAAATCTCCAGTAATGGGACAATTAAAATCCCCTATGGTGGGCAAATAACTTTATCAGGATTAACTATATCAGAGGCTGAACGTCTTTTAATAAATAAATTAAGAAAAGTTGGTTTTAATTCCTTGAGTAATGGCCGAAGTAAACTTAATATACAGATAACCAAGTTTAGAACAATAAGAGTTATGGTTTGGGGTGCTAAGCAGTCTGGCGTTTTTTTATTGCCAAGTATATCTACAGCTTTTCATGCTTTATTTTCTGCTAATGGTCCTGGATTAAACAGGAGTTATCGGAATATAAATGTAATCAGAAACGGGAAAATAGTCAGTAACATTGATTTGTACGAATTATTAGCAAAGGGCACAAACTCCTCTGATATTACATTACAAGATAACGATATAATCTTCATACCCTTTTATGAAAGAAGAGTTCGTATAAGAGGTGAAGTCAAAACACCAGCGGTATTTGAGTTATTACCTGGGGAGAATATTTCATCTGCTATATATTACAGTGGTGGATACACAGAGATAGCATATGAAGATGCCGTAGAGATAATACGATACGGTAATAAGCAAAAAGAGTTTTTTAATTTAGCACCAGCTGAATTAGATGATTTCGAAATAGTAGGTTCAGAAATCATTACCATTCCATCTATTTTAAATAACTTCAAGTACAGAGTTAAAATAGACGGGGCTATAGAAAGACCAGGCTATTATTCGATGGCAAACGGATTAGATTTAAAAAAAGTTATAGAAATAGCTGGAGGGACTAAAAAAAGTGCTTTAAATGATTATGTTATAATATCAAGTAAACCTGTAGACGCAAGGAGATATTATTCTTCATACAATTTGGATTCCGTCCTAGCTGGTTCCTTGAAAGTTGATCTCCGTGAAAATGATGAGATTTTAATAGGTGACAGTTTAGACATGTACCCTCTCGATAAAGTGAAAATTCTGGGCGATGTCATTAACCAAGGTGAGTTTGAATATGGCTCTAATTTATCAATTTCTAAATTATTATATTTAGCGGGTGGATTTAAAAAAGAAGCTCTCACCACAAGCATTCTAATTTCCAGAATGATAGAAGATGAAAATAAGCTATCTATAGTGGATAAGATAAGCGCTAAAAGAGATTTTTGGAATGACGAAAATCTTAAAGGATATCTACTTGAACCAGGCGATATAATCACGGTAGCCAAAAATCCTTATTACCGAGAACAAATTAACATAACTTTAGAAGGACAATTTAATGTACCCGGAGTTTATCCTATTTCTTCTTTGAATCAAAATTTAAACGAAGTTATAAAAAAAGCTGGCGGAATAAATAAATACGGTGATTTAAGTGGTAGCTATTTGGTAAGAATAAAGTCCAAATTAAAATTATCTAATTCTAATATATCTAGTCAAGATAAGGTGCTCAATGAAATCTATAGGGAAGATACGATCACCAAAAATACTTTAAGAAGAAATTTAGATAGTACTCTATTTGACACAATCGTTATCGGTGGATATGGAAATTTTAATGAAATAGCCAATTCTTTCATTCTTAAGTCTGGAGATCGTTTTGTAGTTCCTCCTATTGAATCTACAGTTCGAGTGATCGGAGCAGTATATAATGAAAATACTCTTGTTTATTCAGAGAATACCTCAATATCTGAATACGTTTCACTAGCGGGTGGAGTTACCCAAGCAGCTAAGAAAAATAAACTTTTTATCACCTATTCTAATGGGATGAGTTCTAAGTCAAAAAACTTTTTAGTTTTCTCTATCAGGCCCAAGGTCCAACCTGGATGTAAAATAATTATACCCGCTAAAGAAGATACAAATAATTTTTCATCTACTTCATCCCCAGCTGAAAAGATTACTCTATATTCTGTTGTAACATCCACAGTTTCATCTATTTTATTTATGATCAATCAGATTACTCTGTAGTTGTATCATAATGATAAAAAATGACGTATTAAATAGAGGCGCACTATATAATTTTTTTGGAACAGGAATTCCTTTACTTGTTGGACTCATATCTGTCCCTATTTTACTAAAATCATTAGGTAACCAAACTTTTGGCCTTTTAACACTCATCTGGACTGCAATAGGGTATTTTGGGCTTTTTGATTTTGGACTTGGTAGAGCTTTAACACAACAAGTAGCCTCATACCGATCAAATAAAAACTCAAACATAAGTTCCCTTATTAGAACTGGTTTAATTTCTGTAATAATACCTGGAATCGCAGGTGCATTTATAATGTATTATGCATCAATATATTATATAAATGAATTACTTTTAATTGATGCTGGAAGTAAGAAAGATTTAATGCAAGCATTTTCATATGCGGCTTGGTCTATTCCTTTAGTTACACTTAGTTCTGGACTCAGGGGCATCCTTGAGGGATTTGAAGATTTTGCTCGATCTAGTTTTCTAAGAGGCACATTAGGAGTTCTAAATTTTCTAACGCCAATGATTATAGTACTACTCGGGGATAATTCTTTGTTTCACATTGTACTAAGTTTGATTCTATCAAGAATGGTTGTGGTGATCTTGAATACGTATTGGATATTCCCGTTTATGAAAACCCACTCAGCAACAGATAAAAAGGTAGAGATAGGTAATCTAGCAAATCTTTTGAAATTTGGTTTCTGGATGACAGTTTCGAATATTGTTGGTCCATTTATGGTTGCTGCAGATCGATTTATAATTGCATCAATTTTAGGAGCATCAATACTGACTTATTACACTGTACCTCAAGATATTGTCCTTAGACTTTTAATAATACCAGCCGCAATAGCTACAGCTTGGTTTCCTCGCTTTGCTAAGTTGAATACATATTCAGACATTCAAAAAAGCAAGGAATTGACCAGTCTGGGTTATAAATATATTTTTTTAATTTTAGGACCGATATGTATGATTTTAGCTCTTTTTTCGAAAAACTTATTAGAAATGTGGATCAATCTAGAATTCGCTGGTCATGCTGGATCCATAGCAGTGATACTTTTAATTGGCATCTTTTTTAATGCGCTAGCTCATATCCCTTTAGCGTCTTTACAAGCTACGGGCAAGGTTAAAACTACTGCTTTTATACACGTAGGTGAGCTATGTTTTTATTTGCCGATATTATTTTACTTTGCACCTTCATTAGGGATAGAAGGTGCTGCCGTAATATGGACATCACGAGCTATTTTAGATTTTGTAGTTTTATTCATTTTTAATCACTATAAGTTCAATGATTATTCAAAATTATAACCAAAAAGAAGAAACATATTTTAATAACGTAAGGTTAGATATACTTCCTCTTTTACCAAAATACTCTAAGTCTGTACTGGAAATTGGATGTGGAAATGGGGCTACATTAGAACATATCAAAGCTCAAGGGAAATGTAAAGAAACTACAGGTATCGAATTAACAGAATATGCTGCCTTTGAAGCCAAGAAATCCATTGATTATACTTTAATTGGTGATGCTGAAGAAATTATTAAAACTATAGAATCGGATTCGTATGATTTAGTTTTATGTCTTGACATACTCGAGCACCTTGTAGATCCATGGTTAATGATTGAACAAATTTCAAGGATCCTTAAAAAGGGTGGAGTCCTTATTTCTAGTATCCCTAATATTAGAACGATTAAAGTTATTAGTAAATTAGCTTTCCCCGGAAAATTCGAATATGCGAATTCAGGGATAATGGACAAAACACATTTACGTTTCTTTACTAAAACCTCTGCCATAGAGCTTTTAAGCACGGATTCTTTAGAAGTTGACCGCTGGATCCATAGCCCCTTTGCAGAAAGAAGTAAATCCTCTATATTCAATACCATAACCTTTGGATGTTTTAGAGATCTTTTAACCGAGCAATATTTAATTAGAGCTGTAAAAAAATAAATATGGTTAAATCTTTTGCATTATGCCTGGTAACATATTATCCGAATAAAGATTTAGTTACAAGAATTAAAAGCGCTCTATTAGGTGGCTATACCGTTTATGTATGGGACAACACTCCAAGCGGGAACAACCATTTCCATAATTTTAAAGAAAATTGCCTGTTTATTTATGGAAACGGAACCAATACTGGAGTTGGTTTTGCTCTCAATAAATTACTTAATCACGTTCATAGTGATGGATTCAATTTAGCACTGTATTTTGATCAAGATACGTTGTTCTCAATAGGCAGTCTTAAATGGATTAACAAATGGTTAAATTATAATCAGAGGAATATTGATGAAACTGCAGTTTTAAATTTTAAATCTAATACACGTGAAAATAATATTGATAAAGCCAAACTTAAAAACGCATATTTTGTAATTAGCTCCGGTTCTCTATTTGAACTTAAAAATATTAGTAAAATCGGTTGGCATAATCCAAATCTATTTCTTGAGTGTATTGATTATGAGCTATGCGCAAGGGCACATTTCTTGAATTTTAAAGTTACACAAGTTTCTGGTTGCCCAGAATTGAATCACGATAAATTACAACCGTTTAATAGTGTCAGTATATTCAATAGAAAATTTAAGTTTAGACTATACTCAATCAATAGAAATTTCAGTTTCACTTATAATTTATTAAAGCTGTCATTACAGTCATTATTTAAAGGTCATTTAATGCTCGCTTGGCGTTTTTCTAGGAATATAATAACTCATTTATTAAATCAGACCAGAGCTACACTCTTAAAAGCGATAAATTCAATTACAGTAGTCAATTAAGGATGGAAATTGGAATTGTAACTTATGGTGAAACGCATGATTTTGATAAGATATTCAAGAAATATTTTCCCAGTGCGAAAATCTTAGTCTTAAATAATAAAAAGGGTGGTGCTAAAGCTTCACAAATCCAAGGAAGTAACACCAACTATGAGTTTAGCGGATATCTCGAATTGTCTAACTATTTTTCTAGCTCAGGACCATATTTAATGTTCAACGACACTTTGTTTACTAGTCATCTCACAAAAGGTTGGCTTTGGTTAATAAGTAATTTTTTAGCCGCACACCGCAATGAGAAGAATTACATATATGGTGACCTTCGGTTTGATGGGAGCAAATATGAGGAGAGACCAAATCCCTTTTTAGCTTCTTGGCTGTTTGTAATACCTGACTCTGAAGCTCTAAAAAAATTTCAAATTAATTTAAAATCTATTACAGATGATAGATCTGCCTTTGTTAGTAAAGAGTATGAAGAGTTTTTGGACCAGTGGATATCACCTAAATCAAAATTTAGAGGATGGCACGGAAACTCTCTTAATACACTAACAAAAGTTAGAAAAAAAAGATCCATAATTCTTGAGCACCGACTAAACAGAGTACTTAAAATGAATGGTATAAAAATAAAAAGTATTGGTATAAATAATCCTATTATTTACAAGGTATTAAGAATAGTAGATCGCGTAAACACGCGTTTACTTGCCCTTAAAATAAAATCTTTATATTAGCTAAACTATATGAAATCACAGCAACAATTAACAAATACAGATGCATCATTAGGTGATATATTGTCTCAATTATCCATCTTTTTTGGCAGAGTTAAGACTAATTGGAAGATTTTCGTTAAATTTATTACTGTTTTCGGAATACTAGGACTTACAGCCGGGCTCGTATTTCAGTCTGATAAAAAACAAGCTGCTTATATTATAGCAGCCGAAGAAGAAGGCCCCTCAGGAATGGAAGGACTTTTAGCTCAATTTGGATTAGATGCAGGAGGATCTAACCCAGGAGGTGTTTTTGAAGGTGAAAGTTTAGTTCATTTATTCAAAATACGCTCTATGATTGAGCGAACACTTCTGTCAGAAGTCATCTACGATAATAAGAAGGTAGTAATCGCTAACTTATTTTGGAGTGACCTCAGATCATCTAGAAATAAGGTTTTTGAAAAAGTTAAATTTTGCAGTGATAGAAGTTTACAAAATAATATATCTGATAGTGCAGTTTACCTTTTGTTTAAATATGTAAATAAGGAGTTATTGTCTGTTTCAAGGCCCGATAAAAAACAAAGTTTTGTCACCGTAAGTTGTACTCACGAAAATCCAGATTATGCGATGATTTTTACTAAATCATTGATTGATAATGTGACAAAATTTTATATTGAGACCATAACCAAAAAAGCACGTTATAATCTTGATGTTCTTCATAGGGAAGTTGATTCAGTACGGAAAGTATTAAATAATAATTTGATCAGCGATGCTCAGTATACCGATTTGAACATCAACCCATTAATGCAAACAGGCCGAATTAATCAAAATAGATCAAAGATTGACCTTCAAATTACTATAACATTATATGGAGAACTAATTAAAAGTTTGAAATTAGCAGAAGTTTCTTTACGAAAGCAAACACCATTGATTCAAATTATAGAGACTCCACAATATCCTCTAGAGAATGTTGGATTGAAATGGTGGCATTACCTTTTAGCAGGAGTAGGATTAGGGTTTATCATTGCTTTTTATTTTGCAAACTGGAGCAGTCAAAAAGAGTTAGAAATACATTAAAAATATGACTAGAATAAGACGTATTCTAGGTTTTCTAATGTATTTACCGAACATAATGCCATTTACAGCATTATTTTCTGCAGAAATATTTCCTTGGGCTTTTATATATGCTCTAAGAAAAGATACCCGGTTAACACTAAATTATGGTATCTTTTTAGCATATATAACACTATCTTCTTTAATTTTTTTGGGTTCATTCTCTAATTTTCTAGTTCCAGCAAGAGCCTTATTTGCATTAATTAATGCATCCATGATATTTTTCTTACTTATCAATATTAGTAAGAAAGAGTATTCAACTTTGACTAATATTTTCCATATAGTTTTCACTGCAAACATCATATTGTGTATAGTTCAGTTTCTTGGAATTTTTCCTCCTTTTTTGGAACCGGTATTTAGAATTTTTATTGAAAGATTTACACATGAAATATATGGTGGAGGTAGAGGTGTAGCTGGGTTATTTGCGGAGCCATCATATGCTAGTATGGCCATTCACTATTATTTTGCATTTTTTATGTTGAGTAAGAAAATAAATCCCAAATCGATTATTGGTATTGGTGCTATTGTTGGCATCATTTTTTTTGATTTATTTATAATCCGTTCTGTAACTGGTGTAATTATGATAATTCTATATCTAGCTAGCTTACAAAAATTTAAATATTTATTGAAAACGGGGGTGATTTCTATTGTCCTTTTGATTGCTGTAGTTTATAATGTGGGTCAATCCCCTAATGCACCTCGATCAATCGAAACCGCATATGACTTCTTTAAATATGGCGCATATCAAGATCCAGTTCCTTGGTTATTGGAACAATCTGGTTTTAGATTTGTAAGTGTTTGGGCATCATATAAATATGGTTTTACCCACCCCTTTGGTTCTGGAGTTGGTGGATGGGGTCCAGCAAGTATTCAGGCTATGGATGACATAGGGGTAAAAGCTTCTGCTATGAGTTTTTTTGCTTCTGCTATGGGTTCAGAGTATCAAGGAGTGAGACCTACCTCTTTTGCAGCAGGACTTATGTTAGAAACTGGTATTGTAGGACTTCTACTATTTATATCATCTTTCTATTCTTTTATTTTGAGGCGTGAGCTATATGTTGATATTCATACACGATCTATAGTGATGTTTTTTTTGTTTAATATATTTGCATTAGGAAGCATTGGGGATCCTCTTCCTTTTATATTTTTTGCATTAGCATATAGATCCATAATAGAACCTACCTCAGAACTTAATGAGTAATCCTCTTGTATCTATAATAATGCCCTGCTATAAAGCAGAAAATACTATTGATTATTCTTTAAAGGGTATTTTAAATCAAACATATCAGAATTGGGAGCTATTACTAATTATAGATGGGAGTAATGATATTCTTCTTAATAAAGTGAAGTCTTCTTCAAAAAATGATAAAAGAATAAAAATAATTTACTCAAAAAATAATAGAGGTGTCATAAGAACTAGGAATATTGGCATTAGACTTTCATCTGGTTCTTGGATAGCATTTTGTGATGCAGATGATTACTGGTTACCACACAAGCTAACTGACCAAATATTAAAAGCTAAAGAAGAAAATGCAAATATTATTTGTTCCGCATTTTGTTTTTATTACTTCGGAAGTAACAGGCTAGATCTAATACAAACAAAGAAAATCATAGATTATTCTGTGATGTTAAAAACTAACGCAATACCAATGAGCACAGCTATTTTAAAAGTCGGTTCCTACGGCAAGCATTACTTCCCAGCCATTCCTGATAATTTCGTGCACGAAGATTATGCATTTTGGCTTACTAGTCTACAGAATAGATCAATTAAAATAGCATACATAAGTGAGGTATCTACTCATATTTTAAAATCTCATAGATCTCGCTCATCTAATAAATTATTAAGCGCAAAATCTCACGCTTATGTACTTTCAAATTATACGACATTACCGAAACATAGAATAGCCTTATTAATGATAAGCTATGCATATAATGCAATACTAAAACGATATTCGAGCAGATTAACTCTTAAACAAACATAAAAATATGACTTTAAAAACGGATAGTAAAATATTAATAAAAGTGTCAATTTTTTTATCATTGATTATACAACTAAACTCAAATACTATGGCCCAAAGTATTCCTCTTGGGATGCCATTTTTTGATGAAGCAGTTCGTCGATCACAACTTATGGGTTTAGTCAATGAAAATGCTTCATTTATGGTACGACCAGTTCACCCAAAACTGGCTTTGGGTATAGAAAATCCAAATGGGAATGATTCATTCCTTTATCCTACTGATACGAATCAGTATGCAAAGTTTGCTGACACCAAGTTGCTAGATGGTAAGATCAGATTTAGCCTTTTACCAGTATATACACATACCAGAAGGAATGGTCATCATCCTTACGGTTGGGCTGATGGCCCAATGATTACAGCAAAAGGTTTACAACAGTATATCTCAGCTGGTGTATATGCTAAAGCTGGCCCTCTTGAATTACAATTTCGCCCGGAGCTTGTACGAGCACAGAATCAGGAGTTTCAAAACCCACCTTTCAGAGCTCGACAAATTGACTTTCCAGAAAGAATGGGACAAGATCCTTATTCTGAAAATTTTATGGGACAATCCTTTGCAAAGTTGAATTTCGGTTCTATTACTGCTGGTTATTCATCAGAAAATATATGGTGGGGTGCTGGTGTCAAAAATTCAATTATCATGAGCAATAATGCTCCAGGTTTTGGTCATTTTACCATAAATTCTAACAAGCCTATTAAAACTAGGATTGGAACCCTAGAGTTTCAAATGGTAGGTGCTAAATTAAAACATTCAGGTTTTAAATATCCAATTCGCTATACAGCAGGTGAATGGCCACCCATTGCAGCTAATGTGGTTGTAGATTCAGGTGCACCTGAATTTCATAGTTATTTCAATGGTGTAACCTTAGTTTATCAACCTAAATGGACGCCTGGATTGTTTTTAGGTGCTACTCGAGTTGTCCAAGCTGTTGGAGAACCAGAGAAAATATCTGATTACTTTAATCTGTTGTATCTAAGTCCTCGTAATGAACAGATTGGTGGCTCTGGTGCTTTTCAAAGAAATCAGATTGTATCTTTATCTTTCAGGTATCTACTTACAAAAGCTAATGCTGAAGTATACGGTGAGGTAGGACGAGAAGACTGGGCATGGGATATGGAAGATTTTTTAACCCGCCCAGCTGGAACAACTGCGTGGATGGGAGGAATTAAAAAGCTGCAAAAACTATCTGGTAAAAATAAGTGGTTAGAGATAATGGCTGAAGTAACCAAAATACAAGCACCTATGGATAATTATCTAAGTCCCAATTCCATTGCGGGATATAGCTTTTATACGAATAATAATAAAGTAGGATGGACTAATCAAGGTCAAGTAATTGGAGCAGGTATTGGACCGGGAAGCAATATGTTTACAGTTGGAGCTACCTATCTGGACGGGTTTAGAACTTTTGGATTACATTTTGAACGTGTATCTCATAATAAAGATTTATATTATGGTACGATTGACTACCTATTTTTGGGTGGGACTAACCCTTATTTTAAAGATGCAAGCAAAATGTACACTGATTGGGGTTTTTTAATAAATTATCACAAATCATATGGCAAGCTTTTTATTGGTTACAACGTTCATATAATGCGTACTTATAATTTTCAATGGAATTATGCCCCAGATGGGGTCCCAGGCGATTTTCGTTTCCCTGGGATAAATGAATGGTCTTTAAATTTCGAATTAAGCGCTGTATATCGTTTTTAAACTGTAGTTTTTCTCCTAACTTATACTAGATTTAACGGAAAAATGGCCTAAAAAGGGGAAGTCTATATTTTTTGGAGAGTACTGCAGCCCTTTTTTTAAGTTATATCCTATAGTCAATTTGGTTCAAGTTCATACGTAATCCGAATCTAAAAATCATATTTAATCTTTCACTTATAGTTGGGTTATTCTCCTTTCTAATAAATAAGCCAGCATCTAGAAATAGATTATGGTATATCATGTAATGAGCATCTATTGAAAAAGCTGTTACCATATTCTTAATCCCACTAAACATAGGAACAGGCTGATTTAATGGCCCCAATTGGTTAATTTCATAACTCCGCAAATAATTCCCCCCAAAATTTGTGCTTAATAAACTAGTATCTATTCCTTGAATAGAGTGACTAAAAGCAGCTTTAAAATTAAGTCTAGCGAAAGGTTGATATCTTAAAATGGCTATAAATTCTCTTAAATTACTTCCTAATGGATGATATAGCGACTGATTAAAATGAATCCAATTCTGTGAGATATCAGAATGTTGGTATAAATAAGGCCGTAATTGATTAACTTCAAGCTGCATATCTAAGTTGGAAACATTTAAAACATTAATGTACTTTAATCCACCTTGATAAGCCCATTTGTTGACCCACGATTGAGATCTACTGAATAGTTCATCTTTTTTGAATTCATCTAACACAAATTGACCGTAAAAAGAGAAGTGATTTTTAAAATTCCATTTCCAATCTATTCCTACAACGGCATTATCGGTACTATTTAAGCCATGATTAACTGCAGTATAAAAAATTAGGGGATTTAAATACGATACATCATAAGAGTTACTTTGAGTACTATCAGATCTATCAAAAATTATATTTTCAAAAAAACCAATATTTAAATTTTTTAAAACATTGATACTTAAATGATGAAAAGCAGAATACTTATTCTTATGAGGAATCCCACTTAAATCCTCTTTTATGTCACCTACTTGTGGTTGATTAATAATTCTTGAATAGTCAACATATTTTGAGAATACATTTTGATAATTAAACTTCCAAACTTTTGTATTGAATTTTAAAAATAAGTACGGAGTAGAGAAATCAGAAAGTATCAAAGATCTATAGCCATTTCCAATAGAATTATTGTCCTGTCCAAATTGAATATTTATTTCATCAACTGGGGCAAAGACAACATATCCCGATGCATTGAAAAAATCTCTTGCGTATGGACTGATTGTTTTAAATAAAGTTGAGCCATTTACTACACCAGAATTAATGTTTTTACGTCTTGTATAATTTGGAAATCTTACTTGATTTTCAATAATTCGAGAATAAAATCCTACCTTTTCACCAATCAACCCTCGTAATTCAATACCCCTACTATTTCTATATATATTTAACGTATCATTTTTATCAAAAGCAATATCTAAACCTAGTATAGGATTGAGAGTTAATTTAATATCACTTCTGTTTACCAATAGAAGTGAATTTTCAACACTAAATATCTTCTTTTTATTTACAGTCGGTTTCTGTTTTTTTTTAAATTGGCTAAATACGAAATTATCTGTCAACAAATAACTTTTATTAAACTCATCAACTTTACTCAGCGGCTTTATTGTATAGGCAAATTGCACCACTGCTTTTCTGCTGAATGGCTTTACGGCACTAAAAATGTCATTATTTATGGTATCACTTAGTATTTCATATCTATCTGTAAGTTCATAATTAAAGAATCCTGATGTCAGTGGAGATTGACCAAAAAGATTTAAAGGAATAAATATTAAAATGAGTTTGTACATCTCACAAATGTAAATTCTTTAAAATTAGCACCAAAAGCTAGTCCAAAGACATATAAGAAGGGGAGATAGTTCAAAGAGCTGGAGAGTTAAAACCCTCTCCTATCTATGTTAAAGAGGGGCTTTTAAAAAGCTGCCTCATTCTTGTAGCCATTTAGGATTGAACCCATTACTACTAGAGCTGTAAGTAATCTTATCATACCTTAAATATATTAGTTT
>ERZ1048068.2709-NODE-2709-length-12250-cov-5.190898_pt1 | contig 12250 bp, 7 predicted proteins | sample MGYA00383098_ERZ1048068 | MGnify/ENA primary metagenome ERZ1048068 (study PRJEB29581, sample SAMEA5548368) | metagenome | biome: marine; feature: coastal; material: water | depth 1 m | study: Short-term variability in the microbial, nano- and picoplankton... | reverse complement strand
TCCCCGAATGTCTTACCATGCGGTCTCTTTCGAGAGCGCGCATAATACTGACCAACCAGGTTTGCGTCAATCCGAAATTGACATCTTAATGAGTTTTTTCTCGATAGCCTGTGCAGACAATAAATACCTTCGTAACCGTTACCTGATACGTGCTGGCGTATTAAGCCTGTCTTCTGCGCTGATCTGCTGACATACTTGGCGCAAGAACTTACTAAAAGGTGTCTATGTCCTATCCCGGCAGCAATTGTCCACTCTGCAATTCATCGCAGATGAGTCATTTCTGCACGGACAGACTGCGGAATTATCTGCGCTGCGATTGCTGTGGGTTGGTATTTGTGCCCAAGCAGTTCCATCTCGGCCCTGAGCAAGAAAAGGCGCAATACGACCTTCATGAAAATATCGCCAATGATAGCGGCTATCGCCAGTTTCTCAGTCGCCTGACAGAGCCACTGCTCGAGCGTTTACCTCCTGAGAGCCTAGGACTGGATTTTGGCTGCGGCCCCGGACCCTGCCTGTCAGTGATGCTCGAGGAGCAGGGCCACGGGATGGCACTCTACGATCTCTTTTATGCGAATGATCCGACATTGCTGGAGAGCGAATACGATTTTATTACCGCCACGGAAGTGGTTGAGCATCTCTCTCAACCTTTAATGGAGTTACAGCGACTCTGGGGGTTACTCAAGCCTGGGGGTTATCTGGGGCTTATGACCAAGCTGGTCGCAAGTGCTGAAAAATTTGCCCATTGGCACTACAAAAACGATCCTACCCATATTAGTTTTTTTTCACGCCAGAGCTTTGACTATCTCGGGCAGCAGTGGGGCTGTTCGCCAGTGTTTATCGGTGCCGATGTGATTATTTTTCGCAAGCCCCAATAATTGCCTCCCGGGCACTTATAAACGCCTGCACCGAGCGTTGAATATCCTCTGCTGTAGTGACCCAGGAGCAGACGCTGATGCGAATAACTTTTCTGCCATGCCAAACAGAGCCGCCGACCCAGCACTCCCCGGAGCTCTGGATAGCTTCCATGATTGACTGAGTTATAGAATCGTCAGCACAGGGTGAAACAATTACCTGATTAAAGACAACATCATTGAGAATCTCGAAATGGGCTTCCCTGAGTTGGTCGGCAAACGCAACGGCGTGTTGATGCAAGCCAACCACCAATTCATCGATACCGCTGCGCCCCAGATACTTTAAGGCCGCCCAGAGCTCAATCGCCCGGGCGCGCCGCGACATCTCCGGGGTATAAAGCATACCGTCACGGTTTTCGCTATAGCTGGAGGTGAGGTAGGCGCCTGTGGCCTGCAATGCTATTACCAGTGCCTCCTTATCGCGGCACAGCAATATGCCGCTGTCATAGGGTGTGTTGAGTGTCTTATGGCCATCAACTGACCATGAGTGGGCTTTTTCCAGCCCTTTAGTCAGATGTCTAAGGGGTTGTGTAGCCGCTGCCCAGAGTCCGAATGCACCGTCTATATGTACCCAGGCATCCACTGCATTGGCCGAGTCGCAGATCTTTTCAAAGGCATCAAAGGCACCGGAGTTAACATTGCCGGCCTGAAGCAGAACAATACAGCTACTGTTTAATGCAGGCATTTTTTCTGGGATAATTCGTCCCTGGCTATCAGCGTCAACCCATTCAATATTATCTATGCCAAAGCCCAACAGAGCGATCGCCTTTATAACCGCACCATGGGTTTGGCGGCCGGCAATAATACGTATCGGTGGCGCACCGTTATGACCGCGTTGGTTGAAGTCCCAATGATGATTTTTATAGATGCGGTAGCGGGCGGCGGCAAGACTGCAAAAAATGGCCGATGAAGTACCGCTGACAAAACCGGCTACGGTATTTTCGGGCAGTCCCAGCAACTGTTTTAGCCACTGCTCGCAAACCTCTTCAAGTTTTGCAGTAACCGGTGACATAACCTGCAACGCCGTATTTTGATCCCAGAAATCTGTCAGCCATTTGGTCGCCAGAGTGACCGGCAGCATGCCGCCATTGACAAAGCCAAAGTAGCGGCCGCCAGTTTGTGCCACTGAGGCCGGGGAGCCGTATCGGTGCAGCTGCTCAACAATCGCTGTGGCATCACCCGAGTGCTCGGGAAGTTCCTCGACAAAGTTATCCAGCTCGTCGATAGCGCTAGCCGAGGGGAACACATGGCGCTGCAGTGCGTTGTCCGCATAGTCAAAGGCATAGCTCTGTGCCTGCTTAAAAATCCCTTTAAGTTGTTGCTCTTGAAGCATTTTTTCACGCAGATTCATAGTCAATTATCCACCGATAAAAGGAGAAACGCCCAGTCGCAGTTAAACATAGACTATGCTTTTAACCAAGATAGAATAGCAACAAATCAACCCATTACCTCAAGGAAATAGACCACTATGTATCAGGGAAAAACCCTCAGTCTCGCGCAGATAGAAAATGGTTTTGTAGAACTTAACTTCAACAACCAGAGTGGCTCGGTGAACAAATTTAACCAGCAAACGCTCGCTGAATTGCGAGAGGCGGTTGATATCATTAAGGCCAGTGCTGATATTAAGGGCCTGCTGCTAACCAGTAGTAAATCGGTATTTGTGGTCGGAGCAGATATCACCGAATTCAAACAGATGTTTGCCGCCAGTAAAGAGGATTTTATCCAGGCATCACAGGTGGTCAATGGCTTGTTTTGCGAAATAGAGGACCTGCCTTTTCCCTCCGTCGCAGCGATTAATGGTTTCGCATTGGGTGGAGGTTTTGAAATCTGCCTGGCCTGTGACTGCCGGGTTATCTCGTCAAAAGCCGCCGTAGGACTGCCGGAAACTAACCTGGGTATACTCCCCGGTTGGGGCGGTTCGGTGCGCCTGCCAAGACTGGCGGGTATGTTCGCCGGTATCCACTGGATAGCCTCTGGCGAACAGCAAAAGCCTCAGATGGCGCTGAGTGCTGGTGCTGTTGATGCAGTGGTAGAGCCGGAAGAACTGCGCGCTGAGTCTCTAAAGATGCTCAGCGAGTTAGCGGAGGGTAGTCGTGACTATAAGTCGCGGCGAGTGCAGAAGAGTTCAGCAATTGAACTTTCTGAAGACGAGCTTAAAGCTACAGCAGAAAATTTTCACGCAGCGATTATTGGCAAGGTAGGCAACTATTTTCCGGCGCCCTTAAGAGCGGTTGAGCTGATTACCGGTGCAGCGACACTGGGGCGTGATGATGCTATTCGAATGGAAAATGAAGCGTTCTATGATATGTCCAGGACACCTCAGGCCCGTGCCCTGGTGGGTCTATTTTTAAGTGACCAGTATATTGTCAAGTTAGCCAAGAACCGTAGCCGTGACCTGGCGGAAAAATTCACGCCGGTTAAGGCGCCCGCTGTTATCGGTGCCGGTATTATGGGTGGCGGTATTGCCTACCAGAACGCGATCAAAGGCCTGCCGGTGGTGATGAAGGATATCAACCAGGATGCCCTCGACCTGGGAATCAAGGAGGCCAGTAAACTGCTTGGTAAACGCGTTTCCCGCGGTAAGATGGGTGAAGAAAAAGCCGCGCAAATCCTCTCATCGATTACTCCAACCCTCAACGACGCAGATATTAGCTCGTCAGATATGGTGGTCGAGGCAGTCGTTGAGCTGGAGTCGGTTAAGAAACAGGTTCTGCCAGCTGTTGAATCACTGGTTGCTGACAGCACCTTTATCACCTCAAACACCTCGACTATTTCAATTAACCGATTAGCGCAATCACTGCAGCGTCCGCAGAATTTCTGCGGTATGCACTTTTTTAACCCGGTGCATGCCATGCCCCTAGTTGAGATTATTCGCGGTGAGAAAACCTCTGATGAAACCATAGCGGCTGTCAGTGCCTATGCGTTGGCACTGGGCAAGAAACCTATTGTGGTTAATGATTGTCCGGGGTTCCTGGTCAATCGGGTACTTTTTGCGCTGTTATTTGGTCTGGAAATAATGCTTGCCGAGGGTGGAGATTTTCAGCAGATCGATAAGGTTATGGAAGCCTGGGGCCTGCCTATGGGACCGGCCTACCTTATGGATGTGGTGGGTATAGATACCATTAACCATTGCTATCCGGTGCTGACCAACGGCTTACCTGAGCGTTTTATTAAAGGTGAAAACTGGCCAACGGATCTAATCTTTAACGCCAATCGCCTTGGCCAGAAAAATGGTCTTGGTTATTACCAGTATGAACTCAACGATAAGGGCAAGCCTGCCAAGCTGGTTGATCCTGCTGTGGTTGCAATGTTCGAGGCTCAGTTTGGTGAGGCGAAAATGCTGGATAAGCAGGAAATTACTGATCGCCTGATGCTGGCTATGGCGATGGAGATGGTGCACTGCCTGGAAGAGGGTATCGTTGCCTCGCCGGCAGAGGCGGATATGTCACTGATCTATGGCGTTGGCTTCCCGGTTTTCCACGGCGGTATTTGTCGCTGGATGGACGAGACCGGTTTGCAGGAAGTCTGCGATCGAGCAGATAAATACACTCATCTAAGCGAGCTCTATCGCCCAACAGAGAAGCTGCGCCAAATGGCTGCGAATGGGGAGTCATTTTACGGTTAAAGTAGCAATGGGGAGGAGAACCGCTTAAATCGACACAGCGCAGCGACGAGAGACCCAAAAAAAAACCGCATCTACTGCATAAATACAAATAGTCCCTGGCGCTTGCCTTGAGATCAGTCAGGGCCTGCTTATGGTTTTTTAATTTTCAGGTCAAGAGAGCACTTGTTTGAGCGCCAGCGAGTTGTGCGAACGCTGAAAATTAGAAAACCATGGGACCGATCTCAAGGCAAGCGCCAGGGGCTATCCGCTCCAATGCTTAAAATACACAACCACCATTAGTAGAAATCGGCAAACAGATCTCTCATCGCTGCGCTCTGTCGAGATGACAAGGTGATATAAACTCTGTCGAGATGACAAGGTGATATAAACTCTGTCGAGATGACAAGGTGATATAAACTCTGTCGAGATAATAGATATTAACCGGTGACGGGTCGCTCTGGTGTTCCCTGCATAAAGGGGCCGTCTACACAGATACGCTTGCCATCCGGGGAAGCACAGGCACCACAGATACCCACACCGCATTTAGTCAGGTAATCAATCGCGCTAAAGATCTGTTCGTCTTTACAAAATTCCCGCTGAACAGCAGCTGCAGCGTGCACCATAGGCGAGGGGCCACAGTTGTAGAACACCAGATTAGCCAGTTCCTCCTGGGACATCTCTTCAAGACGACTGCGCAAAAGCTCGGTAACAAAACCTTTAAAACCCTCGCTGCCATCATCGGTGGCGACATGCACATCGGCAATCTTTTTACACTCTTCAAGATAATAGAGACGCTCAGCTGTGCGCGCACCGGTAAATACTTCGGCATTACCAAAGTCTCTGGCCAGCTGGTAGACAGCCGCCAATCCGGTACCACCAGCAACAGCCATTATCTTGGCCCCTTCCGGCGGTGATGCCGGTATACCGTGAGGTCCGCGAACATAAACTTCCGAGCCCACCGGGAGGTCCATCATTGCATGGGTAAAGGTGCCAACATCGATAACCGCCAGCTGGAAGGGGTCATCTGCCAGCGCGGAGAAAGGTTTTTCGCCCAAGCCCGGCACCCACAGAAAGACAAACTCTCCGGCCTGGATATTGATTTTGCGGTCAAAGGTCAGCACGCAGATATCCTCACAGACACGCTTGTTGTCAACCAGAACCACTGGCTCAAAGTCCATATCGATATCATAGCGAATATGGGCTTCAGCTTTATTTGAGTCAAAACAGATATCCGATTCAAGCTGACTAAAGTAGCTCTCCATATCATCGGTAGTCATACCGGTCAGCGCAGAACCGACACCGACAATGGTTGAACCGGCACTGATAAATTCACGCACATCCGCAGCGCTGCTAACTCCGCCACAGCCAATAATCGGCAGATCGGTAGCGGCAGCAATTTCACGCACGCACTTAAGGGCAATAGGCAGTACCCCTTTGCCCGACATACCGCCGGCACCGTTGCTAAGAACGGGGTGACCGTGAGCAGAGGTATAACCCGGACCAACAGTGTTAATCGCACACAGCGCATCGGCACCGCCAGCGGCGGCGGCCTGGGCAATCTCGGCAATGTTCGGTGTATTGGGGGTCAGCTTGGGGATGACTGGAATATCGACAACCGCTTTAACTGCGGCGGTCACTTCGCGCACCAGATCGGGGTCCTGGCCCATCGCCATACCGTAGCCCTTGGCGTGGGGGCAGGAGAGATTTAACTCGAGACCATTGGCCACTGGTGCCATAATCTTGGCGACTTCAACAAACTCCTCAACACTGCCACCAAAGATCGATACCAGCAGGAAACGGTCTTCCGGAATACGCAACTTGGACATGGCCTCAGCAGCAGCTCGAGCACCCGGATTACTCAATCCTACGGCGTTGACAAAACAGCCCGGTGCATACTGGCTGTAGACTGGCTCGCGATTACCTGCGCGGACATCGGGGCCAACACTTTTGGTGGTCAGAACACCAACCTGCGGCATATGATCGAACACATACTGGATAATCGAAGTGGCAGTTGTAACAATTCCCGAGGGAACCGTGAAGGGGCCGGAGAGGGTTTTACCGAGAAATTCTGTTTTCAAGTGAGCTCGCTTTTACTGGCTATATTGAGGGTTATTCACGGATGGCAATTATACCCACTTGTAAGATTTTTTCCGCCCTGAATTTTAAATGAAAAGCCTTTCACGGTAATTGTACAAAAGTCAGGCAAAAAAAAGGCGGAGTTGGGGTCCGCCGAAAAGTACCGTAAACAAATTGTTAAAACTGGTTCATTGTATTGTCCTTACCAGAAGCTTTGAGTGCAGCTTCACCGGCAAAGTACTCTTTATGATCATCACCCATATCAGAACCGGCCATATTTTGATGTTTTACGCAGGCAATTCCCTGACGGATTTCCTGACGCTGAACGGAAGCTACATAGCCGAGCATAGCCTGATCGCCAAAGTACTCTCTGGCGAGGTTATCGGTAGATAGCGCGGCTGTATGATAGGTTGGCAATGTAATCAGATGATGGAAAATGCCCGCATCTCTGGCGGCATCTTTCTGGAATGTGCGAATCTTTTCATCAGCCTCGGCAGCCAGCTCACTCTGGTCGTAGCAGGTATTCATCAAGTCTGCGCGATCATAGGCTGACATATCCCTTGCCGATTCTTCCCAGGCATCAAAAATCTGCTGCCGAAAATTCAGCGTCCAGTTAAATGAAGGCGAGTTGTTGTAGACAAGCTTGGCATTGGGAACCACTTTGCGTATTTCGTCTACCATGGCGCCGATCTGGCCGATATGGGGCTTTTCGGTTTCTATCCAAATCATATCGGCACCATTCTGCAAGCTTGTTATACAGTCAAGCACGCAGCGCGCTGCACCGGTGCCTTTTTTAAACTGGTAGAGATTGCTGGGCAGGCGCTTGGGACGCACCAGTTTGCCATTCTGCTTGATAACCACATCACCGCTTTTAAGGTCGTCAATCGACACCTCGTCGGCATCGAGAAACCCATTGTACTGATCACCGAGATCCCCAGGCTCGCGGGTAACGGCAATCTGTTTAGTAAGTCCAGCACCAAGTGAATCGGTGCGCGCGACAATAACGCCATTATCGACACCTAGCTCAAGAAAAGCGTAGCGAACGGCATTTATCTTGGCGAGAAAGTCTTCGTGAGGGACTGTTACCTTGCCGTCTTGGTGCCCACACTGCTTCTCATCGGAGACCTGGTTTTCTATCTGAATACAGCAGGCACCGGCTTCAATCATCTGCTTGGCCATTAGATAGGTGGCCTCGGCATTGCCAAAGCCAGCATCAATATCGGCAATAATCGGTACTACATGGGTTTCAAACTGATCGATCTTTGCCTGTATAGCGGGTTTATTTTCAGGTTCTGCTGCATCCAACTGGCGAAACAGATCACCCAGCTCGCGAGCATCTGCCTGGCGCAAAAAAGTGTACAGCTCGGCTATAAGTGAAGCGACGGCTGTCTTCTCATGCATTGACTGATCGGGTAGGGGACCAAACTCCGAGCGCAGGGCAGCGATCATCCAGCCGGAGAGATAGAGGTATTTTTTCTTGGTCGTACCAAAATGCTTTTTTATCGAAATCAACTTTTGCTGACCAATAAAACCGTGCCAACAACCCAGTGACTGGGTATAGGCGCTGGGATCGCCATCGTACTCATCCATATCTGCACGCATGATGTCGGCGGTGTAGCGCGCGATATCAAGGCCGGTTTTAAACCTGTTCTGTAAGCGCATACGCGCTACATAGACTGGATCAATAGCGCTCCAGGTACCAGATTGATCATTTTTCAATGCTTTAATAGCATCTACATCATTTAAAAAACTAGACATCAAAACTCCCTGTGTTGACTGGTTAATTTCCTAACGGTGGCCTTAGTCTAATAACCGTGCCATAATTTATCTAGCTGATGGATTGTATCTCGAGTATTTTTCTTATGAATATATCAAAAGTTGATTTAAATCTACTGGTCTACCTGGATGTCTTATTGCGTGAGCGCAATGTTACTCGAGCTGCAGAAGAACTGGGCATTAGCCAGCCGGCGATGTCAAACAGCCTGAGGCGCCTGCGCGACCTCTTTGATGATCCACTGCTGGTCCGCACCAGCGAGGGTATGACGCCGACAGAGCGAGCTCTCGAACTCCAGCCACTGGTGCGCAATGTTCTGGCAGCCGCTGAGCTGGCGGTTCTTCCCAAGACAGTGTTTGACCCTTCAGAATCCGAACGCATCTTCCGCATTATGGCCAGCGACTACACAGAAGCTACTCTGCTGCCGCGGCTGCTGCAGCGCCTCAGCGTCGAAGCCCCGACAGTTCGCCTAGATATTATGACGCCCAGTGATGTGAGCTTTCACGACGTTGAGCACGGTAAAGTCGATTTGGTAATCAACCGATTTGATACGCTGCCCCAATCATTCCACCAGGTACATCTTTGGGACGATAGTTTTTCCTGTGTGCTCAGAGCCGACAACCCGCTGGTCAATAACTGGAATCTCGAGGCCTACCTGGCGGCCAAGCATGTTTGGGTAAGCAAGACCGGTATGGGTGTGGGAGTAGGTATGTCTGCTGATGATGTACAGCGTCTCGGCTGGGTCGACGAGGCCTTGACTAAAATCGCTGCCAAGCGGGTTATTTCCCTGTTCACCCGGCATTACCAGGCGGCGCTGTTGTTGGCTGAACACAACGATTTGGTGGTAACCATTCCGACTCTGGCGGCCACTTCGATACGCGAAAATCCCCATGTGGCTATCCTTGAGCCGCCTTTTGAGATACCGCGAATGCGCCTGAAAATGGTCTGGAGCCCGCTCTTGCAGCACGATCCAGGTCATCGCTGGATGCGACAGTTAATTAAATCTGTCTCTGAGGAGATAGTCGGCTGAGACTATTTGTTGGGACCCTATGTTATGTCAGGCTTATTCAATTGCTGAATAGCAAAGATTTAACCAGGAGATTGGGAATATTATACCTAGCCCTCTAAGCTCTAGAGCTTGAATCTTTCAAAAATCAAGCATTACGCCGATAAATTTTGTGATGGAGAACATTTATGAGCGAGCGCATAGAACAGTCGACCCTAAGGGTTGCCAAGCCAATTTTTGATCTGGTGACAGAGCAAATCCTCCCAGGCACAGGCATAGAAGCAAACGCGTTTTGGGATGATTTTGCCGCCATTATTAACGACCTGGCGCCACAAAATCGCCAGTTACTTGGAATACGCGATGAGCTCCAGGAAAAAATCGATCGTTGGCACTCAGACCATCCGTATCCTTTCGACTTCAATGCCTATAAAGACTTTTTAAACGAGATTGGCTATCTGGTCCCAGAGGTGGGAGATTTCTCTATAAGTTGCGAAAATGTAGACCATGAGATCTGCCTGCAGGCCGGGCCTCAACTAGTAGTGCCAATTATGAACGCTAGGTTCGCACTAAACGCCGTCAATGCGCGTTGGGGCAGTCTCTACGATGCGCTGTATGGCAATGATGTTATACCTGAATCTGATGGTGCGGAAAAGACCGGCGATTACAATCCGCTGCGTGGCCAAAAGGTTATTGACTATGGCCGCACCTTTCTTGATCAGGCACTTCCCCTGAAGCAGGGCTCTCACGGCGATGCCACGGCTTACAGAGTCGTCAATGGTCAGCTGGAGGTCTCTGACAAGCGTGGTGAAAAGCTCTGTTTGGTACACCCAGAGCAGTTTGTCGGCTATACCGGCACGCCTGATTCACCCAATACATTATTGTTAAAAAACAATAGGTTACATATTGAAATTCAAGTAGATTCGGATAGTCCTATAGGCGCAGCCGACAGCGCCGGTATCAAGGATATTGTACTTGAGTCGGCCCTGACCACCATTATGGACTGTGAAGATTCGGTGGCTGCCGTAGATGCTAATGACAAGGCACTGGCCTACAGCAACTGGCTGGGCCTGAATAAGGGCACACTGGTGGAAACGGTTGTGCGTGGCGACCACAGCTTTGTGCGCAGAATGAATCCCGATCGCCAGTATATTACCGGCAACGGTGACAGACTGACTCTCAAGGGTCGCAGCCTGATGTTTATTCGCAATGTTGGCCACCTGATGACCAATCCAGCCATTCTCGATGCTCAGGGCCGTGAGGTGCCCGAAGGCATTATGGATGCGGTTATTACCAGCCTTATTGCCCTGCATGATCTCAGAGGTCAACAAACACTGAGTAATTCCGAGGCCGGCAGTATTTATATCGTAAAACCAAAAATGCACGGTCCCGATGAAGTGGCCTTTACCAACAGGCTATTTGATCGTGTCGAGGATATGCTCCAGCTGCCGCGCCACACCATCAAGGTAGGTATCATGGATGAAGAGCGACGCACCTCGGTAAATCTAAAAGCCTGCATTAAAGCTGCACAGGGACGCGTGGTATTTATCAATACCGGTTTTCTCGACCGTACCGGTGATGAGATACATACCAGCATGCTGGCCGGACCCTTTGCCCTTAAGGCTGACCTAAAGACCATGCCATGGATTAGCGCCTATGAAGATCAAAATGTCGATATTGGTCTTGCCTGCGGCCTCAAGGGCAGGGCACAGATAGGCAAGGGCATGTGGCCGGTACCGGATAATATGGCGGATATGATGGCCAGTAAAATTGCTCACCCACAGGCTGGCGCCAATACAGCTTGGGTACCGTCTCCAACGGCAGCCACGCTGCATGCCATCCACTACCACCAGGTTGATGTGGCGGCTATGCAGAGTTTGATTGCCCAGCGCAGCCCGGCCAAACTCGATGATATTTTGACTATTCCCCTATTGGGCGATCGCCGGCTCAGTGCACAACAGATACAAAGGGAGCTGGACAACAATATTCAGGGCCTGCTCGGCTATGTTGTGCGCTGGGTAGAGCAGGGTATTGGTTGCTCGAAGGTGCCCGATATCAATAATGTTGGCTTGATGGAAGACCGTGCTACCCTGCGGATTTCCAGCCAGCATATTGCCAACTGGCTACAGCACGGGATCACTGACAGAGACCAGGTTATAACAACCCTCAAGCGCATGGCGGCGGTGGTTGACAGGCAAAATGCCGATGACCCTGACTACAGGCCGATGAGTGAGGATTTTGCTACCAGCATGGCCTTTGCAGCCGCTTGTGACCTTATATTTAAGGGTATAACCCAGCCCAGCGGTTATACAGAACCGCTGCTTCATGAGTACCGCCAACAGGTTAAGGCACGCTGTTAAAATGCGCTTACCGCCTTGCACAACCTTTACCTTGCCAGATAGCAATAGATGGTCAAAAATGCATACCTTAGAATTGATAGTAGCCTGCTTATGAAAGCATTTATCACGGTCAGCATTGTGCTGCTCACTGTAGCAGTTCACGGCATCTCTTTTGCTTCCGCTAAAGCCGTTGTCAGCCTTGATCCAGTGGCAAGATTCCATCCGCTTATTGCCGATAAGGGTGTTACTGTCTCGCAAGATATTATTGCCAGCCAGGTGGGTGCCGATATTCTCGCTGCAGGCGGCAATGCTATTGATGCTGCTGTGGCCACTGGTTTTGCTCTGGCTGTCACTCTACCCAGAGCGGGCAATATCGGCGGCGGTGGCTTTATGCTGGTGCATCTGGCGGATAAGGGCAAAACCATTGCCATCGACTATCGCGAAATGGCGCCCGCCGCCGCTTCTCGAGACATGTTTCTCGATTCTGAAGGGGATGTGGATTCGGTCAAGGCCCGTCACTCTGCGCACTCTTCAGGGGTTCCC
>ERZ1048068.2708-NODE-2708-length-12251-cov-5.256314_pt1 | contig 12251 bp, 9 predicted proteins | sample MGYA00383098_ERZ1048068 | MGnify/ENA primary metagenome ERZ1048068 (study PRJEB29581, sample SAMEA5548368) | metagenome | biome: marine; feature: coastal; material: water | depth 1 m | study: Short-term variability in the microbial, nano- and picoplankton... | reverse complement strand
TAAAAAATAAAATATGAAAAATATAATTGAATATTCTTCAACTCGACTTTATATTACTCAAAAAGTTTATGAGGAGCTTGTCATAAATCCAGATTTAGAAATCATTATAAATACTTCTCCAAGAAGAGGAAATCATCCTAAGGGGTTTTGCAAACTTCCTAACAAAATTGCTAAAGCATTTATTCAGTACAAGGAACAAGGTGATTCATTTCAGGTGTTTGGTCAATCAAGGTAAAACAGATAAATAAACCCTCGGTAAGAATCTCATAAAAAGCCAAAAACCTTCAGCATAGTTATAACCCCGTATTAGAGATTGTATGACGATGTTTAACTTTTGTCTTAGTAATGGATTTGTTCTACTTAAGGGGGCTTGAGGTATCTGAATTACAAGAGGAGGATATGCCAATGGTTAGTTAAAAGGGAGTAATCTTAGTTTGACAACCGCATAGGAAGTTTATAAACGAGATAGATTTTGAGGTTAACGAGAAGGATATTTAAACTAGGATAAACCGAACTCCTTTTAAATCTTTTTTTGATTCCATATTACAATTAATTCAGGTATTGGTTTGTATGTTTTTTTTCGTCCGAACGTTGGAATAGACGCACTATTTGACAAGCTTTAGCTATGAGCGGCTTGATAATGTGTGTTGCTATTTGCTTGGGAAAACTGAATTTACTTTTTCAATTGTAACAACTTGTGTTGACTTGATTACTTTAACTGTTGGTGGTTCATCAAACTCAAATGTCTTTAAGTCGGCTACTAGTTCATCAAACTCTGTTGTAGTAGCAATAATCACATTATCAAGTCCAATAACATCTCCACTCTTAATTTTCTCCTTCACACCCTTTGCTTCTTTACTTAAAGTTATGAGGTAACTCAATGCTTTTCTGTGAACATATTTTAGTGCTATTGACTCAAGATCAGCTTGTTTGTACCTTTCTCTCAGGCTTGTTTTTACACTCCAACAAATTGGCCCTCTTTCTTTTGTATAAAACATAAGGTCATAAATGACATTCGGAACGAAAGCTACTTTTGCACTCAAGTAAATTGGCAAAATTCCTTCTCTGATACACAATGAAGCAAGTATGTATTCGAACATTTTACCGTTCAGGTTCGAATTACGGTCATTCTGGCTTTCATATTTGTCCCAAAAGTGTTTGATATATTCAGAAGGCTTTTCATATTCAAAGTCCATAAAGTCAGGAAATAAACTTTCAAATCTGTTTCCTGCTTTGGTATCACCTCCGATTACTATTCCAAGTTCTTTAAGCATGTTTCAACATTCTTTTAATTATTTCATTTGCTGTTGCCTGAATAGCTGGAACAGCAACTGAATTACCAAATTGCTTATAGGCGGAAGCATCCGCAACTGGAATTATGTAATTGTCTGGAAATCCTTGAAGCCTTGCCCATTCTCTTGGTGTCATCTTCCTTATTCCTTGTCTGTTTACTTCACCTTTTATATGGGTTACAGGAGTAAAGTCCTCAAGTCGGTCGTCATAAACTAAATTACGCTCTCTGCCCATTCCGCCACAAACTACAGCATTTGCTGTTCCATCATCAGGAATAATTTCGTAGCCAAAACCATTGCCTTTACTTGCATGTCTCTGTTTGTGTTCAACTAGAGTGTTAAGATAGGTGTCTGATAGGTAGTATTTTACAGAAACCGTATTTTCTTCTTTAACATCTTCAAAAGCCACAGGTTGTTTTGGCGGTTTTGGATATTCAAATGCTTCTATCCCTGTGTCACTTCTAAAACCAACTATGAAAATTCTTTCACGATTTTGTGGAACACCAAAATCTCTTGCGTTCAAAACCTTTGGTTCAGGGACAAAATATCCTAAGTCTTCTCGAAGGACGTTTAAAATCGTCTTTAAGGTTTTTCCTTTGTCATGGTTTCTTAACCCTTTGACATTTTCAAGAAATATTGCTTTTGGTCTTTTCCTCTTAATAATTTCCGCCACATCAAAGAACAGTGTTCCTCTAGTGTCTTCAAAACCACCACGTCTTCCTGCAATTGAAAATGCTTGGCAAGGGAATCCTGCACATAAAACATCAAAATTATCTGGAATGAATTTTTTAGTCTCCTCTTTGGTAATGTCTCCAAATGGAACTTCACCAAAATTGGCTTGATAAGTCTTTTTAGCTTGCTCATCCCATTCGCTTGTGTAAACGCATTTGCCTCCAAGATTTTGCATTGCTAATCTAAACCCACCGATTCCCGAAAACAAGTCGATGAATTTAAATTTTGGTTTTGTTGGTGAAGGAAAAGGAATTTCTTTTTGAAAGTCAAAAATCATGTATTGCAAGGCTTCTACCGCGGCTTTGTTTGTGATTATGTCTTCGGGGAATTTATACTCTAAAGCTTTCTTTACGTATTTAATGGCTTCCTCTTTATAAAAAATGGAAACTCTATTTTTATGGTTGTTTAGGTAATGAGTAAAGGCAGCTTTACCGTTTTTAGAAGCCTCAAATTTTCCTATTTTAAGTATTTTACCGTTGACTTCTTCTACTGTAATTTTTCCCTTTAACTCCATTTAACCCTGTCTTTATTCAGTATCACAATTTACTCAATTGCTCCATATTTTCTATGTCTTATTCTGTCGAATTGTTCGCAATTGTATTTTGCCACGTACAACACTTCCAAATTAATAAACTTATTCTTTTTTAATGAGCTTAGTTGGGTAATTTATTTCAATACCCAAAGTAAATGATGTATACATCCAAGAAACCAAAACACCCGTGACATATAATCATATCAATACCTAGCTAGCAAAAAGTGATGTTATATTTAACATATATCATATGTCTATCAGAAAACCCTTCAGCAGTGCAATCAAAACCAACCAGTGGTATGGTTAAAATATTTCGGTCAACCCGATAGTCAAGTCACCATAGAAGTCTCAGTTAACCAATAGCAGTATAGCATCGGTAATGTAAGAAAGTGATATTTTGTTTAGAGGGGTGGAAAAAGGAGGAGGTTCTGAGAGGGTAATAGTTATATCTCTGTTTTTAAAAGAGTGTTCCAATTGGATATAACATTTGTTTTTCTGACAGGAGATACTTTGGTCCGTTTATTTTACCATTTTTTGTTTTTTGACAAACTTTTAATTCTTTCGCCAAGTGAAGCGTACCCTCAACATTTCTTAATTCTTTTTTGCATTCAATGTTAATATTAGTTGGTAACCCTTGCCCTGCAATTGGCCTCACATTGATGTGGTTGCTTTTACTTTCGTTTACAAAACTTTCACATTCTATGTTTTTGAAAATATCCCCAATTATTAGTTGATCCATTGTAAAGTCCTCCATTACTATAGTTTAAAAACGGATGTAATAATATAAAAAAAGTCCTACCGAAGCAGGACTCAAGACTTTCGTCTACAGTATGCCACCTTAAAGAGTGTAAACTTCCTCTAATTGATGAATTTTAATCCCTTTTCAAGCTTTAAAAAATCGTTAACAGAAAGACCATATTCTCTGTCATACTTTTCGATTATTTCAATGATCTCCGCCCGTAAATTATAGTTGTCATCAAAATCTGCTTCATGATTCAAAGTGAATTGATCACTTTTTTCTAAAAAACTCTCTCTATCAAACAATATTTTGGCGTATATCAAATCACACTTAATATCAACTTTTAAATCATTTTCATCACCCTTGGTATTAAATTTATACCCCTCATTCTCCAAATTTTTGTAAAAAGCATAAATTTGTTTAACTCGCTTTTTAGTTAATATCTTTTCCTTTGATTTAATTCTTTTAATAAGATTGTTAATTATTGTATACTCTGTCCTAAATCCACTTTGATTTGCCGAAATAATTAGTAACTGTTTCAAAATAAATGCATTATTATTCAAAATAAAATTAAGTGATGAGAAATAATTATCGTCGTCTTCGTTAAGGATTTCAGATTCTCTAGATTGTTTTTCTTGTGACGTTATTGTGAAATTTTCAAGCTGTTTTATGAGATTATCGTTGATTTTAATGTTTTCTTTAACATACTCCCAGCATTTCGCGTTTTTTGTTTGTTCTTGTGCCGAAGAACCACCAAACTTTTCAATTTGATCCCAGCAAGCTTTAATTACTGATTCTAGAATATCATCTAATTCAGATTTTATACGCCTTTTCTCAACTAGAGCATTACAAACACCATATTTATAATTATATATTCCCCAATAATCGAGACATCCATTAGTAATATGATGAAGATAAGCTATTGCGTATATAGTTGTAGCCATGCCAACACTAGAATCTCCTATAATAGATGGATAGTCTCTTCCTGTTTTAGTTCCACATAATTTTCTAGCTCTTTGACATAACATACCGAATCCCACCAATGTCTTGTATCTTCCTACAGATACTTCCTTTCTCTCGAAATTTTTTTCATCCATGAAATTGGTAAATTGCTTTTCCGCGCTCAGCACGGAAATATGAGGAAGTCCCTCCATGGTATTAAACCATCTTGCAACATCAACTTTGTTGTAAGATAATTTTTTTGGATGCTTGCCCTCCCATATTCTTATATTTCGATTTGTACCCCTGCTGTTTTTTGTGACATTATACTGCCCAGTCATCCTTTCAAAATAATAATAGATAGAAAGCGAGTCATCATTCAATACTGGGTTTTTCAATGATAATCTTTCTATTCCTATCAATAAAGGATCGTTAGCGTAAAAATCACTAGATTTAATTGAAGTTTGAGTGTTAGCAGCTTTCGAAATATTACTTACAGTTTTACCATATTCTTTATCTTTTTTTAACGCAGTTATTTTTACTGCAACGAATACCTTTTTTAAATCTAATCCTGAAGTTTTTCTGCTATAATGAATGGTAGCTGTAGTTTGACCACCATTTACTATTTGGAAGTCGTTAATTTTAATAATCTTAGAATCTTTTATGTTTACTGATTCAGCCGTAGCGGAGATTCCATTGTTGTAGGAAAAAAAATTGTCAACATCATTCTTTATAGTCTCACGTATTGCTTTATTTGCTTTTCGATTTGCTGACAAAAACACACGCACGTTATTTTCTAAAAGTCTTGTATTATGATAATCATATAAATCTGCTATTAAATCTCCAGGAAATACTGCTAAATAATAGGATAATTTATTATTTACTTTTCTCTCTAGGTAATCTAAATTGTATATACTAAGTTCTTTGTCCTGAAAATCAATGTTGATCGCCTCTCTTTTAGACTTACTTCTTTTCAGATCATTCCATCTTTTCAAATCCCAATAGTATATTCTGCATTCTAAATTTAAGTTCTCTATAGATACCTTTGTATCAAGTTTTTCTTGACTTATTACTTTATCCGTTATAATACATATATCGAGTCTTTCCAATGCATTATTCTCGTTCTGTTTAATTAACTCCGCTTGAAGGTCTTTCGCTTCACACACATCATTAATCAAGTTATTTGAAAAAGTTTTTTCAATAAAACGAGTAACTTCATTTATCGCTTCTGTGATTTCTAGTTTTGTTGCTTGTACTACTCTAATATCATCAGTAAAGAACCCGTTAAACAGGGTATATTCCCATTGAAATTCTAACTGATGACCTTCTTCGTCAGGTTCTTCGAAAGGTTCTTCCTCATCTTCAACTCGTCTGTAACTATTACAGCAATATCCGAGCAGCCCCCAATTCCTATTTTTGTATGTGCCTTTTTTTCTTGATACTACAGGGGAGTTAAACACATCTGTTTCATCCAAAAACTCAGTGAAGTTTAAAAATCTAGCATCTTCTACAGCTATTTGTTCAGTTCTATTTATATTGTGATAGTCTGAATAAAACTGTTGTTTAGTTATTTCGAGTTCTGTAGGCATTATAATGAAATTTTAAAATCTTCAAAAGAAGAAATATCAAGGCTATATGAGATTTTAGAAAGTCCTGAATCCAGACTTTCTTTTCTAATTCTAGGAAACAGTTCCTGATCTACATTAAATAAAGCGTCTTCAATAATCAGGAACTTATAATCTAAAGGCATATGCTCAGGGCCTAGATATCCGCAAAAAGCATCCTCCGCGCATTTCATTTCAAAAACATTAACTAGCCCAGTTTCTAGTTGCTCTTTTATTATCAAATATAACTTCCCTAAAGTATCTTCATTATTGTTCTTTACAGTATCAATTCTGTATAAATGTAAGTGAAGAGGCTTATCCTCTAAAGCCATTAACTGATGTTCCGAAGTTATTTTTATGGTTGTACTATCTCTTGCACTAGCCTTAACTTCTAAAGAGAAATCTTCATAATCAAAATCATGATTAGCAGGTGCAGGCCTATGCCAGCCCTGTAGCACTTCAATTTGGGTATATTTCTCTTCGTCCAAATACTGCTTTAATGCCATAAACTCTGCATACAAACCTTTAGCTGCATTCACAGACATCTTTTTTTCTTTTTGCCCTAACAATACAATTGCCTTGATTTCATTATTAAATTTCTTAATAAGGATTTCACTAGAATCATTAACTTCTATTTTATCAATAAATCTAGTAACCCAATCATTAAAAAAATCCCTAAAGGACGGATTTTTTAAAGTAACTGTAATTGTTCTATCCACTATCGCGAAACCGATATTCTCTAATTTTGGAGTAAATAATGCCTTAAGATCATTTTCTGAATTAAACTGCAGCCATAATATTTTTGTTTCAATTTCACTTGCTTTTGACTCAATTACTCTTACAATATCATCCATCCTTACCATTACTACTTTTATTTCTTTCTGACTATGTACCTTACTTTATCAGCCCCCTCAATTTTTGGTATAAAAAAGTATAACAATGGAACAATGCCAATATCAGTTTTGACTGGATAAATTAACAACATTGGTTTACCTGATTTATTCCTAAATTGCTTGGCAATATCTGCCTGTCTTGGTTTTCCATCTTTCACATCTGCTGGCGGGTATTCCCTACAATTACCCTCATCAACTATATCAAAAATATTATCTTTTTGTCGATTTAAAATGGACCTAAAATATAAGGTTTTACCATTCACTCCTTCAGTATCATATTTTCTAGTTAAACTCGAAATTTCTGCATTTGTTAATATATTCTCTTTATTCTTTTTTACATAAAAATCACTTGTCCAACCTTCTATTTGGTCACGTCTTTTATTTGTATTAACTAAAACTAAGGACCAATTATTCATTTTATCTTTATTTGTTTCAATAAACCCTCTTAAGGCTATTAAATCACTCTTTAGTTTATCGTGCGCATCATAATTATCAAGTAAATCAATTATATATTTACAGTTAACATCAGTATAATTTGTATTCGTATTCATACACACGTCTGGAACAGAAGACTTACTCATATCAAACAGTTTAGCCTTACTATCTAGTTTAACAGACTCAAGAATGCGTTTCACCAAACTTATATTCTCCTTCTGAATGTTTATATCGTTAATAATTCTATTTGTGCTTTTAGAGCCGTAAAACGACATCAGTTGAGTACTTGTGTTCCTTAATTTATTTGGATCACAAATTGCAGGGAACTTTTTTCTTAGATCTTTTGGCACGTGCATATTTTCATTTGTATGATATGCTAACTTAATTACTGCATCCCTAGGCAACATCTTGGTGTCTTCTTCATTATTTTGCTCAAAATCTTTTCGAAGATCTATTTCCAATTTATATACCCCATTAAACCACTGGATTTGATCTGTGGGCATATAAATCCTAACTAAATCCTCAAAACCAATTCGATAGCCAAACCATCTACCCATTTGGTATAAAGAATCTTGACGAGTAGAATTTCTAATAAAATAAGTCGTTGTTAAACCCTCTAAAGTTAATCCTCTAGAAAGTCTATTGCCACCAACGACTATGTAGTTCTTAAATTTTTTATCTCCAGTTTCGTTATCTCGTAAATCAAATTTTAAAGTATGATTTTTATGCTTCAGTTCCTGTTTAGTTGATGAATGATAACTTACTATTTCAAAAGGAGCATAGAGATATTCATCATTGGTGTCTTTTCTAGAATTGATAACATCCAAAATTTCATTTTTAGTTATGCTATCAGGAAAGGCATAATCATGGTCAAAGTAATTTTTAAATAATTCGTTGCTAGATCGTTTCTTAATTTCTTTATAGGAATTTTCTATTCGATTGAAATACCCTCCAGAATTACTAGGTAAGTTAACTTGAAGTTTGGTAATAAACTCGTCAATCTTATCTGCCAAGTAATCAGCATTATCCGTTAAATGAGAAGTATGAACTAGTAGGCTATTGTAATCTGAATGTTTTCTATGTTTTCGAATAATTATTGAAATTAAAAAATGGATTATTGCATCCTCCAAACTCTGAGGTATATTTGGAAAAGAATAACTTTGCCCTTTCTTAGTAGGGAAGTAATTGCTATCAAGATTCTCATTTGCATACTTAGTTGAAACGTTCACAACTACAGGAAGTCTTTTAGACTTATCATTAGGGAAAATCCTTTCAATCCCCATGTATTTTGAACCAGCACTTATTGGTATAATAAAATGTTCAGGAAACAAATCTGAATTTTTTTCTATATTAAAAACTTTACCTCCAATCGTTGCTGTTCTTGCTAAATCCTCGCTTGTTTGATTTATAATTGAATAAGGCGTAGCTGTGTAGGCTACGAAGGTTTTATGAGACATTAGCGATAGTGCTATTCTAATGTTTCTGTTAATCGCTTTTATAATTCTTGCTTTTGCATTAGCTAAATCTTTTTCTTGCTTTTCAGTTAATTCTTCATGATCTAGTTTCGCTAATTCCTTACCTTCTCCCCACTCTTCATATTCTTTTTTAGAAAGTGATTGAATTGAGGCATTATCTGCTTCATCATCAATAATTAAAAATGGAACATTATGTATCTTACTGTCATTTCCATCTGATCGCTGTTTATCTAGCCACAATATCAGATTCTCGAGTACAGATTTGTTTTTTTTAATAACCCAAATAGATTTTTTATTTGTATTCAAATTATTATCTCGCCAGTCGTCATTCTTCTTTAAATCTTTTTTAAGAGATGTAGCTGGCATAATTTCATCTAATAATTTAAAGTTGCTATCATGACCTAACCCAATAACCTCTTGCCCCCTTTGACCAACGACACCTTCATCTATCCTATATTGGGTTTGCCTTCTTAAGTCTTCAGTCATACCTGTAAGTACAATTACAATCTTATACCCTGCGTCTAAAGCTCTGTTAATTAACCCTATATAGTTTGCTGTCTTACCAGATTGCACATGCCCATAAACCAAACCCCTGCGATCCCATTCTCGACTTGTTTCTGAAGGATTATAACAACTGTCTAGAATTTTATAAGTATCAGCATCCATTTGTGGAATAATAGCACCTTTATCTTCACTAATTAATAACTTTTTATACGCTTCAAATCTATTCTCGGGATTAGTTCTTCTTGAACTATCAAGCCAAGTCTCTAATTCATAAGACTCTGCCACTGCTTGTGTTGGCTTTACCTTTTTAAATAATTCTATTAAATCACTTTTAAGCTCATCTATACTATATAAATTCCTTAGTTCATCGTCTAAATCAGCATCATAAAGAGCGGGAATCATAGCCTTTAATAAGTCATCTTCAAACATATTATCAACCGAAAGACCTGAAACTTGTAATAATCGATCATGACAATATGTTTGTGCATTTCTTATAAGTTGTTCAATTTCTTTCTTCATAATAATTCTTTTTTAAGTTGGTCTTCGTAATGAACGTATGGTTCAAAATTTAATAGCCATGAAAAAGCAGCTTCTTTTGTCTCAGTTTTCATTTGATGCAGAAAAATCACTCGGGCTAGTTCTAATTCACTTTTAGACAGTTCCTGTTTTGCCACCATTCGATCATGCTTTGAAGGGTCAGTATCATTATTTTCTATTATTTTCGTTATAGGCAAATTACTAGAAATAACTTCTAATAGCATAGTTAAATCTCTTTCCATAATTTTTTTATTAGCAATTAAATTTTTGAAAATTGGATGATCTACATCAACTATATACTTATACGAATTATACTCTTTATCGTCTGAAATTTTCCATATTTGAGAATGATTAAGAGTTAGATTTCTATTCACAATTCTATTACCCCTAACAATTTTTATAACTGATCCATTTTTTACAGCGTCTATGCATCTTTTTATTTCTCTCTTAAATTCAAAAGGAATAGAAGCATTTGTTTTTGTTATATCTAAACTCCATAATGCATCGGCATCATTTGGATAATCAATAACAACTCTTGCTAGTTTAGCAGCATTTCCCTTCTTTAATAATCCTAACCATCCACCTTTTGGGGTGAGTAGTCTATCACATCTATATATATAGATTCCTTGTTGCCTTTCAAATCCTTCAAACAATCTATAAGAATTAAATCTATCTATTACGTCATAATTACCCCCATCAGCATTATCTTTCCAACATCTTGGATGTTGTAATATGTATGCCGTTTGTTTTGCCTTCTTGTTTCCCGCTAAAGATAATGGGCCAGAAAAAATATCAGTTCCCTCACCCTGAGGAATTGGACTACAGGGCTCTAATGGATAATCATTTTGAGATATTTTAATCCCTTTTTCGATAAAGCGATGAAAGCAGACACTGATATACTGATTGATATCAGTAGCAAGTGCCATAAAATCATCTTCCAAATCTGGTGCCCGATCCCAATCATCCCATCGTAAAACTGTACCTGACGATAATGCGTCTAAATATCCTAATTCACCTTCAATAACAGAATCTTCTACGAGCTTAAGCTTCCAACCATCTTTTAATTTAGCAATAAAATTCAAATCTAAAGATCTAGCTAAGGTAGTGTAACCTTCCTTTTTAGAAATAACAGTAAGTGAACGAGCTTGACTTAACGATGCTGTTTTCATCCCAAATCCGAATCGACCTAGGTCATTAGGATCTCTATCATGTAAAGGGTTTTTTGAACCCAAGCGGAAGCTATTAATTAATTCATTATCCACATTTGACATTCCTTTGCCATTATCTTTGAGTAAGAAAAAAGGCTTGCCTTCATTCCAATGTAACTCATATGATATTTCATTAGCGCCAGCCGTTATGGAGTTGTCTATTAAATCAGATATTGCCTCTTCAATCGAATAGCCCAAATTTCTATTTGATTCCAATAATGAAATTGGATCTGGTGTAAAATCTTCTCCTACTGTTAATTTATTTATCCCCATTGTTCTGCCATTGCTTTTGCTATTCCTGGAAATGTTTTACTTCGAAGATGACCATTACCAGATGCTCCACTATACCATTTTGGCATGCGCTTTCCACTTGGAAAGGTCACAAACTCTCCTTTATCAACATGGGTTATTTCCTCGGGAAATAACGGTGAATCATTTTCGGATACATGAGTCAGTTTCGGTAGTCCCTTTAACCATAAACATGTAGATTTGGAATATGGGTCTCCAAAATAATAAGGATGAATTATTTGAGTCGGTTTTTCATACACTGAGCTCATAATGCCAATGGGATTTTCTACTGCTTTTTTAGGAATGTCCGCATTAATCATTTTCATGAAAAATTCAATTCCAGATTGCTGACGACCATCAGCTATTTTCTTCTTAAAATGCCTAGCCCCACTAACGGCAAGATGCGTGCAGGGAGGGAAAGCAATCATCATATCCCAACCTTCTTCAATTATTTCCAAAACATCACCTTTCAAATGCCATTCAGGATGAGGTCCCGAGCACTCCAATATATCTGCTGAAAAAGCTTCATGTCCTCTTTTTCTAAACTCCAAACATACGGCCTGGCTTTCTTCACATGCTAACAGTATTTTCACTTTAGAAAATTTTTTCTGATTAAAAGTTAATTTATTTAAGTAATCCCACCTTTTATAAACAGATCTAAAATCTTATCGATTTTGTTCAGTACCTCAAGTCTTGGGTGCTGTAAAATTTGCAAATAACTGTTTCCCATACTACTATGTTTGTCTTCAATTATTGATCATTTGTCTTTAAAAATATAAAAATTTAACTAAAATACAAAAAAAGTAGTTTTAGAATTAAACCCTCAGACAGAACCCTAACAAAACCCAAATCCTTCAGCCTCAAAAACAGAACTAACCACGGGTGGGGTTAATAGAAATGCTTTCCTATCTTCAAGAGGTGTTGTATAGCATAGTTATAACCCCGTATTAGGGCGTGTGTGACGATTATTAACACTTGTCTATGTTAGAACTAAACCTAATTAAGGGGGCTTGATGTTGCTGAATTACAGGAGGAGGATATGCCAATGATTTAGTCAACGAAAACAGTATTCT
>ERZ1048068.2707-NODE-2707-length-12251-cov-6.039111_pt1 | contig 12251 bp, 11 predicted proteins | sample MGYA00383098_ERZ1048068 | MGnify/ENA primary metagenome ERZ1048068 (study PRJEB29581, sample SAMEA5548368) | metagenome | biome: marine; feature: coastal; material: water | depth 1 m | study: Short-term variability in the microbial, nano- and picoplankton... | reverse complement strand
CGTCTGGGGGGTGTCGACATTCCGGATAACAAAGATGCAGTGATTTCACTGACCTATGTGTTTGGTATCGGTCGCCCAACTGCCAAGAAAATCTGTGCAGATGTGGGCATAGCAGAAGACACAAAAATTTCTGCACTAGATGAAGGGCAACTTGATCTGTTGCGTGCTGCTGTTGGTGCCAATGAAGTAGAAGGCGACCTGCGCAGAGAAAACAGCATGAATATCAAACGTTTGATGGATTTAGGTTGCTATCGCGGCCTGCGCCATCGTCGTAGTTTGCCCGTACGTGGACAGCGTACTAAGACGAACGCACGCACCCGTAAAGGGCCGCGTCGTCCCATTAAAAGATAATTCCTAGGAACGGTAATGGCAAAAGCAGCAACCAAACCAGCCCGTAAAAAGGTCAAAAAGACAGTAGTCGACGGCGTCGCGCATATATACGCATCGTTTAATAACACTATTGTTACTATCACTGACCGTCAGGGTAACACTCTATCTTGGGCTACCTCTGGTGGTTCCGGATTCCGCGGTTCTCGCAAGAGCACCCCGTTCGCCGCACAGGTCGCTGCAGAGCGTGCCGGTGAAGCAGCAAAGGACTACGGATTAAAGAACCTTGATGTTGAAGTGAAAGGCCCAGGCCCCGGCCGCGAATCCGCGGTACGTGCACTTAACAATGCAGGTTATAAAATCACCAATATTACGGATGTGACGCCAGTTCCACACAATGGTTGTCGTCCACCCAAAAAGCGTCGCGTGTAAGAGAGACATAGAATGGCTAGATATCTTGGACCAACTTGTAAATTGTCACGCCGTGAGGGAACAGATCTGTTCCTCAAGAGTGGCGTTCGCCCGCTTGAATCTAAATGTCGTGCAGAGAGCGCGCCTGGTCAGCATGGCCAGCGTCGTGGACGTCTTTCTGACTACGGTGTTCAGTTGCGTGAAAAGCAAAAAGTACGTCGTATCTACGGCGTGCTAGAAAAGCAGTTCCGTAACTACTACAAAGATGCTGCTCGCCAAAAAGGCAATACTGGTGAAAACCTGTTGACCCTTCTTGAGAGCCGTCTGGACAATGTTGTTTATCGTATGGGCTTTGGTGCAACTCGCGCCGAATCTCGTCAGCTGGTTGCCCACAATGCTATTTTGGTAAATGGTCAGAAAGTGAATATTGCCTCATTCCGAATTCAGGAAGGTGATGTTGTCGGTCTGCGCGAAAAATCCAAAAAGCAGTTGCGTGTACAGACTGCACTGCAGTTGGCCGCACAGCGTGGTGATGTTGAATGGATGCAAGTAGACACAAATAAAATGGAAGGCACGTACACGCGCAATCCAGATCGCGCCGATCTGCCTGCTGAGATCAATGAGAACCTGATCGTCGAATTGTACTCGAAGTAATTGTTGAGCTAATACGGGAAAAAATATGCAAAATTCTGCAAATGAATTTCTGACCCCACGCAATATTGATGTAACGTCATTTAGTGCTACTCATGCCAAGGTTGTTCTCGAGCCACTTGAGCGCGGTTTTGGTCATACTCTGGGCAACGCACTGCGTCGTATCCTGCTGTCTTCGATGTCAGGTTGCGCCATTGTTGAAGCTGAAATTGAAGGTGTTGAACACGAATACAGCGCAATTGAAGGTGTTCAAGAGGATGTAATGGAAATTCTCCTCAACCTTAAAGGTGTTGCAGCGATCATGGAAGGTCGTGATGAAACCACAGTGACACTGAATGCGACTGGTCCAGGTGTGGTGACTGCCGGTGATATTACTGTAGACAGTCATGTTGAAATCGTTAATCCAGAGCACGTTATTGCAACAATCTCTGGCAAAGCCAGCCTGAACATGCAGCTGCGCATTGAACGCGGTCGTGGCTACCAGCCTTCGAATACCCGTATCAGTGACGAAGAAAATCGTACTATTGGCCGTCTGCAACTGGACGCGTCCTTTAGCCCGATTCATAAAGTTTCCTACAGTGTCGACAATGCGCGTGTTGAGAACCGTACGGACCTCGATAAGCTGATTCTTGAGCTCGAGACCAACGGCACTATCGATCCTGAAGAGTCTATCCGTCGCGCAGCGACCATCCTGCAACAGCAGATGGCTGTCTTCGTGAATCTGGAAGGCGAAACTGCTGCAGAGCCTGAGGAGAAAGAAGAAGAGATTGATCCAATCCTTCTGCGTCCTGTTGACGATCTCGAGTTGACTGTACGTTCAGCGAACTGTCTGAAAGCAGAAAGTATTTATTATATTGGTGACCTTATTCAGCGCACTGAAGTTGAGCTGCTCAAGACGCCTAACCTCGGTAAGAAATCCCTTACTGAAATTAAAGATGTTCTGGCTTCGCGCGGTCTATCTCTGGGCATGCGCCTTGAGAACTGGCCACCAGCAAGCCTGAAAAATGAACGCGAACTCGTTTAATCAATTTATAAAACGATTTCGATAGATATCATTGCTGAGAAAGCAACGAACAAAGGAATAAGAACATGCGTCATCGCTATAGTGGCCGCAAGCTAAACAAAACCGGCACTCACAAAAGAGCTATGTTCCGCAACATGACTGCTTCATTGGTTGAGCACGAGTTGATTAAAACCACTCTGCCCAAAGCTAAAGAACTGCGTCGCTTTGCAGAACCTTTTATCACTCTGGCTAAAGAGGACAGTGTTGCTAACCGTCGATTAGCTTTTGACCGTCTGCGCAACAAAGAGACTGTAGGTAAATTGTTCTCTGATCTGGGTCCCCGTTTCCAGGACCGTCCAGGTGGTTATGTACGCATCCTTAAGTGTGGCAACCGCACCGGTGACAATGCACCTATGGCTTATGTTGAGCTGGTTGATCGTGCTGCCAATGACGTTGCTGATGTCGAAGAGACTACTGGCGAATAAGTTTTATCTTTCGCTATAAAAAAACCGGTCAGTGAATAGCTGCCCGGTTTTTTTACGCCTGTGGTTTGTCCAGATATGCTTAAAAGCTATCTTAACTAAAACTTTACCAGATCTTTACTCGCTGCTCTTCAGGCAAAAACAGTCCGTCTCCCGGTTTTACATCATAGGTCTTGTAGAAGTCGGCCATGTTGGGGAAAACGCCATTGATGCGAAATACATCAGGTGAGTGTGGATCGGTTTTGACGATAAGCTCGAGGATTTGCTCGCGCCACTTGATTCTGCTCGACTGGGCATTGCCCAGGAAAAAGCGTTGCTCGCCAGTAAAGCCATCGATTACCGGGGAGGGTTCACCTTTTAGCGACATACGGTAGGCTTTTAGGGCTATCGATGTTCCGCCAAGATCGCCAATATTCTCACCCAGCGTTAGCTCACCGTTAACAAACAGGCCCGGCAGTGCTTCAAATTTATTGTATTGTGCCACCAGCCCCTGGGTGCGCAGTTCAAACTGTTGGCGATCGGTTTCTGTCCACCAGCTTTTTAAATTGCCATCACCATCATATTTACTGCCTTGGTCATCAAAGCCGTGACCAATTTCGTGACCGATAGTGCTGCCAATGGTGCCATAGTTATAGGCATCCTCTGCATTGGGGATAAAGTTGGGCGGTTGCAGGTAAGCTGCAGGAAAAACAATCTCATTTAACCCGGGGTTGTAGTAGGCATTGACCTCTTGCGGCGCCATAAACCATTCGTCGCGATCAATTGGTGCACCGAGCTTGGCCATATTCTCATTGTGGTGAAAAATTCGCGAACGCTGAATATTGCCAAACAGATCGCCACTGGAAACTGTTAATGCGGAATAATCTTTCCATTTATCTGGATAGCCAATTTTAGGCGTGAACTTGGAGAGTTTTACCAGTGACTGTTGTTTGGTTTCATCACTCATCCACTCAAGGTGTTTAATTGATTCAGCATAGGCAGCTATCAGGTTGTCGACCATAGTAACCATGCGTGCCTTGGATTCTGCTGAGAAATGTTTAGCCACGTACAGCTGTCCCAACAATTCGCCGAGATTGCCGTTAATTGAGCTTATCGCTCGCCGCCAGCGCGGCTGTTGTTCCTGCCTGCCGTAGAGAAATTTTGAATAGAAATCGAAGCGCGCATCGACAAACGCCTCGGGTAAAAAACTGGCGTAGCTAGACAGGACATTGGCGCGCAGATAATCTTTCCAGTGCGCCACCTCTATGCGGATAAACAGCTGATTAAAGGCTGTCAGGTAGCTGGGTTGTACGGCGATCACATGCTCTGGTAACTCAATGCCAATACCCACCAGGTAGGATCGAACGTCAACATTTGCCAGCATGGCGAGTAACTCTTCCGCGGTGACTTTGTTGTAGCGTTTGTCGGCATCACGATTGTCGATTTTATTCCACTGATGTTCAGCCAGCTGGGCCTCCACAGCAAAAATACGCTCAGCTGCAGCCGCAGAATCACTGTGCCCGGACAGGGCGAGAATCTCTGCCAGATAGCTTTTGTACCTGGCGATAATTTCTACCCCTCGTTCGGAGTTGTCGCTGTAGTAATCACGGTCGGGCAGTCCTAAACCGGACTGAACAAGATGTAAAATATAGCGTGTTGCATCCTTGTCATCCTGACCCACATAGAGGTTGAAGGGCGCATCAATGCCGGCCGGATTTGAGCGGCCAAAAAAGGCGACAATATCGCCGTGGGTTTTTAGATCATCAATTTGTTTAAGATAATCGCTAACTGGCTCTATGCCCAGTGCTTCAATGCGCGCCTTGTCGATAAAAGCAGTGAAGTAATCACCAATTTTTTTACGAATCGGATCACCTCTATCCTCAGCAGCAGCGGCCTCGACTATTATCCGTGACTGTTCAATGCTCTCCTTTCGCAGGGTCATATAACTACCCCAGCCAACTTCATCTGCGGGAATGGTGGTGCTGGCAAGCCATTTGCCATTGGCATAGCGATAAAAATCGTCCTGAGGCCGCACTGATGTATCCATCCCGCTCAGGTCAATTCCAGATATCTCTGGTTGCCCTGTCTCCAGCGAGACAGTATCGGCTCGATCACTACAGCCAGTGACTAAAAATAGTGCTGTAAAGGGCGCTAGGAGTGTCTTGATCGTAAATTTGTACATACCGTGCCTCGTGAAAGTTGAAGCTCATTAATAGAGCCGGTAAAAGCTCTAGGCTAAATAATCACAGCCTATTATCCAAGGGTTACCGCAGCCAACCGCGCATCCAGAGATGCCTGCAAAAAACTAGGCGGATTTCGCATAATGGTGATGCAGCTCACCGCTGTCGAGATTCATCAGGCGCATGGCCCCACCCCAGACATAACCCGTATCCATAGGATAGAGATTAGCGCCGCAGGCTTTGCCTTCAAGTGCCGCCCAGTGACCAAAGATAATTTTATCCTGACTGGCTAAACGCTCTGAATAACTGTACCAGGGAGCAAACTCAGCAACTAGCTGTTCACTGGGGCGCTTATCCGGTGCCGTCTTGGCGCTTAATTCTAATTGTCCTGAACTGCTGCAATAGCGCATGCGGGTCAGATAGTTGGTAATTAGTCGCCAGCGCTCTGGCCCTTGAAGATTGTCCGACCAGCTATCCGGAAGGTTGCCGTACATATGCAGGAAATAGAGGCTCGACTGACTCGACTGCAGAACTGCCTCTACTTCACGGGCCATGCATGCCGCGGTCTTAACGCTCCAGATGGGCGGGATACCGGCATGGACGATGGTGAAGTCACCCACAGAGAGCAGCAGAGGTAGCTGTTGAAGCCAGTCGAGAAGTTCATCGCGATCGGGAGCGCAGAGCACTTCATCGAGGGTGTCTTTGCGAGTGGCGCTACGCACGCCGTGGGAGATAGCCAGCAGATGCAGATCATGATTGCCGAGCACCGATGCGAAGGCACTGCCCAAACCCTTGCAGAAACGCAGGGTGTCTAGGGATTGTGGACCGCGATTGATTAGGTCTCCGACAGCAATCAAGCGGTCTGACGCCGGTTCAAAGTTTACCTCTTCCAGCAATATAAGCAGCGGATCGAGGCAGCCTTGTATATCTCCGACGACGTAGTCAGTCATTCAGTTCACGGTGTTTGGTGTTGAAAGTAGAAAGGGTTTAATCGGCACTTCAAATGCATGGCCCTGCTGGTCGCGCATACTATAGTGACCCTGCATGGTGCCTATGGGCGTCTCGAGGACAATACCGCTGCTGTACTGGTAGGATTGTCCTGCGCCAATAAGGGGTTGTTCGCCGACCACGCCCATGCCGCGGAATACCTTTTTGGCTTCGTTGGCATCGGTGACTATCCAGTGGCGGCCAAGTAGCTGCGCTGCTACATCACCCTGATTCTGGATGGTAATTTGGTAGGCGAAGACAAAGCGGCTGTTACCCGGGTCTGACTCCTGGCTGAGGTATTCTGTGTCAACCTTGACAATAATTGCTTGGTCCGTCATTTGATTCTCATCATGCTGTTGTTGATATGGTTGGATAAGGTGACAAATTCAGCAACGCTGAGCTGTTCGGCACGCCGCGATAAATCTATCTCCTCGGCCACTGAGTCGAGGTGTATAGCATAGGGCCGCAGGCAGTTGCGCAGGGTTTTGCGGCGTTGCTGGAAGCTATGGCTGACCAGCTGGCTGAGCAGCGCCTCATTGTCGGCAACGCAGGGCTTTTTGCTGTGTGGTTTGAGCCTGACAATCGCCGACTGCACCTTCGGTGCCGGTCTAAAGGATTCCGGCGGGACGGGTATCAGCGGCATTACCCGACAGTGATACTGCACCATCACCGAGAGACGGCCATAGGCTTTACTGCCCGGCACGGCACCGAGGCGCTCGACCACTTCGAGTTGCAGCATAAAGTGCATGTCTTGAATAAGCTCGCGTACCTTAATTAGGTGAAATAGCAGCGGTGTGGAAATATTGTAGGGCAGATTTCCCACAAGACGCATCTGTCGGCCATTGTGAAACTGGGCAAAATCGGTTTTTAGGGCATCACCACTGAAAATAGAAAATTCCGGATAGGCAGCAAATTTTTCAGTCAAATAGCTGACCAGATCGCGGTCGAGCTCGACGACTTTAAGGCTTGGGCAGCGCTCTATCAGATGTTCAGTGATAGCCGCAGTGCCCGGGCCGATCTCAATCAGATTGTCATCAGCACTGGGGCCGATAGCGGAAATAATCTGCGAGATAATTTGCTGGTCGATCAGGAAGTTCTGGCCAAAGCGCTTTCGGGCCTGATGTTGAGTGCTCATGCTGCGCCTGTACCGCCAGTTTTTGATGTCATCTGCACTGCAACCTCAATGGCGGTCCGAAGACTGCCATTGTCCGCGTTACCAGTTCCCGCCAGATCCAGGGCTGTGCCGTGATCTACCGAGGTGCGAATAATCGGCAGTCCAAGGGTGATGTTGGCCGCGCGTCCGAAGCCCTGGTATTTAAGTACCGGTAGGCCCTGGTCGTGATACATGGCGAGAACAGCATCTGCACTATCCAGATATTTGGGTGTAAACAACGTGTCTGCAGGCAGTGGTCCAACAAGGTTTACCCCCTGAGCGCGAAATTGTTCTAAAACCGGGTTGATGGTCTCTATTTCTTCACGTCCTAAATGACCGCCTTCACCGGCGTGGGGGTTAAGGCCGCAGACCAGAATAGTCGGTGCTGAAATAGAAAATTTGCACTGCAGATCGGCAATAAGAATATTGATCACTTCAGTTAGCGATGCCTGGGTAATGCTGTCGGCAACATCGCGCAGTGGCAGGTGGGTTGTTGCCAGAGCTACGCGCAGTTCGCTGGTTGCCAGCATCATTACTACCTTGGAGGTCGCGGTTTTGTCGGCCAGGTATTCAGTGTGTCCACTAAAAGCCTGGCCGGCATCGTTGATAACCGACTTCTGTACTGGCCCGGTAACCATCGCCTGGCAAACATTGTTCTGGCAGTCGGCAATTGCGGCATCCAGGCAGTGCAGTACATAGTCACCATTGGCACTGTTCAGTTGGCCTGCCACGGCGGGTGCGGCGAGAGGGACTGGGACTATAGCTAGCTCGCCCGGTTGCAACGGCTGTGGGCTCGAGCCCGGTTGACGAAGAGTCAGGCTGAGCTCAAGTTCAGCGGCACGCTGCTGCAAGAGTTGCGGGTCGGCATAGGCGACCAGTTCGTGGTCATGGCCACTCTGCACCAGACTGATTAACAGGTCCGGGCCTATGCCTGCGGGTTCTCCTGGCGTCAGCGCCAGGCGGAGGGTCATGACTTCTTGGGCTCGTTGGTTTTGGGCTGTTTTATATCCACGAAAGCCTCATCGCGGATTTCTTGCAGCCAGACTTGTAGCTCCTCTTCATATTTGCGATGTCGGAGGAGATTTTCGGCGCGATTGCGCATAATCTTATCGCTAAAGTCCTGGTTGCGACGCTCGGTCACCTGCAAAATATGCCAGCCAAACTGTGACAGGAAGGGTGCGCTGATCTCCTCGAGTTCGATACTATTCATGGTTTGCTCAAAGGCCGGCACAAACATCCCCGGGGTTGACCAGCCGAGTTCGCCACCGTTCAGTGCCGAGCCGGGGTCTTCAGAAAATTCTTTGGCTAACTCAGCAAAATCCTCGCCTGCGGCTATTCGCTCGCGCAGCTCATTGAGTTGGCTTATTGTTGTCGCTTCATCGCGAATTTCATTGGGCTCTATCAAGATATGTCTTGCAAAGTGCTGTTCGACGAGCTGTTCGCCACCGCCGCGACGTTCGTAGAGTTTCACCAGGTGGAAGCCGGCATCGCTGCGAATCGGCTCGGATACGCTGCCAGGCTCAAGTTCCTCGACGGCCTCAATAAACACGCCGGGTAACTGGGCCATTTTTCTCCAGCCGAGATCGCCTCCCTGAAGTGCTGTTTGGTCTGCTGAGTTGGCGATAGCCAACTGTTTAAAATCTGTACCGCTTTGGATCTGGCTGAGTAAATCCTGTGCACGCTCGAGAATGGTATTGGCTTCAGAGGTGCTAGTTCCGCTCGGAACGGGCAGCAGGATATGACCGATATTGACATCCGGAGACGTCATAAAGCGGCCCTCTTCAGAGCTGAGAAAATTATCCAGCTCTTGGCTGCTAATATTGATGCGGCGCATGACAAAGCCCTGCTGTACTCGGCTTAAAATCATTTCGCTGCGAATATCTTCACGCACCGCCGAAAGGGTCGAGCCAGAGCTGTGAATCTGCTCAACATATTGCTCCATCGTAAGCTGGTTGCTTGCAGCAATGCGATTCAGTGCGTCATTGATTTCCTCATCGGTGATACGAATCCCAGCGCTGTAGCCCATGCTAAGCTGCAGTCGTTCGGAAATTAAACGCTCAAGCACTTGCTGGGTAAGGATTTCTTGTGGAGGAAGCTGGGTGCCGGATTTCTGTACCTGAGTATAAATAGAGGCCAGTCGCTGTTGTACTTCGCTTTCCAGAACAACGTCTTCATCGACAATAGCGACAACTCTGTCGAGAATCTCAACCTGGGCGATTGCGCCGATCGAGACCGCAGAGAATAAAAACGCTATTAGCGCTTTGTTACAAGTTTTCTTCAGATCCATAACCGTAGATACCATTTTTAAGCATTGAGTCAACCCGGCCGCCGGAGCCAGCCAGGCCTTTAAATTGTATTTGGAAAAATATTCCATTCGACAGTGTCAAATCTTCTTCGGGACGCAACACATCGTCTCTTCGATCCAGCCAGCGGCGCGCGACCACACTTGCCCGCCAGCAACAGCTGTTGTATTCAAACCCGGCAAACACATCTAACGCCCGACTGTTGGTAAAGTCATGATTCCAGCGCCCGACCAGATTGAAATTTCCCGCCAGGGGGATAAATCCGGAAATATCTGCCTGGCGAATATCCTGTGCCAGGCTGACGCCATCAAACAGTCGAGGATCCCGTTGCGTCGAGCGGTAGGTTGCGTTAAATAACCGGTTTTGTCGGTCATTATAGCGCAGGCTGATACTGCTTTTTTCAAGTTCACTATCATGAGTGTCGTAGATGATATCACTAGTAAAACGCCAGTTAACATTCATTCGTCCAGACAGCTTCAGCGCCAGCGGCGACTGCCTGCGACTCAGCTCGGCGAGCTTCTGCGCCGAGGGGGTGGCCGACAGAGTGATTTGGCGATCAATATAATTGATTGATTGGGCAATGCTGGCGGTAAATCGTTCCTGACCGGAGTGTTTATCTATAAAACGGGTCGTCAGTGCAAGGGTCAGCCTTTTCTCGTCGGAAATTCGATCGCCGCCATTAAAGCGTTCATCACGAAACAGGCGGTCGTAGGAGGGGGTGAATTCTCTGGTATCAAAATCGGGAAAATCAGACTGATCTCTGAACGCAGCTTTGACATAGTAAAGCCGTGGCTCCAGTGTTTGGGTAAAGCCATTCAGCCAATCGTTGTCGCGTTCAAAGTATAAGCTGCTGTCCACTGATGAGACAGGCACAGTTACCGACGGGCTTTTATCATTCAGTGGGTCCCCACCGCTATCCAGATTGTACGAGAGGTGCTTGACGCGAAACTGTGGACGAAAGTAGCCCCATGTCCAGCGCTTGTCCCAGCTCACGCCATAGTCCAGGCGGCGCCTGATACCGGTGACAAAATCGCGATTGTCGTGGTCAAATACAGCGCTTTGGTTATTCAGATCCACCACCAGGCTGTTGTCGAAACGGTAGTAACCATTGATATCAATTTTCGGTAGTACCGAGTACTGTTCTTCCAATCCATCGACAATAATCTGGTTGTCTCGCGCTTCGATAAGATAGTCCCAGTGTTCTGACTTGTAGGTTGCTCCGGCGATACGGCGCAGATTGATCAGGCTGGTTGATGCCTGAGAAATATTGCCAAAGTCGCCGGGGTAGTCGTTGTCGGAAACTTTATTGAGATCCAGAAAAGTCGACCAGGACTTGCCAATACCACCCAGGTGGCTGAGACCCATGCTATAACGATCCTGGCCAAGATGTTTAGGCAGTCCAGTCTCACTAGCTATATCATTTTTATCTTTACCGCCCTTGTCATCACCCAAAAAAGCGCCAAATACCTCGGTCTTTGCCAAACTTGAAAGGTGCCGAAACTCCAGCTCCAAACCCATTCCTCGCTCTTGGATTAGCCGTGGAGTAATGGTCGCGTCATAATTTTCGGCCAGATTCCAGTAGATCGGCTGCGCATAGTCGAAGCCGTTACTGCTGCTGACATGTGCCGCGGGAAAGAGAAGGCCGGACGAGCGGCGATCGTTAACTGGAAATTTAATCCACGGAAAATAGAAGACTGGAATATCTTTCACTTTGAGCTGAGCGTTCTTAACCGTTGCAAACCCAGACGCCGCATCAATGGCAATTTCACTGGTGGCCATTTCCCAGGTTGTATCACCGGGCATGCAGGTTGAGTAGGTGGCATCGGAGATGGTGATCACGCCGTCCTTGGTGCGCTGCAACCTTTTCGCTTCGCCACGCACCGATGCTTCATGAAGGACATAGGTCGTATCCTCAATTTGCACCTCTTTACTGTCGATATCGATTTCGGCATTGTTGCCCAGCAATAACAGCCCTGGTTCGCGAAACTGAACATTACCTTCAAGCACGACGGTGCGATTGGTCTGATCTATACGCGCAGTGTTACTGCGGATTTGTCGGTAGCCCTGAGAGATTTGAATATCACCTTCCAGAAGAGCGACATTATCTTTCAGGGTTTCTGTGGAATTGGCATTGACCAACAGCGAGGCCTGCTCGGGATCAAGGTTTGCATCCGGGTAGGTTCTCTGGGGCTCAATGTAGTCACCGCAGCAGTTGTTGGCCACCTTCGAGCGCTGTTCTTCGGTCATCTGTTCTGCATCTACCCAGTCCAGATTGCGCACCGAAGCAACTCTCGGCTCCTCGGTGTTGGCGACAGGCGGCAGGACCTGCGACGGGTCAGCCTGGAGTTCCTCGGCAGAAACCACAAAAGAAAGCCCCGTGATCACAGCGATAAGTCCGCCTGCCAGCGCCGATTTCTGTCGTTGAATAGCGACGAATAAAGGACTCAGTTGGGTGGGAGAAGACGCGCTCAAGGTATAGCCTGTTCACTTTTTATGGTTTGTTGGCATTTTACCTGATAACTTGCCAGAGTAGAGGGTTGAATTAATATAGAATAAATTTTTTTAGGCTGTGGTCACTGCCACGCGTCAAGCGGCGGTGACAGGTATCAGCCTAAAACAACCTTGAGCGAATTTTGACGGGGGAAAGACGAACATTAATCATTTAGATCAGCGGCGACGCGACATATTTACTGATTGGGTTGCAGCTTTTTTGCCCGGGTCGCATCAAGTCCAGCGGCCACTAGAACTGCAACCCCTAGCGGGAGATGCTGGATT
>ERZ1048068.2705-NODE-2705-length-12254-cov-5.052299_pt1 | contig 12254 bp, 12 predicted proteins | sample MGYA00383098_ERZ1048068 | MGnify/ENA primary metagenome ERZ1048068 (study PRJEB29581, sample SAMEA5548368) | metagenome | biome: marine; feature: coastal; material: water | depth 1 m | study: Short-term variability in the microbial, nano- and picoplankton... | reverse complement strand
AGACCAAGTCCTAGGTTCAGAATAAAGAATCCCTGGAAGTATCCCCTAGCCCACTACGTCGCGATATTGGCGACTTCCGCAAGCAGGTTGAATCCGCCTATGACAAGGAAAATGCCGACCGCAATAAGCTGGTAGGCCAGCTCAGTGAACTGCAAAAGCAAACCATGCAGGTGTCGGCGGATGCCGTTTCATTGGCCAATGCCCTGCGCGGGGACAATAAGGCTCAGGGTAACTGGGGTGAGTTTATTCTCGAAAAATTACTCGAAGATTCCGGCCTTAGTAAGGGTCGCGAATACGATACTCAGGTAGCCTTAAAAGATGAAGAGGGCAAGCGCCGCAACCCGGATGTCATTATTCATCTTCCTGAAGGGCGCGATATTGTTATTGATGCCAAGGTCAGCCTGGTAGATTACGAGCGCTATTTCCACGCCGAGGATGATGAGACTAAACAGCAGTGCCTGCGTCAGCATCTCAGTTCATTGCGCGCCCATATTAAAGGGCTGAGCCACAAGGATTATGAAAATCTTGAGGGTGTTAACAGCCTCGACTTTGTATTGATCTTTGTTCCCGTCGAGGCCGCGTTTATGCTCGCCCTGGATCAGGATCCGGAGATGATGCGCGATGCCTATGACCGCGGCATTATCCTTGTCAGCCCGAGTACCTTGATGGTAACCCTGCGCACTATTAAAAACCTCTGGCGCTATGCCGACCAGAGTCGCAATGCCCAGATTATTGCCGACAAGGCCGGTGGTCTATATGACCAATTCGTACGTTATATAGAGTCTCTGGATGAAGTTGGCAAACATATCAGCAAAAGCCAGGAAGCCTGGGAGAACGCTCACAAGCGCCTTTCAAGCGGAAGAGGCAATCTTGTTAAGCGCACAGCGGAATTAAAAAAACTCGGTGCCAAGGCAAAGAAAAGTCTGCCGGAAAGTGCCGGATTGCAAGCCTTTGAAGCCGATGCTGCGCCGCAGTTGGAAGATGATTCTGATTCATCCGAATCAAAAGGTTAAATAGACGGGGAAGAATGAAATGGGTTTAACTAGTTTAATGCTGGTTGCTGGCGCACTTTTATTGGTGAGCCTCGGCACTTACGCAAGCTATCTCGGCTATAAACTTCGTCAGCAACGCCTGGTGGCTGAACAGGCTGAGAGACAACTGGCGGTGGAGCTGGCCGCCAAAGAGACCGATGCACGCCAGTCAGTCCAGATTATCGCCCGGGCCCTCGTGCAAAAAGATCTAAGCGAAACTGAGGCAGCGATGCGTATTGCCTGGCTCAGTCAGCAAATCAAACTCAGCGAAGACGAGGCCCAACAAGTCAGTGTCTTTCAGCAGCTTGCTGTGGCCACATCCCATATTCCAATACTCGATGACTGGAAGGCCCTGAGCAAAACTGAAAAGCGCCGTTTAGATGCTGAAAGGGAGTCTATCGAGTTAAATTTTCGCGAGTTTATCCAGGCCAGTGCTAAAGAATTAACCTCGCTTGAGCAGCGTTAGGCTGACGTGCTGTGGCGTTTAAGTAGCACGCCACTCTCCAAGTGATCTGTCCAGGGAAACTGGTCAAATATCGCTGCTCTAACTATCTCGTGTGTATCTACCAGGCTGTCCAGATTGTCGCGCAATGTCTGCGGGTTACAGGAAATATAGACAATGGTATCGAAACGCTGCGCCAATGTCAGGGTGTCATCGTCGAGGCCAGCGCGCGGTGGATCGACAAAAATAGTCGAAAAGTTGTAGCTTTCCAGATCTATATCGGCAAGGCGACGAAAGGGTCGCTCGCCATTGAGAGCCTGGGTAAATTCCTCACTGGACATTCGCACTACAGTCACATTATCCACGGAATTTTGCCTAAAATTGGTCTCCGCAGAACGCACGGAAATTTTTGATATTTCTGTCGCCAATACGGATCGAAAGTGCTGTGCCAGTACCGCCGTAAAGTTGCCATTGCCGCAGTACAGTTCAAGCAGATCAGCCTGCTGTTTATTGGCATAATCACGACAGCAACCGCTGGCCCAGCTGAGCATCTTCTGGTTGACCTCGGCATTGGGCTGGGTAAAGCCCGATTCTACTTGCTGATATAAAAACTCACGGCCATCAACAGTCAGTTTTTCCACTACATAATCGCGCTCCAACACCACCTTTTGCTTGCGACTGCGGCCAATAAGCATAATGCCCAAATCAGCCTGTAGCTGGCGGGCAGCCAGTTGCCATTCTTCGTCTAGTGGGCGGTGATAGATCAGTGTTACCAGTACTTCACCGCTGAGTGTCGTGAGGAACTCTGCTGTAAACAGTCGTTGGCTTAAAATTGGTTGGGCATTAATCGCATCGATTAGCGGTGTCATCAGCTGGTTTATCAATGGGCCGCCAATTGCGAAGCTGTCGATAATATAGGGGCGCTTTTCCCCGGAGCGGTTCATCGCATAGTGAGCGCGACCATCTTCGTGCCAGATACGAAATTCTGCGCGCATACGAAACTGGCTGGGCGGCGAATCAAAGACCTCGACCTCAGGTAAAGTAAGGCCTTCCATGGTCTGCTGAAATCGCGCCTGTTTGGCGTCGAGTTGAGCAGGGTAGAGCTGTGGGTCTATTGCTTTCAAGGTAAATTCAACCGCCTGTTAAATACAGTTTTTTGGTTTGGGTAAACCGGCATATTTGGCGACCAATTTGGCCGGGCTACCGGGAAATAGCTGCAACAGGTAAATACTGCGACCTTTTTCCATAGACAGTTCAGTGGCGACGGTTTTGCACAGCGGGCGCATTGACGGCGAGAAGCCGTATTGATCATAGAACTGTCTGGCTACTTCGAGGACTTCCAGATGTTCCGCCGAGAGCTGCAGCTTATCTTCAGCTGCAAGATGGCTGGCGGCATCCCCACTCCAGGCAGGTAGTTTGGCTAAGTAGTTTTTTTCGCTCATAGCAGCTTTACAATATTTTTCTACAACAATAAAAAAGGCCCTGTTAAGGGCCCTTTGAAGTCGCGGACAACCTTAGTCGTCGCTGTTCATGCCGAAGAAGCTCAGCAGGGTCAGGAAGAGGTTGTAGATCATCACGAACAGAGTCACTGTTGCAGAGATATAATTGCGCTCACCGCCGTGAATAATTGCGCTGGTCTGCCACATAATAATGGCGGTCGAGAGCAGTGCAAAAACCGAACTAATAGTCAGTGCTAGTGCCGGAATCTGCAGGAATACATTGGCAATCGCTGCAACGAAGGCGACTAACATGCCGGTCATCAGGAAGCCGGTCATAAAGTTAAGGTTTTTGCGCGTGCTAAGAACGTAAGCCGACGCAGCAAAGAATACCAATGCGGTTGAGCCCAGTGCCAGCATAATCGGCTCAGAGCCTTGAACGGCGAGGTACATGCTGAGGATCGGACCCAGTGTAAAGCCCAGCCAGCCGGTGAGGGCGAATACCCAGAGCAGGCCACTGGCGTTATTTTTATTCTTTTCGGTCATCCACAGGCAGACAAAGTAGGGCAGCAGTGTCCAGAGTCCAAAGTAGGGCACATTGAGGGCCATTGCGACTCCGGCCATGGCGGCACTGAATGCCAGTGTTGTGCCGAGCAGCATATAGGTGCTGCGCAGAACCTTAACTACCGCGGGGTCAAGTGCGGTACTTTGAATGCCAGATGGCATTTGTTTTGCGTTATATTTTTCAGTTTCCATGCTGTTGTCCTCAAAAGAAATTCTATCTGTCGCCAATGATACCTTGTCACTAGAGTATTTCCACTTTGTTGGGGCGGTTTTCATAGGTTTTTTTCTGTTCTATTGCAGTTTGGGGCGGCCAGAGTTGCGTAGGGCTATCTTAGCCTCCCCTTTATAGCTTGGGGGCGGCCACAACCGAGGAGGGCCTTAAAAGTTGAGCGTCAGTTATTTAATCCAATTTCGATAAAGGTATAGAAAAGATCTTTGAAGTATCAGCTGAAGGCCAGAGTTGCGCAGGACTATACAAGATCCTGTGCGGCATAAAAGCCGCAATCGAGACCCCAGGAATGGATTTCGGCGAGTCTAACCAAACAAAAAAAGACAATCGAGGCAAAGTTAACTATTTCTGAGGGCTTATAACAAAACTCTCAAGATTAAAACCGCCGGCATCAAGGCATAACACCCAGCCAAGGTCGTGCCAGTCACCAAGCACAATTCGCTCGCCCGCAGCCAATGCATGGCGATTGGGGCGGTGGGTATGACCATGGACCAGAACCTCAACCCCGTGCTTGCACATGACTGCAGCCACCGCCTGAGAATTGACATCCATGATCGCCGAGGCCTTATTGCTGTTAGCCGCCATACTCTTTGCGCGCCAGTCAGCGGCAATCTTCTGGCGGCGCTTCAGGGGAAGGTGTGCCAGACACCATTTGTAGATTGGATTGCGCGCCTTACGGCGAAAGCGCTGATAGTCGATATCATCGGTACACAGAGAATCTCCATGCATAGCCAGAGCCCTATGGCCAGCATATTCAACAATGTGCTCGTCACCGAGAAGCACAGCAGCGCAGCGTTTTATAAAACGCTTGCCGAGCAGGAAATCGCGGTTGCCCTGCTGGATATACAGATCGACGCCTGAATCGCTCAGCTTGCGCAGGGCATCCTGCACCTCTGCAGCCAGCGCCGAGGGATCATCATCGCCAATCCAAGCTTCGAATAGATCACCGAGAATGTACAGAGACTGAGCAGTCGAAGCGCGATCGGACAGAAAAGACAAAAACGCCCGGGTAACTGCCGGGCGTTCAGGTGCGAGATGTAAATCCGATATAAACAATACAGACATAGCCAATCTCGTCGCTTAGTTATTTATCCGAGTAGGCTTCGCTAACAAGGGTTTCGGTAATCTCAATCGTCTCAACTGGAACATCCTGATGGAAACCGGCGCTGCCTGTCGGGATTTTAGTGATGGCTTCAACGACATCCATCCCCTCAACCACCTTGCCAAATACCGCGTAGCCCCAACCCTGACTGTTTTTACCGCTGTGGTTAAGAAAGCCGTTGTTGGCAACGTTGATAAAGAACTGTGATGAAGCGGAGTGGGGATCGCTGGTGCGCGCCATAGCCAGGGTGCCAATATCGTTGGACAGGCCATTATCCGCCTCGTTTTCAATTGATTCGCGGGAATCTTTTTCCTGCATCTCGGCATCCATTCCCCCGCCCTGAACCATAAAGCCGGGAATAACACGGTGAAAAATAGTGCCATTATAAAACCCGTCGCGAGCGTACTGCAGGTAGTTGGCTGCAGTGATTGGAGCATTGGCGAAATCCAGTTCGATGGCGATATCGCCCAGAGTGGTGCGCAAAGTAATCATAAAGAGTCCCTGTATCTATTTTAGAAAATTTAAAGGTCGCTCATTTTAGTTTGTAAGTCGCCGGAATTAAACTGATGTTTGGCTTAATTCGGTGTATTTCATCAATGGGTTGCCCGGGAGGGGATTATTATGCAGTGAATAGTGCCCTTTTTGTTTATTGGATGGGTTGCTACAGCTATAATCGCGCGATCTTACACCCACCAGATTGACAGACATGACTGATATTGAAAAACCGAGCAATTTTATCCAGCAGATAATCACTGACGACCTCGACGCTGGCCGTGTTGAAACTGTTGTCACCCGATTTCCTCCAGAGCCAAATGGCTATCTGCATATAGGTCACGCGAAATCGATCTGCCTGAATTTTGGACTTGCGCAACAGTTTAATGGTCGCTGCAATCTGCGCTTTGACGATACCAACCCGGAAAAAGAAGACGATGAATATGTTCGGGCAATTATCGAAGATGTGCACTGGCTTGGCTTTGACTGGGCCGGCGAAGCGAAATTTGCCTCTGACTATTTCGATCAGCTCTACCGCTGGGCGCAATTCCTTATTGCTGAAGGCAAGGCCTATATCTGTGAATTAAATGCCGAGCAGATGCGTGAGTACCGCGGCACATTGACCGAGCCGGGTAAAAACAGTCCCTACCGAGAGCGTCCTGCAGAGGAGAGCCTGGCACTGCTTGAGCAGATGAAACAGGGTGCGATTGACGAGGGCGCTATGACATTGCGCGCCAAGATTGATATGGCATCGCCAAATATCAATATGCGCGACCCGGTGATGTACAGAATTAAAAAGATGGCCCATCACCGCACGGGCGATACCTGGAATATTTATCCCTCCTACGATTTTGCCCACGGTCAGGAAGATGCCATCGAGGGTGTAACTCACTCGGTATGTACGCTGGAGTTTGCCGCCAATCGACCGCTCTATGAATGGTTTACCAGTAACCTGCCATTGCCATCTACTCCTCACCAGTATGAGTTTGGTCGCCTCAACCTCAATTACACGGTGACCAGCAAGCGCAAATTAAAGCAGCTGGTGGATGAAAAGCATGTGGATGGCTGGGATGATCCGCGGATGCCGACAATTTCTGGCCTGCGCCGCCGAGGGGTGACGGCAGCGGCAGTCCGCGAGTTTTGCGATAGCCTGGCGGTAGCCAAAACTGATGGCGTTGTCGATCTCGCCCAGTTTGAACATTTTATTCGCAATGATCTCAACGACAATGCCAGTCGCGCCATGTGCGTTTTGAATCCTTTAAAAATTACCCTGAGTAATTATCAACAGGGAAAAGAAGAGATCTTGAGCGCGGCAGGGCACCCTAATCGCGATGATCTTCCCGACCGTCAGTTGCCCTTTGGCCGCGAAATTTATATCGATCGCCATGACTTTAGCGAGGACACCACATTATCGCGCAAGAAATTTAAGCGTCTGGTGATTGGTGACTATGTGCGCCTCCGCAGTGCCTATGTTATCCGTGCCGATCAGGTTATTCGCGACGACAGCGGTGAGATTACTGAGATTATCGGGTCCTATGTGCCCGATACCGTTGGTGAAAATCCTCCGGAGGGCATACGTCCTCGTGGTGTGATTCATTGGGTATCGGCAAGTCACTGTATCGACTGTGATCTGTACCTCTACGACAATTTATTCACGGTGCCCGCCCCAGATGCTGGCGAGGGCTCTTTTCTTGACCACCTGAACCCTGAGTCACTACAAATTGTTAAAAGCGGCAAAGCCGAGATCGGGCTTGGCGATGCTCTGGCAGGGCAGCAGTATCAGTTTGAGCGTGAGGGCTATTACTGCTTGGATGGGAAATACAGCACTGATAATAGGCGGGTGTTTAATCGGACTATTGCTTTACGCTAGTGGGCTTTTTATTGGCTAAGGGCTTTTTATTCGCTGAAGGCTTTTTATTCGCTAAGGGCTTTTTATTCGCTGAAGGCTTTTTATTAGCTAAAGCCTTTTTACTGGCTAAGGGCTTTTTACTGGCTAAGGGCTTTTTATTCGCTAAAGGCTTTTACATTTGCGCAATAGCTATAAAAGAATTGAGAAATACAAAGAGAAGATAATGGGTTTAACGCTATACAACACATTGACACGCAGCAAGCAGCTATTTACGCCTATCGACAGCCAGCGCGTGACCATGTATGTCTGTGGACCAACCGTCTACAACCGCGTGCATATCGGCAATGCACGACCTGCTGTGGTGTTTGATACGCTATACAGAGTGCTTAAAACTCTCTACCCAACCGTTGAATACGCGCGCAATATCACCGATATAGACGATAAAATTATCAACACCGCCGCTGAGCTCGGTGAAGATATCAGCCTCTTGTCCACGCGCTACGCAGAAGCCTATTTTGCCGATATGGCGGCGCTAAATAACCTCTCCCCATCGATTATTCCCTATGCCACCCAGCATATCCCCGAAATGATCGATATGGTCTCGCGGCTGGTTGAAAAGGGCCATGCTTACACTGTTGATAATGGCATTGAGGGAGAGCAGGGGCATGTGCTGTTTGATGTACAGTCTATGCCAGATTACGGTGCGCTCTCCGGTCGCTCTCTGGACGATATGCTGGCAGGGGCCCGTGTCGAAGTTGCCGCCTATAAAAAATATGCCGGTGACTTTGTGCTCTGGAAACCTTCCACCGATGACGAGCCAGGCTGGGATAGCCCCTGGGGCCGCGGTCGCCCCGGCTGGCACCTCGAGTGCTCGGCGATGATTGAAAAGCATCTCGGCGAGTCTATCGATATTCACGGCGGTGGCCAGGACCTGATCTTTCCGCATCACGAAAATGAAATTGCCCAGAGCTGCTGTGCCCACGATGGCAAACCTTTTGCCAATGTCTGGATGCACAATGGCTTTATCAATATTGAAGGCGAGAAAATGTCCAAGTCACTGGGCAATTTCCGCATGGTCAATGATCTGCTTGATCAGTACCCGGGTGAGGTGCTGCGCTATGTAATCCTCTCTGCTCACTATCGATCTGAACAGAATTTCGGCAAGGATCTACTCGATAGTGCCTGGCGTTCCCTGGATACCCTGTACGGTTTTCTGCGCTCTCAGGCTAATACTGAAACGGCGGTTGTGGATATGACTGCTAGCGATGCCTATGCCGCTCTGCTCGACGATTTAAATACACCGATGGCGATTAGTGAACTGCATAAACTGGCCCGTGAGATGAATGGCGCTGATGTTTCTGACAAACCGGTTGCCAAGGGTCGACTGTTGGCTATTGCCGATCTTATGGGGCTGTTGCAACAGGATCCTGAGCAGTGGTTTACCCTGTCACGCGGTAAGGATGCTATCTCTGCCGAACAGATTGAGGCGCTGATAGCCAAGCGCAACCAAGCCAAGGCAGATAAGGATTATACCGGTGCCGACGGGGTTCGCGAAGAGCTTAAGTCCCTGGGTGTGATTCTTGAGGATAGCCGTGAAGGAACTAAGTGGCGTCGGGGATAAGCCTGCTCTGGTCACTATGCATTAGCTGTTTGTTCAAACACCGCTTGTGTATTCGAGTACTAGCTGTGAATTCCAATACTACGTTTCATTTTGAAGCTCATTGTCATTTCGAATGCTTATTGTCATTTCGAAAACTCATTGTCATTTCGACCGTAGGGAGAAATCTTAAGGAGATCTCTCACATTCGTTCGAGATGACAGGGTGGCATTTTAAGATGAAAGAGCGGTGTTCGAGATGACAGGGTGGCATTTTAAGATGAAAGAGTGGTGTTCGAGATGACAGGGCGGCATTTAAGATGACAGGCTGATTTCTTTCTGCAGTGCTAGATTTTTACTTTTGCGGTATCTGTAATTTTACGACGCTTTTCCAGCCCCAAAGATTTAATAATTTTTTTAATGGCGACTTCGGCTGTCGCTCGGTAACCGGTTAACTTACCGCCATAGACCGCCAGATAGTTTTCGCTCTGCGCATACTGCACTTCGCGACTGCGGCGAAAAGGGCTGTTATCAGTGGCTGGCAATACCCGTAAACCGGCCCAGGCCTTAACCGGCTTATGGTTAAAGTGGGGGAAGTGGTGGCGGAGAACCGCCAGCAGGTAGTCTATCTCTTCTGTACCGGGCTCGACGCGATCGGGATCTCCAGTGTAAATTTTTTCCGTTGTGCCCAACAGGGTTCCGCCCTTGTAGGGCATAACAAAAACAGCGCGATGATCCTGCTGGGCCTCAAGGTAAAAGCATCTGTCACTGAGCTGCTGGGAAAATTCCACATGGGTGCCTTCAACCAAATCCACATCGAGCAGTGGCGGTGTGGGAGTGATGGTGGTAGCGACAGGATTAATCCATGGTCCCGCCGCATTGACCAAGTAGCGACAGTAAATAGTCTTTTTTTCGCCCTTCAGGTCGAGCTCAAGGGAATAGCCTCTGGCGGTTTTTTCTGCACTAACAACAGTCGCCGGACAGAGCAGGGAGGCGCCATGATCCCTAGCGGAATGTGCCACCCGACGAGTGAGTTGTTGATCATCGGTCTGGGCATCCTGGTAAGCAAAAACAGCTAGCAGATCGGCTGTATTTAGACCCTGCAGGTGTTTCCACTGACTGCGAGGCACAGATTTATAACCGCCAAGGTTGTTGCGACCAGCGAGAATTCGATAGAGGATTAGGCCGATTCGCAATTGCCAGGGCTTGTGAAGATTGTTTTTATACACTGGCAAATAAAACCAGTTGGGTTTGACGATATCCCCGGCAATTTTAAGCAGGGTGCGGCGCTCGCTGAGGCTCTCACGCACCAGGCCGAATTGAAAAGACTCAAGGTATCGCAGCCCCCCGTGAATGAGCTTACTGGATTTCGATGAGGTGCCAGCACCCCAGTCGCTTTTTTCCACAAGGGCGACAGAGAGACCGGACAGGGCGGCAGCCTGTGCAATACCGGTGCCCTGAATGCCGCCGCCAATTACACAAATATCGAAATTATTGTCCATTAAGGTTCCGTTTAATTGCCGGTCGGTAGATTGCTGCCAGTTAAATTATTCACAGTTGCCCTAGCTGTTTTTTATTGACTCGCCTTGACCCAGTAAACCCTTGATATCAAAAGTCTCGAGCATATCGACCTTTTGTCTGGATAATTTTTTTGCCAGTTTTACTGTGCCCACTTCATAGGCAACCAGTCGAGTGTTCAGTCTGCTGCGATCATCGCCTCTGGGGATCATAGCGTAATCAACAAAGGTATATTCACCCGCTATAGCCCTGACCTGGGGGCTGTCGATATCCGCCCAGTTGCGCAAAACTACACCCACCTGTGGCCAACCCTGGTTTCTGGCACTTTGAATAATGTTGTAATCAAAACTTATCAGCACTGCACGCTGGATAATTGGCTGAAGAACTTCACAGACGCTTTGCAACATAATAGCGGCACCAAACTGTGCGATGGATTGTTCTTTTAATTCTACAAACAGGGTTACTGCAGGATGCTGGCGAATAATCTCCACCACTGACTGCAGTGTCGCTATTGTCTCGTCAATAAACTGTGTTGCGAATCTTTTCGGCTCATAGGCAGGGATCGTTTGCAGTTGCTCGAGGGTTAGATCAGTGATTGTGCCGCCACAGCCGCTGACCCTGTGCAGATTAATATCATGATAGACCATAGGTTGATGGTCACTGCTAAGCTGGATATCAATTTCCACAAACAGTGCACCGGCATTAATTGCCTCTGTAACCGCGATCGCGGTGTTCTCCGGATAGCGCCGCTGGTAGCCGCGATGAGCGACAAGTTGCGAGGCTGATAAGGTTATATGCTCGGGCATATACAGGGTCCGGATTCTATGTATAAGACTGACTATACGATAAGCCGTCTGTGCTTTGAAGCGATTGCTGATAGCCACAGACGCTATTGATCAATTAGCCAAAAAAAGAGAGACCACCAACAGCCGCCGAGAGCAGGTTAAAAGCTAACAGCAAGAACTGATTGCCTTTACAACAGGCTCTTTTCAGCTGCGACGACAGATTGCAGGATCAGGGTATTGATGGTCACTGGGCCAACTCCGCCGGGAACCGGTGTGTAAGCGGCAACACGATCAACCAGTGGTGCCAGTTCGATATCGCCGACACCGCCGGGGTGATAGCCTGCATCGACTACAACACAGCCATCTTTGATCCATTCGGCCTTGATAAACTCAGGTCGACCTACAGCACCGACGAGAATATCCGCCTGCTTGATAAGTTCGGGAAGATTTTCGGTTTTCGAGTGACAAATAGTCACCGTGGCGTTGGCATTGAGTAGCATCAATGCCATAGGTTTGCCGAGAATAGGGCTGCGACCAACCACCACTGCGTGCTTGCCGGACATGGCGATATTGTATCCCTCAAGAATACGCATAATCCCCTGAGGTGTCGCTGAACCGTAAGCCTCTTCATTCATAGCCATGCGTCCAAAGCCGAGGCAAGTAACACCGTCAACATCTTTTTCCAGGGCAATGGCATCGAAGCAGGCACGCTCATCGATATGCGCTGGAACCGGGTGTTGCAAAAGAATCCCGTGGCAATTGGGGTTGTTATTAAGTTCGGCGATTTTCTCCAGTAGCTGTTCTGTTGTGGTCTGTTCCGAGAGTTCTACTGCGATTGATTGCATACCGATACGTTGACAGGCATTTTGCTTCATCCTGACATAGGTAGCCGACGCGGGATCGCCACCAACCAGAATGGTCGCCAGAATAGGCGCCTGCCCACCACTCAACTCTTTCAATCTGGTAACCCGGCTGGATAGCTCGGCTTCGGTTATCGCGGCGAGGGTTTTACCATCAAGAATAAGAGCAGACATAAAAATACCTGTAGAGAGTTATCATTAATATAAGGGCGATAAAATAGGCTTGAGCTGCATTGAACGCAACCTTTTTTCAATTTTTTATCGGAAATTTTAACAGTGTAGAAAGAGGAAACAGGGAAATGGGGTGGACGACGGGGATTGAACCCGCGACCACCGGAATCACAATCCGG
>ERZ1048068.2699-NODE-2699-length-12271-cov-4.358792_pt1 | contig 12271 bp, 8 predicted proteins | sample MGYA00383098_ERZ1048068 | MGnify/ENA primary metagenome ERZ1048068 (study PRJEB29581, sample SAMEA5548368) | metagenome | biome: marine; feature: coastal; material: water | depth 1 m | study: Short-term variability in the microbial, nano- and picoplankton... | reverse complement strand
ATTCGCTGCACACGCAGCAGTCTGTGACCCTGGCGATATAGCTTTATATTTGGAGCCGTATTACGCAACATATCCAGGGACTATACGTGGTGTTGGAGCAAAGCCACGGGCCATTCAAACTAAGTCAATTGAATCTTTTCAACCAAACGAAGCCGATATTAGTGCAGCTTCTAAAGGAGCAAAAAGCCTATTGATCAACTCACCAAACAATCCCACTGGGACCGTATATTCTCGTTCAACTTTGCAAGGTATCGCAAATGTTTGTCAACGACATGACATTTGGCTAATATCTGACGAAGTATACGACACTCAAGTTTGGGACGGTCAACACATTAGCCCTCGATGCCTTTCTGATATGGCAAAACGAACCCTAGTAATTGGATCAATGTCTAAGAGTCATGCAATGACCGGTTCACGCTGTGGTTGGGTGATTGGTCCTCAAGAAGCAATTTCACACCTTATCAGTTTTGCAACTCATACAAACTTCGGGGTGCCCGGTTTCATACAGGATGCCAGCGTATTCGCTCTAGAACGAGGCATTTCCTTTGAAAAGGAGGTCGGAGCACCGTTCAAACGCAGGCGTGAGATTGCGTTGCAACTTCTCAATGGGCAGGAGAATATCAATTTAATTCCCTCACAAGGCGCAATGTATTTGATGCTCGATATCCGTTCCACTGGGTTCAGCGGAGACGATTTTGCCAATAAGTTACTAGACGAAGAGCACATTGCAGTAATGCCTGGCGAGAGTTTTGGTGCTTCTGCTGCCGGACATATTCGCGTTGCAATGACAGTTGATGACGATACTTTTACCAAGGCCATCAAAACAATTTGTAAATTTGCTAAGACTAACAACTGAAAACATTACGCTTTTAAGACTTAGCATAAAATGGCCGATAGTGATGCCTAAACCAGCTGGCAACCATCCACCAGAATTACACAGTCGGTCAATTATCTTGGCATATTTACTCTACTTCTCATAATGTCGCAACTAGAATAGACAGGCCTGTTTGCGGCAGTTAATTTTTCATATCATATTTGAATTCTCAAAGGTGCTGTAATGCAAGACCGACGCAGTATAATTGTATTAATAACCCGTACTATTGGCGCCGAACGTGGTCTAGCGGCACGTGGGACACCATAAAAAGCTATTTTATGTACCATTAAAAATACCTTTTATGTGGGTGCCACAAAATGAATGATCAATCTCCTTCTCGCTCCGGCGGCAGAGCTGCCCGACGAGCGGCTCGAGCTGCTCCGTTAGCCGACCACTTAAAACCAATTAGACCTGGCATGTCAGGCGGTACATTTAACCCTCTTAGCGATGGAGATGTTTTACGCATTCATACTGCTGCTCTCGATGCACTCGAGACAATTGGTCTTGCTGATGCGCCGATCAGCGGAATTAACTACCTTACAAGTGTAGGCGCGATTTTGGGTGATGACGGCCGTATTCGTTTTCCACGTGGGTTAGTCGAAGACACTATTGCAAAAGCAAACCGCAGCATTACGCTTCATGCGCGAAACCCCTCGCAAGACTTAGATTTGTCAGGATCAAAAGTACACTATGGAACCGCAGGAGCTGCGGTACACCTAGTTGAAGCTAACGGACGAGAGTATCGCGAAAGCGGCGTGCAAGATTTACATGATGCCGCCAGAATTTGTGACGTATTAGACAATCTCCATTTTGTGCAAAGACCAATGGTTTGTCGGGATATAATGGACAATTGCGAGATGGACTACAACTCCATCTATGCTTGTGTATCAGGGACCACCAAACATGTTGGGACAAGTTTTTCCGAACCACATCACGTAGCTCCAGCAATGGAAATGCTTCATTTAATTGCTGGCAGTGAGGATAAATGGCGAGAGCGGCCTTTTGTTAGTAATTCTAATTGCTTTGTCGTCCCTCCAATGAAGTTTGCAACAGAATCCTGTTTGGTTATGGAAGAATGTATAACACATGGAATGCCTGTTTTATTGTTGTCTGCAGGCATGGCTGGTGCAACTGCGCCATCGACCATTGCAGGTGCTATCGTGCAAGCTGTTGCAGAATGTTTGGCTGGATTGATTTATGTAAACGCCGTTAAGTTCGGTGCCCCTGCTATTTTTGGCACATGGCCGTTTGGATTAGACTTACGCACGGGTGCGATGACCGGCGGATCAGGCGAACAGGCCCTTTTGACCTCAGGTTGCGCTCAAATGCATAGATTTTATGATCTACCAGGCGGAGCAGCCGCTGGAATTGCCGATAGTAAACTCCCCGATATGCAGGCAGGATGGGAGCAAATGTGTTCCAACGTGATGGCCGGTCTAGCAGGGCTTAATATGGTTTATGAAGCTGCAGGCATGCACGCGTCTTTGCTTGGTTTCTGTCATGAATCCCTAATAATTGGCGATGATATAATTGGCCAAGCACTACGTTGCGTTCGCGGTATTGAAGTCAATGAGGAAACTTTAGCATTAGATCAAATCGCAGACGTCACAATGAATGGTCCTGGTCACTATCTTGGCACGGAACAAACCCTCAGCCGCATGCAAACGGATTGCGTCTATCCCAAAATGGGAGACCGAACATCACCAAAAGAATGGGCGGAACTAGACAAACCGGACCTAATCGCCAAAGCAACAGCGCGCAAAGAAAAAATTTTAGCGGTACGTTCGCAAGCCCAGTTAGGTCCTAAACTGGATTCAGTGATCCGCGGCAAGTTTAATATTCATTTAGACCACGAATAATAAACGATTAGTTTTTAGGAAACTAATCCGATTTATTATTTTCGTTGACGTGAACGCCAACCACCACGACGACGAGGCTGACCCACACGTTCAAGTCCTTCTCGAAGAACTCGCGTCATCGGATGATTTAAGGGCATATCAGCGTATTCTTTCAATAATATTGAAATGGACTCAATAGGGTCTTTTCCATCCGGCAAGCTAAGCGCCCAATCCAGAAATATTGTTCGGCAATCTGATTTTATAATATTATCAATCCTATACGCCTCAAATATTAAGCCTTTAGGATCAGTTGGACCACCTTTATCGACCACTATTACCTTCCTTTTGTCCATCATCATCAACAGCAGAATTAATGATATTACCGGCTGATGAATATATCATTTTTAGTTTAATCTCAGCCTTGGAAATACAGTCGAGCCCTACGGCACGTAACAAAACTGCCCTTCCCTTCACACCTATTTTTTCAACATCAACCGCTCCGATAGTTAACAAACGAGTAGCCATTTGAACTCGAAACATCATGAAATATGCTTCAGATAAAATTTCGAACTCTGCCACATTTAGTAATCCTGTTGCGACCAAAGACTCTAATCCGGATATAACATCCCGCGCAGGCGACCCTGCCAGTATTAAACCAGTCTGTGCGAATAACTCTATATCTTGTAATCGACCTGGCCCCAACTTTGCGTCCCAAACACCAAACGGCGATTTTGCAGCAGCAATACGCGAACGCATATCTCGTAAATCAGATAAAACATCCTCAGTATTGCGCCGCTTTGCTACAATATGTTGACGAAAAATTTCTATATCATTTGAAAATGATTTGGGTCCAGCAATACAAGTCGCTCGGCTCATTGCCAAATGCTCCCACAACCAAGCATCATTTTCTTGATAGTTTCTAAAGGACGTCCAACTAGTCGCAACAGGACCTTTATTACCAGATGGACGTAGACGCATGTCAGCTTCATACAATCGCCCATAAGCTGTTTGAGTGGTCACGGCTGTAATCATTGCTTGAGTGAGGCGTGCATAATATTGTCGAGTGGAAAGCGGGCGTGATCCCGCAGAAAATTCAATATCGAGTGGATCATAGATAACGATTAAATCCAAATCTGAATGCATCGACAAAAGATTAGCACCCAATCCTCCCATACCTAAAATTACTGCGCCCCGTCCTGGCGCAGGTCCATGCCGTCGCGCAAACTGGGATTGCACCTCTGGCCACAATGCAGAAAGCACCGCACGAGCCAAATCAGCATATTGCTTGCCAGCTTCTTTCGCTTCAATCACGCCCCGCAAGTGATGGACACCAATACGAAAATGCCATTCTTTAGCCCAAATACGAATAGCATTCAGTTTGGCCTCATAATCTGTTTCAGCAGAAATTTTTTGGATTGCGTCACGACATAAAATATCTGATTCAGGCCATGGTGCAAAGAATCTGCCACCAATTACAGCGTCTAATACATCAGAATTACGGGAAAGATATTGCGCCAAAACTGGAGAAGTACCAACAATATCGACTAGTAAATCAACAAGTGAAGGGTTTGCCTCAAATAGTGAAAAAAGCTGTACTCCTGCCGGCAATCCAGAAAGAAAATCGTCAAATGCAGCTATTGCTTCTGCTGGCTTTGCCGTCTTAGACAATTGCGCTAACACCATAGGCTCAATCCGATCAAATAGAGCAGCTCCTCGTGAACTTCGAAGTGCTGGATACCCTCGCCATCGGGATTGCATTACGAGATCTATACCTTCAGGATTATGAAGAGTCTCATCAGTTTCCGGCGCAAAAAAACCCTCAGTTTCCGAATGAACTTCAGCGAGCGTTCTCTGAAGATCTAATTCCAAGGATGCTCGGTCAGTGTCCATCATTGCAGCAAGTTGATCAAAGCCCTCATCATTGGATGGCAAGTTGTGAGTTTGAGCGTCACGTATCATTTGAACACGATGTTCAACATTACGAAAAAGTTGATAATGATCACAAAGACGTGCTGCCACCTCACCCAGCACCCAACCTTTCTGTGCCAACATCTCAAGTCCCTGCACAGTACCTCGTTCACGCAAACTGGGATCTCGCCCTCCCGCAATCAATTGGCGGGTCTGAGTAAAAAACTCAATCTCACGAATACCACCACGACCCAATTTCATATTATGTCCAGGTAACGTTATAGGTCCACCAGTTCCTTTATGCACCCTGATGGCAAGCCTCATATCATGCGCATCCTGCACCGCAGCAAAATCTAGATACCGGCGCCAAACAAATGGAGTAAGTTCCGTCAAAAAATTTTCCCCCACAGCAATATCACCTGCACAGGGGCGAGCTTTTATAAAAGCGGCACGCTCCCAGGTGCGGCCCAGACTTTCATAATATCGCTCGGCAGCACCAATTGATAGCACAACGGGATTAACTGCCGGGTCCGGTCGCAAACGCAAATCTGTACGAAAAACATAACCATCACCAGTAAGATCGCTGAGGATCCCACACATATCTTTCACAGCTTTTATACAACCATTACGGATTAATATGAAGTCGTCTGGGTCATGGATTGTTTCATCAAACAGGCATATTAAATCAATATCAGAAGAATAATTCAGCTCAAATGCACCCATTTTACCCATTGCTAAAACTACAAGGCCTACGTTTTCCGTAGGTAATTTACCTCGCTTTACCTGTGTGGTTAATCCAACAGCAAGCGCAGTCTGACAGGCCATATCTGCCAATTTTGTAAGGGCAGTCGTCACTTCCTCTAGGGTCCATGCCCCGCCTAAATCAGCTAAAGCTATTAACAGTGCCGCCCGCCGTTTGGCTTGTCGCAGAACAGATTTAACAGTAGATCTATCTAAACTTGGGGGTGCCAATATGGCTGCTAAGGCAGCCTCTGGTTCGGCCAACGCCTCTGGAAGCCATGCCGCTTCATGTTTTATAAGATCGAACAAATAGGGACTACATCCAGCAGCACCATATGCAAGTTCTCGCATTACACCCTTTAATTCGGGAACATAAGTTATAGCCTCCGCTCCACGTTCTGGATTAAAAGCGCGTGGCATTTTAGTTAAGGAATTTGCAAGACTCATTGATACAGCATCTGAGTACGCCACCACTCCGTCAATACCTCACAGAAACATAGCCAGATCATCTTTGTAGTTTTCAGAATTAAAAATCTCGAGAACCTCATCAATTAAACAACACAAAGCCTGTAAAATAAAAAAATGCTGTAGAAATGAATGTGTAATAAATGCTATTTTTTTAACAAACTAATTAACTTATGAATCAAATGTAAACTCACTTAATTTATGTGCGTTCATTTCACGTCAAATTATCTAAAATATTAACTACTTGGTTTTTGAACAGGTGCTGTTGAAAAAAAATGAAATGTCTTGTAGAATTTTTCAGCAACCTTTTACTTTTGATTTTTCATACCGCCTTGTTTCTTACTGGAGCAAATTATTGTGAACCTTCCTGATCCTGCAACTCAGCCAGAGTTCTATAAGGACGTAGCTACTAAGCGGCTGTTTGCATGGGTTATAGACACAATTATTATTATTATCATTTCCCTACTTATTGTTCCTTTTACAGCTTTTATAGCCATATTTTTCTTTATTGGTTTGGTTGCCCTGGTTAGTTTCATCTATCGCACGATTACTTTAGCAACTGGATCTGCCACTTGGGGAATGAGATTTATGACTATTGAGATACGCGATAAATCAGGGGCACAGCTCGACCTATCTGGAGCGTTTCTACATACATTAGGATATACAATCAGCTGGGCCATAGCACCGTTACAGCTAATCTCTATTATACTCATGGCAACTTCAGACCGAAGCCAGGGGTTGACTGATTTAGTCATTGGCACCACTGCGATCAACAGGCAAGAACGAAGCTATAACAATTTATATTAGCTTGCCAGCCGGCATAGTATCGGTATCATTCTAAAAAATTCGCCAGGATACTTATGCGTCATACGCTTCCGCTTGCACCGCAGTTCTATGTAACCGCACCCCAGCCCTGCCCCTACCTAGATGGAAGGGTAGAACGTAAGCTTTTCACGGCTCTGCAAGGCGAAAATGCAGAAAAACTAAACAATAGCTTAAGCCAGCAAGGATTTAGAAGATCGCAAAATGTTCTCTACCGACCATCTTGTGCGGAATGTTCTGCATGCCTATCAGCGCGTATAGATGTATCAACTTTTATTGCAACAAAAAGTCAAAGGCGCGCAGAAAGTCGCAACAATGACCTAGAGAGGCGCGTGGCGTCGCCATGGGCTACAGAGGATCAGTATGCACTGTTTCGCAACTATCTTGATAGTCGGCATGCAGATGGTGGGATGGCGGACATGGATGTCTTTGAATTTGCGGCAATGGTGGAAGAAACTCCAATTCAAAGCCGAGTGATCGAATATAAAGAAAAAATCTCAAATAATCTTATTGGCGTGAGTTTAACAGATGTACTAAATGATGGGCTTAGTATGGTTTATAGTTTTTATGCTCCTCATGAGCCTCGCCGCTCGCTAGGAACTTATATGATCCTCGATCATATTAAGATTGCTCAACAAGCAAAACTTCCATACGTCTATTTAGGCTACTGGGTACCTGGCAGCCAAAAAATGAGTTATAAGGCTAAATTTTCTGGTCTTGAAGTTTACCTAAGTGGTAGCTGGCAGAGCATGGTTGATCCAAAGAATTTCAATTACGATAATCACCCTTTATCGACTGATCCCATAGCTGAGCAAGTTGCTAATATTTCGCTACCTGACACCCGACCAACCTCCTAAAATTTTATTTTACAAGCCTTTGGCGTCCAAAATGCATTTTGGTACCTAATCATCAAGTTTTTTGGATAACACCAACTTACCAAATCACCTTTTCAATTAAGTTTAATCTACAATCAATTTGGTATCAGATCCGGGATTACAGTTACTATTGCTGGAAAAGCCCATAGAAGGGAAAGCCCAACTACCTGTATTAATACGAATGGAATTATACCGCGATAAATATGGCCAGTCGTTACCTCTTTCGGAGCAACTCCCCGCAAATAGAAAAGGGCAAAGCCGAAGGGAGGCGTTAAAAAAGAGGTTTGAAGGTTCACCGCAATCATTATCGTCACCCATTTGGGGTCAAAGGTACCTCCATAAATTACTGGACCAACAATTGGGACGACGATGTAAATAATTTCCAAAAAGTCTAGGACAAACCCCAAAACAAAAAGCACCAGCATAACAATTAAAAAGACAGTAAATTCATTGTCAAAAGATTTCAAAAATTGCTGGATATAATGTTCTCCACCAAACGAAATAACTACTAAATTGAGTAACTGTGAACCTATGAGAATGGTAAATACCATACTTGTTACTTTGGCCGTTTCTCTAACAACTGGTGTCAAAACACCTGAGCGGTACAAGATATAACAACTGAAAAGCAAGCCAAATAAGGCATAAAGATATGCGGCATAAGCTATAAAAAAAGCCGCCCAAGACTGTGCACTGACACCCTCCTGATTAATGCGAAGGTCAAAGTTTATTCCAACTAAAATACATACAATAATCGCTAACGTTGACCAGATAATAACTTTTGGACTCCGATCTGAATCGTTAAGTTTACGATAGGCCGCAAGCATAATCGCGCCGCCCGCTCCCAGAGCCGCCGCCGGCGTTGGGTTCGTGATACCACCAAGAATTGACCCTAAAACAGCCACAATCAATATTAACGGTGGAAATACAACACGGATTAATTCATTCTTTGCACATCGTTTAACCCCTTCGGTTACACCGTAAATTATCACAACAAATGGTATGAACATCAAAGCAATATAAGCACCTGATGACGTAGTCGGTTTTAACAGCGCAATGTCCACTAGTAAGGCCAGTAGGACACCAACTCCACCAACCAACAACGGCCGTGTATCATAACTTGGCGCAACGCCTCGAGCTGTAGTCATGATCAAGGACATAATAATTAGTAGAACTGCAGTGCCTGTGCCAATAGGAGCTGCTGCCGCGATTTTTGCATCCATCGCAGCTTTAAATTCAACGTCTGTCAAACGTTCAGATTGTTTAACACCACCAGAAGCTGCAATATCTTCTTGCTGCGCAATTGCTAGATCCCATGCATCCCGCCCATGTAATGCTACCATAGAAGCCTTACAATCATCACTGACATTCGTACGTAAGCTTGCGCCCTCACCTATATCAGAGAAGGCTGAAACCACTGTTGACTGGCTTCCTACTATATTGAAGTTGGATAACAAAATAGTACCCACAATTATGATTACGGGAGCTCCGAGGAACCATGTGAAAGCCTCACTACGGGTAATCGGTTCGGCATTTGTTGTACCCATGGGAACAGCAGGTGCTTTATCCGGGTTGAGCAAAGCGTATCCAAAAGCATATAAAGCATATAGCAGGGCCAACAAAATACCCGGCAATAATGCTGCCTGAAATAGCGTTCCAACAGACACAACGGCTGGCTCACCTAAATAAGTCAGTGCATCGGTACAGCCTGCCGTCTGCGCTCGAGCTTCTTGAGCCGCTGAGTAAAGATCACCGGCCAAAGTACCCAACAAAACTATTACAATTGAGGGTGGAATAATTTGCCCCAAAGTGCCTGAAGCGGCTATGACACCTGTAGACAATTCAGGCGAATAGCCATTGCGCAACATTGTTGGAAGAGCCAGAAGCCCCATTGTCACAACAGTTGCACCAACAATTCCAGTTGATGCCGCAAGAAAAGCGCCCACAACCACAATGGATACTGCCAAGCCACCAGGTAGCGGTCCAAACACGCGTGCCATGGTGGTCAAAAGATCATTAGCTATTTTTGAACGTTCCAATGTTATTCCCATAAGAACAAACATTAAAACAGCTAAAAGGGTCTCAATTGATTGTCCGGCTAGAACGCGTTCATTCATCCGATTCACAACAAAGGAGACATTGCGATCCAGCGCAACTTCCCAACCGTTCGGAAAAACCGTTTCTGTTGTAAGAGGTAAGTCAGGATACCTAAAGCGGCTTATCATATCCGCTTTAGTACCAGAATTGACAAGGTCACGATAAGCAGCACTTGATTGGTCAATTGCCTCATGGATTAATAATCCAGCACTATCTAAAGCTGCAATAATACCAAAAGAAATAACCCCTGCTCCAGCAATTGCAAAAGCAACTGGAAAGCCAGAAAGGATACCGCCAAAAAGACAAACAAACACGATTATTAAACCGATTTCTACGCCATCAAGCCCAAAAAACATAATTTTCCGCCTTTATGTAAAAACTTTACTAAGCACAACCAGACCTAATCCAAAAAAGAAATACGCATCAGAAGACTCCTACTTCGGCGTCTTTAGCATTATCTGTATTGTCAATATCAAGAAATTTACCTTCACTTTCAGGGCCTTCTTTCCACTCCAGATAGGAACGATAAAAGAAGGCAATTGCCTGAATTTTAAAAAGAAAGTATCCAGTAAAACCGTTTGGACTAAAACCTATAGTTTCAACATTCCAACGCATAGCTTTGGATTTCATCATCAATTTATCAAGGGTATCAGAGGCAGATGGTTTAGGAACGATTAAATGGCGCCATAAAAAGTACCAACCATACATCCAAATGAGTACCGCAGAAGGAACCATGAAAAATAAGGCACCAAACATGTCAATAACTTTTTTGGCGCGATGACCGACAGCAGAATAAATTAAATCAACCCGTACGTGACCACCCTGAACAAATGTATAAGTAACGCATAGACAAACCACCATTGCATTATAAAGCTTTAGCTCTTCTGCAAACCAAGAAATATCAAATTGCAGCGGTATACCGAAACCTACTGCAATATCTGGCCTAGTAAAAATCCGCTGCATAAAGACAATCACTATTTGTTGTAAAACCATCAAAAGCCCAGCCCAAGCGAAACGCCGTCCGACGCAGTTAGCAAAAGCCTCAAGAATACGTACTATGGCCCATAAAAATTGGTTTCTCATAAATCCGATAATTGTAATAACGAGAATTACAGCCATGACCGCGAAAAAAAATTCAGTCGACCCGCCATAATATACAAAGCGCATTACCGCTTTTTTGTCGGACCAATCCAGCCACAAATTAGGATGCGAAATTGCATAGGCAATATTGTAAAACGCCATCACAAATTCTTGGAACATCCATAGAACGCCGTCAAAAGTAGTAGATATTACCTGACCAAATGAAACGGCGTTTTCATTTTCCATGCGAACTCGCGAGAATAGGACTTCCTGTTCACCGACGTTCTTCTTGTTTGTTCTGAAAGAGGTCCCCCACGGGGAGGACCTCACTGTTGCAAACTTTAAAGCAGTTTAGCCGCCCAAAACACGAATACGTTGTTTAACATAAAACGCGTCAGATTTATTTATCCAGCTGGCAGAATTAGCAAGACTCGTTTCGAACGAATTACGAATATCAGCGAAGATTTCATCAGACATCTTTTCGTCCATAACTTCAGCAGAGGCTTTTCCAAACGCATCCCAAACATCGTCTGAAAATTGCAACGTTTTCACACCTTGTTGCTGTAACCTGGCTAATGCTGCACCATTATTGGATAACGTTTCCGACAACTGCACATATGTAGTTGCTCGGCTTGCTCCTTGAAGGATTGCCTTCTGTTGCGGCGTCAAATCATTCCAAACGTCTAGATTAACGTTGGCCGCCAGAGCAGAACCTGGTTCATGAAAACCGGCCGTATAATAGACTTTTGCAACTTCTTGGAAGCCAGCGCGCTCGTCTGCCATTGGGCCAACCCACTCCAGCCCATCCAATGCTCCAGACGATAGTGCTTGGTATAACTCACCTCCTGGAATGTTTTGAACAGAAGCACCTAGTTTTCCCAGCACCTTACCTCCAAGACCCGGCATACGGAACTTTAAGCCGTTGAAGTCGTCAGCCGAGTTAATTTCTTTGCGAAACCAGCCACCAGACTGCGAGCCACTATTACCCGCCAACATGCCTTTAAGATTAAAGATTTCACCCAGTGCATCGTGATGCTGTTGGCCTCCTCCATGTTCATACCAATTGGTTACTTCTTGCGCTGTTCCACCGAAAGGTACTGCAGTGAAATATGCATATCCAGGGTGTTGACCAATAAAATAATAGTCTGCCGAATGATACATATCAGCCTGACCTGATGACACAGCATCAAAGACCTCCAGCGCCCCAACTAATTCGCCCAGCGCCTTTTTGTCTATGGTTAACTGACCATCCGACATTGCTTCCGTATAGGCTACTAAATAACTGGCAGCGTCATCTAAAACAGCAAAACCGCGAGGCCATGAGGTCACCATTGTCAAAGTGCGTTTGCCCTGCGCGTAAGCTGGCGCGGCTAAAGTAGTGGCGGCAACTGCTGAGCCACCGAGTGTTGACGTCTTCAAAAAGGAACGACGGTCCATAAGATACTCCTCCCAAGAGTGGTCTTAACGCTTGATAACATGCGCTAGACGATTACGTAATCAACGATATAACGCTCATCTATCAATTAAAACACATTTTATTGATAAATCACCTTAATATTTATGGCCTAGCTCTC
>ERZ1048068.2694-NODE-2694-length-12279-cov-4.316345_pt1 | contig 12279 bp, 5 predicted proteins | sample MGYA00383098_ERZ1048068 | MGnify/ENA primary metagenome ERZ1048068 (study PRJEB29581, sample SAMEA5548368) | metagenome | biome: marine; feature: coastal; material: water | depth 1 m | study: Short-term variability in the microbial, nano- and picoplankton... | reverse complement strand
CCATCCCGCTCTTCATTCTCCCAACCTCGGGCCAGGCCAAGGCCCCGAGTTATGATGCGTCCGTTCCCAAGCCAACTTTGTCGGAGGTCGCCTATGGCTCACACGCGCGACAGACCCTCGACTTCTGGAAGGCCCAATCTTCCAAACCAACTCCCCTTGTCTTCGTTATTCACGGCGGCGGGTGGCAGGGCGGCACCAAGGAACGCCTGAATCGCTTTGCCGACCCCAATGCGCTTCTCAAGGCCGGCATTTCCGTCGTCGCCATCAACTATCGTCTCATTTCCCACGCTTTGGAAGAAAAGGTCAAACCTCCCGTCAAAGCCCCTCTCCACGACGCCGCCCGCGCGCTGCAATTCGTGCGAAGCAAGGCCGCCGAATGGAACATTGATAAGAAGCGCATCGGGGCCGCAGGCGGATCCGCAGGAGCCTGTTCCTCGCTTTGGCTTGCCTTTCACGACGACCTCGCCGATCCAAAAAGCAAAGATCCCGTCGCCCGGGAATCCACGCGACTCTGGTGCGCCGCCGTCATGGGAGCCCAAACTACCCTCGACCCCAAACAGATGAAGGAATGGACTCCCAACAGCCGCTACGGCGGGCATGCCTTTGATCTAAAATCCTTCGACAAGTTTTTTGCGAACCGTGAATCCATTCTCAAGTGGATCACCGAATATTCCCCCTACGCTCTCGTCTCGAAAGGAGATCCTCCGGTCTACCTGATCTACAATTCTCCACCCGCGCTCGGCAAGGCCCAGAAAGACCCCACCCACACTTCCAACTTCGGCGTGAAGCTTCAGGAACATTGCCGCGCCACCGGAGTCGACTGCGAGCTCGTTTACCCCAGGGCACCCAAAGAAGTTCACGCCAACCCGACCGCCTACTTAATCGAAAAACTCAAGAAGCCCTCGCAGAACGACTAGACCAGATCAGCGGTAAAGAAGAACCCCCGCCCTTCTTGGAGCAAACTCCTCAAGTCCCGCCTCCCAGGAATTCACAATCTCCATTCTTGGCTTCAAGCTCTTGATCTCGGTCTCTGTTTTCGGATGCTGCAAAAGAGTGTTCAACTTTTTAATCTCCCACTTTTTGGGATAGAGCTCCCGTAAGGTCTGTGCCAACAAAATGCCCAATTCCACTGAAGGAGAATTCGCGGGATCTTTTAAAATAATACGCACCCCACCGCATTCCTCCTTGGCAAATTTGCTCGCGGTGGGCGTGAAGCGAACAGGCACGAAAGCCAACCCGGGCAACTTGGCCGCAGAGAGCTTTCGAGCGAACGCCTCTTCGTCAATGTAGCTCGCACCAAAAACTTCAAAAGGAAACTTCGTCCCCCGCCCGACCGAGACATTGGTAAATTCCAGCAAACCAAGCCCCGGATAAAGCGTCGCCGCCGCGAGATTGGGCATGTTGGGTGAGGGCTTGACCCACGGCAGTCCGGTTTCATCAAAGCGCATCCCACGTCTCCAATTCTCAACCGGAATGACGGTGAGCTTTAGCTTGGGGCAGTGTTCCTTTTGATACAGCCGCGCAATTTCGCCAATTGTCATTCCATGTTGCACCGGCACCTGGTGAAAAGAGGTGAAGGTTGGCTCACCATCACGCAAGGGACCGGCCACCTTGTTGGCTCCGATGGGATTCACCCGGTCGAGAACGACAAACTTCAAGCCCGCGTTCTCCGCCGCCTCCATCGCCAAGCCCATCGTTGAAATGAAGGTATAAAATCGCGACCCGATATCCTGCATATCAAAAACGAGGGCATCGATCTTCGCGAGGTGTTCGGCTTTGGGTTTGCGCCGATCTTCCCCGGCATAAAGACTTACCACCGGAAGTTTCGTTTTATCATCCACTCCATCCTCAACCTTCTCATCCAAAGTCCCCCGAATCCCGTGCTCGGGTCCGAAAAGCAACTTGAGGTCTACCTTGTCAGAACGATGCAAGAGATCGATCGTCGTGACGCGCCTCTTGTTGATCCCGGTCTGATTCGTAATCAAGCCCACGCGCATTCCTTTCAGCACTGCGAATTGATCTCGCTCCAAAACATCGACCCCATTCAGCACATTGGGAGACTTCGGCGGCTTCGGCACCACTCTCGGAAGAGTTTCTGTCACGGTCGAAAAATCAAAGCCCGTGGCCTTTGCGGCGAGAGTTCCCAGCTTACTTCGCAAGGCGAGCACGTTGCCGCCAGAAGGATGGTTTCGGTTGCTCAGAAAAATCACAAAGCTCTCGCTCACCCTGTCGATCCACATCGAAGTCCCCGTCCATCCGGTGTGCCCAAACGATCCTTTGGGATACAATTCACCTCGCAACGAGGAATAGGGCGAATCGATATCGAAGCCCAGCCCGCGGCGAAACTCGATATTCGCAGGCGACTGCACCGAAGTCATGAGACGAATCGTCTCAGGCTTTAGAACTCCACCGCCGCCATTCAGAAGCAACCGGGCAAAGAGGGCCAGATCATCAGTAGAGCTAAAAAGCCCCGCATGTCCTGCCACTCCTCCCATTCGTCGCGCCGTCGGGTCATGCACGATTCCTCTCAAAAGACTCCCATCCGCAAGAAGCGTGGTGGGAGCAATCCGGCCCCTCAATTTGGGATCGGGAAGATAGGAAGTTTCCTTCATTCCCAATGGCCGAAAGATTTCCTGCCGACAATAGTCCTGAAGAGGCATCCCGGAAACCCGCGCTACGATTTCGCCCAGCAGGATGAAATTGAGGTCACTGTATCGATAGTCGAACCCTGCTTTCCCCTGTGACGGTTCGCCAGCAGCCATGACAATACCATTCTGATATCCACTCCACTCATAACCTCTGCGTATTCCCGCGGCCAAACCCGAGGTATGCGTTAGAAGATGCCGAATGGTAATCTTCGGTTTATTGGAATCTCCGATCAACTCCGGCAGGTAGCGCTGCGCGGGCACATCGAGATCGATCTTCCCTTGCTCGATCAATTTCATGACCGAAGGAGTCGTCGCCACCACTTTGGTCAAGGACGCGAGGTCATAGATGGTCTCCTTCGTCGCCCCTTCCACCACGGGCTCCAATTGTCGCTGCCCATAGCTCTTCTGATAAATCCCCTGCCCGTGTTCCAAATGGAGAACTCCGCCCGGCATCCGTTTGTCAGTGATCCCCTTCTCAATCAGAACATCGATCTCCCGCAATACTTTGAGATCAAGCCCTTGCGCATAAGTGACGGAATAGGTGGCAAGAAAAACAAGGAATCGAATCATCATCGGGATGAATTTACTACGGACGGGGCCACCCGCTCTTCCAAACTCTTCTTAGTTCGTAAGCGCTATTGATTCTGTGTTACGATCACCCTGGCATACTTTTGATCTTCCAACTCCGGAGCGAGAGACCATTGCGTGATAATGGAGTTTCCGTTTCGAGCCGATTGGTTAAGAAGAATGGCCTCGCTATCTTGCCAGGTCGTGAGATCACTGGAAACTTCGACCCTGACGCTGACATCGTCCGCCCCCAGGATTCGTGGAAGTTCCAAAACCGGAAGACCATCGATCATGCGAATAATAACGCCATTCGGGTCGCCCAAGGCGTAGGAGAAAAGATCGGTATCAGGATTTCCGGTGAAGGGAACGGAATCGCTTCCTCCCGGAGCACCACCCGAATCGAGGCTCGCTCGCCAGTTTTGTGGAAGGGCATGATCGGGTGCTGAATTCGGAGAAACCAAAACGAGGCTGTAGCCAAGACCGTCGGCCTCGCCCGGCCAGGGCGCTTGGTCATCAAAACGGACCGCATGTACGAGTGATCCATCGGCGGCTCTCAAGGTCAATTGCTCACCACCATTATCGAGTCGGGAGGGATAGGTTCCAAGGATGGTGGCACTATCTCCGAAGGCAGATTCGAAGGCGGCGGCATCAGCAACCAGAACGACACGCTGACCGGGGGTAAGTGTGGTGTCGTCTCCAAAACTGAAAGCAATGCCCTGCGTAAAGGCCACTCCGGCGAGATCGACGTCCTGATCGGAAATATTCAGCAATTCAATGTATTCCGAAAGCTCTCCCTGAGGGTCGCTCGGATGGTAATGGATTTTTGAAATCACCAAATTCTCCGGAGTCGCAGGCACGCCCGCGAGGAAAGTCGCTTCATTGAGAGCACTCCAGGTCGTTCCCTCCAAACTGCGGGCGCGGACGGTCGTTGTATTATCGATCGAAAGCGGGCGGGACCCCGTAAGCGAAAGATCAAATACCATGTCGCCACTGCCGGGTCGTTGGTTGTGCACTTCGACAGCGATGAAGTTGACTCCCTCAACAAGAAGCCCCGGATCAAAGGTGTAGGTATCGAAAACGCCTTCGACACCATCGTTGATAGAGCCCGTGTCGAATCCAATGACGCCCTCCGGCATATTATCGCGGACGGCTTCAACTCCGTTGATGAAAACGACTGCTCCACCATCGGCGTGAATTTGAAAAGAGGCCTCGCTGATCGTGGAGACATTGGCGATATCGAAGGTCTTTCGACAATAGAAGGTCAAGTGGCGATCGCAGTTAATGATCGAATTTAACGTCGTTCCGGTGATGCCGCCGAACCCGATAGGTGCCGATCCGGAATCCCAGGCCGAGTCATCGAACCCCGGCGCCCGCCAAGCCGTGCCGAGATCACCACCGTCATAAAATTTCCAATCTGACCCCGCTTCGATACTGGTGAAGCTTTTCGATGACCCCGGAAATTGCAAAGCGGTTGGATTGATCGCCCCTCCCACAAGGCGCGGGTCGCTCCCATCAACCGTGTAGTAAATACCTCCGGTATTGTTGGTGATCGCGAGCCCGAATCCCGGCGTTACTCGCCCTCCGTGCTGATTGAAAACCGGCGCATCGACATTTGGGAACATTCCCGCGGAGCGCATCTGCCCGATGACCACATCCGACCTGGTCGGGGCATTGACATCAACAATCCAATCGACGTAATTCTCAAACAAATCAGGCGTGTAGAGTCCATTTGCCGCTTCGAAATCACGAGCCACCTCGGTCCATCTCGCAATCTCCGGAATGACCGTCCGGGAGATGCTTTCCGAGAGGTCAGTGAAGTCTTCCTGAACTCGCTCCGGTGACAACATGCCGCCATTGAAGAAGTGCTTCTGCGCCCGATCAGCCATGCGGATATTGAATTCATCGTGCAGCTTTAAGGCTCCAATCATATTTCCCGGACCACCATTGTCCGTGGTATTGGCCGTCGATCCGGCACCCGCATTTCCGCCACGACGATTGAGGAAGTCGTTATCCCACATGAAGAACTTGAACTTACCACCCGGTTCGCGTTTGCGCCCGGCGACCCAGTTGTGTTGCGGATACCAATCGTGTTCATTCCCGCCGTAGAAGTTCAAGAGCATGTAGTCGATGTAGCTGTCGATATCCATGTAGTCTTTCACCACCTCGTAGTTGCCCTTGTTGGCAACCATGTGATCCCAGGCCGTTTTTTCCCCCTGGGAAACAAAGATCCCACTGCGACCCTTCATCATGTCGTAATCTTCTTCCTCACCTCCAAGGTGGGTCGCCATAAAGTCAGCGTTGGGACGTTCCATGAGATGGAATTGCCCGTAATACTCTCCGTTTAGATAAACATGCACGAACCTCCCTCGCATCGAGAGATGCCCTTCTTCAAGTTGCCGGTCAAAGAAGTAGCGATTACGGACATAAACAGCTCGCGAGTGGGTATAGTGACGGGAGAAAATCGAATCGTGGCTTCCGTTTCGGAGGAGGATCTGGTCGAAGCTATCGACAGCCGTCTCGCCACCGAATTCAGTTTCGCTGAAGAGATCAAACTTCAGGCGCTTGGGACCATACTTTGATTTGAAGCTGACCCGCAGGGCATTTTTCGGATAGAGCGTGTATTGGCCGCCAAATCTTTCGATCCCTGCGTCGACCTGGAATCCATCACGCCCGTCAGGGAAAAACATTTCAATTGATACCGGAATTTCCGGCGGGCTCATGATGGGTGTGGTCGGCACTTCCTCTTGCGTCACCAATGAGATACTGGGAATCTCGAGAAGAGCGTCGCGCATTTGGGAACCCCAAGCCCCATTTCCGGTGATGATCGGAGACATGTTGGAATGGCTGACAACTTCATCAGCGAAGAGGTAGGTCTGGGTATCGGTATTGGTGCTCTCGAATCCAGATTTCTCAGCCACCGCCCTGACGATGGTATTGCTATCGATCGTCAATGTAAGCACAGGTGGTTCATCAGGCGATGGTGGAGTAACTTCTGCACTCGATGGCCCTGGTGGAGTGCCATCAGTGGTGTAGCGAATGCTCGCACCGGGAGTCGCGGTGGTCACTTCGAGTTGAAACGGGGCCTCATAAAATCCCCGCTTGTGACTGAAGGTGGTATCTTTCACGAATCCAAGAACGGAGTCATTGTTCGCTTCCCCCGGAGTGGGAGTTTGAAAATACCCGTAGCTTTCCTCACCGGGAGTCAGACCGTAGGAGACATCGGAATATTGCTGAGGGAATGTCGGGGAAAACTCCTGATGAATCGTTCCATCCGGTTTGATCAGGGCGAGGTATTCGCCACCCTCGGAAAGCTTGAAGTTCGCATGTAACTCAGGTCCAACCGGAGCGCCATTGGATGCGTAGACGAGAAGACGTGCTCCCGACGTCAAAGAGGTATTTCGAGGAAAAGTCCACTTGGTGAGATCCTCCAGATCATCGGTCAGGTGCCAACCGGTCAACACCAGATCCGTAGCGCTTGAATTGTGGATCTCGATCCAATCGGGTGCACTTCCATCGCCCAATTTCAGCGTGTCGCTGTTGTTGGCCATGAACTCCGAGATCACGGGCGCGTTGATTTGCGCCGAGGCCGAAAGGGTCAAGGTGGCTAATAAGAAGCCGGTCAAAAATTTAGTCATCATCAATAGGCTGGAAAAGAGTCAGTCTGATGCCCCTTTTTGGGTGTCTTCATCATGATAAGAAAAACAGTGGTCATATTGGAAACGCACCACGATTGGCTCAGCGACCGCATTGTTAAAAACAAATCGCTCCACCCCGTCAATCCCAGCATCAAAAAAAACCTTTTGTGACAAGCTCTTCTCGCGAGGCTCTGTCAGCATCACGCTCATGGCCATCGCCAACAATCTGTCCATCCCGTTAGCGGGCTGGTATCATCGCCAAAAATAGCATAGGAATTCTCGCACACCATGAGCCGTATCCTCGCCGCCCTCTTTATCCTCGCCTCCTCTCTCGCCTTTGGCAAAGAGGCCCCTCTCATCGCCATCTCCTACAACATCCGAAACGACAACGGAGGAGACAAAGGAGTCAAAAACTGGGACGACCGAAAAGGCACTCTCGCGACCTACCTTTTGCAGCACAAGGCGAGCGTCATTGGATTGCAAGAAGTCAAACACAAGCAGCTCCTCGACATGGACAAGGCTCTCCCGAACCACACTTATGTGGGAGTCGGTCGGGACGATGGCAAGACCGCCGGAGAATTCTCACCCATCTTTTACGATCGCCGGATTTGGAAACTCGATCCACAAGAACACGGCACCTTTTGGCTTTCCGACACTCCCGATGTCATCGCCAGCCGGACCTGGGGACATTACCATAACCGGATCTGCACTTGGGCCCGCTTAATCAAAATCGACGACCCGAAAAACGAATCAGCCCTTTACGTTTTCAACACGCACTGGGATCACAAAAGCCAAGGAGCTCGCGTGAAATCAGGCGCCCTGATCTTGAAGAAAGTCAAAACCCGCGCCCAACAAAACGATCCCTGCCTCGTCATGGGCGATTTCAATGCCACCCTTGAAAATCCCGCTATCATCCAATTTCTCAAATCCGGCCTCCTCCTCGATCACGCCGAAGACAAAGTAAAATCCTCCAGCCACTGGAAAACGGCACTCGTCCCGGGCCTACGCATCGACCATATCTTCACCTCGTCTTCCATCAAGAAAGCGAGCGTTCAGGTTGACTCCAATGGCGACAAAGACGGGAACGCCGCGTCGGACCACCATCCCGTCCGGCTCATGGTTCCGCAATTCATCGAAACTGAAAAATGAGCTCCTCGTTCCTACAACTTCTCGACACGAAAGAAGAAACCTGGAGTTGGGAAAACCCTGCATCCTGACTTAGGTCGACTCAATCCCACTGAGGCACCTCAACCAAATTGGACCGGTTTCACCGAGAAATTCGGGACGCCATGAAGCATGACAGTCATGCTACTTCCTTGAGATCGTCCGATCAATCACGCCGCCGACGTCCGACCAGTGATCCAACTCCACCGCGCTACTCTTGCCTTTGATCCCTTTGGGACGGGTGATTTTCGGGGCTAGCGTCTTGCTGGGCACGGTGTAGATGAGAGGGATATCCTCATCATCCTGCCAGAGCGCAAAACGGCTTTTGAGGCTATCGGCCAACACCGCCATCTCGGGACCGAAGTTCACACCTTGGTCATCAGCCACCATTGACTTGCCAGTGAGAAACACAATGCCGCTCATCGCTGTCGGGGTGAAGCAATGCATGTAAACATTGTATTCGAAGGTGGCGGTCGAGTCACCAAGCTCGGGCTTCGGCGAAGGAAACTGCCCCCAAGAACCGCCATCCGGCACTGCTTTGGATTTCATCATCGCGGGAATATTTTCACTCCAGTAGTTCTTCCAGTCCGCAATGTATCGGCGCACGTTGGCAAGGTAGTAGGGATTGTCGAAATACTTGCTCCCAATGGTCTTGTAGTCGGGGACGAGAGTTGGGGTGTCCTTGAGAAAGCTCGGCGCGATCCAATTCTTCAGCGGGATATCTTTCTTGGCCTTGAGGAAAATAATCCCAACCGGCCGACCGGTTTTGGCGGAAATGCTATTGCCCAATGCAGCCGCGAGACCCTCGGCATCTTTCCAGTAAGCCGCAAGACGATTGCCCCACTTGCCATTGGCCCCCATGACCCGGGGAGTCCGTGAGGTGCAGATGCTAAAGCGACTGGGATCAGCCCGGCCGTCGCGGTTCGACTGGTTCTGAATCATGCGCACGATCTGTCCGGAAGGCTCCACCTTGGGCACCTTGATCTTATCAACCGGAGCAACGACACACCAAACATCGCCGAAGACGATACCAGGGATAACCCGCTCATGAATTTTTTCGCCGTCCTTGGTAAAATGCACCTTCAGTGTGTATGCTTTCGGGCCGGCTTTCATCGGTGGCAGAGTCACTTTCCACTCGGCCATCTCAGGCGTCACCTCGATGGTCTTCTTGATGTCACCAAACTCAAAATGAACCTGACACTCACCTTCTTCCGGCGTGCTTTGCCATTCACCGTGTTGCCGTGTTGAGCCCCAGATCGTGACCGGCTTGTCAGCCTGAAAAATCGCATTATCGCGGAACTGCACACTCAACAGCGGCATCTTGCGATACTCGTAAACATTTCCGACCGTGCCCGGATCGATGACCTCACCTGCGACCTTGAGCTTCTCTTCCGGCCAATCCTTGCTGGTGACCATTTTTTGATCGAAGTAAATAAAGGGCGTCATCGGAAGCAGCGCCTTGTTATAGAGGTTGGGCTGATAACCAATCTCGCCGGTCCCGTAGGAAACGCCGAGTGGCCTCTTCACGCCGGGCGAAGTGACGATCACTTTGTCACCGGCGACCTTCATTGTAGCCGGATGCCAAACGCGATCCTTTCCCGCGACGAAGAAGAGCTTCACCTGATCGTCTCCCTTCGGGATCACTTTCGGATTGGCATAGTTGGTCGAATCTTCGTGCCGCCCGACCGCATTGTAGGCAGTCCCGGCGACGACCAGGCCGCCTTTGGCGTGATCGAATTCGATGATCACCTTATCTCCTTCGACCTTGTAGGATTTAAACATCGGACCATCCACAACAAGACCCTTTTTACCATACTGGTTCTTGATCGCGTGCAGGGCCAGTCGTTGCCCCGGCACGGCCTTGCACTGATAATGAATCGCGCCACTGATATCGATCTGCGATGCCATTCCGGTGTGAGGAATGTCACGCGCCAGCCATGTTCCGAGTCGCATCTCGGCTCCGGGATCGATGCTCGGTTTGTTGACCTCCTTGCCAACATGCTTCATCGCCGCGCTGTAGAATTGATGAAAGTAGACCGGCAGCTCCGGCTTATCCCACACAATGCGCCAGCCTCGAATGAGGCTATGCAGATTATTGTAGTATGGCAGCCCCTCGTTCATATTGGCATATCCCTGATTCCAAATCGCACCACGAATGGCATAGGGCACGACCGGGCTCATGCGGCCGTTATAGAGCCAATTGGCATCCCGGTTGGAACTGAGGTTTCCGGGAACAGAGGCGCTGATTTCTTTGGCCTCTCCACCCTTTTTAATAGCCGCTTCATTGGCGGTAATCTGGTCTTCCAGTGATTTGTAAAATTCCCCCCAAGCCTCCTGATGCTCGGGCGTGGTTGGATCGGTCATCAGACACTTCTGATGAATCGCTTTGCTGTAGTCATCTTCGGCCGAGGCATAACCCTCACGCGGCACCCAGGCCTGGATCGCAGTCTGGCTGAATGAACAATTCAGGATCCCGATGGGCACCTTCACCTCCTGATAAATCTCATGAGCGAAGGCAAAGGCAATCGCACTGTAGTTCCGGTAGTCGCCATTTTTCCAGGCACCCGTGGCTTTCTTGATCGGATGCAATTGCGAGGTCACAGAACTCACTTGAAATTCGCGAATCGGAACGACCTTGCCCTCGTTCGCTGCCGTAAACTCATCAGCGAGCCTGGCGACTTTGCTCTTTCCCACGATCCACTGCATGTTGGACTGCCCGGAAGCCATCCAAACTTCGCCAACGAGGATATCGATGAGAGTTTCCTTCTTGCCTCCTTCTTCGCTGATGACGAGTTGAGCCGGTTGAAAACTGGCCTTGAGGTCATTCAGTTCAATCGTCCACTTACCGTCCTTACCCGCAGACGCGGATTTCTTCTGGCCTGCAAATTCAACAGTCACCTTCGTCCCCGGCTTGCTCCACCCCCAAACCGGAACCGACATCCCCCGCTGGAGAACGGCATGGTCGTGGAAGGGAGCGCCGAGTTGGATCGCGAGTTCGCGAGGACCCTCCGGTTCGTTCGCGGCACTGGAAGTGAATGTCGAAAAAGCAAGAGCGACCGCCGTGGCGATTCCATGAATAAAGTTTTTCATAAGCTAATTTAGAGAAGAACCTTAGCTGCTGAAAAAATGAACCGAATTTTTGGCGCACAACCTGTCCCTGTTTAAGCAAGAAGATTAGTCGGGAATGACTCGCAGGGTGAAATAAGCCTGCAGCTTGGGCCAAGACGGGTCACCACCAAAAACATCCTCCGTTCGAGACAGAGAGACCTCATAGATACGATCCAACCAAGAGTCACCCTTTCCAAAATCCTTGAGCTTAAGACGCAAAATCAATCCGTCATCAGAGAGCTCGGCAGACTCCACCGAATCCTCGCGAATATCGTGCTCAGGTGAGCCATAATCGGCCGTGTTGGTGTAGAACCAGGACTTCACTTGAACCAAGTTTATATTAGCTTTCTTCTTAAACGGTTTCGTAAAGCGAATCTCAAACCCCTCCCGACTGGATGCCACGCGTAGGATATCTCCGGGAACGGTTTTTCCATCCCAGACAATCCGCTGCAAGGCATGAGAAAAACCTCCGGTGGCATACCAACCACGACCGGTTTGACCGATCATCATACTTCCATCCGCCAAAAAAAACGGCCTCATCGGGCCCGAAGCCAATCCTTCTGCAAAGAGAATGGCGCAGCCTTGATCGATGCCCTTCACTCGTTCGGTCACAACGCGAAAGAGCTGGGAGAGCGTCTGGTCCCCCATGAAAACCTGATTCCGATAGACCCCAAATTTCCCTCCGGTCACGTCCCAAACCGGATTGCCGGGAGAGTTGGCGATCTTATTATGCGGCAACCAAACCGCGCCTTTGCGAAGTTTTTTAGCCCATGCTTTTCCATCTACTCCGGTCTGAGGAGTAACTCCGGGCAAATCCACCAGACCGGACAAGTGGCCATAGAATTTCCCTTTCTCAAGCGGCACCCACTTCGACGAGCCCACAAACTCACCCTGGTTTTCCGAATACCAAAGTCGGCCATCCGGCGCGAGTCCCATCCCCGCCGGGCTGCGCAATCCACTGGCAAAAAGTTCCATCTTTCCTTCAGGCGTCACGAGGCAGGACCAACCACGATAGCCTCCCATCGACCCCATGAACTTTCCTCCGGCCCGATAGGCCGTCGATTCGACGCCCGATACGTCGGCCAAATTCAGATTGAAATGGTAATTCCCCTCGGCATCTCGAACCGGTCCGTGGGTGTATTCGTGGTAGTTTCCGT
>ERZ1048068.2691-NODE-2691-length-12296-cov-22.415489_pt1 | contig 12296 bp, 11 predicted proteins | sample MGYA00383098_ERZ1048068 | MGnify/ENA primary metagenome ERZ1048068 (study PRJEB29581, sample SAMEA5548368) | metagenome | biome: marine; feature: coastal; material: water | depth 1 m | study: Short-term variability in the microbial, nano- and picoplankton... | reverse complement strand
GATTAGGAGCTTCTGCACTTATGCAAGGATTAGCAGATGGATATTTTGTTCTTCCATACACTATAGGAGATTATTTAGCTGATGATATTAGGACTGGTTCAATTTCTACAGATTGTAAAGAATTTGAAGAAGCCGAAAAAGCTGTTAAAAATAAAATAGAATTATTGATCAATAATAATGGCGATAAAAGTGTAGATTATTTTCATAAAAAATTAGGTAAAATTATTTGGAATAAATGCGGAATGTCTAGAAATGAGAAAGAACTAAAAGAAGCTATCAAAGAAATTCAATTGCTTAGAAAAGATTTTTATAAAAATGTTTCTATTCCTGGTTCTAAAGATTCTTTTAACGAACCTTTAGCCAAAGCAGTTAGGGTTTCAGACTTTCTTGAATTAGGAGAATTGTTTGCTAAAGACGCTTTAGAAAGATCGGAGTCATGTGGAGGACATTTTAGGGAAGAATCTCAAACTAAAGAGGGGGAAGCTTTAAGAGATGACAAAAACTTTACTTTTGTTTCTGCCTGGGAAAATAAAGGGGAACCTTCAGAAGCTGTTTTACATAAAGAAGATTTGATTTATGAAAATATAGAACTAAAAACTAGATCTTATAAATAGGATGAAACTTAAATTAAAAATTTGGCGTCAAAAAAACTCTAACGATAAAGGTAAAATTGTTTCTTACGACATAGAAAATATTTCACCTGACATGTCATTTTTAGAAATGATGGATGTTCTCAACGAACAATTGACATCTAAAGGAATTGATCCTGTAGCATTTGATCATGATTGTAGAGAAGGAATATGCGGTTCTTGCTCTATGTTTATTAATGGGGAAGCGCATGGACCAGACAGACTCGTAACAACATGTCAGTTACACATGAGAAAATTTAAAGATGGAGACACAATCCATATAGAACCATTTAGAGCAAATTCTTTTCCAGTTATTAAAGATTTAGTTGTAGATCGTTCATCATTTGATAGAATTCAACATGCTGGAGGCTATATTTCCATAAACACATCAGGAAATACTCAAGATGCTAATGCTATTCCAATAGAAAAAAATAGTGCTGATAAAGCATTTGATGCGGCTACTTGTATTGGATGTGGAGCTTGTGTAGCTACTTGTAAAAATTCAAGCGCAATGTTATTTGTTTCGGCTAAAGTATCTCAGTTTTCTCTTCTTCCCCAAGGAAAAGTAGAGGCTAATGATAGAGTTTTAAATATGGTAAAACAAATGGATGAAGAAGGGTTTGGCAACTGCACAAACACTGGTGCGTGCGAAGTAGAATGCCCTAAAGGAATTTCACTGGAAAATATTGCAAGAATGAACAGAGATTTCTTGAAAGCTAAAATTTCCTCTTAAATCTAAAGATTTATTTTTTTAATATAAGAAAATAATCATCCATTACATTTCCCATTAGAATTAGATTTCCAAAAGGTGCGGCAACTGTAGATCCAGACATAGCTTTACCTTTTTCTAAATATATGTTTTCTTTAATGTAATTGTTCTTTTCAATGTATTTAATAGAAATAATTTCTGAGGGTGCAAACTCGTTATTACCTTTTGAATATGAATTAAAATGAAGAAGATTTGGATGAGCTCCTATCCAAAGCGTATTGTCTAAATCAAATTCAATATTATCCACACCTGTTCCACAGTAAATATTTTCAACAAAGGATAAAGAATTATCATTATTTTTTTTAAATACTTTTATATAAAATTTTCTAGGGGAAGCCACAAAAATTAAATCTTTGTTTGAATTATAATTAATCCCATTAGCAAATGATATTCCATTTGCAACTTCTTTGAATTTTAATCCATCAAAAAAAACAACATTTGAAATAGGGAGTCCTAAATAATCTTCAGCTAAACGTAATATTCCATATTTGTATTTGTGATCGTTAGTAAAATACAGACTATTTTCATTAATTAAAACAACATCGTTTGGACTTAAAATCATCGGATTATCAAGCGTTTTAAAATGAGTAAGTTTAGTTCCAATTAATTTAAAAATTTCTATGTATTCTTTTTCAATGGTGTGGTTCACAACAGCAATTGTAGTAATGCTGTCTGTTTTGAAAATTGAAATTCCATGAGGAGCAAATGGTTTATTAAAATCTTTTGTTAGAAGAACAGGTTTTGATTCAATTTTCTTTAAGTCAATATAATATAGGCCTCCTTCTTCTTGTTCATTTGCGGGAAAAGTTTTTCTTTTTGTTGAAGATACTATAGCAAAACTATCAATGTGATTTATTGTAATGTCTTCTGCTCCAACAATATTTATTTTAGTTAAAACCTCTCCTTCAAACTTATTTTCAATTATTCTAAAATAACCTGTACTCCAAAAAATATTAAATATATATAGCCCAAGAATAACTAAAATTAAGATTGAAATTTTTTTCATTCAACGACAATTTTTTCTTCAAGGATCCAATTTGCTCTAATTATAAATTCTTCTTTGAAGTGAAACACCTTTTCAGGCTGTATTCTATTTAAAAAGTTTCCAGTATCCCAAATTTTATTTTTGTTTTTATCAAAAATGACTTTCACAAAATAATTAGCGGGCTTTAAATACTCGAAAATACAAGGATCATTATAAGAGTTTAATATTTTTTTTCTAATTACTTCATCTTTATTGTTGGTTAAATGAATTATTATGGGATATTCTTTAACATTACTAATTCCAAGCTTTAATGTTCCGTAATCTGATCTGCTTTTAGTCTTAAACTTATAACTTATTGTATCGTTTGTAGTTTCTAAAAAATCAGTGAAAGCATCTGGATATAGGTTAACGATATAACTGTCATTTGGTAATAATTCAAAATCAAAATTTATATCAAACTTGTTTTTATCTAATTCAGTAGTAAAAGGAATTAAAAGAGAATCTTTATTTAAAATATTAATTTGGTCTTTATTTATATTAGTTATAGGAATATTACTATATATTTTAAATTTTTCATTAAGCTCTAAAACTGATTTTGTTGACGGATTAAGCACTAAAGAGTCTTTTTCCATTTCTTTAAACTTCAATGTAAACTTTTCTTCATAAGCTGGCGATTTGACAATAAATTTCAAAGAATCGTATTCTTTATTTTTAAACCAATAATTTAAAGTATCAGAATCTCTATTTTTAGTTATAACGGATTCTATTTTTTTTTGGTCAATTAATTCTATTTCAACATCCTTATAATTTCCTTTAAACCCAAATCCTATTCTGTTTTCTGTTTCTAAAAAAGGTTTAAAACTTTTAAAAGGAATTCTTTCTTTAAATAATTTTATTTTGATACTGTCCTTAATAGGCAAATCAATGAATTCATCAACAAATCCAATTTTTTCAAATTCAGGATCAAATTTATAATTACTGTTTTCATCCTTTATTGCTAACAATAAATATTTTCCTTTTTTTAAATTGGTCATTTTAAAGCTGGTTGAGTCAAGGGAACTCCCTACATAATTTGGCAAACCATTATATATTATGGAATCATTATAATTTTCATTTATTGGATATAAAAAAGTTGAAATAAAATCGTCAGATTTTCTTTTAAAAGAACTTGTAATATTTCCTGAAATATATAGCGAATCAATATATTCACCGGTCGAAAAAGCGTAACTAAAAAAAGGAAGTTTATTTTCTTCATTATTATCTACCACACTTTGACCAAAATTAAAAACATATGTACTGTTTTCGTCAAGTTTTTCTTTAATGTCAATTTGAATATATTTTGACGCCCCAGACTGAGGGCTAATTGAATAAAAACTTTTGTCAAGAGGAGGAGAAACAACAAGTTGTTTTCTAAAGTCTTTGAGTTTTATGTATTCGTTAAAATAAAGCCTAATCCTATCTTCATTAAAATAAACTGAATTCTCTGCTGGCTCAGCATTTAAAAGAATTGGGGGATCTTCATCCTCAGGCCCTCCATCTGGAATTCCTCTTTTAGCACAATTAATTAATGATGAACAAATTATAACCAGAAAAATTAATTTTATTTTTTTCATCACTTGTAATAGATAAGCAAAATAACAATTATTTTTTCTATTTCTATTTTAATTGAATAAATAGAATTTATATAAAATTTAACTCTTATTTTTGTATGATGAGCAAAGAAGATATATTTAAAAAAGTAATTTCTCACGCAAAAGAATATGGATTTGTTTTTCAGTCTAGCGAAATCTATGACGGATTGAGTGCAGTTTATGACTATGGCCAAAATGGAACAGATCTTAAAAATAATATTAAGAATTATTGGTTAAAGGCAATGGTTCAGTTAAATGACAATATAGTTAATATAGATTCGGCTATTTTAATGCACCCTAAAATATGGAAAGCCTCTGGTCACGTAGACGCATTTAATGACCCTTTAATTGATAATAAAGATTCAAAAAAAAGATATAGAGCTGATGTTCTAATTGAAGAATACCTTTCTAAAATTGAGAACAAAGTTCAAAAAGAAATTTCAAAAGCAAAAAAAAGGTTTGGTGAAAATTTTGATCAAAAACAGTTTGTTTCTACAAATCCAAGAGTTTTAAATTATAAAAATAAGATCGCAGAAGTCACTACAATTTTCACTAAATCTTTAGAAAATGATGACCTTAAAGCTTTAAAAAAGCTAATAGAAGATTTAGAAATAGCATGTCCTGTCTCAGGGTCTAAAAATTGGACGGAGGTAAAACAATTCAACTTAATGTTTGGAACTAAGCTAGGAGCATCTACTGAAAACGCTATGGATCTTTATCTGAGACCTGAGACCGCTCAAGGGATTTTCGTTAATTTTTTAAACGTTCAAAAAACTAGTAGATTAAAAATTCCTTTTGGAATAGCGCAAATAGGTAAAGCATTTAGAAATGAAATTGTTGCAAGACAATTTATTTTCAGAATGAGAGAGTTTGAACAGATGGAAATGCAGTTTTTTATTAAACCAGGCACTCAAAAGGAATGGTACACTAAATGGAAAGAAAATAGACTGGCATGGCACCTTTCACTAGGCTTAGGAGAAGATAATTACAGGTTTCACGACCATGATAAGCTTGCTCATTATGCCGACGCAGCATGTGATATTGAATTTAATTTTCCATTTGGGTTTAAAGAATTAGAGGGCATTCATTCTAGAACTGACTTTGACCTTTCTAGCCATGAAAAATTTTCATCAAAAAAAATAAAATATTTTGATACAATTGATAATGAAAGTTACACCCCATATGTTTTAGAAACATCGATAGGTTTAGATAGAATGTTTTTAGCAGTTTTTTCAAAATCTTTAACTGAAGAAAAACTTGATGATGGATCCCTAAGGACTGTTTTAAAATTCCCTAAAATTCTCGCTCCTAAAAAAGTTGCAGTTCTTCCTCTTTTAAAAAAAGACGGTCTTCCTGAACTATCAAAAAAAATATTAGAAGAATTTAAATGGGATTACAATTCTGTTTATGATGAAAAAGATGCTATTGGGCGAAGATACAGAAGGCAAGACGCTTTAGGCACCCCATATTGTTTGACTGTAGATCATCAATCACTTGAAGACGGAACAATAACTATAAGAGATAGAGATACAATGGAACAACAAAGGTTAACTGTCCAACAAATAAAAAATAAAATCTCCTCTGAACTTGATTTAAAATCATGGTTAACGTTCTAGAATGAAAGTTATTTCTTACAATGTTAATGGTATTAGAGCTGCAATAAAAAAGGGATTTGTTGATTGGTTAAAAAATTCAGAATGTGATGTAATTTGTTTACAAGAAATAAAAGCTAATAAGGAACAATTTGATTTAAATCTTTTTTCAGAAATTGGATATAGTTATAATTACTGGTTTTCTGCACAAAAAAAAGGATACAGTGGTGTAGCTATTTTGTCTAAACATAAGCCTAAACATATCGAATTTGGAACAGGAATTAATCACATGGATTTTGAGGGAAGAAATCTTAGAATTGATTTTGATGAAATCTCAATTATGAGTCTTTATCTTCCGTCAGGGTCTAATATTCAAAGACTTGATTATAAATTCCAATATATGAAAGAATTTAAGGAATATGTGCTAAATCTTAAAGACGATATCCCAAACCTTGTAATATGTGGAGATTATAATATTTGTCATAAAGCTATTGATATTCATGATCCTATTAGAAATGCAAAAGTATCAGGGTTTCTCCCTTTTGAGAGAGAATGGTTAACGGAGTTCATGAATCTTGGATTTACAGATTCATTTAGACATTTAAATACAGATCCAGAAAAATACAGCTGGTGGAGTTACAGAGCAAATTCCAGAGCAAATAATAAAGGATGGAGAATTGATTATAATTTAGTTTCAAATTCTTTAAATTCCAAAATTAAATCATCATCAATCTTAGATCAAGTTTTTCACTCAGATCATTGCCCAATAGTTGTTGAATTAAATTTATAAAAAAATGAAATATACTTTTTTACCATCCACTGATATTAAGGTTAGCAAAATATGTCTTGGAACTATGACATTTGGAAATCAAAATTCTGAACAAGAAGGATTCGAACAAATGGACTATGCCATTGATAGAGGGGTTAATTTTTTTGACACAGCTGAACTTTATCCAGTTCCTGCAACTGCAAAGTTATATGCAGATACTGAAAAAATAATTGGTAAATGGATGAGTCAAAAAAACAACAGAGATCAAATTGTTTTAGCAACTAAAATTGCTGGCCCTGGAGATTATACTAAACATATTAGAACGACTGGATTTTCAAAATCTGCTTTAAATTCTGCTGTTGATGGAAGTTTGAGAAGGCTTAAAACAGATTATATAGATTTATATCAACTTCACTGGCCTGAAAGAATTACAAATACTTTTGGAAAAAGAGATTTTGATTCTTCAATCAATGACAATTGGGAAGAAAATTTTGAAAGCGTACTTTTCAATCTAAAAGAACTTATTTCGAGTGGAAAAATTAGACAAATTGGAATTTCAAACGAAAATCCCTGGGCTTTTATGAAATACTTAGAATTATCAAAGAAAAAATTGCCAAAAACAATCACTATTCAAAATCCTTATTCACTTTTAAATAGACTTTTTGAAATAGGTAATTCAGAGATATGTATTAGAGAAAATGTTGGATTATTAGCTTATTCTCCACTTGGGTTTGGAGTATTAAGTGGTAAATATTTAAAAGGTAATATGCCTGCTGATAGTAGATTAAAATTATTTCCAAATTTAAGTAGATTTTCAGGTGCAAACTCAATGAAAGCTACTGAAATGTATCATGATATTTCTCAAAAGCATGGTTTATCATTAACACAAATGGCTTTGTCATTCGTAAACTCTAGATCATTTGTAACAAGTAATATAATAGGAGCAACTAAACTCAATCAATTGAAAGAGAATATTGAAAGTATACAAATTGATTTAAGCAAAAAAGTTTTAGAAGATATTGATCATGTTCATAAGATTATTCCTAACCCTGCTCCTTAAAAATATTTTTAATCAGTTCTTCAATTCTTGAATAAGAGATTATTTTTAATTTTTTTGGAATAAAAGAAATTTTTGCTGCTTCTGAAACTACTAATATTTCAAATCCAAGTTTTTCTGCTTCATTTATACGTTGATCTATTTTAGGGACAGATCTAAGTTCTCCTGAAAGTCCAATTTCAGCGGCAAAACAAATTCTTTTTTGCAAAGGAATATTAAAATTGCTAGACAATATAGCCGATACAACAGCTAAATCCATTGCTGGATCTTCAATTTTAATTCCACCTGTAATATTTAAAAAAACATCTTTTGAGCTTAGTTTAAATCCAGCACGTTTTTCTAAAACAGCAAGTAACATATTTAATCTTTTTGCATTAAATCCAGTGGTACTTCTTTGAGGAGTTCCGTAAACAGCAGAACTTACTAAAGCTTGTATTTCAATCATAATTGGCCTAATACCTTCAATTGTTGAAGCAATAGCATTTCCACTTAAAGAGATTTTGTTATTAGAAATCAATAGTTCGCTTGGGTTTGTAACCTGACGAAGTCCGTTGTTCAACATTTCATAAATGCCTATCTCAGCTGTTGATCCAAATCTATTTTTTTTAGCTCTTAAAATTCTATAAATATTATTTCGATCTCCCTCAAATTGTAAAACAACATCAACCATATGTTCTAAAATTTTAGGGCCTGCAATTCCCCCATCTTTTGTAATATGCCCAACTAGAAAAACTGGAAGATTTGTTTTTTTTGAATAATTTAAAAATTGAGAAGCTGATTCTTTTATTTGAGATACACTTCCTGGGCTACTATCAATAATATCTGTTTGTAATGTTTGGATCGAATCTATGATTACAAGTTCTGGTTTTATTGTATTAATATTTGATATTATAGTTTCAACATTTGTTTCATTTAAAATAAAACATTGTTTTGAATCGTTATTTATTCTATTAGCTCTTCTTCTAATTTGTTGTTGACTTTCTTCCCCAGTAACGTATAAAACCTTATTTTTTATTTCCAACGAAATTTGAAGTAATAATGTGGACTTTCCTATTCCAGGTTCTCCTCCAATAAGAACAAGAGACCCAGGAACTACACCCCCTCCTAAGACTCTGTTCAACTCTTTATCCTCAATCAACAACCTTGGATCATTTTCAAAATCAATATCATTAATTAGTTTAGCTTTGGATTTTAATTGATTAGTGCTTAACCCTAAATTAACTTTAGAAGATTTTTTTATTACTTCTTCAACTAATGTATTCCATTCTTTACAGGAGCTGCATTGTCCAAGCCATTTTGAATGTTGTGCCCCACAGTTTTGACAACAATAAGAAGTTTTTGTCACAGCCATTAATTATTATTTTATTTGTTTAATATAGGTAAAAAAACAAAAGATAAAGAACCAAAAGTTATAATCATTAATGTTTGAGAAGACCAAACAATCCAGCCTAAAGCTAATGCACTTTCATATGAAACTTCATACTGACTAATCACTGCAGCAATTGCTAATGGATATGCACCAATTCCCCCGTTTGTTAAAGCCATTGCTATAGCTCCAGCCAAGAAAGCTAAAAACAATGGTTCAAACCCCAAATTATAGGTTTCAGCAAGACTAAATTTTACAACATAAAACATTAAAAAATAACAAACCCAAATGAACAATGAATGAAATATAAATATTGATTTATTCTTAATTTTTAAAATAGAAAAAAGTCCTTTTTTCAATCCACTAATGACGTTTATAATTTTATTTTTAAATCTTGTTTTTGAAATAGTGTAGTAAATTATAACTCCAAAAATTAATAAGAAAACTAGAGTTAAAATTAGTTCGTTATTAACTGAGAACTTGGGAATTTCTATTACTGATGAAATCGTAAGTCCATAAATTATCAACCCAATTAAAATGAATACATCAATAATTCTTTCTGTAACTATTGTTCCAAAACTTTTTTCAAAAGGAATTTTTTCATAATAAGAGATTGAGCTAGCTCTTAGAAATTCACCTGATCTTGGAACCCCTAAATTTGATAAAAATGCAACTAAAACCGACATTATTGAATTGTAAATTTTAATACTAAATCCCAAAGGCTTTAACATAGCTTTCCATCTAATAGACCTTGAAAGATGACTTAATATCCCAATGCAAATTGACAAAAAAACAAATTTATAATCTGCAGATTTCATTGATGAATATATCTCTATTCTTTCTGCAGACGTTGTATTAAGGTAGGAATAGTAAATTAAGAAAAGCCCTAATATCGGTGGAAATATTTTTTTAAACCATTTAAAAAAAAGTAATGGCATTATGATGTTAAAAGATTATTGTCATTTGGAAATATTAAAGTAGGATCAAATTTCTTAGCTTCATTTAAGCCCATTCTAGCGTAACTTATTATGATTATTTTATCTCCTTTCTGGACTTTTCTTGCTGCAGGTCCATTCAAAGTAATTTCTCCAGTTCCTTTTCCTCCTTTAATAATATATGTTTCTAGTCGTTCACCGTTATTAATATTTACTACTTGAACTTTTTCGCCAGCAATCATATTAGCTGCCTTAATGAGAGATTCATCAATAGTAATACTGCCAATATAATTTAAATCACAATTGGTTACAGTGACGTTGTGAATTTTAGACTTCAATACTTCTATTTCCATGCGGCAAATATAACTATTTAACTAAAATATTGTCAATCAACCTAACACCATTAACTAAAACACAAATAAATATTCTAAAAGATTTATTTGCTTCAATTTTTTTTACTTTTTTTAGAGTTTCATTTTCAGTTATTTCTAAATATTCTAATTCAAAATCATCTAAAGAATTAATTTCTTTTTTACAATCGTTATAAATTTTTTGAAACGTACTTTTTGATAAATTTTCTTTAAAGTAAATTAAAGTTTTATAAATAATAGCAGCCTTATTTTTATTTTCAGTTGAGAGCAACGCGTTCCTGGAGCTTAGTGCTAGTCCATTTTTTTCTCTTATTGTTGGACAAATAATAAGCTCTGTCTGAAATTTTTTAATTTTAATTAATCTATCTATAATTCTAGTTTGTTGAAAATCTTTTTCTCCAAAAAAAGCTTTAGTAGGTTTGAATATATTAAACAATTTAGAGACTATAGTTCCTACTCCGCTAAAGTGGTTGTTTCTGTATTTGCCTTCAAGTTCTTTATCTAGGTTTTGAAAATCAAAATTCTCTATTTTTAATTTATTTTCATACATTTCAGAAATTTCAGGGTTAAAAACATTAATGTTTTTTGAAACTTCGTAAATCATTTCTAGATCTTTTGTTATGTTTTTGGGGTAATTATTAAGATCTTGTTTACTATTAAATTGCGTTGGGTTAACAAAAATAGTTACCCAAACTACTTCACAACTCTGGACGGCTTTTTTTAATAAAGAGAGATGTCCGAGATGTAATGAACCCATAGTTGGCACCAGTCCAATAGTTTTTTTTAAGCTTATTGCTTTATCAATACTTATTTCAACTTGAGACTTTAGAGTATATAACTGCATTTAATAAAACTTTAACAGTGTGTATGTGTGAAAATATGAGGTAAATCTAACATAATTTTTGTAATTTTGCATTTCATTTTAATTGAGTCTAAAGAAAGGATTTTATGACTGGAAAAAAAGTACTTTACGTATCATCTGAAGTTATACCGTATTTACCCAACAATGATATATCTACGTTAACATACAATTTGCCTAAAGTCGTAAACAAAAATGGTGGTCAAACCAGAATTTTTATTCCAAAGTATGGCTTGATTAATGAAAGAAGGCATCAACTTCACGAAGTAATTAGGCTTTCTGGAATGAACCTTATTATTGATGATTTAGATATGCCGTTAATAATTAAAGTTGCATCTATTCCAAAGGAAAGAATGCAGGTGTACTTTATAGATAACGATGAGTACTTTAAGAACAGATTACTTGACTCTGACAAAAAGAAAAAGTTATATGATGATAATGATGAGAGAGCAATTTTCTTTGCTAAAGGGGTGGTTGAAACTATTAAAAAATTAAATTGGACACCAGACATCATTCATGTTCATGGATGGATCGCTTCATTAATGCCTTTATACCTGAAACAATATTATAAAGATGAGCCTCTTTTTTCAAAATCTAAGGTAGTAACTTCTATATACGACAATGAGATTACAGGTGAATTAAATTCAAGCATCATTAATAAAATAAAGTTTGACGAGGTTGAAAGTGAAACTTTAAGTGTCTTAGAGAATCCAACTTATGAAAATTTATACAAGTTATCCATAATGAACTCAGACGGGGTCGTCTTTGCTTCTGAAAACGTTAATAAATCCTATTTAGATGTTGCAGCCAGTTCTAAAATTCCTGTACTAAAATGCGGTTTTGAAGATGGATTTGAAAAAAAATACATGGAATTTTATAATGACAAGATTTTAACCTGATTATTTTGAAAAAGTTTTACTTTATACTAATATTATCTATAGTTTTTATTTCTTGTAATAAAGATTATAAAACTGTAGGACTTAATTTAATCGATAATAATACTTTTAGCACTAACCTTGAAGAGATTCCAGTTTATGTAAAAATGCGAAGCATTCCCCCATACGTTTCCAATACAGTATCTACATTTCAAATAGGAGAATATAATGATAATGTTTATGGTTTATCTAAAGTAAGTTTTTTAAGTCAAATTAATTTTGAAGATCCCAATTTAATCTTTGGAGGTTATAGTCAATCTGATGAAGACAATCCGGATGACAATATTTCTCGTATCCCAGAGTTAGAAACAATTAAAAATGTTTTTTTAGACATACCTTTTTATACTAATGTTGATGATGATGATAATGATGGTGTTATAAACATTTATGATGTAGAC
>ERZ1048068.2679-NODE-2679-length-12338-cov-8.285191_pt1 | contig 12338 bp, 18 predicted proteins | sample MGYA00383098_ERZ1048068 | MGnify/ENA primary metagenome ERZ1048068 (study PRJEB29581, sample SAMEA5548368) | metagenome | biome: marine; feature: coastal; material: water | depth 1 m | study: Short-term variability in the microbial, nano- and picoplankton... | reverse complement strand
CATGCGGGGAAAGCCGACACCGAGGCATGGCTCACAGCTGAAGGGGTTCCTTTTACCAGCTTCCGACCGACCTATATCTATGGGCCTGGCAACTACAACCCAATCGAGCGCTGGTTTTTTGATCGGATTGTGCATGAACAACCGGTGCCCCTCCCCGGCGATGGCACCACCATCACGCAATTGGGCCACGTCGATGATCTCGCCGAAGCCATGGCCCGCTGCATTGATGTGGATGCAGCCGCCAACCGGATCTACAACTGCTCCGGCAAGCAAGGAGTCACATTTGAAGGCCTGATCCGAGCAGCGGCTCAGGCCTGTGGAAAGGATCCAGAGACCGTTGTGATGCAGTCGTTTGATCCCTCAGCCCTGGATCCAAAAGCGCGGAAGGCTTTCCCGCTACGACTCAATCACTTCCTGACTGACATCACACGGGTTGAGCGAGAGCTGGCCTGGCATCCACAGTTCGATTTGGCGGCGGGTTTAGCGGATAGCTACGCCAACGATTACGCCACCAATCCCAGCTCAAGCCCCGACTTCAGCTCCGACGCCACCCTGATTGGGGCTTGAGGTAGTCCGCGGCCGAGGTCAAGGCCAAAGCCCAAGAGGGCCAGAACAACCACCATCCGCAAACCACCAGCGCTGACTGGCCGACCCATCCCGGCGGCCAGAGCAACAGCAACAAGCTCGTGAACTGAAGAATTGTTTTGGCTTTACCGCCCCATGACGCTGGAGCCCCATCACTGGCTCCCGCCCGCCAACCTGAGATCAACAGCTCTCGGGCCAACAGGATCCAAATCGCCCACAAAGGGAGCGTTCCACTGGCCGCAAACCAAAGCAGAGGAGCCGCAATCAGCACCTTGTCGGTCAGGGGGTCAAGCCTGGCCCCCCAGCTGGTGCCACCCCCAGCGCGGCGGGCCAACCACCCATCAGCCGCATCGCTCAACCCAGCAAATAGCAATAGCCACCAGGCCATCACAGCCCAACCCTGCTGAAGCGCCAGGATTAAGGGGAGGCCAGCCACTGCCCTGCCGATGGTGAGGCCATCAGCCAAGAAGCGCAGGGATCGAGACGGGATTCGAGACAGTGATGGTGACAACGGCGCAGAATGGATGCAGATCGTTCTGAATCATGGTCCTGCAGCTGACGGTGGCCGACGTGATGACCAAACCCGTGCTCACCGTTCGAGCCGACACCCCACTGCAAGAGGCGGTGAAGCTCATCAGTGACCATCACGTCAGTGGCCTACCGGTTGTTGATGAGCAAGGGGCATTAATCGGCGAATTGAGTGAAAAAGATCTCATGGTTCGCGAAAGCGGCGTGGATGCAGGCCCTTACGTGATGCTCCTAGACAGCGTGATCTATCTGCGCAATCCACTCAACTGGGACAAACAAGTGCATCAAGTACTCGGCACCACTGTTGGTGAACTGATGCAAAAAAATAGTCACAGTTGCGACGGCACCCTTGATCTTCCCAAGGCCGCGTCCATGCTTCACAACAAGGGCACACAGCGTTTATTTGTACTAGATAACGAGAAAAATCCCATCGGTGTTCTCACCCGGGGCGATGTTGTACGAGCGATTGCATCCCAGCAAACAAACTGAGGCAAATTAATTGCTTTTACGGATTGCGATTGCAATGGGTCGGATGGCTCGGAAGTCCACCAGATCGCCAACCTTCAATGTTTTTACTGGATCACCCGTCACGACATTGTGAACATCAAGGTTGTGAACTCCACCAAAAGGGCCCCGAAGGCTGAGCTCATGGTCGTCTTCTGAGATCTTGACCACCTGAGCAGTGCCGGTGGTCATTGCAACTTTGGCGCCTTGACGAACCGGTCCAAATTGCTCCGACAGAATTACGTCTTCTCGTGAAAAGGTGAGAGCCTTCCGCGAACTTTTACGTAGATCAACGACCAATCCATCAAGCAGATCAACGGTGATCTCGTCGCCCACTTTGAGCCCTGCGGTGGACAAATCAATACCACTGGTGATCAACATGTTGTGGCCGTAGGGCGTGCGAAGTTCCAGCACCTTTTCAGCTGGCATGATCCGTTGAACCGTGCCAGATAACTTCGTTATTTCGAAGGATTCAAGCAGCTCCGCTTTCAAACTTCCTCGCTCAGTCACCGCATCAGATAGCAACGGTTGCGACTTCGCCATTGGATTGGCTTGCGCTTTTGCAATGGGCGCTTTTTTGATTTGAACGGCAACAGGTTGAATCAACCGAAAATTCACCAGATCCCCTGCGTTCAACAACGGGAAAAGGTCATCATCGGGATCCGCAAGAACATCGAGATTGTGAATGCCCCCCAGCGGACCCATCAAGCTGATGCTGCGGTCGTCCTCGGACAATTTAATAATCCGAGCAGTACCTGATGCCAAAGCGAGCCGCATTCCCTTCTTTAGTGGCCCCATATCGAGGGGCATGATGATGTCTTCCCGGTTAAAACTCAGCTTCGTCGTGGTGCTGCGTTGCAGGTCCACCACCAAGCCATCAAGCACCGAGACATCAACACCATCTCCAGGCCGCAACCCCAGTGGGGCTAAGTCGATGCCGACGGTGATGATTTCCTTATGACCTTCGGGATCAACCACCTCAATCACCTTCTGAGCAGGTGACACCACATTCACAACACCACGCAGGTGTGTGACCTCAAAACCTGCCAATTCCTCCAGCGAAAAACCGGCTCGCGCAGGGATGTTGAACGTGAGAGCCGAAACGGCAGCAGCAGCAGTAATCAGAGCTGCACGAAAACCGGAAGTTCGGAACATCAAACGTCAACTTATTAAGCGTTGCCTCGACGCTAGCTCCTTTCGAATGCGTCAGAATGGGAGCAGGTTGCTTTTTACGGAAATCCATGTCCGTCCGTCCATGTTTGTTGGCAGCCCTGCTTGCAATTGGCTTTTCATCAACCGCTCCCGCTCAGGCCGACATGTCGATTGAGGTGAGCTTGAAACATCGATATCTCACGTTGTTTGAAGATGGAAAGGTCATTGGGAAATACCCCATCGCCATTGGAGCTCCTGAATCTCCAACCATCGCAGGAAACTTTGATATTAAAAGCAAAGATGCTGCACCCGTTTATCATAAGAAAGGAAAGGTAATTGCACCAGGGCCTGACAATCCCGTGGGTGTTCGTTACATGCCCTACGTAAGGTTTGGCCGCGATGAATATGCAATTCATGGCACAGCATGGCCGAGCTGGGTGAACCTAAGGGCAGCCGTGAGCCTTGGCTGCATTCGCATGTTGAACAACGATGTAATTCAAGTATTCAACCGTGTTGATGTTGGGACCCCAGTTGTCGTCACCACAAATTAATTTCACATCTAAAGCCCATGATTCTCCGATTGATTCTTATTTCTGCTGCAACCGCCCTGCTTCCATCCATCGCTTTTGCCAATGCAAACCAGGAGATGAATGAAGGGGATTTCCTTGACTTAGTCGATGCCAGCGGGCACGTCACGGTGCAAGGCAATGGCGTTTCTGGCGTCAACGCTATTGCAAAGGCCCAAGGCTTGAGCCTTCCAGCCCTTGGATACTGGTCTCCTGAAGGGCATTGCTTCACCAAGCCAGCCCCAGGTCCGTGCAATGGCGTCTTTAAAGAGTAAGAAATTGAGGCTAAAATCACCTTAAAGATTTTGCCTCCTGAGCTCTTCTTTTATTACATTCGAAGGGATCAAAATCTTCAATAAAGAGCTGTTCAAATGCATAGATTTTTACCCAATTTATGCAATATGACTCTATCTTGAAAACACACAAGCTTCTAATAATCGCGTATTTAACAACCAGTTAGGCAATTCCAAACAGCGCCGAAGTGCATCTCACCCTTCAAACAAATCAATGCAGCTAATGCGATAATGCATGCATTAACAGCAATGAATACAATGTTAATAGAAACTTGGTCGTTCATCAGCCAACTATCGCACACTTATATCAACAACATTCCCCTATCAAAACTAAAACTGTCACGACGCAAGGATGCAGGGCTCTGATCAGGCCCAAACCACAGGAGTCGTCCTAATCACCATTCTGCACGCTTGAACTTGAATGAGCCGAGCTGGTTTCAAGCTCAAGACGAGAAGAAGCCAAATCATGCTCCTCTGTTTTCGTGAGCTGGCAAACAAGATTGAGTGCATCTTGGGCCGACATCTCGCCGTTCTCTTCCCACTTAATGCTGGAGAGTTCGACGGCGGACATGGGCATTGCTCTTGAGGCCAAGAACCTAATCAGCTCTTCTTAGAAGACGCGGCAGCTACTCACGCTTGGTAACTTAAAAAAATTGGAAGGCCGCTCAGGACCACATCAATCGCTGGATTTTGCGTCGTCCCACTTGGCCTTGCCGTCGAGCAGCAAGACAAGCTCTTCCAATTTTTGATTGGTTTCTCGAACATCAACAGCTTCAGGCATCGTGCCGTCGGCAACGACGTTGTAGTGATCCCGGCAGCGATTACGCAATTCCTGCAGGAGCTTTTTAGTGATCGTTTTCTTTTCTGCAGCAGTTGCCATACCAAGCTTGATCCAATCCACCCATAGTTTGCCCTAAAGGAAGACACGGCATCAAACATTCGCCTTTGCAGCGATGGTGATCAGGTATTGCTGCCACCGCAACAGTGTGAGCCCATACACCTGGCCAAAACATTCTGCTGACCCACGTTGTCGATTGAGGGCAACATTCGTAAGCCCTCCAGCCAGTCCATATCCACTGGCTTTAAGCACGGCCTCCTTGATCGTCCAAAGCTGAAGCAACGACCAACGCTCTAAGCATGAGGCTGCATCCTGTTCGGTTGAAAACATTCGCCGCAATAACAACGAGGGAGATACTCCGATCCGACGATCTTCAAATTCCACATCAATGCCAATTGCCCCCTCACTCAGCACCCCAACGGTGATGGGCCCCGTATGGGAGATGCTGTGATGGAACGCGCAATCGCGACGCCATCTGAGCTGCGGTTTGCCGTAAATCGTGCGACCCAACTCCTCGGATTGGACCTTTACACCAGCTTCACCGAACAAGCGCAACGTGAGCTGCTCACTGACCTGAATTTGGGCCGCGCGTTGAGGAGATTCCGGTAACACTCCAATGAGAGGGCCATAGCGAAACGATGTTCCTTCGATCCATTCCCAAGCTGGAACAACCCTCATTCCGCCATGGACGGGAGGGGTTGCAGCGGAGCTAAATCAAGGGGCGGAAGCTCTGGCGGAGGAGGCGCATCATTCAGGCCATCATCCAAACCGTTATCTAGATCGAAATCGAGGCGGGGCTCACGCGGCAGGAGCCAATCCTCGTTGGACGCTTCAGCTTCAGTCGACTCATCGAGCACGATCGGAGGGGGCAAATCTGGCGGCAAGGGGAGGAAAGGATCAGAACGGTCCCAGGTTTCATCCCCACTGAGATCCGGTGAGAGGTCATCGCGATCGATCGACGGCTGTTCGCGCAACACCAGAGGGTCTGCGGTGATTGGCGGCTCCCGCAAAGGCGAGCGATCTTGATTGATCGGAACTGCGGACTCATCACGATCTTGCGTTGGCTTGCTACGGGTTGATGGAGCCCAAATCATCCGGGCCAGGGGCTCAACACCCTGCTCCATCACACGGTTCAAACCGGCCAACGCCCGATCGGCCAGATGGCCACCAGCCAGCTGAACACAATCCACAGGTCCGTCGCAGGATTGTTGTTCGATCAATTTGGGGGTGAGACCTGCCACCAAATCTCCCCGCAACCACCGCTGGCGTGGACTAAGACGCAGCATGTACGGCACGTGCACGAAGCTCGTAGCGCCACCGCTAATCCAGTTGGCATCTTCCTCGGTGAACCCTTTCGTTCCAGGAATGATGAAACGACTTTTCGAGGCGTGATCAGGCATATACGCCGCGAGATAGCCACGACGTCGGGCCAAGTCTTTGGTTTGTTCAAGGGTGAGTCCGTCACGACTCATCAAAATCTCCAGATGGCCATCCTCCCGAAGGCCCATCACCATGCGAATCCGCGGCAGGTAGTAGCGAATGCGCTGACCCATGCTGATGCTGTAAGCACCCTTGTAGGTGTCTGGGGGATCTTCCAGATCGTTGTAAAGGCTGTGCAGTCCGCCAATAAAAGTGTCGTACGTCGTACTGCGGGCGTCGGTGAGCTCCCCGTAGCCAAAGTCAACGCTGCCGTCTTTTTGGATTCCAATAAACGCGCGTTGACGCGATGCCGCGCGGTTACGTCCCTTCCAGACCTTGGAGCCAAACTTCAGATCCCCAAGCGGAACAGTTAATTCCTGACCGGCAGCATCCACATGACGCTCGTACATCGGACCTGACACGTAGGCCAGTGCAGAAATGTCGTCAAATGCATCGTCTTCCCGATCCCATCCCTCGAGGAGGCCAAAACGCACCCGACGGGGATCCAGGTCGAGGGCATAAACCTCCTCATCCGGGATGTAGTTGAAGGGTTGCCCAGCTTTGGATCGGCTCCCAGAGCTGGGCTGATCCGTTCGTTCATCCTCTGGCCGGTCTGGAGCCGTTGGGGCAAGAGCAATCAGACCCGCAAAAACCAGCAACGGCAGAGCAATCAGCAGCCAGCGTTTTCGCATCCAACTCTTCTTAGATGCAGATGCGATTTTTGGAGCGTGTTTTTTCACGCGGTCTGTCGTCCTCGTTTGTTGGGGAATGAAGCGAGCCAAGGAACGATGGCGTCGTCGGCCACAAGCCATTGCTGGTAACGCTCGCCGCAGTCATGGCCTCCCGTCAACTGTCCAAAAGCTGGGATCACCAACCGTGGTCCCTTCGGATCAAAGGCAAAACACGGCAAGCGCAACCGATCTGAACGACTTTGTACCGATGCCACGGGATGAAGATGGCCACAAACATTGAGCTGATCGGGATCAGGGGGCGTTTCAGGAATGTGACTTAACCAGAGGTCACCAAGGCTCTGGGAGGGTTGTTGAGGCAAACCTTCAAGCCAACTGTCACGGTCGTGATTGCCACCGATCAACACCACCTCGCATCCACAAAGAGCCGGCAACGCCCTCAGAACAGCACGCAACGGCTCGGTTAGTCCAAGACGAGCGTGGATCAGATCCCCCAAAAGAATCAGCCGCTTGGGTTGCCACGCATGGCACAGATCAAGGAGCGGGTTGAGGGTTCCAGCATCACCATCACTCGGCATCGGCACGCCGTTGGCTTGAAACACCTCGGCCTTACCAAGATGCAAATCAGCCACCATCAGCACACGATCTATTTCCCGCCAGAGTGCCTTTTCTGGCAAAAAGTGCAGAGATTCATTCCCCCAACGCCAGATCTGACAAGCCATTACTCAAACAGTAAAAAAATGCGCGTTTCTCCGCCGCAGCTCTCGCATTGTGCTGCCTTCCATCATTCCAATCCAGCAGCGCCTTGTCGGCCCGTTGGAACGACCAGTGGTTGGAACGATGCATCGGTGCCAACCTGACATAACCCGCACCACATGAGCCCCCCCATGACCATCGCTCTGCTGATTGCCCTGGCTGGCTCCTTGGCTGCCATGGCAGTGATTGTGCGTCGTCTTGAGCAGCGTTAAACCACGCCACAGCATTCGGTCGCATCGCTGTTGTCGTGGCACCCTGAATCGAGACGATGGGCCGCATCCATGCGGAGGTTCCGACAAAAATCAGCCGTTGTGCTGGTTGTCCTCCTGCTGGCGGGACTCCCAGCGCAGGCGCGCAAATTAAAAGTAGGCATCACCGGTTCCCCACCGTTTGTGATTGAGGAGAACAACTCCTTTCAAGGCATCAGCCTTGATGTTTGGCGACAGGTCGCTGAGGACAACGAGCTGGTTTACGACCTCGTGCCGCAGAGCTCGCCGGAGGCCGGCATCGCGGCGGTCGACCAGGGACAGATCGATGTGTTGGTCGGGCCGATCAGCATCACCCCTCGCCGTTTGGCCATGCCAGGGGTCGATTTCACTCAGCCCTACTACCTCGCCAAGTCCGGGGTCTTGCTCCCCCTCGATTCACCCACGATCTTCAGCCGCGTGAAGGTGTTCTTCGGCTGGGCCGTGATCTCTTCGATCTTGGTGCTCATCAGCGTATTGCTGGTGGTGGGCAGTTTGATTTGGTTAGCCGAACGTCGCGAAAATAGTGAGCAGTTTCCGAAACGCTGGCTGCCAGGGATTGCCAGCGGAATGTGGTTTGCCGTCGTCACCCTCACCACCGTGGGTTATGGAGACAAAGCCCCCATCAGTCGAACAGGCCGAGGCATTACGGCCACATGGATGGTGATCTCTTTGATTGCCGTGTCGTCGTTAACCGCAAGCCTGGCCTCAGCATTCACCTTGTTTTTCTCCGGAGCGAGAGAAACAATCATCCGTTCACCCGCTCAACTGCAACAACGTCGCGTGGCCACCATTGAAGGGACCAGTGGGGTGGAGTTGGCGGAACGAGGCAGCATGCGCGTTCTCAAAACTGAGAACCTCACCAGCGGCATTGAATTGGTGTTGTCGGAACAAGCAGAAGCAGTGATTTTTGATCGGCCGGCCATGCGGCATCACATCAAACAAAATCCTCACTTGGCCGTTCAGCTGGCGCCTTTCACGCTTGCGGAGGAAACCTATGGGTTCGTGTTTAAGACAGGGAATCCCCTAAGGAATCCCATGAACGTGTCGATCCTGCGACTGCAGCGCTTGGGCGAAATCAAATCCATCGCGAACAAACTCTTGAACTAATCAGCCCAGGGGACGGTGACGACGCAACGCCTCCTCCAACAGGTAAGCCGCGAGGTTTCCACAGCTCCGGCCTTCCTCAAGGGCGTGGCGCTTTAAGTCATCCATCACTCCACGGGGCAGCGTCACATTGATGCGCTCAGAACTGGCAGCATCCGCCACCGCTGCCGTTGGAGGGACTGGGGGAGCCTCCCCAAGGCGCTGCTGCAACTCAAGAACAAGATCCTGGAGAAGTGGCACGATTTCGTTTCAATAGTTACTCAATATTGACACATTATCGTGACAAATCGAACTCCTGTTGTTCGGCCGCCACTTCGGCGTAATCTTGAGCGGATTTTTGAGGTGCCATGCGTCCCCTGCCGCTCAAGCTTGCACCCGGCAGTGACCTGCGCCTCAGCCTGGAAGATTTGGCTCGTCGCGAGGGCATCGATGGATTTGTCCTTGGCGTGGTGGGCAACCTCACGCGCGCAGCTTTCCAATGCCCAGGCCAATCAGAGCCCACCGTCCTGGAAGGTGATCTTGAAGTGATCACCTTGAACGGCACGCTGAGCCCTGATTCCGTTCATCTCCATCTGAGCCTTTCCGATGGCGCTTGTCAGGTTTGGGGAGGGCACCTTGAGCCAGGCACCATCGTGCAAAAAGGGGCCGATGTACTAATTGGCGTTCTTGAACAAAACAAACCAGCGGCTACGACAACCGCAACGGCACCGCGCCTCGAGATTGCTGTGCTGCCCGGATGTCCCTGGTGCAGCAGGGCGCTGCGCCTACTTCGGACCTTGGATCTTCCCCACACCGTGATCACGGTGAATGACGACAGCACGTTCAAGAGCGTTCAAAGCCGTAGTGGGATGGGGACATTCCCCCAGGTATTCGTCGACGGCGCCTTGATCGGTGGCTACGACGATCTCACCACGCTCCACGCTGCTGGTGACCTCGAAGCCCTCCGTTAGCGACCCTGCCGAACTCCCACCATTCTGGGCGCTCAAGCCTTGGTGGTGTCAGCCCTGGTCGATTGTTTCGACCGGAATAATTGGCGTGCTGGGCTCCTGGCTGATCCTGCACCGGCTTTGGATCACCCTGCCAATGGCGATCGCCGTCGCCCTGTGGTGGGGCCTGTTTCTCGTCGTTGTGCCAAGCGCCTACAAAGAAAGCCTGCAGCAGGACTTAATGGGCCGCAGACCGTGATGCTTGGCGGTACCGCTGCTTCTCCTCAAAAAGCTCCCCTTCCAGTTGCTCAATCAAACGGCTGACCAGATCCTGAAATTCCGGCTGGCATCCGCGGAATGCCGCTTTATGGCGGATCGGTTCATTCCGCATGCGGAGATCCGTCAACATCAACTGCAGAGAATCAATCCTGGCGTTGGAGTTCATGCTGGGCGCTAGCTCGCGCACAGAGGTTATGACGCAACCTGTCCGCTCAGATCCCCAACTCCTTCAGCAAACGCGTCTGAGCCTGGCCACCCAAGATGGCGTGGGCTGCCATGGCCCCGCTCGCCGCGACGGGGGGGATGCCAATCCCGGGGAAGGTGCTGGCACCACAAAGCCACAGATTCTCGAGTGGAGTCGTCACCCCAGGGAACAAGCCCTTCGCTGCGGAAAGTGCTGGCCCGTAGCTCCCTTCGCTCACATTTAAGAAATGGCTGTGGGTTAAGGGTGTGCCCTCCATCACCAGATCGCAGCGGTCACGAATATCGGGGATCGTTCGCTCTAGAACACGCCAAAACACCTCGCACCGCTCCTGTTTCAACGCGTCATAGGCCGGCGTGCCACGGGTGTGCTCACGCCACAACGACCAAGGCTCGCTGGCTGGGGTGTAGCCATGCAAGACGTGGCGTCCGGCAGGAGCCATCGAGGCATCGAGGACAGAAGGGACCGACAACACCACGACATTGCGCTCAGCGGCAATTCCCCGGTTCCAGTCGTCCACCCACACCGTGTGGATGGGCAGGGGAGCCAAACCGCTGGCATCAAAACCCAAATGAAGATGCAAAAAGCTGTTGCAACGAGGCGTCTCTACGCGTTGACGCTGCCATGCCTCAGCGGCGCCATCTGGGAGCATCGCCAGCGTGCTCCAGATGTCGGCGTTGCTCACAACGCGCTGTGCAGAAATCTGCTCCCCGTTCTGCAACTCCACCCCCACAACACGATCACCGTCCAACAGAAGAGATCGCACGGTGACGCCGGTCCGAAGGCTGCCGCCGTGCTCCTTAAGGCCCTTCACTAGGGCATCCACCACCGCGGCACTACCACCGAGGGGATAGTCGAGATGGGCCTCGGGCTGAAACCACTCCCCAAACAAGGTGGCCATCGCAGCGGCATTGGTGTCGCCCATCGGCATCCCACTGATCAGGAAGCAGAGCAAGTCCACCCAGTGGCGAAGGAACGGATCCTGGAGATGTCGATCCACCAACGGCCCAAAGGCACCGGCGAGGTGTCGCATCGCCCGGAGATGGGGCAGTAACCGCCCTCCACGCTGCAACAGTTGGGCCATCCCGTCCACACCCGGCCGCATCGACAAGAGCGGCAACGCATCAGCCGCCGCAGCAATCGGACGCAACACCTCCATGAATCGCCGCCACTCCTCCACAGCGGCGGAACCCCGCAGCTGCCCCACAACGGCTTCAAAACCGTCATTGCCGACGGCAACGCTCAGATCACCTTCGGGGAGCAGCACATCCCAAGCGCTGTAGGGAACAACCTCCAAGGTCTGGCCCAGGGCCCGCAGCACTTGAGCTAAGGGGTTGTTGCTTGGCCAGCGCCCTAGGCCACTCCACAGGGATGGACCCGACTCAAGGTGATAGCCCTGTCTTTGAAAACCATGGGCGGCTCCGCCTGGCTGGTGATGAGCTTCAAGCACCAACACATCCCGACCCGATTTGGCACAGAGCCCCGCACAGCAGAGCCCTCCAATGCCACTTCCAATCACGAGGACATCGACGCTGTCCTTCACCAATCCCTGTGCGGTGGAATCATCATTGTGGTCGCTTCTTCTGATTGATGCGCGGGCGATTTCTCCTGCCAGTGCTGTTGCTGGGACTGGCCTGGGCTCAGGAAGTTTTCGACCAAGTGCTCTTCGCTGGCAACTGGAATCTGCCGATGGGTCCAGGTCTGCCGTGGTGGGGAGTTCTCAGCGCTCCGTTTAGCCACTCTGGCTTTGGGCATTTACTGTCCAACAGTGTGATTTTTCTCGTTCTGAGCTGGTTGGTGCTCACCCGAGGGGTTAGGGATTACCTGTCTGTCTGGGTGGCAGTTCTGGTGATGAATGTACCAATCGCGCTGTTGTGGCCCACCCGAAGCCATGGACTCTCTGGCGTGATTTATGGGCTGCTCGGTTATCTCTTAGTGATTGGTTGGCTTGAGAAAAAAATTCTGCCGATCGTGCTGAGCCTGGTGGCATTTTGGTTGTACGGATCAGCAATCATGGCCTTGATTCCAGGGATCTCCCCAGCAGGGGTGAGCTGGGTTGGCCACGCTGGAGGATTCATGGCTGGCCTTATCGCCGCTTGGACCCAAGGCAACGACAACCCCAAGGCGACTTAAGTCTTTAACACCAACGGAGCATCTTTACTGAACCGTTAGAGGTATTGATCCAAAAAAGCCAATGGTGTTGCCATCGTTTCGGAATAACCCAGCAAGCTTTTATCGCGGTGTTGATA
>ERZ1048068.2677-NODE-2677-length-12348-cov-8.544131_pt1 | contig 12348 bp, 10 predicted proteins | sample MGYA00383098_ERZ1048068 | MGnify/ENA primary metagenome ERZ1048068 (study PRJEB29581, sample SAMEA5548368) | metagenome | biome: marine; feature: coastal; material: water | depth 1 m | study: Short-term variability in the microbial, nano- and picoplankton... | reverse complement strand
TTTTCTCCCGTAACAGGAACAATATCTGCGCCAATGGCAGTGGCAACAAGGTCTAGATACAATAATAAATCTTCTATGGCTTGCCCGCGCTTAGACCCAAGGGCTTGAATGAGTTTAAACCCCACACCACAACCACACAGCTCTTTATAGGGGTATAAGCAGTCATCTCTTTTTGGGTCTAAAACTGCAACTGCTTTAGGGAGCTTAGCTCCAGGACGGTGGTGATCGCAAATAATAAAATCAATTCCTTTTTTTGAAGCATAGGCAACTTTGTCTATCGCTTTAATCCCGCAATCCAGAGCAATAATTAGAGTGATATCATTATCTTGAGCATAATCAATCCCCTTGTAAGAAACTCCATATCCCTCTGCGTAGCGATCTGGAATATAGGTGGCTACCTTTGGGTAATACGATTTTAAATAACTACTCAGCAGCGCAACACTAGTGGTGCCATCTACGTCATAATCTCCATAGACTAAAATATTTTCTTGGGCTTTTATGGCCTCTTGTATTCGAGCCACTGCAAGATCCATGTCTTGCATTAGAAAAGGGTCATGAAGCTCCTCAAGGCTAGGTCTAAAAAAACGCTTGGCTTGATCGAAGGTGGTAATACCTCGTTGCACCAAAAGAGAACTCAGTAAAGGATCAATCCCCAGGGCTTGTGATAAATGAGTAACGGTTTCTAAATTTTGTTTTGGGGCTAGGTTCCAGCGCATAGATTTGAAAATTACAAAAATATAAAACGATACGCCCTATGTCTTTGAATTTATACCTTCAAATTCAAGAATTCTAAGCTGTTTTTGTGTTTCTGAAACGTTAGCCCCTCCCTTTGTTTTCAAAGCTCAATAATCTAGATAATGATTTTGTAAGGCATTATATATTTCTATTTTTACGAGATATATTATAATTTAAAAAATACACCATGGCATTAGTAACTCCATTATCCCCAGATCACGATGACACCACAAAAGAACTTGCAGATTTTTTTAATGAAACGCTAGGGTTTTGCCCAAATAGCGTGCTTACCATGCAAAGAAGGCCCGCCATAAGTCAGGCCTTTATAAACCTCAACAAAGCAGTAATGGCCAACGATGGCCGTGTTAGTTCATCTCTAAAGCGAATGATTGCTTGGGTGAGCAGTAATGCCACAGGGTGCAGGTATTGTCAAGCACATGCTATAAGAGCCGCAGAGCGGTATGGGGCAGAAAAAGAACAACTAGATAATATTTGGGACTATAGAACACACGAGGCTTTTAGTGAGGCCGAACGAACTGCGCTTGATTTTTCATTGCAAGCATCTCAGGTTCCTAACCAAGTAGATGCACAAATTAAAGAGCGGTTATACACCTACTGGGATGAGGGTGAGATTGTAGAAATGTTAGGGGTCATCTCTTTGTTTGGATACCTAAACCGTTGGAATGACTCTATGGGTACCTCTATTGAAAATGGCGCTGTAGAAAGTGGGAATCAATACCTGGGTAAACACGGTTGGGAAAAAGGAAAGCATCTCTAGTTTTAAAAAGAGCTTACTTTTTTGCCCCAACAATTAATACTATTTCTCCTTTTGGGGGTTTTGCCTGAAAATGAGCTAAAACCTCCCGAGCTGAACCCCTTATTGTTTCTTCGTGAAGCTTAGTGATTTCTCTAGAAACAGACACAGGGCGATCTTCTCCAAAATACTCAATTATTTGTGATAAGGTTTTTAAAAGCTTGTGTGGTGACTCATAAAAAATAATAGTGCGCGGTTCTTGAGCTAGCAACTTTAATCTAGTTTGACGGCCTTTTTTTGAGGGCAGAAACCCTTCAAAAACAAATTTATCATTAGGCAAACCACTATTTACAAGCGCCGGGACAAAGGCTGTGGCACCTGGCAGGCAATCAACCTGGATACCTGCCTCTACACAGGCGCGGGTTAATAAAAATCCTGGGTCACTAATGGCGGGAGTTCCTGCGTCACTAATGAGTGCAACGCTTTGCCCACTTTTAATGCGTGCTACTACAGTAGCTGTAGTTTTATGCTCATTGTGCATATGGTGAGAATGCATCTGGGTAGTAATTTCAAAATGTTTTAATAACTTCCCGCTGGTTCTAGTATCCTCGGCTAGTATTAAATCAACTTCTTGCAATACTTCTATGGCGCGAAAAGTGATGTCTTTTAAATTGCCAATAGGCGTAGGTACTAAATATAGTTTTGACATATCTTTAGGATAAAAAAGGTGTGGTTAAATACCTGAGAGCAATATAAGAATTCCTACACTCAATAGGGGTTTTCTTGTCTGTGGTTTTTTTAGGGAAAGGGTTTTTTAAAATTTGGGAGATAAATTTATGATTTATATTGTATGCTCTGTTTTTGTTTTTATAAATTTACCCAACCGAAGTCTAAAACGGAAACTTTTATGTTTTCCTGTAATACCTAACTATGTTTTTAGAAAACACCGTAAATCAAAAAGAGCAATTTGGCTGGATCGAAGTCATTAGTGGTTCTATGTTTTCTGGTAAAACCGAAGAACTTATTAGGCGCCTAAAGCGCGCGCAATTTGCGCGTCAGAAGGTTGAGATTTTTAAGCCCGCAGTAGATACTCGCTATGATGACAACCAGGTGGTGTCTCATGATAAAAACCATATTCGGTCTACAGCAGTGCCCGCAGCGGCAAATATTCCTATTTTGGCAGATAATTGTGATGTGGTAGGGATAGATGAAGCTCAATTTTTTGATGATGAAATTGTCAAGGTCTGCAACGATCTTGCCAACCGCGGAGTACGTGTTATTGTAGCTGGTTTAGACATGGATTTTAAAGGCAATCCTTTTGGGCCTATGCCCTCCCTGATGGCCACAGCAGAGTATGTGACCAAAGTACATGCTGTATGCCCTCGTACTGGTAATCTCGCTAATTATAGTTTTAGAAAATCTCAAAGTGATGACCTGGTACTCCTTGGAGAAACCGAAGAGTATGAGCCGCTAAGCCGTGCTGCTTTTTACAAGGCAAGATTACAAGAAAAACTACGCACTCTTGATGTACAAGAGCCAGAAGAGGTTACTCCAAAAAATAAATAAGCGCACCTATAAAAATGCCAAAAGCAACACAAACTATTTTAGAGATTGACCTTACGGCTCTGGGTCATAACTACCGGTATATCCAATCACAACTTAAACAAGGCAGCCGTATTATGGCCGTTGTAAAGGCCTTTGGCTATGGGTCTCAAGACATTGCTGTTGCCAAGGAGTTGGAGGCTCTAGGGGTCACTTACTTTGCAGTTGCCTATGCTCAAGAAGGTGTGCGCCTTAGAGAGGGCGGTATACAGACGCCCATTTTAGTGCTGCACCCACAGGCGGTTAATTTTGACATTATACTTGATAAATGCCTAGAACCCTGCATGTACAGCTTAAATATACTTAAAGAATTTATTGGCTTTGCAGAAAAGAAAAAACAAAAACTGTATCCTGTTCACCTAAAGTTTAATACTGGATTAAACAGGTTGGGCTTTGCTCAAAGCGATCTTAAACACATTATAGACTCCCTTGCAAATTCAAGCGCAGTTAAAGCCTGTTCTGTTTTTTCGCATCTAGCCGCTAGTGAAGATTTGCAACAAAGAGAATTTACTTTAAAACAGTTGGATGCCTTTGCTGAAATTTCTCAGGAATTAAAGAAGGCCCTGCCCAACACCCCTTTTTTACACACTTTAAACACTTCTGGAATTTTAAACTATCCAAAAGCGCACTATGATATGGTGAGATGCGGTATAGGGCTCTATGGCTTTGCCAATGATGCGCAGCAAACTGCAAAGCTAAAACCCGTAGCTACACTTAAAACTATTATTTCTCAAATTCACACCCTTGAAAAAGGAGAGACTCTAGGATACAACAGAGCGTTTACAGCTCAAAAAAAGATGAAAACCGCTACCCTTCCTCTTGGCCATGCAGATGGTATTTCAAGAGCCTATGGAAATGGGGTGGGGTGGGTGCACATTAATGGCCACAAAGCCCCTATCTGCGGAAATGTATGCATGGATATGATTATGGTAGAAATAACAGATATTGAGTGTAAAGAAGGAGACCAAGTGATTGTCTTTGGAGACCAAACAACTGCAGAAACACTCTCGGGAGCAATTCACACAATACCCTATGAAATTCTTACAGCAATCTCCCAACGTGTCACGAGAGTTATTACAAGAACATAAGGGGTGTGTTTAATTTAAAGACTTGAAAAAATTTAAACAATAGTGTACCTTTAAAAAAAATAATCCTATGAAAATAGCCGTTATAGGTGCCACAGGAATGGTTGGCACAGTGATGCTTACACTTCTTGAAGCTCGCAATTTTCCTGTTACAGAACTGCTGCTTGTGGCTTCAAAAAAATCTGTAGGGAAATCGCTTTTATTTAAAAACAAGGCCCATAAAATAATAGCTATTCAAGAGGCTGTAGATGCTAAACCTGCTATAGCCATTTTCTCTGCTGGAGGTGAAACTTCCTTAGAGTGGGCTCCAAAATTTGCGCAAGTTGGTACAACGGTTATAGACAACTCATCTGTTTGGCGCATGGATACAAATAAAAAATTAATTGTCCCAGAAATCAACGCAAGTATACTTACAAAAGAAGATAAGATAATTGCCAATCCAAACTGCTCTACCATACAACTAGTTATGGCCTTAGCTCCCTTGCATGAAAAATACAAGATAAGGCGGGTGGTCGTGTCTACCTACCAGTCTGTATCTGGAACGGGAGCCAAGGCGGTCAAACAAATGGAAGGTGAAGAAAATCATCTTGAGACGCCCATGGCCTACCCCTATCAAATTCATAGAAATGTAATCCCACATTGTGATGATTTTCAAGACAATGGATATACCAAAGAAGAAATGAAATTGGCTCTTGAGCCTCAAAAAATATTAAACGACCGGAGTTTTTCTATCACCGCAACAGCCGTGAGGGTGCCTACCTCTGGAGGGCACAGTGAGGCTGTTAATGTTTCTTTTGTTAACGACTTCACTTTAGATCAGGTGCGAACTATAATTGAAAAAACACCTGGGGTTACCCTGCAGGACAATCCAAAAACCAATACCTATCCAATGCCTATTTTAGCTCACAATAAAGATGCCGTTTTTGTAGGTCGGCTCCGTAGAGATTTTTCTCAACAAAACACCCTAAACATGTGGATTGTAAGTGATAATTTAAGAAAGGGAGCTGCCACAAATGCTATTCAAATTGCAGAGTATTTGGTTGTTAAGGGTCTTGTGTAGTGCCCATAAGTGTGCTGGGGATTTGCTGGGAAAGTCAACAAACAACAGCCTCTCCAAAGTGTTAAATTTCTAATAATTGTCTCATTCACTGCTAGATAAACAAACATAACTCATTACATTGCCTGTAATATCTAATTTAAAGCCTTATTTTTAGGTTTTTTTAGGATTAAGTTTAAATAATGGCGAGAGTTTTATATTTAGTATTTGCAATGCTTGTAATCACATCCTGTGGTTCAGATGATGATACAGATATTTTTGTTCCTTTAGAAATACAAACACAGGAAGATTTTGTGCAAGTTTCTACGCTACAAACAATTAGCATTGCTATTTTCTCTAACGATACAAATATTCCAGCATCTGGACTTTTATCTATAACATCGCCAAGCAATGGTGAGGTTTTGATAAACAACAATAACACACCACAAGATATTAGCGATGATGTTTTAGAATATGATCCCGCCTTGAATTTTGTAGGTACAGATACTATGCAATATACTATTTGCCTACAAGACGGGACCAATTGCAAAACAGAAACAATTTCTATTATTGTTTTTCAAGATACAAGCGTGACCCTGGACTTAGATAAATTTCCTTACGACACACTTTCTGAATACAATTTTTTTAATGGGGCTCTAAATGCCATCGATCCAGCTTACGGAGTTCTTCCTTACGAGCCTATAAGTCCATTATTTACAGATTATGCTGTTAAACAAAGATTTGTTTGGGTGCCTTTAGGAGAAAAAGCAAGCTTTGACCAAAACAATAAATCATTAGATTTTCCGACAGGTAGTGCGCTTATAAAAATGTTTTATTACAACAACGTGCTTCCAGAAAACACAACAAGAATTATTGAAACCAGGGTAATGGTAAAAACCCAAAATGGTTGGGATTTTGCTGAATACGTCTGGAATGATGCCCAAACAGAGGCTTTTTTAGAAACCACAGAAGATGGTGGTTATACAGAGGTTAACTGGTTGCAAGATGGGCAGCAAAAGTTTGTTAACTACAGAATTCCAGCAAAACAACAATGCGTTATCTGCCATACCAATGATTTTGAAGCTGTACCCCTTGGTATAAAGCCTCAAAACATTAATTCTTTCCTAACCTATGATGATGGCCCAAGCAATCAATTACAAAAACTAATTGATTTTGGATACCTTGAAGATGCTCTTCCTGAAAATATCACAACAGTTGTAGACTGGACAGATACTTCAAAATCTTTAGATCAAAGAGCTAAATCATACCTAGATATCAACTGTGCCAATTGTCATATAGATGGAGGACAGGGAGATTACAGGGTAATACGGTTTGGGTATACAGATACCTTAAACAACGATGAAAATGCAGGTGTATGTGTTGATGCAGACACCCCAATTCCTGGATTAATGGGTCAAAAACATATTGCACCCGGTGATCCAGAAAACTCAATAATATACTATAGGATGTCTGTCACTGGAGACGAACCCTATAAAATGCCTCAATTTGGGCAAAGTCTAGTTCATACAGAAGCCTTAGTGCTTATGGAAGACTGGATAAATTCTATTAACCAATCTTGTGATTAATTAAAACAATTATTATGAAAAAATTATTCCTTTTTACTTGTCTTTTTGCTGTTGCACAATACAGTGCGGCTCAAGTGACTTTTACACCTCAATCTGCAGGTACAAACTACACAGATAGAGGATTTGTAGACATGAATGGAGACGGACTGGACGATATCCTTTCTGTTTCAAATACTAATATTCAAGTTTTATATCAACAACAAGACGGCTCTTTTATAGAGTCAACAGTTGCCACAGAATTTGCTGACAATTCTCCGTCTTGGAGTTTGGCAGCTGCAGATTATGACCGCAACGGCTACACAGATTTGCTGTATGGTGGAGGTAATGGTGTTACTTTTATGAGAGCAAACGATGACGGAACAGCATATACTGAAATATCTGGTCCTGAATATGTATTCTCGCAACGTTCTAACTTTGTAGATATTAATAACGATGGGCATTTAGATGCTTATGTTTGTCATGATGTTGAGCCAAGTGTTTTTTATATCAATGACGGACAAGGAAATCTAGAATACTTCCAAGGTGGTTTGGGAGATTACCCATCTGGTGGGCATTATGGATCTGTATGGTTAGACTTTGACAACGATAGAGATGTAGATATGTTTATTGCTAAATGTGGTGGAGAGTCTGAAAGAAGAGACAACGAAATGCACGTAAATAATGGAGATGGTACTTTTACAGAAAGTGGCGCGTCTCTTAACCTAGAAGATGACATGCAAACCTGGTCTAGTGCTTGGGCAGATTATGACAATGATGGAGATCTAGACGGATGGATAGGAGCTAGTACCTTTAACTCTGGATTTCATAGACTTATGAGAAACAACGGTAACGGAACGTTCACTGATGTAATTAATGCTTCTGGACTTACAGAGTTTAATGTTACAAGTATCGAAAATCAAACCTATGATTTTGATAATGACGGGAATGCAGATATTGTATCTGGCGGCGTTATTTTATACGGAAATGGGGATCTTACCTTTACCATCTCTAGTACAAATATTGGTAATGGCGGTTTTGGAGATATCAACGAAGATGGATTTGTGGATGCTATTTCTAACGGACAACTTATTATAAACAACACAAATAACAACAACTGGCTTAAAATTAACACCGTTGGTGTAGAGAGTAATGTTGGAGGTATTGGAGCAAGAGTAGAATTAACATCCGCTTCTGGGACTCAAATTAGAGAAGTAAGAAGTGGTGAAGGATTCAGAAACATGAGTACTCTAAACACGCACTTTGGTCTAGGTCAAGACACAGAGGCAACATCTGTAACTATTTACTGGCCTTCTGGGATTATAGATATTTTTGAAGACTTAGATATCAACACGACTCACAAACTTGTAGAAGGAAATAGCGCACTGAGCACTGGAGATTTCTTAACTAGCGATCTTTCTGTCTTTCCTGTTCCAGCCCTTGACAACTTAACTGTGTCAAACATTCAAGATATCGAAGACCCTATCTATACTGTTTTTGACATCACCGGAAGAAAGGTAATGCACGGTAGACTCCTCAACAACAACATTGATGTGTCTCAATTAACTTCTGGACAATACATCCTGCGTATATCAGGACAAAAATTTAGAAGAAATAACGTAAAAGCAGCCAAGTTCACAAAAAGATAATTTTTTAATTCTCATAAAACACCATTGAGTGAATTCTCAATGGTGTTTTTATTTATACTATGCTAAAACGGTTCCTTTATTTCGGTCTAATGTGTGTTTTATTAACTAGCTGCTCCAATGAGGATGACGCTGGATACATTGACATTGAACCCGTCTCTCAAGTTTCTGTAGATTTACTGCAGGTGCCCTACCTAAAACTTTCTGAGTATCATTTTTTTGATGATAGCCTTAGTGAGCTAGCTCCTTCATATGGAGTACTCCCTTATGAGCCAATTAGTTCTTTGTTTTCAAACTATGCAAAAAAATCGCGTTTTGTTTGGCTTCCCAGCGGCACAATTGGCACTTACAATGGAGACGCTAATAACATAGAGCTGCCCGTGGGTAGCGTTATTATTAAAAACTTTTATTACGATAATGTGCTCCCAGATAACACGCGGGTGATTATTGAAACAAGGCTCATGATTAGAAAAGAAGAAGGTTGGACTTTTGCAGAATATTTCTGGAATGAGCAGCAAACAGAAGCTTTCCTAGACACACAAGGAGATGGAGGGTTTAAGTATGTCTCTTGGATGCAAGATGGACAGCAGCGTGAAATAAACTACAGAATGCCCTCTGGCAGTGAATGCTTTACCTGCCACAAAAGCAATACCACAAATGAGCCTATTGGTATAAAGCCTCAAAGCCTTAATGGTGCTTTTGCTTTTGCTGATGGCATACAAAACCAACTCCAAAAATGGATTGAGGTTGGTTATCTTGAAGACAACTTACCCACAAATATTAATACCGTTGTGGATTATACAGACACCTCACAAGATCTTGAAACTAGAGTGCGCTCCTATGTAGATATTAATTGTGCTAGCTGCCATAGAGATGAGGGCCATTGTAACTACAGACCCATGAGGTTTGCCTTTTCTGAAAATAATCTTTTAGAAAACCTAGGGCTTTGTGTAACTCCAGATCAACTTTTAGAAAATCTTTCTTCAGACCAAAAACTAATTAAACCAGGAGACCCAGAAAACTCGGTTATTTATTACCGCCTCAACGTTACCGCAGAGGAGGAGCGCATGCCACTACTTGGCAGAAGCATCGTTCACGGTGATGGAGTGGCTTTGCTAAGAGACTGGATTAACTCGCTAGAGACTTCCTGCGACTAAGGCTTTTTAAATAGTATAAACACCGCTTTTGCATGTACTTGCAGATGAGGTATTTATTTTTTGTTATCTTTAAGTGACAATAACGCTAAACCAATCGCCATTATGAATTCAACTTTTACTACTATTTTACGCATATTACTAGGTGTTTCTTTACTAATATTTGGTGCAAATAAGTTTATTGCATTCATCCCTATTTTTGATATGGCGCCAGCGGCCGCAAACTTCATGGAGTCTTTAAATAGTACAGGCTATGTTTTATATGTAGTTGCATGTTTAGAGATTGTTATCGGAATCTTATTGTTGTTTAAAAAATGGGTTCCGTTTGCTCTTATTTTACTTGCCCCTATTGTTGTAAACATTTTATTGTTCCATCTTTTTTTAGACGTTTCAGGGGCATTGGTTGCTGTCTTTATGGTAACAATTACTGGAGTGCTCATTTACAAATACTGGAAATCTTACAGCTCTTTGTTTCAATAAAAACAAAAAAATACTGATCAAAATACAAGCAGGCCTTTTAATATTATTAGGCCTGTTTTTTTGTGTATTTTTATAAAAAATAAACTCATGAAAAGATCAATGCTCTTAACTTTTACTGCCCTAATTCTTGTAGGGTGTAACAGTAGTACTATTTCAAAAAACCAAACCAATTCTGTGACCTACCCTAGCACTAAAAAAGTTGACACAATTACTAATTATTTTGGAACCCAGGTTAAAGACCCCTACAGATGGCTTGAGGATGATATGAGTCAACAAACGGCTCAGTGGGTTGAAAATCAAAACCAAACTACCTTTGGTTATCTAGATAATATTCCTTTTAGAGAAGCGCTAAAACAGCGCCTTACCAAACTCTGGAATTACGAGAAAGTGGGAGCTCCTTTTAAAGAAGGAGATTACTCTTACTTTTATAAAAACGATGGGTTACAAAACCAATATGTAATTTACAGGTACAAAACAGGGCAAGACTCAGAAAGTGCAGAAGTTTTTTTAGACCCTAATACATTCACTGAAGATGGAACTATTTCTTTAGGGGGGCTCAGTTTTAGTGAAAATGGTTTATTGGCGGCTTACAGTATAAGCGAAGGAGGAAGTGACTGGAGAAAGGTGCTAGTTATGGATACCCAAAGCAAACAAATTATAGAGGATACCATTGTAGATGTTAAATTTAGTGGCATTTCTTGGCTAAAAAATGAAGGTTTTTATTATTCTAGTTATGACAAACCAAAAGGGAGTGAACTTTCTGCCAAAACAGATCAACACAAGCTTTATTACCACAAACTTGGAAGTTCTCAAAAAGAAGATAAGCTTATTTTTGGGGGTACACCAAAGCAAAAGCATCGCTATGTTGGGGGTCGTACCACAGAAGATAATAGGTATCTAATTGTTTCTGCTAGTGTTTCAACCTCAGGAAACAAACTCTTTATCAAAGATCTTAGCGACCCAAAAAGCTCCTTTATTACCATACAAAAAGACACAGATAGCGACACCTCTGTTATAGAAAATGTGGGCAGCACGCTTTATCTTGTTACAAACAGAAATGCTCCAAACAAAAAAGTAGTTACTGTAGATGCCTTGAGTCCAGGACCAGAAAACTGGAGAGATCTTATTAAAGAGACTCAAAATGTTTTAAGAGCCAGTACAGGTGGCGGGTATATTTTTGCAAATTACATGGAAGATGCCGTGAGCGCCATTAAACAGTACACCTATCAAGGAGCTCTAGTAAGAGAGGTTGCCTTGCCAGGAGTTGGCTCTGCGGGTGGCTTTGGCGCCAAAAAGCAAGAGGCTAATCTGTATTATTCTTTTACAAATTACCTCACTCCAGGTAGTATTTATTCTTTTGACATTGCAACTGGAGTCTCTAAGTTATACAAAAAACCAAACATTGATTTTGACTCAAATGAGTATCAAAGCAAACAAATATTCTACACCTCAAAAGACGGCACGCAGGTCCCTATGATTATTACCCACAAAAAAGGGATGGTGTTGGATGGCACAAACCCCACAATTTTATATGGCTATGGTGGGTTTAATATTAGCTTAACTCCAAGTTTTAGCATCACAAATGCTGTGTGGATGGAGCAAGGTGGTGTTTATGCTGTTGCTAATCTAAGAGGTGGCGGAGAGTATGGTAAAAAATGGCATGATGCAGGAACTAAGTTGCAAAAGCAAAATGTTTTTGACGACTTTATAGGCGCCGCAGAATATTTGATTGCCGAAAAATACACCTCCAGTGACTACCTAGCCATTAGAGGAGGGTCTAATGGAGGGCTTTTAGTGGGCGCTACTATGACCCAACGACCAGAGTTAATAAAAGTAGCACTTCCTGCCGTTGGTGTTTTAGATATGTTGCGGTATCATACCTTTACAGCTGGAGCTGGATGGGCCTATGATTATGGGACCTCACAGGACAGCAAAGAAATGTTTGAATACCTAAAGGCATACTCCCCCGTACACAATGTAACCCCTGGCACAAAGTACCCTGCAACAATGATTACCACGGGAGATCATGACGATAGAGTAGTGCCTGCACATAGTTTTAAATTTGCAGCACAATTGCAAGAAAAACAAGGTGGTCAGGCCCCTGTTTTGATTAGAATTGAAACAGATGCTGGTCATGGTGCCGGAACTCCAGTGAGTAAAACCATAGCGCAATATGCAGACATATATGGCTTCACTTTATACAACATGGGCTACAAAGTGTTACCAAATCAAATTAATGACGGCGTAAAACAATAAGCTATTTAAACACTACTAAGGCCATATATCACTAGTAA
>ERZ1048068.2676-NODE-2676-length-12354-cov-5.417676_pt1 | contig 12354 bp, 10 predicted proteins | sample MGYA00383098_ERZ1048068 | MGnify/ENA primary metagenome ERZ1048068 (study PRJEB29581, sample SAMEA5548368) | metagenome | biome: marine; feature: coastal; material: water | depth 1 m | study: Short-term variability in the microbial, nano- and picoplankton... | reverse complement strand
AGCCTAATGATTATTAAGGTTTTTTCGCTTAATTTTTGGGTAAAGATTGTCATTAGGGTATCATGCGCAGCCTCAACTCTAATCGGCTAAGTACGGAGACTGTTCAATGATAATTAAGCCCCGCGTTCGCGGCTTTATGTGTATTACAACGCATCCAGTGGGTTGCGAAACCAATGTTAAAAATCAGATCGATTTTATTAAGGCGCAGCCGCCCATGACATCGCCAAAGCGTGTTTTGGTAATCGGCTCGTCAACCGGCTACGGCTTGGCTGCCCGCATTGGTGCCGCCTTCGGTGGCGGCGCATCAACACTGGGAATTTTCTTTGAAAAACCTGGTACTGAGAGAAAGCCTGGCACCGCCGGTTGGTATAACTCCGCAGCTTTTCACAAGTTTGCTGAAGAGGATGGGCTATACGCTAAAAGCATTAATGGCGATGCTTTTTCTGATGAAATCAAAGCCAAGACCATCGAAACGATTAAACAGGACCTGGGTCAGGTTGACCTGGTTGTGTACAGTCTTGCGGCACCGCGTCGTCAGCATCCCAAGACGGGTGAGATATTTAACTCAACCCTTAAGCCGGTGGGCAAAGATGTCACCATGCGCGGAATTAATACCGACAAAGAGACCATCCAGGAGTTTAGCCTTGAGGCTGCCAACCAGCAGGAGATCTCTGACACGGTTGCTGTGATGGGCGGGGAAGACTGGCAGATGTGGATCGACGCCCTGGACGATGCCGGCGTGCTGGCCGAAGGTGCCAAGACCACCGCCTTTACCTATATCGGCGAAAAGATGACCTGGGATCTCTACTGGGATGGGACTATTGGCCAGGCGAAAAAAGATCTTGATAAGCGGGTGATTTCAATTCGTGAAAAACTCGCGGCCAAAGGCGGTGATGCGCGAGTTTCAGTGCTCAAAGCGGTTGTTACCCAGGCCAGCTCGGCAATCCCAATTATGCCACTGTACCTGGCGATGCTGTTTAAGGAGATGAAGCGCAGGGGCACCCATGAGGGCTGTATTGAGCAGCTCTATCGACTTTATAGCGAATGCCTCTACAGCGACTCACCGCGTCTAGATGAAGAGGGCCGCCTGCGTGTCGACGAGCTCGAATTGCTCCCTGAGGTGCAGGATGTGGTCGCTGAAGCCTGGGCCAAGATCAGTACAGAGAATCTCTCTGAACTAACGGATTTTGTCGGCTACAAACAGGAGTTTCTCAATCTGTTTGGTTTCGAGATCGAAGGTGTCGACTACGACGCTGACGTCGATCCCGATGTACAGATCAGCAATCTGGTATAACACCTTAAAATGAGCTCAAAAGCCACGCAATTTAAAACCGCGCTGCTGCATCCGCGCTATTGGCTGACCTGGTTTGGATTTGCCCTCTGGCGTCTCGTAACGCTGCTGCCTTTTCCTGTCCTTGTTGTCTTGGGTAGGGGTATTGGCCTGCTTTTTTACGCGCTGCCAAGTCGCCGAAAAACCATCGCACGGCGCAATATCGAAATCTGTTTTCCCAAGCTGAGTTCTGCTGAACAGAAAACTATGTTGCGGGCTAATTTTATCAGCACCGGTATTGCTGTTATGGAGGTTGGCATTGCCTGGTGGTGGTCAAAAAAGCGCTTTAGCAAGTTGATCCATATTGAGGGGCGCGACAATCTCGAGGCGGTTCAGGGTCGCGGTGTTATGCTTCTGGGGATCCATTTCACCACGCTGGAGATTGGTGCTGCGGCGATGTCGACAGTGATCGAAATGGATGGCATGTACCGTGCTCACGGCAACCCGGTCTACGATTTTTTGCAGGCCCGGGGACGGCTCAGCAAGGGCTTCGGCAATGGTGTTGTCTATGAGCGCAGAGATGTGCGCGGCACAATGAAAGCCCTGAAGAACGGTCGAGCTCTGTGGTACGGTCCCGACCAGGATTACGGTTTGCAACAGGGGCTTTTCGTTCCCTTCTTCAATGTTCCTGCGGCGACAGTCTACGCTACAGCGCGTTTTGCAGAAAAAACCGGTGCTGCGGTTGTTCCCTTTAGCCATGTTCGGTTGCCCGGCTCTCAGGGATATAAAATTACCATCCATCCAGCGCTGGAAAACTTTCCGGTAGGTGATGATCTGGTCGATATAACCCGCATAAACAAGATAGTTGAAGAGTTTATTATGCTGCAGCCAGATCAGTATCTGTGGGTTCACAGACGGTTTAAAAACCGTCCCGAGGGTGAGTCAGACCTATATGGGTTACCACCGAAAAAGAAAAATCGCCGTCGCAGCGCATAAGGGTAGGTTTAGCTTGTCTAGCCTGAGTGCCGCCAGTACCATTACGGCTCGCTCGCCGAGCAGTATTTGCTCAAGAGTTTTAATAAAACAGATTTAAAAGGAAGTAGGCCATGATTCGCGGAAGTATTGTCGCGCTGCTAACCCCCATGCACCCTGACTCACTGGAGGTGGATTGGGACGCGCTCAGAAAGCTAGTCGACTGGCATATAGAGCAGGGCACCAACAGTATTGTTGCCGTCGGTACCACGGGCGAGTCGGCGACTTTGAGTGTTGCAGAGCATGCCCAGGTTATCAGTGTGGTTGTCGAGCAGGCGGCCGGGCGTCTGCCGATTATTGCTGGTACTGGCGCCAACTCAACCCGCGAGGCGGTTGAACTCACACAGGCCGCAGCTGACGCTGGTGCCGATGCCTGCCTGCTGGTGACTCCCTACTACAATAAGCCGACACAACACGGCATGTATCTTCACTACAAAACGATTGCCGAAGCCGTCAATATCGATCAAATTCTCTACAATGTGCCGGGCCGAACGGCATGTGATTTACTGCCTGAAACTGTTCTACGCCTCAGTGCTATAGATAATATTATCGGTATTAAGGAGGCAACAGGTGATCTTGAGCGTGCCAGTCAAATACTCAAGCAGTGCCCTGATGATTTTGCAGTTTATTCCGGCGATGATGCTACCGCCAGAGAGTTAATACTGCTCGGTGGTCATGGGGATATTTCCGTGACTGCCAATGTTGCACCGAAAATGATGTCAGAGATGTGCGCTGCAGCCCTATCTGGTGATGCCGGCAGAGCAGCGGCATTGGATATGAAATTGGCAGGACTGCACAGCAGCTTGTTTGTCGAAGCGAATCCTATACCGGTTAAGTGGGCTGCATCGGAGCTAGGTCTTTTGGCCAATGCCTTGCGATTGCCAATGACGCCGCTCTCAGCGTCACATTACGAGATAGTTCGAGCTGCTATGCGCAGCGCTGAGCTGATTTAACTATCTACTACAGAATATATACGGGGCTAGCGATAAAATGAAATCACTGATAAGTACGCTGAATATCATTGTTGTATTGAGCTTAAGTGGCTGCGGTTGGTTGGGGTTGCGCGATCGCAGCAATGACTATCTGCTGGCCGAAGAGACTGCGGTAACCACAATACCGGAGGGTCTCGATCGCGCGGTTATCGGACAGATTTACCCAATCCCGCAAATACCCTCTGACACCATAGAACTGGTTGGGTTTGAGGTACCACGTCCCCAGCCTGCATCGGTAAATACCTTTGAGCAACTGGTGAAAATCCAAACGCTTGAGGGGCGCCGCTGGATACTTATCAATATTCCCCCCAGTGAAGTCTGGCCCCGTGTACGCAGCGTGTTAAATCGCAGCGGCGTACCTGCTGCTCTCGCCGAGGGCTCCTCGGGCATCATCGAAACAGTATGGGTAAAATTTAATTCCGATGAAGATAACTCCCACCGTTTTCGCTTCCAGATCTCCCCAGGAGTACAGCTAAACAGTACTGAAATATCGCTGTTACACAATCAGGCCGTGCGCTCTGCAGAGGATCAAGCCGAATGGCCTCAGACGTCGGATGAGGATAGTCGAGAAAAGGATATGCTGACCCTGATTGCCAATGAACTGGCCGGTGCGATGGATTACTCATCAGTTTCTCTCTTGGCCCAGAATATTGGCGGTGAGCCCAAAGTTAATATCGTCACCCCAGAGGTAGCCGATCCCTTTATTCAGGTGAAGCTAAGCTTTGATCGGGCATGGGCATCCATTCTTTACTCGGTTAACCGTGGTGGCTTCCAGTTGATCGACCAAAATCGTTCAGAGGGCACTCTGTTTGTAAATTATACCGATCTGTCAATCGATGAGCCCGGATTTTTTAGGCGCTGGTTTGGCGAGAGCAGCGATGAGATCCTTGAGATTAACTACCGTGTCCTTGTACAGATCGTTGGTGCCGATGTTGAAGTGCGTATCGTTGGCCGCGACGCAGAGGGATTGACCCGAGTAGAAGCTCTCAGGCTGTTGAAGATACTCCGCAATAATATGTCTTAAGGGTATCCAGCATAGTGCGCTTTGCATCTCTTGGTAGCGGTAGCAAGGGTAACGCCACCCTTGTTGAGTGGCGTGACACCTGCATTATGATCGACTGTGGGTTTTCCATTAAGGATACTACCCGGCGCCTGGATAAACTGGGTAAGAGCCCATCTGATATAGATGCCATTCTGGTCACTCATGAACACAGTGACCACTGGAAAGGGGTTGTTCCACTTTCTGCCAAGTTTGGTATTGATGTCTATGTCACAGCTGGCTGTCTGTATAGTCGCAGCGCCGAAGATAAAACCTTTCCCTGTAATATTATCGATAGTCACAGGGAGTTTCAGGTTGGCGACCTCGTGGTGACGCCCGTGCCTGTACCTCACGATGCCCGTGAACCCGTTCAGTTTCTCTTTAACAGCGATCATCACCAGCTAGGCATCCTCACTGACCTTGGCTCGCTAACACCGCATATAGCGGCTGCTTACGGCAATTGCGATGGTCTGTTGGTCGAAGCCAACCACGATGTGGATATGCTTCACAACGGCCCTTATCCGGATTTTCTCAAAGATCGTGTCGCCGGTCCCTGGGGTCACCTCAACAACCAGCAGACAGCAAATCTGCTCGCAACCATCAATCAACAACGTATCCAACAACTTGTTATTGGCCATATCAGTGATAAAAACAATTCACTCGACAAGGTAAGGTCAGCAGTTGAGCCTGTTTTTTCCGGTGATGGTAATCTTTATTTTGCCTGTCAGCAGCAAGGATTCGATTGGCTGGAACTCAGTTAACGTATTGACGCCATCACGGCGAACAAATAATTTTTAAGCATTTTTTTTCTCCTCCTGCAAATACTTTTTTACCTTTTTATCCAAGTTTTGCCATTTATTTTTCGCTTTTTCCACAGATAGCTCGAATATCTAGAAATAATCGAACAAAAATCATGTAAGTTATTGATTTTATTTCGCTAAAACTGCAACTCATTGATTTATATGACTTTAATGATATGGTTAAAATTTGATCAATTTAACAAATATGCCGATTTTTTAGGGGTTTAAGGCCTCCAAACCCCATTTAATCCACAAAGTTATCCACAGCTTTTGTGGGTATCTTTTTAGCACTCAAATGGTGCAGAGAAATTTGCACAGCAAAATAAATCAACAGTATTAATTCGCTGGAGTAAGACTGCCAACTGAAAATAGCATTACGCTTAGATTAATCTGCACAGGAACACTGTTCGGTGGTTAAATAGTGCTATGGCTACTATCCAAATATCTTTCACCTCGAGTCGCTTTGAGGGAAGGGCAAAGCAATTGTCTGCAAAATTGCAATTACCCCAACACACTGATCAATCGCCGAGCTATGACTATCTTCTGTCTATCTCAGAATCGGGTTTAGCACTTGTCCCCTCAACAGATAAAGGCTATGGCCCGATACAGTGTGATTTTACCGCCGGTGCTCATCAACATCGACGTCGTTTTGGCGGTGGTAATGGCCAGGCAATTGCCAAGGCCATAGGCGTTTCAGGGAAATTTTCACCGCAGGTACTGGACCTTACCGCCGGTCTTGGAGGTGACGCCTTCGTGTTGGGCTCTTTGGGATGCTATGTGACGATGCTCGAACGCAACCCTATTATTCACAGTCTTCTGGCGGATGGTCTGTTGAGAGCCAATCAACACGCAGATGAGGGCGATTCTGAATTGGCCGCGATTATGGCAAGAATCAGTTTGATAGAGGGAAACTCTGCTGCCTATTTGCGGAATAATAACCCTTCAGTGTCTGCGGATGTGGTCTATCTCGACCCTATGTTTCCAGGGCGGAAGAAGTCCGCCAAGGTCAAAAAACAGATGCAGGCTTTTCAGGACATAGTCGGTGCAGATAGCGATGCCGATAATTTGCTGGCTTTAGCCCTGGATGCTGCCAATTACAGAGTGGTTGTCAAGCGATCCACAGGGGCCAATTATCTCGCTGAGCGCAAACCCAGTTATTCCCTCGAGGGCAAGTCGACTCGCTTTGATATTTACACCTTAAAAAAACTTCCGGACAGTCAGCCTGTCAGGTGATATTTATGTTGCTAGAAGCTTCTCGAGGAGTTTCTGGTATATATCCGTAAGAGTATTTAAATCATCAACGCTGATGTGTTCATCGATTTTATGAATCGTCGCATTGACCGGACCCAACTCAACAACTTGTACCCCATGGGGTGCGATAAAACGCCCATCTGAGGTGCCGCCGGCCGTGGATAATTGCGGCTTTAGACTGGTTACCTCAGAAATACTGGCAACGGTTGCACTGACCAGTTCACCCTCTGCGGTTAAAAAAGGCAGCCCGCTGAGATTCCAGTTGGCGGTATATTCAAGGCCATGCTTGTCAAGTATCTGTTCTGTACGTTGAATGAGTTGTTGTTCAGTTAACTCCGTTGAAAAACGGAAGTTAAAGATAACCTCAAGTTCACCGGGGATAACATTGGTCGCTCCGGTACCGGCATTAATATTGGATATTTGGAAGCTGGTGGCTGGGAAATACTCATTGCCCTGGTCCCACACTTCAGCGGCCAGCTCTGCCAGTGCTGGTGCTGCGCGATGAACTGGATTGTCGGCCAGGTGAGGGTAGGCCACATGACCCTGCAGACCTTTCACACTAAGGGTGCAACCCAGTGATCCGCGGCGACCATTCTTGATAACGTCACCGCATTTTGCAGTACTTGATGGCTCTCCCACCAAACACCATTCGGGCAGTTTATTGTGTTCCTTTAACCATTCGACAACCTTTACCGTGCCGTTGATTGCCACACCCTCTTCATCACTGGTAATTAAGAATGCAATCTGTCCATTGTGATCGGGGTATTCGGCGACAAACTTCTCAACAGCGACGACCATCGCCGCCAGAGAACCTTTCATATCTGCGGCACCGCGTCCGTAGAGATAACCGTCCTTGATGTCGGCTTCAAAAGGCGGAAACTGCCAGTTTTTCTCTGGCCCGGTGGGCACCACATCTGTATGACCGGCAAAGCACAGGGCCGGACCCTCTGAGCCGCGAACGGCCCAAAAATTGTCCACATCCGCATAGCGGAGCTTTTCAATATGGAAGCCTATAGCCGTCAAGCGATCGATCATTACCTGTTGGCAGCCACTGTCCTCCGGTGTAACTGAACGACGGCGAATAAGATCCTTGGTAAGTTCGATTGTGGCGGATTGTTGTGACATTGCATTGACCCATTGATGAATAGGCGTATTGTAGAGATCAATTGGCCATGAGGCTACATGCCCAAGCATGTTTCGCACCTGAGTCTCTACTATTTCTAAAGATCATATCGATCTGTTAATCGCCCCCTTAACTGCGGCAATTAAAAAAGGCTCCCTGGGGAGCCTTTGTATTTTAGACAGACGTTTCTAAAGCCACTATTAATGCTTAAACCGTCGTCTCGTCGCTATACCGAACAACCCCAAGGCCATTGACCCAAAGAGAAATAGCGCACTGGGAATTGGTGTTGCAATCGGTGGTTGCACCGAGGCGAATAGCTCTCTACTGGCGAGACGATCATTAGAGGTATAAACCAACATAGTGCTTGACCAGTCAAAGTCTTTTTGCCGACTTGCCTGATCTTTTAGGTCTCTGACAATCCGTCGATCAGCACGTTTTTTCAGGCCCGGCACTGATCCCATAATGTCCCAGATTACATAGTTAACCAGGGCATTGTATTTGGCAGCGGTGTCACTGAGGGTTTCGGAAAAATCCAGTAGTGTAAAAAGATAGCCAGCTTGGCTGTACTTGGTTTTATCGTTGCGTCGATGGTTGTATTTACCTGCGCCATTTTGAATATCGCTGTAATCGTTAACCGTGGCATTCCAGGTACGCAGGTAGTGTCTGGAATTATCGTTGGTTATTGCCAGTGTGCTATCGCCGTCAATGGTTAATTCAAATGCTCCGGTCCTGATATTCGGGCCATCTCTAACCTCTAGAGTGGAAGTTGTACCCAAACTTTCATAGGTTATCTCAACAGTTTCAGCAACTGCCAAGCTGCTAATCATAATTGCTGCCGCGCTGAAAAATAATCTTTTAGCCGTATAGTTAACAATACTCATCCTTTCCTGTCTCCTTGTTAGCAGCCTGCCAACACAAATAGATTCCTTATGGAGCGATTCTATGAAATGACAGTGAGCCTGCAACCAGTGCAAGTTAGGAATGCGAACCAGTTATCAATTTATATTGAACTGTATTCTGTAAAGCCTGGAAAGCTCAGGCAGAGGGGAGAAAATCAGCTTAATTTGTCTTTGGCGGCATTGATTTTGGCCGCGAGATAATCGCTGCCACCACGATCTGGATGCAGGCGCTGCATCAGCCGCTTGTGGGCTTTGATTACATCCTCGCTGGAGGCGCTGGGTTCGAGGCCGAGTATTTCATAGGCCTCCTTTTCTGATAATTCAGAGAGATTACTGGCCTGATAACTCTGCTGTGAGCTACCGCGATCATTGCGCATCAGGTAGGTCTGCAGCAACAGATAGGATTCTCGATCGCTCGTCTTAAACGCTTTAGCCAGATTTTCTAGCTGTTCGGATGATAAGTCGGACAAGCGCTTGCCGGTATACTCACCCTGCAGTATTTCACCATCCATTGCCCTGGTCGCGAAATTCACCTCCACCAACAGAGATTTGGTGCGAAATTGTGATGGGCTGGTTTTAAAACGGCTGAGAATTTGTAGAAATGGCAGGGCTCGCAAACTCAGGGCAAGAGCACCTTTGGCCAGCGGTACCAAAACCGCAAGACCGGCACCCAACCAGTGCATTCTGCCGCTGGCAACCAACAGCACTGAAAAGCCTAAAACTGACCAGAATGCAGTTTTCCAGAGAAACGGACGGCGCTTTTCGGCTGGCAGGCGCTTAAACCATTTCCACCAGTACCAGAGAGAAAAGATGATTGCGACAAGTAAAAGTAATCTGGGCATAGGTCAGTTTTCGCTGTTTGGTTGTTCCACTCGCCAGTGTGGGTCACAGGGCCATACAAGGTTAACAGTTTTTCATTGTTGCAGGCGATAAAAAAAGCCCCGGCACACGAATGAACTGGGGCTTGTTGATATTGACAGCACTGCTGGCAATTAGCGTGTTTTGAGAATATCTCGTAGCTTGTCGGCCATTGAGATAAGTGAATTCTCGGTGGTTTCCCAGTCGATACAGGCATCTGTTACCGAAACCCCATACTCCATCTCCTCCGGATTGCTGGATAACTTCTGATTGCCGCCATGCAGGTGACTTTCAATCATCACTCCAATAATTGACTTGTTACCCTCAAGAATCTGGTTGGTCACATTCTCCAGAACCAGAGGTTGCAGATTGTGGTCTTTGTTTGAGTTGGCATGGCTGCAGTCGACCATTATATTTTGTGCGACACCCGCGGCTTCTAATTCCTGCTCACAGATTGAAACACTGACCGAATCATAGTTGGGCTTGCCATTGCCACCGCGCAATACGACGTGAGCGTAGGGATTGCCCTTGGTGGTTATGATAGAAACATTGCCCTCGGAGTTAATCCCCAAAAAGCGATGGGGGCTGGCAACTGATTTAAGGGCGTTAATCGCCACCGTCAGACTGCCATCTGTGCCATTCTTGAAACCCACTGAAGACGATAGGCCTGAGGCCATCTCACGGTGAGTCTGGGACTCTGTGGTACGCGCACCGATCGCCGACCAGGCGATCAGATCCTGCATGTACTGCGGCGAAATAGGGTCGAGGGCTTCGGTAGCCGTAGGCAGGCCGATTTCCAGGATATCATGAAGTAACTGACGTCCTATATGCAGGCCATCGGTAATCTTGAACGAGTCATTCATAAACGGATCGTTAATCAACCCTTTCCAGCCAGTGGTAGTGCGCGGCTTTTCAAAATAGACACGCATCACGATTAACAGAGTATCACTGACTTTTTCAGCGAGGGTTTTAAGCCTTCGGGCATACTCCTGGGCGGCTTTAAGATCGTGAATAGAGCAGGGACCAACGACTACCATAACCCGGTGATCTTTGCGCTCAAGAATATTTTCAATATCTGTGCGGCCCTGTGAAATAACCTCACGGGCTGTTTCTGAAAGCGGGATGTCGCGCTTTAATTGAGCCGGTGTAATAAGGATCTCTGGAGATTCAATATTAATGTTTTCTACTGCATGGGGATCCATATTGGTGTTCCTAAAAATTAACTTTTATCAAAAGCTCATTGTACTTAATTATTAAAATTATTGAAGATTATTCAACGTCAACCTCAATAAACAACGGGATTTGAGGAAAATAAAGTGCACAGCGTCGCGGATTGTCCTGCAGCCCCTTATACAAGTTGGCGTAATGTCTGAGCTGCCCCTGATAGGCACTGGTCTGCCTGACGATAAATTGCGCTTCACTCTCACCGCCAGCAGGTCTGGAAAATTTGTAGTCAATAATCCAGCGCACGCCTTGGTCAACAAAGGTTCTATCAATCACAGAGGTACCGATACGATCCTGTTCAGGCTGATAATAGCCAAGGGCTTGCTCACACTGTGCCTGTTCATGGTTGTGCAGTATCCACTGCCCTTTGGGATCTGCGAGCATAAGCTTAACCGCCTCGCCGAGGCTGTGCAGTTCGGGCCCAGTGACGAGGATGCCCTGTTCCTTAAGCTGTGCCCTCCAGGCGATAGGAAGCTGTTCAATCCGCTGCGCTGTCCAGTTGACCACGCCTTCATTGGCGATCTGTTTTAGGGTCCTGTGAAGTACAGTTCCCAGTAACCGGGCGCGGGTAGATAAATTTTGTTCGTCTCTTGCCTCTGTGAGACCCTCTGAGACTGTTGTCGTCTCTTCACTGCCTGTCATTATTGCGCCCATGGACGGTGAGCGGGATACAAAGTGCGCAGGTAGGCGACGCAGATGCTGAAGCCTGGTAACCACTGCTTGGGATGTATCTCTTTCCTCACCTTCATGAACGGAGTAAATCCCGTCGTTTATCCCCGACTCAATGGCTTTCCATATGGGTGCCAGTAATGTGCCTTTGCCCGGTGCCTGCCAACCTTGCTTTTTGCTGGGCCTTAAGGAGGCAAATAGATACAGTTTACGAATTGCCCGGGTAGCCGCCACATAGAGCACCCGGGTATTTTCCAGGCGCGTCTTAAAGGCATCCTCGTGCTTAAGGTAACTGTAGACACTGTCATCCTCTTCGTCATGAGCGCCAAGGGGAGCCATCATCAGGGACATCTGATTCAGTTCATCAATGTGCTGGCTCCAGCGCAGCAGCGGTTTGTTATCCGAAGCGGATCTACGCGCCAGTCCCGGCAGTATCACATGATCAAACTCCAGTCCTTTGGATTTGTGGATAGTCATTAGCTGGATAACCGTTTGATTACTGTTTTCACTGTTGTTATTGGGACAGTTATCGCCAGAGGGTGCGGCATAGAGTTTTTCTACCGCCTGCTGAAAACCCGTCCAGTCAGCAAGGTGTCCAGCACATTGCCAGCTTTCCAGCAGATCTAAATAGCTGCGTACATCACTGAGGTCGGCATTGTTATACAGCGTTGCTGGTCCACCCAGCTCGAGCCACAGTTGTTCTATGGTTTCACGCAGGCTATTGCGTGCGCGATTTTTCCAGGCATTTAGCAGCAGCGGGATAACCACCTTCAGCCTGCTTTGAGCATAATCGGATAATGCGTTGTAGCCGTCGGAGTCGCAGAGACCTTCGAGTTGGGCGAGAATCGCATCCCCTGGTTTTGATTGAGCACCGTTATCTGGCGTGCTGTTAGAAATAGTTAATAGATCCGCGGCACCCAATCCGCAAAATGGCGCCCGCAATACAGCCAGCCAGGCAATTTTATCCGCGGGTGAGAGCAGCGTACGGGTTATGGACAACAGGTCAATTACCGGCATGCGGCTGGCCAGTGGAGTGATATCTATTGCCTGCCATTTAAGCTTGGCTTCGCGCAATGCGGGAACAATGCTTTTAAGATGACCGCGGCCGCGAACCAATACAGCAATAGATTCACCTGGATGCTTAGCGCACAACTCCTTACAGGTATTGGCAATATAGTCGGCCTCTAACTCCTCATA
>ERZ1048068.2675-NODE-2675-length-12354-cov-6.154321_pt1 | contig 12354 bp, 8 predicted proteins | sample MGYA00383098_ERZ1048068 | MGnify/ENA primary metagenome ERZ1048068 (study PRJEB29581, sample SAMEA5548368) | metagenome | biome: marine; feature: coastal; material: water | depth 1 m | study: Short-term variability in the microbial, nano- and picoplankton... | reverse complement strand
TCAAAGTCGTAATATGGAAATCCAGTAGCTAAAAGGCTGTTTTCAAGCGTATCTGTTTCCGTTACTTGGATGGACTGGCCATTTAATCTTGCACCTCCGCCTGAATATGCTGAGAAACATTCATCCATTCCGACTTCATAGACGACCCCTACAACCAGCTCATCTTTGTGCTTTAAAGCTATTGATACGCTGTAGATGGGCAGGCCGTGAACGAAGTTTGTGGTTCCATCGAGCGGATCAATGATCCAAACCCATTCTTTTTCTGTGTCCTGCTTAGTGGTTTCTTCTTCAGTTAAAAAACCCGCTTGAGGAAGTAATTCTGAAAGTCGATCGACTAGTAATCGCTCTGCGTTTTCATCAACATCGCTGACTAAGGCATTGAGACTTTTTAAACTAACACGCTCTTGCGAGAAGGCAGATTGCTGTATTCTAAGGAAGGCGCCGGCCTCCTTTGCAATAGCTTCAACGGCGCTGGTAATGGAGGGGAGGTTCATTCGCTATTTTCGAAGGGCTGCGTATTTAAAATGGATGCTTTTACAGATGGTTTGCATTCCACTCTGAACTTTGTGATGGTCTGTATAGAGTGTGAGGACTTCCTCTCTATGGTCTGGATTGAAATCAATCATCCCAAGGAACAGTCCTTCTCTTATTTTATACAACTCTGAGTTGAGAACTAGACCGACTTTCATGTGTAAGGCTCGGCATTTCTGCCAATGCTTTATGAAAGGATCTTCACCCACAAGGGGCTTATATTCGATGAAAATTTGTGGCATTTTTGGCGTTCTTAGGTACACCTAATATAACAATTCCATCGTTGTTAATACTTGCTAATGCGAAAGTTTTGATCTTGTTTGCCCATTCAGGGTTCCAAAATGTTTTTACTCGGACGTAATTATCTGTGTATCCGAACATGTATCCACCGCGGTTTTCGCTTTCAAAAAGGATAGGTCGTGATGTGCCTATTTGACGTTCGTAGAACAGACGCGTTTTCTTCTCACTTAATATACGCAGCATCTTATTTCTGCGTTTTCGCTCGGGGATTGGAACGACCCCGTCCATTTCTGCAGCGGCGGTGTTGCTTCTCTCACTGTAGGTAAATACATGTAAATAGCTAATGTCTAGGCTATTGATGAAGTTGTAGGTCTCCAGAAAGTGTGCGTCTGTTTCACCGGGAAAACCTACTATTACGTCAACGCCTATTCCCGCATTGGGGTGGGATTTACGTATTGCTGCTACGCGTTTCCTGTAGAGTGCAGTCATGTATCGCCGCTTCATTTTTTTGAGAATTTCGTCCGAACCGCTCTGAAGTGGGATGTGAAAATGCGGAACGAATTTTTTACTCGCTCCTGTGAAAGCAATGATTTCATCGCGCAGAAGGTTCGGTTCGATAGAAGAGATGCGCATACGTTCCACAGGTACCTCCTCGTCTAGAGCTTGAACCAATTCTAAAAACGTATTCTCATGGCGCTTATTACCAAATTCACCTTTGCCGTAATCCCCAACATTTACTCCGGTGAGTACAATCTCGGGTATGCCTTTGGCTGCAATTTCTTGTGCGTTTTTCACCACGTTCTCTACAGTATCCGAGCGTGATATTCCACGCGCAAGAGGTATGGTACAATAGGTGCACTTATAATCGCAACCGTCTTGCACTTTTAAAAAAGCTCGGGTTCGTTCACCGGCACTGTAGGAACTCACAAAAGAATTGGCTTCTGATATTTCACAGCTGTGTATTTCTGCTGCACCTTGTTGTTTTTCGAGGGCACCTAAAAACTGGGTGACATTGAATTTTTCCGTCGCACCTAAAACGAGATCGACGCCAGGCATTTCCATGATTTGTTCAGGCTTTAATTGGGCATAACACCCAACAACCACTACAAATCCATCTGGGTTCGCTTTTAACGCACGCCCGACAATATTCCGGCATTCTCTGTCCGCATTTTCCGTAACACTACAAGTGTTGATGACATACACGTCGGCTTTTTCTTTGTAGGGAACGGTGACGAATCCAGCCGTATCAAAGTCTTTAGCTATGGTTGAGGTCTCTGCGAAATTCAGTTTGCAACCCAGCGTGTGAAAAGCGACGGATTTACTCATATTAAATTCACTTCTGCCTGCAGTTCAATTCCGAATTTCTCTTGTACGCTACTAATAACTGAGTGCGCCAAAGCAAGCACTTCAGCCCCTGTACCATTGGCATAGTTCACTAAAACCAATGCTTGATTCTTGTGTACGCCTACATCTCCATTCTTGTAGCCTTTCCAGCCGGCTTTTTCAATGAGCCAGCCTGCAGCAATCTTAATACCGCCATCCACCGTGTAGGTTGGTATGTCTGGATAGAGCTCTTTAAGTGTATCGGCCAATTCTTCTGTAACCACAGGGTTTTTAAAGAATGAACCGCTGTTTCCTATTTCCGCTGGATCGGGTAGTTTTCGTTTACGAATGGCAACGACCGCGTTGCTAATATCCTTTGGAGTTGGCTCAGTAACGTCCTTCGCCGCCAATTCATCTTTTATCGCTCCATAATCTAGGCGAAGCTTGTGATTACGTTTGGTCAAACACAACGTTATACGCGTTATAATGGCCTTACCCTTCCAATCTTTTTTAAAAATGCTATCCCTGTAGCCAAATTCGCAGCCATCAAGGTCCAATTCAAAGAGCCGTTTATCCTCAATATGCACCCCCTCGCAAGAAATGAAGCAGTCCTTAAGTTCAACGCCGTAGGCACCAATATTCTGTACGGGTGCGGTTCCGCAGTTTCCTGGAATGAGACTTAGGTTTTCTAATCCTCCAAGTCCTTGATCTAAAGTCCAGAGTACGATCTCGTGCCAGTTTTCACCTGCGCCAAACCTAATATGAACCTGGTCATCATCCTCGAAAACTACTTTTCTTCCGTGGATATCTACCTTTAGTACGTCACCAGAAATGTCTTGGGTCAATAACATGTTTGACCCTCCTCCCAATACGAGGGAAGGCGCACCGTGATGATTCACGTAATTCAAGATTTCCTCCCCGCTGTGGGCCCAGATCAAGCGCTCCGCCTTTTGATCTATACCAAAGGTATTGAGTTTCTTTAGGCTCTTATTGATTTGTACAATCAAGGGACGGTTATTTAATAGTTCCAGGATACACCTGTAATGCATGTCTGATAATCTCGATACAATCCTTAAGGTCTTCAACATTTAAGACATATGCAAGTCTCGCTTGTTGTCTGCCCAATTCAGGTTTCGCATAGAAGCCAGCAGCAGGAGCCATCATCAATGTCTTACCATTGTGGTCATATTCACTAAGCAGCCATTCCGCAAAATGCTCAGCGCTTTCTACAGGGAAAGATGCTACTGCATAAAAAGCACCCTTAGGCTTCGGGCAAAACACTCCATGGATGCTGTTTAAACCGTCGACAAGAACATTTCTACGCTCCACGTATTCCGCGTTTACATCATCAAAATACGATTGAGCGGTCTTCAAAGCCGCCTCACTCGCAATTTGCGCATAGGTTGGAGGCGAAAGTCGGGCTTGTGCAAATTTCATCGCTGTGGCCATGAAGGATTTGTTTTTACTCACCAAACAGCCAATTCGAGCACCACACATGCTGTAGCGCTTTGAAAAACTATCCACGACTATGGCATGCTCTTCTAATCCATCCATTGCTAAGACAGAATAATGCTTTGCACCGTCGTATGTGAATTCTCGGTAGACCTCATCTGCAATAAGAAATAGGTCGTGTTTGAGAACGATATCGCGGAGTTGTTCCAATTCTTCTTTACTGTAAAGGTAGCCGGTTGGATTTCCCGGATTACAGATGAGTATTCCCTTTGTTTTCGGTGTAATGGCCGCTTCAAAAGCGCTTACAGGAGGTAATGCAAAGCCATTTTCAATATTCGCCTCTACAGGTATTACATGTACACCACTTGCCGTAGCAAATCCGTTGTAATTGGCATAAAAAGGCTCGGGAATAATCACTTCATCACCTTCGTCCATCGCAGCGCCGAAAGTGAAAAGTAAAGCCTCTGAACCGCCCGTAGTTACTATGATTTCTTCGCTCGTTACAGGTAGGTTTTTTCCATTGTAATACGTTGAAAGTCCTGATCTAAGACTTGCAAATCCGGCACTATGACTGTATGCGAGCACTGGAATGTCCGCTTCTTTGATAGCCTGTTGTGCTACTTCTGGAGTATGTATATCGGGCTGACCGATATTTAGATAAAACACTTTTTTTCCTGAGCGTTCAGCTTCTTCTGCAAAAGGAACCAGTTTGCGAATAGGACTTGAAGGCATTGCTTTGCCCTTTCTAGATACAGTCGGCATAATGTGTAATTTTTAAATGCAAAAAGCCCCGCAAAAATACGGGGCTTTCTTGAAACTTTGAAGGTGTACCTCGCACACCTTTAAACTTAATTTGAGATGACGCTACCGCCCTTCTTCGTCGGGGTTGAAGGCTTTGATTCAGGATTCATGACCTGGCCCTTGATCGTAAGGACAACAGTTTTGTTACTCGCATTTGACTGAACTGTAACTGTTTTATGGAAGTTACCCATCCTGTTGGTATCGTATTTTACGGTGATTTCGCCTTCTGTGCCAGGAGCTATAGGCTCGCGGGTCCATTTTGGAGTCGTACAACCACAAGATGCGCGAACTGAATTCAGCACCAATGGCTCCGTACCTTCGTTCTTAAATTTGAAAACGCGCGTTCCGTTTCCTCCTTTTTCTACTTTACCGTAGTTAATTACTTTCTGTTCGAATGCAATTTTCGCACCGTCAGCGGCTTCTTCTTGAGCCTGTGCAACAAAGCCAAAGAGGGCTACAAATAGTGTTAGGAATAACTTTTTCATAATATGCTAAAAGAATTTTACTGTTCAAATGTAAGTGTAGTTTAAGCACTTTCAAAGGAAATTAACAAACTCTTAGCCTCTGGGTTCATGGAATGCGCGAAGCCTTGTATTTTTGCAACTTACTTAAGTTAAGTTTTCATGCGCGAAATCGGGAAATATACTCCAGGAGATATCGAATCAAAGTGGTACAACCATTGGTTGGAAAAGAATTACTTCCACGCTGAAATCAGTGAAAAAGAGCCGTATACCATTGTCATTCCGCCTCCTAATGTGACGGGTAAGTTGCATATGGGGCATATGCTGAATAATACGATTCAGGATGTCCTCATTCGCCGAGCGCGTATGTTGGGTTTAAATGCATGTTGGGTACCCGGTACAGATCACGCATCTATCGCTACAGAAGCGAAAGTGGTGAAACGATTGCGCGAACAAGGCATAAAAAAATCGGACCTCAGTAGGGAAGACTTTTTAAAACATGCTTGGGACTGGACCGATGAGTACGGTGGCATTATCTTAAAGCAGCTCAGACATTTGGGAGCATCTTGCGATTGGGATAGAACTGCTTTCACATTAGATGAAACCCGCAGCGCACAGGTTATAGACGTCTTCGTTGATCTCCATAAAAAGGGAATGATTTATCGAGGCCTTCGCATGGTGAATTGGGATCCTGTGGCACTCACCGCAGTGTCCGACGAGGAAGTAATTCATAAAGAAGAGAACAGTCGTCTGTATTATATGACTTACCAAATCGAAGGGTCTGAGGAGTCTTTGCAAGTAGCTACGACTCGTCCAGAAACCATTTTTGGGGATACAGCCGTTTGTGTCAATCCTGACGATGACCGCTATAAGCATCTTAAGGGTGAAAAAGTAATTGTCCCTATGGTAGGACGTGCTGTTCCTATCATTTTCGACGACTATGTGGATATCGAATTTGGTACAGGTGCATTAAAAGTAACGCCTGCGCACGACACAAATGACAATATGCTGGGCGAGAAGCATGGATTGGAAGTAATCGATATTTTTGATCAGCATGCTGTATTGAATGCCCACGGTGGTGCTTTTGAAGGCATGGATCGGTTTGTTGCGCGCAAAGCTGTGGCAAAAGCATTGCATGAGGCAGGTTTATTAGTCGAAACTAAAGATTTACGCAATAAAGTTGGACGAAGTGAACGCACGGATGCGGTGATCGAGCCTAGACTTTCTATGCAGTGGTTCCTTAAAATGGCGGACCTTGTAAACCCCGCTATTGACGGAGTAAAATCAAAAGACATTACGCTGCATCCTCCCCATACAGAGAAAACATATTTGTACTGGATGGAAAACATCAAGGATTGGTGTATTTCACGTCAATTGTGGTGGGGTCATCAGATTCCAGCATGGTACGATGTTGATGGTAACGTTGCCGTTTGCAAGACACGTGAGGAGGCTGTTGAAGCATTGGGGACGGATCAGGTTAGCCAAGACGAAGATGTTATGGATACTTGGTTCAGTTCATGGCTTTGGCCGTACAGCGTGTTTGCAGATAATCCGGAAGAGGAGGACTATTTCTACCCTACGAATACGTTAGTAACAGGACAGGATATTATATTTTTCTGGGTGGCTCGTATGATCATGTCGGGTTATGAGTTTAAAGGAAAGCGTCCTTTTAAAGATGTATACTTCACAGGCATGGTACGCGATAAGAAGCGTCGTAAAATGTCCAAACAATTAGGCAACAGTCCGGATCCATTAGATCTAATCGCTCAATATGGCGCGGATGGTGTACGCGTTGGAATGCTCATGACCGCACCGGCAGGAAACGACCTGCTGTTCGATGAAGATTTATGTTCTCAAGGTTCATTTTTCGCAAATAAAGTTTGGAATGCCTTCCGATTAGTCGGTATGTGGGAGACAGGAGCAGATACCATGAGTGCTTCAGAAGCATTGGCAGTGAAGTGGATGCGTAATCGCATTGGCGAGGCATTAGTAGAATTGGAAAGCAGCTTTACGAAATACCGCCTGTCAGAGGCTTTGATGACTACTTATAAGCTTGTTTGGGATGATTTCTGTTCGTGGTATTTAGAAATGGTGAAGCCTGCTCGTGGTGAAAAGGTTTCGGCAGAAGCGCTAGAGGCGACAAGGTCTATTTTCAATTCACTCTTAGAGGTCATGCATCCTTTTATGCCCTTTATCACAGAGGAATTGTGGCAAAATCTCGCAGATCGCAAAGAAGGCGAAACCATCAATTTTGCGCCTTGGCCTACTTTGAAAGTTGAAGATACCGACATTTTGAAATCGTTCGACCATTTTGCAGAGGTCGTGGGTGGAGTGCGGACGGTGCGCAATGAAAATGGCATTGCGCCAAAAGAGGTCTTAACCATTGAGATCGCTAAGGGCAGTGCACACAGTACGGAATATGATGTATTGATTAAGAAAATGGCGAATGTCGATGCCATTGTTGAAGTCAACGAGGTTCAGAAATCAGCGTTTAGCTTTGTTGCAGGAGGGGTGAATTATACTATTCCTGCCGATGCTTTTGTAAACGTTGAAGAGGAGATTGTCAAGCTAGAACAAGAACTAAAGTATACACAAGGTTTTTTAACCGGTGTAAAGAAAAAGTTGGGCAATGAACGTTTTGTTGCTAATGCACCAGAAGCTGTCGTCGCGTCTGAGCGTAAAAAAATGTCGGATGCCGAAGGCAAAATAGTCCTCATTACCCAGCGCCTGGAAGCCTTGAAAGGTTAAATAAAAAGACTGAAAAGCCCGGCGCACTGTGCCGGGCTTTTTTCATAACGGGTCGCGCACGTGGTTAATAGAGGTCTTCCTCCGGAAATGATTACATCACCTTTTGTCAAGGAACAGATGTTTCTACTTAACTGCATGTATGCCGAAGGTGTATACGCTTTGCATACGCGCCTAACAGGCATTCCTTTTTTACGACGGCTCACATATATTTTTAGGTCAACTGTGCGTTTGCCGATAGGAGTGAAGCTACTCTCAACAACAAGTTCCTCTTCTAAATCGGCATTGTCATAGATTTTTAAATCCATGCTTTTGACTTTGTCTTCGAACCGTACGTTGAGTAAAAGCTGGTTCATACGTCCACCTTTAACCTCATTCAAAATTTGCATCAAATTCCAAATGGATAATTGGCCATTAGCATCAACCATTGATGGAGTAATGATAAAGTTGTCTTTTGTCCTTAAAGGACCACTTTTACGTACGGTATTGATGAAGTTTTTCATTCGTTCAAATCAAAAAAAAACGCCCTCACAATGTGAAGGCGCTTTCTATTTATAATGGGTTTTTGCTTATCGTTATCTATGCCTTCACGTATGGATATAGCAACCCCTTCCACTTATAATTGCGGTTATTGAAGTTGACAATAGAATTTTTCGTGTGTTGCATAGAGCTAATGTAAACGGATTTATGATTTTAATGTAGAAAACGATTAAAAATTAACAGAATTCCACGTTTTCATTTAATTCTGGCGCCAATTCAGCCAAATTTGCCACATTTCAGCCGGTTTCTTGCCTTGCAAATCACGGTGGAGTGATCTCACAGCAGGTCTTGGATTATTGACGCCTGAAAAAAGTTTAAGCGTGGTTACGCTACTTTTTCTATATGCATCGAGCATTTGCATTCGTTGTCCTTCGGCCTGTCCTCGAGGCTGATAATTCTTATTATTCATGTTGCGCCAGTACCATTGTAGATCTTTAGTCGCAAACATTTTCATGGCATTCAAGGAGCCATATATATCCCCTTTAACACGGTACAATTCCATGAGCTGCATTGCCGCATTTCCATTACGCGGTGCGATTTCAATGACACGTTCGTACAGGTCAATTGCCCCACCGATACTGCTGTTGTATCTCTTTACGGCTGCCAATTGGTTGAGTGATAAAATGTGGTTTGGGTGAATTTGTAACGCTTGATTAAAAGCCGCCTCTGCTTTATTTATTTTATTGTCGGATGGGATTTGCCCATTCGGTGTACGCATGTGACTGAGTCCTTCGAAGTAGGCCATAGGATTGTTGTAGATGTCCATTTCGAAGCAAATATTTTGCGCTTTCTGGGCATTAATCTGCATGCTTCGTGCATTTCCTGACATGTAACCGTCTAAACAATCTTTAGCCGCACGCTCACCTTTAACCCGGTTTTGACCGACATAGACTGCAAAGAGTCCTGTGAGACCCGCCAAAATTACTCCTGCGATTGGGCGGATTTTAATCGAAGGCTTTGTGTGTGCTGCCGCAAAACCTAAGGCAGTGGCAAGCGGAAGTAAAAGTGTCGCCCGCTCAAGCGGGAATTCACCAAAGCCATATACAGTGAAGCCGACGATGGTTAGGGCGAAAAATAAGCCGCGCTCATGTTTAAGCGTATGGATAAAGCCTAGAACTAGTAGAGTTATAAAGAGTAGTGCACCAGCAATCCCTGTTTCACTTAGCATCCACAATAAATCATTGTGGGGGCGAAGAATTGACGTCTGTCCGCTCATTACACTTTCATTGGTACCTTTTAGCCCAGTACCCGGATATTCTATTTTCCATTGGCCTCCACCAACACCTGTTACAGGCTGATCCATAAACATCTCCCAAGATGCGTTCCAGTAGTGAAGACGACTTTGAATGGTGTCGCTGTTGAATATTTTTTCACTCCCCGCAGCAAAGATGGCAACTACGATTCCAATCGAAATCACTCCTAATGAAATCATTCCTACAGTCCTACGCTGTGCATTTCCTTTAATGGCATAATATGCCACAGCAATGCCCGTCATGACAAATGCGCCGAGCCATACGCCGCGTGTCCTTAAAAGTAGAATACATACGATGGCGAGACCGACACTAATGCGTTGCAGCCATAATCCAAAGATCCCTTCTTCACGAGCATTTAATGCAAGTGGCAGCAGTAATAACAGACTTGCGGCGGCATAATTTTTATGTGTAAAAAGGGGGCCATTAGCAAGGTAGATATTTGATGCTTTGTAGGCTTCTACGAGGGAAGGGAGAATGCTAAAAGCAGCAATTAATAGCGCAGCCTGAGCGCCCGTGGCCAACGCTTGGATTCCGTTAGATTTTTCTTTTCGAAACAATGCAGCGCTTAATTGGATCCAAGTGAATAATAACCCGATTCTAGCACCATATCCTAGTAACTCTGAACCTGCATGAACACTCCCAATTTTAATCAAAGGAAGCAAGAGAAGCAGTGCGATGACTCCAAAAATGCTGAATCCCGTACCACCATACTTACGCGTTAAGACACTCCCTACTACTCCGGCTAAGGCAAGGAGCGTAATGCGGAGCCAAAGACCGATATCTTGACTGCCTGAATCGACGGCAAGTAGCAGGAGCAGAGGCATGTAGAAAAAGAGGGAGCGCAATGACTTCATAAAAATCGATTTGTTCAAATATAACGAAAGGAATCATTGCCTGATTCTGCCCTATCTTAGAGGTCCCAAATACTTATCACAGACTATGGAAAACCCGGCTCCGTACGTACCCAAAAATAAGGTGCGCATTGTCACTGCCGCTTCACTTTTTGACGGACACGATGCAGCAATCAACATCATGCGTCGAATCATTCAAAGCACCGGTTGTGAAGTCATACACTTAGGACACGACCGCTCCGTTGAAGAAGTAGTAGATACTGCCATTCAAGAAGATGCAAATGCAATTGCCATGACCTCTTACCAGGGTGGGCATATTGAATACTTCAAATACATGCATGACTTGCTCCAAGAAAAGGGAGCAGGACATATCAAGATATTTGGTGGTGGTGGTGGCACCATACTGCCGGAGGAAATTGAAGAATTACATGCTTATGGCATTACCCGCTTGTACCATCCTGACGATGGAAGAAAGTTGGGCTTGCAGGGAATGATCAATGATTTGATTGCTCAATCGGATTTCTTAGTTGGGGATGCCTTGCCGTCAGATTTGGCATCGCTTCCTTCTGCGAGTACAGCCGCTGTGGCAGGCTGGATTAGTGCAGCTGAAAATTGTGGACAGCAGCATGCGGAAGCTTTGGGAAAAGTCTCAGAGAAAGCGGCGTCGATTAAAACGCCCATTCTAGGGATTACAGGTACCGGAGGTGCGGGGAAGAGTTCTATGGTGGATGAATTGGTACGCCGATTCCTTTTAGATTTCCCTGAAAAACGTTTGGCAGTGGTTTCCGTCGATCCTTCGAAAAGAAAAACGGGCGGCGCATTACTGGGTGATCGTATTCGCATGAATGCCATCAAAAACGGTAATGTTTTTATGCGTTCGTTAGCCACGCGCCAGGCCAATCTTGCCTTGAGTGCACACGTTCAAAATGCGCTAGACATTCTAAAGGTGGCGGGTTTTGATTTAATCATCCTAGAAACATCAGGAATTGGTCAAAGCGATACTGAAATATTAGACCACAGTGATGCGAGTTTATATGTGATGACCCCAGAATATGGTGCGGCAACGCAATTGGAAAAAATCGACATGCTTGATTTCGCCGATTTAATTGCACTAAATAAATTTGATAAGCGTGGGGCATTAGATGCCTTACGCGATGTTAAAAAGCAGTACCAGCGTAATCACAACTTATGGGAGCAAAATCCGGAGACGATGCCGGTTTACGGAACCATAGCAAGCCAGTTCAATGATCCGGGTACCAATAGTTTGTACAGTGCAATCATCGAGATGCTCAACGATAAGGCAAATGCAGGATTTACCAGCACCTTCGCGCTGACCGGGGAGATGAGTGAGAAGATTTTTATTATTCCCCCAAACCGCACTCGCTATTTGAGCGAGATTTCTGAAAGTCACCGAATTTATCGCGATCAGATCATTGCACAGGTGGAGGTCGCAGATAAATTGTATGCTTTACACCGCTCCATTGAAACCTTGGAAGACGAGGAGTTAATTGGCCAATTGCAATTGAGTTTTGACCGGATTAAAATGGATCTTGACCCGCACAACTGGGAGCGCTTGCAACAATGGCAGGCGACGGTTCAACGTTATAAAGATCCGGTTTATACCTTCCATGTCCGCGGCAAAGCCATCAATATTGAAACACATACAGAGAGTTTATCGCATACTCGAATCCCGAAAGTTGCACTGCCGAAATACCGCAGTTGGGGTGATATTTTGCGTTGGCTACTCTTAGAAAATGTTCCCGGTGAATTCCCTTATACCGCAGGTATTTATCCGTTTAAAAGGGAAGGTGAAGATCCTACGCGCATGTTCGCAGGGGAGGGAGGTCCCGAACGCACAAATAAGCGGTTCCATTATGTGAGCTTGGGGATGCCTGCGAAACGATTATCCACAGCATTTGATAGTGTAACACTCTACGGGAACGACCCGGACCGTCGTCCTGATATTTACGGTAAAATTGGAAATGCTGGGGTAAGTATATGCTGTCTTGACGATGCAAAAAAACTATATAGCGGATTCCGTTTAACGGACCCGACAACCTCCGTCTCCATGACCATAAATGGACCAGCACCTATGTTGTTGGCTTATTTTATGAATGCAGCCGTAGATCAGGAATGTGAATTGTATATCAAGGAGCA
>ERZ1048068.2674-NODE-2674-length-12355-cov-3.947724_pt1 | contig 12355 bp, 11 predicted proteins | sample MGYA00383098_ERZ1048068 | MGnify/ENA primary metagenome ERZ1048068 (study PRJEB29581, sample SAMEA5548368) | metagenome | biome: marine; feature: coastal; material: water | depth 1 m | study: Short-term variability in the microbial, nano- and picoplankton... | reverse complement strand
GCTGCGACCAATGAAGATGCCGGGATTAAGTTGGAAAAACTCATGACCGAGCAAGCTGAGGTCGCTTTGAATACGCGCCGTCAGAAATTGTATTTCGATAATAAGGCGCAAGTGCGTCAGAATGATGAAACAGCCCAGATCGAAGTGGCAGCCAATGCCAACCCAGTCTTTACCGGTAATCTTAACTGGGGGAAGGATGACTACGCCAATGTGAAGGTTGGAAATAGCGCTGAAGTGAATCGCGTTCTTTCCACTATCGCAACCAAGTGGGTTCGTCACCAGCGGGGCACCGAGCCGGTGACCCAGATGCTGGATCCGGTGATTCCGATTTCTGGTGTTTCTGTCGAGTTCACTCGCGAAATTCAGGTGAGCGGAGACGAAGCGCTCTCGCTGCAGCTTGAGATCGCAGGCGAGCAGGAGAAACCCTCATTCGAAAAACGGGCCATGTTGATCGCCCTGATTCTCCTCTGCATTCTGGCGGGAATCGTGGCTACCAGCCGCAGTGCAAAAAAGGCGTAATTTCAGATCGTCTTCTTTTCTAAAGCCTCTGCAGAAATGCGGAGGCTTTTTTGTGGGCTCTTGGCCGTTCCGACCCCCAAAAAACTTGACTCTCAGGCCATCTCCCCTGACATCAACGCCGCCATGTTGACGATCAAGAAAATGACCAAGGCCCTCGGAGGGCGAGTTCTCTTCGAAGAAGCCGATATGACCATCAACTGGGGTGAGCGTGTGGCCTTGGTTGGTCCGAACGGAGCAGGGAAGACAACCCTCTTTAAAATTATCCTTGGTGAGGAAGATCGGGATTCAGGAACCTTTGATCTCGATGAGTATGGCATGGTGGGCTATCTCGCCCAGGAAGCCGGAGATCCCGGTGAGGCGACTATTCTCGAAATTTCAATGGGAATCAGCGAGGAACTGCAGGCTGTCATGGCGACAATGCGGACCTCCGCCGATGACAGTGATGAGTTTGGGAAGGCTCAGGATCGATACGAAGAGCTCAACGGATACCAACTTGAGCCCAAAGCCAAAAAGATCCTGGCCGGACTGGGGTATGCTCAGGAGGACTTCGGTCGACCTGCGAACATGTTTTCCGGTGGATGGGTCATGCGTGCCCATCTGGCCCGACTCTTGGTGGAGGAGCCTGATCTCCTCATGCTTGACGAGCCGACCAACCACTTGGACCTCCACTCCTTGATGTGGTTTCAAAAATACCTGCAGCAGTATCCAGGGGCGCTTCTCATCATTTCCCACGATCGGTCCTTCATGGATGGCGTCATCGAGAAGGTCTACGAGATCGATGAGATGAGACTCGTTCCCTATGCTGGGAATTATACCAAGTATCTCCAACTCAAAGAGGAGCGCTACGATCAGCAGTTAAAAGCCTTCTTGAATCAGAAGAAGGAAATTTCCCGCATTCAGGAATTCATCGATAAGTTTCGTTCGGTTGGGTCCAAAGCGTCACAAGTGCAGAGCCGTGTGAAGATGCTTGAGAAGATGGAGCGTCTCCCCAAGCCACGTAAACCTCGCAAGCTTTTCCATTTCCACTTTCCCCAGCCGCCTCGTTCTACGCAGCGTGTTATTTCACTTGAGAATGTCAGCAAGGCCTACGACGACAATGTTCTCTATACCAATCTCGATGTCTTTATCGAGCGGGGTGACCGTATCGTTCTCGTCGGGCCAAACGGATCTGGTAAATCGACTCTCATGAAAATGCTCGCGGGCATTGAGAAGGGCGATGCCGGAAAGCGCAACGTCGGGACAACGACCAAGATTGGTTACTTCTCCCAGCACCGTGCCGCGACTCTAAACGAGAACAACAGCGTTCTTGAAGAAGTGGTTGATGCTGGTGGCGGGATGCGTGAGAACGAAGCTCGGTCCATTTTGGGATCATTCCTTTTCAAGAAGGACGATGTGCAAAAGCGAGTCGGAATTCTGTCCGGGGGAGAGAAGAGCAGGCTTTCGCTGGTGAAATTCCTCGTGGATCCTCCGAACCTTCTTTTGATGGATGAGCCGACGACTCACCTTGATATGACCTCGATTGAGGCCTTGGTCTCTGCGTTGAAGCAATATGAAGGAACGCTCGTTTTCATCTCCCACGACGTGCACTTCATCCGCTCTCTCGCCGAGCACACCTGGCACGTCGCCGACGGAGAGGTCAAGAAATACTCCGGCGGCTACGACTACTACCTTCAGAAGTCCGGTGCCTTTGGTGACGACTTCTTTGATGTTTAATTGTGGTGGCGCTTTTCAAGCGCCTCGCCTCGACTAGAGTGATGGCATGGCGCTTGGAATACCCATGCTGGGCACTTTGAGCGCCGCCACGTCATGACTCGCAAGATTGTTCACATCGATATGGACTGCTTTTATGCAGCGATTGAGGTGCGCGATGATCCTTCGCTGGAGGGGAAGCCGGTGGGAGTGGGTGGAAGTTCGGGCCGGGGAGTGCTGACGACGGCGAATTACGAAGCTCGGAAGTTTGGGTGCCATTCCGCGATGCCGGTTTTTAAAGCGAAACAATTGTGTCCGGAGATTGTTCTGACTCCGGTTCGATTTGAGGCCTATCGCGAGGCCTCGAATCAGGTGAGGGCAATTTTTGCGAGATACACCGATCTCGTCGAACCGCTATCTTTGGATGAAGCGTATTTGGATTTGAGTCATCGCAAGGAATCCGGGGCCGCCTTAGCGGAGGAGATCCGCGAGCGGATTTATGAAGAGACCAAGCTAACAGCGTCCGCCGGGATTGCGCCGAACAAGTTGATCGCAAAAATTGCCAGCGATTGGAACAAACCGAACGGGCAGCTTGAGGTGAAGCCGGAGGAAGTGGATGGCTTTATGCGCGGGCTGCCGGTTGCCAAGCTCAATGGCGTTGGGAAGAAAGGGCAGGAGACATTGGCGAAGTTGTCGGTGTCGACCTGCGGAGATCTACAACGATTTTCCAAGATCGAATTGGCCGAGAAGTTGGGACGTTGGGGGCTTGAGCTTTTTGAACGCAGTCGCGGGAGAGATGATCGAGAGGTTTCGATTGATCGCACGCGGAAATCTTTATCCAAGGAACGGACCTTCTCGGAGAATATCGACGACCTCGATTGGCTGATGAATGTCTTAAGGAAGCTTCGCATCGAGGTCGAGGAATCGGTCCTGCGGAAGTCGGATCAGGACGTGAAGTCCCGTGTTGTGAAGTTAAAGTTCGATGACTTCACGCAAACAACTGCCGAAACGGCGGGGAGTGAGATGGAGGAATCGGTTTATGAAGATCTCCTGCGCTTGGCGTGGAGTCGAGGGGAGGGCAAGCCGGTGAGACTTCTTGGGGTGGGAGTGCGTTTTGCCTCAGAGGATGATCAAATGAGCCTACTTTGAGAAGTCGGCTACAGTGGTGTGGAGAGCTTGGCCGGTCTTGACGCTTTTGACATGCATTGAGACCTTGGGCTTCTGCCCGCTCCAGTCGATGTCGAGGATGCCGCAGTTCTCTTTCTTGGTGTATGATCCCTGGAGTCGGTAAGAGCACCCTCCGTCATTGGAGCCCGCATGCGACATGCCGCTGGTGGTAAAGTCGTAGAGATCAAAGGGGAGTCCGGATTCCGCTTTGCTGATTTTACAGATCTCGGCGAGATGGCGGTCGCCACTCAAGAGAATGGTGGGTCCGGGATTTGAGCTCTTGAGGAGGTTGAGGAAGCGGGCTCGCTCGTTTGGGAAGTTTGCCCACTTTTCGAATCGGTGTTCGTAAGAGATGACCTGAATAGATGAGACGATGAGGCGGAGATCGGCTGGCTTTTTGAGTTCTGCGGCGAACCACTTCCATTGTTCGGTTCCCAGGATGGTAGCGTTGGGATCGCCAGATCGGGCTTTCTTGGGCTTGGTCCGATGGTAGCGGGTATCGAGGAGGATGACCTGTAGGCGTTGTCCTTCGGGGCCCGTGGTCTTGGAATGATAGACTCCTTCGACGCCGGTCTGCGGGAGGCCGAAGACTTCACGGAAGATCGCTTGGGATTCTTTCTTTTTAGGATACTCGGTGCCGGCATCGTTCCTGCCGTAATCGTGGTCGTCCCAGGTGGCGAGGATGGGAGTCTGCTTTTTAAAGGCGATGTAGTCGGGTCGTGAGGTGAGAGCGGACCACTTCTTTTTGAGAAGATCCATGTCTTCGGTGTCGCCGTAGATGTTGTCGCCCATGAAGAGGAAGAGTTGGGGCTTTTCCTGAGCGAGCACTTTCCAGACTCCCAGGGTGTCGCGCTTTGGATTGTAACAAGAACCGGCCGCGACACGGGTGATGGCATCTTCAGCAAGAAGAGGAAGGGTGAAGAGAAGGGCGAGAAGACATTTCATAACCGCAAAGTTTAGTTGATGAGAGTTGCGGAAAGGGCCTGGGCTACTAGTTCATCGGATTCAGGGAAAATGGTGCGGAGGTCGAGGAGGAGGGCATCGTCGGTGGTGTAGCCGACGACTGCGGTGCCACCATTTCGGAGCTTCCGGGCGAGTTTGGGGACGGATTGGTTCTTAGGGACGATCTTGATCGCGATGGACGGGAATTCACTACGCGGCATTGTGCCTCCGCCGGGGCGGGCGGTGGTGTTTTCGATAGAAAACTCGGCGTGTTCACCGGGGAGATTCGCAATGATCTTTTCTGCGCGTATTTTGAGCGCTTCGATTTCGGTCCGCAGGAAAGTAAGGACGGGAACGTCGCTTTGAGTGGGATCGGCTTTGGTTTCGAGGTATTGATCAATCGATTCCTGAAGCGTGGTGAGGATGAGCTTGTCGCATCGCACCGCGCGGAAGAAGGGTTCCTTCTTGATCTTGGCCACCATATCGGCGCGGCCTCCGATGATGCCGGATTGCGGACCGCCGAGGAGTTTGTCGCCGGAGAAGATGACGAGGTCGATTCCGCGCTTCAGACATTCCTGCGGAGTCGGCTCGTGTTCGATGGGGGCGAGTTTGTCGGTGTCCATCATAGCGCCGGAGCCAAGGTCTTCGACGAGAGGAAGACCGTTGTCGTGGGCGAGTTTGGCGATCTCGGGGATCTCGGGTTCGCCGATGAATCCATCGATGTAGAAATTGGAACGATGGACTTTTAAGATGAGCGCGGTTTGCGGAGTGATTGCGTTTTCGTAATCGTATAGGTGCGTTTTGTTGGTCGCGCCGACTTCCACAAGTTTGGCTCCGGATGTTTCGAGAATCTCGGGAATGCGGAAGCCTCCGCCGATTTCAACGAGTTCGGAGCGAGAGACGATGACTTCGTTTTTGCCTTCCTCGACTAAAGTGCGAAGCGTAAGAACGAGAGCGGCGGCGCAGTTGTTGACGGCGGTGGCGGCTTCGGTTTCGAGGAGGCAGGCGAGGGCTGTTTCGAGATAACCGGCACGTTTTCCTCGCGCGCCGGATGGGAGGTCGAATTCGAGGTTGGAATAGCCGGTCGCGATTTTTTGGAGGGCAGTGGCGGCGCGGGGTCCGAGGGGAGAGCGTCCGAGATTGGTGTGAATGAGCACGCCGGTGGCGTTGATGACGGGTTGGAGGCGGGAGTTGGCGAATTCGCCGAGGCCCTTTTTGGTGGAGGCTTCGATTTCTTCGCGGCTGTGTTCTTCGTCGGCGAGAAGGAGTTGGCGGTAGCGGTCGATTTCTCGACGCACGAAGAGATTAATGAGGGGGCGGGGAAGCGAGACGTCCGGGGCGAGGGCAGCGGCGAGTTTTTCGACAGATGGAAGGGCGGCAAGTTTGCTCATCGTGTTTGTGGGAGGAGTTTAGCGCATTTTCATTTCGAGTCCACCCAGCGAATGCCGTCGTCTTCGAATGTGATTTTTCGTTGTTTGTAGAGGGAGCCGAGGGCCTTCTTGAACATCTTTTTGCTGACGCCGAGTTCGCGGTTGATTTGATCGGCGGGACTGCGGTCGCTGAGGGCCCAGAAGCCGCCACGGCTCGCAAGTTCTTTTTCGAGGTGGGATTCAAGGTCGTCAATTTTCCCAAGGCCGGGTGCGTAGAGCGAGAGGTCGATTTTTCCGTCGCGTCGGACTTCAGATACGTAGGCTTTTATTTTGTCGGCGTAAAAGAGCTCCTGAAAAACCTGGTTGGCGAAAAGGAGACCGGAGTATTTTCCATCGACGATGGCCTTGTAGCCCATTTCGGTTTTTCCAAAGAGGAGAACGTCTACTTCATCTCCCGCGGAGTAGGGCGGGTAGTCGGTGGGGAAGTATTTTGAGATGCGTTGCGAGGCGACGAGGCGGTCGGTTTTGGTATCGAGATAGACGTGGACCACGACGGGTTGGCCGACTTTTGGAAGGCTGCGTTGTTCGCTGAAGGGAAGGAGGAGGTCTTTGGCGAGTCCCCAGTCGAGGAAAGCTCCAAGACGGCTGGAAGCGAGCACAGTGAGCGCGCCGAACTGTCCGGGCAGGACCTTGGGCGTTTTTTCGGTGGCGATGGGGCGGTCTTCGGAGTCGTTGTGAATGAAGACGGTGGCCTTGTCGCTGGAGTCGGTGAGGCGTTCGTTGCGCGGGAGGAGGATTTCCCCTAGCTCGCCGCCATCGAGGAAGGCCCCGATGGGAGCTTCCGTGAGAATGGGGAGGGTGACGAGGTCGCCGATTTTTGCCATGCCGGAGGCTATCGGGCTTTCGTGGCTACGTAAACCGTGCTCTCAAAGTCTTCGTCCTGGATGGGATTATGGAAGGGGACGATGTGGGAACTGCAGCTTTCGAAGACTTCGTTGAGCGAGGCCATGAAGGATTCCTCGGGTGGATCGTCGGACCAGAGGCCGAAGACGCCGCCGGGTGTGATTTTTTCGGCGAATTTTCGAAGTCCTTCGGTGGAGTAGAATTCGGCGTTGTCCTGTGTGAGGAGGTGGGCGGGGGAATGGTCGATATCGAGGAGGACGGCGTGGAATTGCTCGATTTCGGACGAGTAGCCTTCGTTGAGTGAGAGTTGAAAAAAGTCACCAAGGACGTAACTGCAGCGCGGATCGTCGTTGAGGCCTTTGCCGAGGGGGACGAGTTCCTTTTCGTGCCATTCGATGACGGGTTTGAGGTAATCGACGATGCGGAGGGAGCCCACGGAATCGTGCTCCAGGGCCGCCCGGGCGGTGTAGCCTAGTCCGAGGCCGCCCACCACGATGTCGAGCTTCTCGTCCGGGAAGGCTTTTTCTACGGCGGCGACCCCGAGATAGGAGAGTTCCTGCTCGACCACGGTGAAGAGGGAGGACATCAGAAAGGAGTTCCCGAGGATGATCTCGTAGATTTCCTTGTTCTCCAGCGAGAGTACGGTGCGTTTCCTTAGAATAAGGTCACCGAGAGGGGTTTGCTGATAGTCGATTTCTTCAAATCGTGGGATTTGCGGCATGTCGGAGGTTTAGAAGGGATGGGAGAGCCCGGCGAGGTCTAAAAAAAAGGAAAAAACCTTCTTGCCTCAAGTGCGCTGCGATTATACTTCCCGCGCGTCCGAAGTGACATTGACCCGTTCGTCTAATGGTTAGGACTCCAGATTTTCATTCTGGCAATAGGGGTTCGATCCCCCTACGGGTTGCCAAAAGGCCGCTGATACTCATTGAGTTCAGCGGCCTTTTGGTAGTTTAAGAGTGAGGAGTTTGCTGACCTATTTTTTCTTCCGTCGTTGAGTAAACCAGACGGTCTGTGTGTTTTCACCAGATTCCTTGTTAGAAATATGGTGACGACTATATCGTGCTTGTCGGCACAGTATTGGAGACCTCAGTGAGAGCTGATAACTGTTGCTGGAGTAAGAAGCTTAATTGGGTGAGCGGAAGTCTGAGGCTTGCAGTTTATCAGGAATGCAGTCAGAGAAGGGCTGTGGAATTCGCGGTGGTTCTTAAAGCGGTGCTGCCCATCTATCTTTTGGTAGGGGTTGGGCTGGCTTTGCGGGGGTTCAAAATCTTGACGGAGGATATGGAGAAGGGCTTGCTGAAGATGGTGATTCACTGTCTCTATCCTTGTCTCATTTTGGATAAGACCCTGGGGAATGATTTGGTGCGTCAGAGTTCGGTTCTGGCCTGGGGTGTTGGGCTGGGGTGTGGCTTGGTGTTGATCGGGATGTTGTTGTCTTATTTGACGGGGACGATTCTGGGTCTGAAGCCGGGGACGGGTCGGCGGACCTTTTGTCTTTCGGCGGGGGTGCAGAATTACGGTTACACCGCGATTCCGATCTTGTTGGCCCTCGCTCCGGTCCTGGGAGGTGATGAACGGGTGCTGGGGGTGATGTTTGTGCATAGTCTTGGAGTGGAGATCGCGATCTGGATGGTCGGAGTGATGGTTCTGACCGGATCAGTGTTTGGGAATCCCAAGTTGCTCATCAATGGCCCGATCGTGGCGGTTATTTTGGGGGTTGGCTTGTCGTCGACGGAAGGGTGGCGTTTTTTTGATCTGGAGAATGGCCCCATTGTCGGTTCGGTGACCCGTCAGGCGATGGGATGGCTGGGGGCCTGTGCCTTCCCGATGGGGCTGATGCTGATCGGGGCGACGATGTATGATTTTATCGGGAAAGAGCGTCTTTCGGTCAAAATCGGCATCGGGGGACTGGTGGTGCGATTGGTAATGATGCCGTTGGTGATCATGTGTGCGGCGAAGTATCTTCCGCTGCTTCACGAACTGAAGCTTGTCCTTCTGGTGCAGGCGACGATGCCGGCGGCGGTATCTCCGGTCTTCGTGGCGCGGCACTATGGCGGAAGCCCGGGCGTGGCGGTGCAGGTGGTGCTGGCGACTTCGATTGTGGGACTCTTCACGATCCCGTTATGGATTTCCTGGGGAGTTCGGTTTATCTTCCCCTAAATCGATCGCGGCGCTGGGACAGCAATCGGTGATAGGTTTGCGGGCGGTCATTAGTTTGGCTGGTTTTGCTTCCTCTAGGGATATGGCCCGTATTGTGGGCGGCGACTTAGGGGCTGATCTGGTGAGCGATGATCATTCGGCGCGGGATTTTGTGGGAAAGCTGAGCCCGGTGTCTCTCATGATTGTGCATGGCGAGAACGACAATGTGGTGCCGGTTGGGCGGGGAGAGATCTTATTTAAGAATGCCAAGGGGCCAAAGGCCTTCTTCAAAGTCGAAAAAGGAAGGCACAACAATGCCCTGGCGATGAACGAGGGAGCGTATCAGAAAAAGATGCTAGCATGGTTCGATAAGGTATTGAATTGATCTCCTCGTTTGCATTCCGCGAAAAATACGAAATGATAGAAGCATGAAGCGTGGATTTGCCGTTTTTGCCGGATTGGTTCTCTTTGCCCAGGGAGAAGAAAAGAAAGTAGTGCAGGGTCATGTCTTTGCGTGGCCATTCACCGAGGTGGAGAAGATGCAACCGCGGGGCGGTAGCTCCAAGGGAACCAAGGTGACGCTCGATGGGAACGCTTCGGCTCACTGGAAGAAACTGCAGTCAACCGATCTCGGGGATTTGGAAAGAGACCGTCAGGCCATTCTGGCGATGACGGGGAGTCACCGGGTTAGTTTTGATTTTATCGAGACGATGGGGTTCGCTGAAGGCTACCAGCCGCCCAAGCCTTATTTCTCATGGGGAACGGAGCATGTGCAAGTGATCAAGCAGGAGGAGAAATTCATCAGCCTGCAGCACACTTTGGTGATGTATTTTAAAGACAAGGACGGGAAGGAATCCGGACCGATGGTGATGAAGCATTGGCGTCAGGATTGGACCTTCGAGGACGCCGACTTGCACACCTATCGAGGCGAAAACACCTGGGCGCGGAAGAAGCGCTCTCCCAAGTCGGTCAAAGGAGCCTGGAGTCAGGCTGTTTATCAGGTGGATGATTCACCGCGCTATGAAGTGATTGGGAAATGGTCCCATCAGGGCGGAATGTCGGTTTGGACAAGCGAGTCGTCCTGGCGGCCTTTGCCTCGAAGGGAGTTTTCGGTTCGCGATGACTACAACGTGCTTGAGTGCGTTCATGAGATTACGGTGAACCCGACGGGTTGGGTGCATCTTCAAAACAATCGGAAGTTGATTGCGAAGGATGGCAAGCTGTCGAAATACGTGGGCCAGGAACTGGGCGTGAACCGTTACGAGAGAATTACCGCCCCGTCCTTGATGGCGGCAGAGGAAACCTTAAAGAAGACCGGAGCCTACTGGGCCGAAGTTCGCGAGATGTGGAATGAGGTCTATCGCACCAAAGATCGCTTTGGATTGAAATCGAAAGTGGACGAAAAGAAACTGTATGCGCTGCATTTTGGTTACGCTGCGCAAGTGGAAGCGGGCGGGTATGATGCCGAAGCGGGTCGCAAGCATGCACGTGAGACGGTTTCCAAATTCCTGACGGAAGGGAAGCCGAAGAAGGAAGGAAAGTATTAATGCCGCGGCTTTACGTCGTCTGTGGTCCTGCGGGTGTTGGTAAAAGCACCTACGGGAAGACGCTGGCGGCAGAGAAGAGGGCCTGTTTTTTGGATAGCGACACCGTGACCGAACCGGTGGTGCGGGCGGGAATGAAGTTGGGTGGGTTTGATCCAAATGATAGGGATTCCGGGGTGTATCGCGCTGCATTTCGCACGGCGGTATACGAGTGTCTTTTTCAAACGGCGGTGGAGAATCTTCCGCATGTCTCGGTAGTGCTGGTGGGACCATTCACTTCTGAAATTAGAAAAGCGGAATGGCCTGATGAATTGGCCGAGCGATTTTCCTGTGAGCTTGAGGTGATCTTTGTGACCTGTCCGGAAGACGAGAGGCATCGTCGAATTAAGGCGCGGAAGAATCCTCGCGATGACTTAAAGCTGGCAGATTGGGAGGGCTATCTCAAGGGGACCGACCTCAGGCCGCCGGCTTTTAAATATCGGGAAATAACAACGTGAGAAAAAAGCGTAGTCTCCCGTTATTATTATTCGTAATTGAGATAAGAAGGGGCGGGTAAAGAAACCTGTCTTTTCGCATTTCTAGCGGCTGAATGCCCTTAACTTTTTCTTCCGCAGATACTCAAGGAAGCGCTCTTTGGCGATCAAGTCCGGATTGGCCTTGTAATTGACGAAGGGATTGTTGGTTCCGTATTTCGACCAGGGACCGCGGGGGACTTGCGAGAATTCGATGAAGCGCCAGTGGCATTGCACTTTGTTGCCGACCTGAAGGAAGTCCCGGACAGCGGGAGAGATGTCGATGCCGGCATTTTGGTTTTTGGTGTTCTTGGGCTTTTTATTTCCAAAAACATATTCCCAGTCGTCGGTGGTGAAGGGGCCGCAGTCCTCCCATTGGGCGTAGCAGATGCGCTTGTTGGAGACGATCTGGACCCACCGTCCCTTACAGACTGTGTGGCCAGGGCGGGGACGGTAGCGTTTAAACCATGGAATGACGCGGGCGGCTTCCGGTTTGTGGGCCTTGTGGTTGATGCAGTCGTTGTAGGGCAGGGCGACGTAGAATGGATTGAGCTTGGGAGTGAAGCCTTTTGGGACATAGCCGCGTCGGAAGGCCGGGTCAGGATTGTCGTAGCCGCCGTAGTTTTGTTGCCAGTTTTGATCCCAGGAGGATTTGTTATTGGGGGTGGGATTGTTTCGGGTCGGCTTCTCGCCAATCCAGAAGACCGTGGCGGTGATGAATTGCTTCCAGTGGTATTGGCTCTTCTCGTACTTGAATGGGTTGGGAGGGGCCGGTACGATGGTCACCTTTGGCCCGGTTTGGGCGGAAGCCGGAACGATGATTAACAAAGCTAAAATGACGGCGGGCGTTCTCAAGAGAGCGGGTGTTTAGCAGTTTGAGCGGGAAATTCCAGTCTTTCAGGGAATTAAGGTCTAGGCTTGCCGCCGCTGCCTCGGAAAGAGAGAATGTGCGCCGTCAAGATGCGTTGTTTTTACTCACCAGATTTTCACCTAGACCTTCCGGAAGGGCACCCGTTTCCGATGGAGAAATATGAAGTCTCCAAAAATATGCTGATCGACGGCGGAGTTCTCAAGGGGGAGGAGATTGTCGAAGTGCGGGCGGCGGATGCCCATGTGATGCGCCGGGTGCATGACAACGATTATCTTTCCAAGATCTACTACGGTCAGCTAGATCGCAAGGAGCAGGTTTTATTGGGCCTTCCGGTTACCCCGAAGCTTTACACGAAGAGTGCTACCGAGGTGGAGGCGACGCGGCAGGCTTGCTACGCCGCCCTGCAAGATGGTGCTGCGGCGGTCTTGGCGGGAGGGACTCATCACGCCTTCAGGAACCACGGCGAGGGATACAATGTTTTTAACGACATCGCGATTGCGATTCGGGATCTGCAGGTGCAGCGCCCCGGTATCAAGATCATGGTGGTGGACACCGATGCGCATCAGGGAAATGGGACGAACAGCGTGTTGGAAAATGATCCCAATGTCTTTACCTACTCCATTCACGTGGGGCGTCCGGATAGCAAGGTGAATGGCTCGATGGATGTCGAGACCGTGCGTTATGTGGAGGGTGACATGT
>ERZ1048068.2670-NODE-2670-length-12368-cov-19.545440_pt1 | contig 12368 bp, 9 predicted proteins | sample MGYA00383098_ERZ1048068 | MGnify/ENA primary metagenome ERZ1048068 (study PRJEB29581, sample SAMEA5548368) | metagenome | biome: marine; feature: coastal; material: water | depth 1 m | study: Short-term variability in the microbial, nano- and picoplankton... | reverse complement strand
TGAGCTCATTAAAGAAGGGAAATCAAATCAAGAAATTAAAGAATTTTTATCTGATCGATTTGGAAATCAAGTTTTATATAATCCAGGACTAAATAAAGATACATATTTTCTTTGGTTTGCACCTGGTTTATTTTTGATAATGATTCTACTCATTTTCTTTTTTAGAAAAAAAACATAATGCTAATAGTTTATTTGCTAGCTTTTATTTCTTTATTACCTATATTTGCATATCTTTTGTCGCCAAGAACGAAAAATAAAGGTTATATCTTTGGAATTTCATTTTTAGTTTTAATTTTTTGTTTATTTTCGTTTGTGAGCGAATATGCATTTCTTGGAACTATAAAAAAACAAAAAATAAATACCCAAATACTTTTAACAATAGCTCAGGATAAAGAAATACCTACTAGCTTGTTTAACTCACTCGATAAGAGCATCAATAAAGAAAATAAAATTTATTGGACTCAAAGTTATATAAATAAAGCTATTTCAGAGAAGAAGCTTCAATCAGCTGAAAGTCTTATTTCACTGTCAGAAAAATATTTCAATTCATCTGATGAAAAATTTATTTTTTATACTTTGTATACACAATTGCGAGATTTAAAATTTCCTAATTTTTCAAATTCTAAATTTATACTTCAGTTTTCACCGCCAATCGGATGTTTAAAATTTGAAGGAAATATCTCATTATTTATTATGAACGGCCCAAATATACCAATTGCAAGCTTGAACTTTGAGAACTTTATTGAAGTTGTTTTAAAAAATAGTAACTCATCGATTCCTGGCTTTGATATTGCTTCGGCATACTTAAATAATGAAACTTTAGAACTTAAAGCATCATTGTTTTGTATCAATAATAAGTTAGATTATTATTCTGAGAGCACATTATTATTTGGACAAAATAACCATATTAATTCGCACAATATTAGACCAAATGAATGGTTAAAAAGAGAACAATAGTTTAATATAAACGAAGGAAAAATTATTCTTAAAAATGCAGTTAAATCATATAAAACTATCAGGTTTTAAGAGCTTCGTTGATCCAACGAAGATTTCTTTTCCTTCAAATCTAGTCGGTGTTGTAGGCCCTAATGGTTGCGGAAAATCTAATGTTATTGATGCTGTGAGATGGGTCCTTGGAGAGCTTTCTGCAAAAAATCTTCGTGGCGAATCTATGGTAGATGTAATTTTTAATGGCTCTGAAAATAGAAAGCCATCTGGTCAATGTAGCATTGAACTGTTGTTTGATAATTCTAGTGGAAAAATTGGTGGTGAATACGCCTCATTTAATGAAATTTCTATTAAAAGAGTTATGACTAGAGATGCACAATCAACTTACTTTATAAATTCGACAAAATGCAGAAGAAAAGATGTTCAAGATATATTTTTAGGAACTGGTTTAGGGCCGAGCTCTTATGCAATTATCGAACAAGGTATGGTTAGTAAACTAGTAAGTGCAAAGCCGGAAGAATTAAGGACTCATATCGAAGAAGCTGCAGGAGTTTCAAAATATAGAGAAAGAAGAAGAGAGACTGAAACTAGAATAAAAAAAACCAAAGAAAACTTATCAAGAGTTAAAGACATTAAAGATGAGATTGAAAGGCTAATAAAGAGGCTTGAGAATCAGTCAAATGCTGCAGAAAAATATAATAAGTACAAAGAGGAAGAAAGTCAGAAGCAGACTGATATAGCAATACTATATTCACTTGAAGCTAAAAATAATCGAGATAAATTACAAAAAAATCTTGATGCCTTAAATAGAGATTTAAAAATTAAACAAGCTGAGTCTGATTCTAAACAGGCTCAAATCGATGAACACAGAACTGAGAACGCTTCTGTTGTTGATGCATATGAAAATGCTCAAAAAAACTTTTATTCCATTGGTGCTGAAATAGCCAAGCATGAATCAGACCTTCAAAATATTAATAAATCTGAAACCCTTAATAATGAAGCTCTTGAAAGAGCAAAAAAGAGTTATCAAGATGCTCTAGAAAAGGAATCAAGTTTTAAGGATCTAAGTCCAAAAGAAAAAGAGTTAAAGTTAGATATTGCAATAGTTAAGGCGCTTAGTGCTCTAAAACACAAAGACATTATCGACGTATCCATTAAACCTCTAGAAGGTAAAATTTCTCAAAAACAAAATGAGTTAGATACTAAGCAAAATGTTATAGATATTGAAAAACAAGATCAGATAGCGATTACAGAAGAGGTAAAAGCACTTCAGCAAAAGAAGTATTCAGTTGAAGCTGACATTGCAAGAATTGAAGGCGCCTTGCAGAACCTAAATCAGATAGAAAAAAATGCTAAGTTAGATTTTGAAAATGCAAGGAATAACTATGCAGAAGCAGTGCAGAAAGAAGCTAATAATGAACACCTAAGCCCAAAAGAAAAAACTATTCATCTCTTAGATGCAATTACTGACCTTCTAAAGGCTTTTGGCTCTAAAGCAGATTCAATAAACTCTAAATTAATTGAATTAAAAGAATTATTGATAAGCATTCTAAAAATTGCATCAGATCAATCAAAAAGCTATACAGATGATTTCTTAAACAGAAAGAATCAGCTAGAAGAGCATATTAAAGAAATATCTGGGGATATCATTGCTGAAAAGAAGAATCTATCTGAATTGAAACTAAGAAGTACTACCATTAATAATGAACTAACATCCAAAGTACAAGATCAATCTAATGTTGATGAAAAAATAAGAGATTTAGATGGAGGCAAATCAATTGTTTCTAATGAATTAAGAAGCTTGGAAAGAAATCTCTCTGATCTAAAGCTTGATTTGAGGACACATGAAGTTAATCTTGAAAATGCTTCAGCTATATTAGACAAAGCCGGTGTAAATATATCTGATCTGGATTCATCGAAATATCATGATTCTGATCTTGTTAGTTTAGAAAACTCTCTTGATGAGATTCAAAAAAATATTGCCGAGCTCGGTTCATATAATCTAGCTTCACCAGAAGAATATCTTGAAAGACAAAATGATCTTACTAAATCATTATCAGAAGATAAGGTAAAGAAAATTGAAATTCAAAAGATTATGTCAGACCTCGTAGAAAATAGCTCACTAGCAGAATCTGTCTTAACTGATATAAGACAAAAGCAATCAGAATTTAATAGCAACCTTAGAGAACTGGAAAATCTAAAATCTATTGCAGAGCTGGATTTAAAGTCAATTGGTGAAAAGGTAACTAATTTAAGATTAGATCTTAAAACCCATGAGATAAATTTAGATAATGCAAATGCTAAGATAAAAGAATCTGGATTAAACATAGACAGCATTGATTTTTCTAAATATGAAAATATGAATATAAATGATCTTCAAAATAGTCTTACTGATATCCAGGCTAAAATTATTCGTCTTGGTGCAATTAACTTAGCAGCCCCAGAAGAAATAGAATCAGAATCAAAAAGAAAACAAGAGTTAGATCTTCAATACAATGACTTAACTGATGCCCTAGAAAAACTTACTGGAGCTATTAAGACTATTGATTTAGAAACAAAAACTAGATTTCAAGACAGCTTTGATGCTATTAATAATAGGATGAAAGAAGTATTTTCTAAATTATTTGGCGGAGGTGTTGCAGAGTTAGCTTTAACAGAAGATAACGCACTAAACGCTGGTGTTGTTATTATGGCAAGACCTCCAGGTAAGAAAAATTCTTCTATTTCTCAACTCTCTGGTGGTGAAAAGGCTTTAACTGCATTAGCACTAGTTTTTGCAATATTTGAGCTAAATCCTGCACCTTTTTGTATTTTAGATGAAGTAGATGCTCCGCTAGATGATCTTAATACAATGCGCTTTATAAATATGGTTGAGGAGATGTCCAAAACAGTTCAATTTATCTTTATCACTCACAACAAAGTATCAATGGAAAAGAGTGATCACTTGATGGGTGTAACAATGCAGGAAGCTGGTGTTTCAAGAATGGTATCAGTTGATGTTAATCAAGCACTAGAATTTGCTGAAGCCTAATGGAACAAAATATTGATATATATTTAATAGGTCTATCAGTTCTAATTTTCTTAATAATCACTTTTTTATTTATTAGAAAAATTTCTAACTCAGGTGAGCTAAAAGTAAAAATTGAACCTGTTACCGACTCTTTTGAAATTAAAGAAATAGATGAAATAGAGGTCACATCACAAAAAGCTTTTGATTTTAATGAACATGATCATATTGAATATCAAAAACAAAAACTTGTTGTCCTTAATTTAATATCAGTTGATAAGTCTCTATTTGATATCGATCAAATATATGGTTTTATGACTAATTCAAATGCCGTTCTATCGCATGGCTTTTTTGTAATCAAAGATAGTAATGATAAGGAGTCATTTCGCATTGCAAATGCCTTAAATCCTGGCACTTTTCAAAATGAAACAAAAACTTTTGCTATTTTACTAGCATCAGATCTCAATAATGTCCCAGATCCCATAACTTCAGTAAAAGAAATGGTAAATTTTGCATATCAGTTTTCAGAAAAATTTTATGCAAATATATGCGACCAAGAAAGAATGCCTATAACAAAACAAATGATTTCACACATTGAATCCCAAGCACAAGAAGTAATGAGATTAAAACAGTTAAGTATCTCCGAAAATACGTAATTATGATTTTTAATTAACATGAAGCCTTGGAAAATAATTCAGAAGTTAGAAAGTGATAATAGTAGGCTATTCAAAGAAAGTGTTATCCAAGAAAATTTAAATGATCTCGTTTTACAAGAAGGATTATCTATGTGTTTAGATGCATTGGTAACGTTCGGTGTAAAGCAAGTTCCAGAGTCAAAGAAGAATGGTAGGGGCCTTAATTGGGAGACATTTAAATCTTCAGCAATGCTTTTAATAGATAGAGAGAGAACTGGTCATGCTGCTAGAGATGAAATTTTAGATTTAATGTCTTTAGCTACATCCGAGCAATGGAATGATTGGTATAGAAGGATCTTAATAAAAGATCTTAGATGTGGTGTAAGTCAAAAAACAGTTAATAACGTTTCAAAAAAAATGGGTTTGAAATACAGTGTTCCTGTTTTTTCATGCATGCTTGCACATGATGGCGCTAAACATCCAAAAAAAATTCAAGGTGAATGCCTTGTTGAATATAAATATGACGGCGTTCGAGTTATAGCAATTACAAAAAAAAATAGTACAACTCTTTATAGTAGAAACGGAAAAATTCTTAGCAATTTTCCTCATATAGAAAAAGCTCTAAATAAAGCAGAATTTAATAATTTAGTGTTTGATGGAGAGGTTGTCAGTGATGATTTTCAGTCTCTTATGAAACAAGTGCATAGAAAAACAAATGCAAAGACTGATGATGCATATCTAGCTTTGTTTGATATGCTGCCTTTAGATGAATTTAACAATGGTAAAAGCAAACTTAATAGTATAGAGAGAAAAGAATTGCTTAATGATGTATCTAAAAATTTTGATTCTTGTATCAAACCAGTTGAGTATGTAATCTTAGATTTTGATAAGGAAGATGGTCAAAAGACATTTTTAGAAATGAATAAAAAGGCACTGGATGAAGGTTATGAAGGATTAATGATTAAACCAGTGGATAATATTTACGAATCAAAAAGGAGTCATGCTTGGCTTAAAATCAAGCCTTTTATAGAAGTAACACTGAAAGTTACTCAAATTCAAGAGGGTACAGGCAAACATGAAGGAAAGCTTGGCGCATTTTCTGTTGAAGGGGAAGATGATGGAAAGTTTTTCTCTTTGAGTGTTGGAAGTGGCCTAACAGATGACGATAGAGAGAAATTTTGGGAAGCTAGGAATTCATTAATAGGACAATTAATTGAAATTAGAGCTGATGCCATTACTAAAAGCATTGAAGGAGAGCATTTCAGTTTAAGATTCCCTCGCTTTAAGACATTTAGAGGGTTTGAACCTGGTGAAAAAATATAATGAACGCTAAACATATCAAAATATCTACAGCATTATTATTAGGTTTAACACTTCAATCTTGCATGGTAACACCTCCACAAAATCCTGATAATATCTGTTTGATTTTTGAAGAGAAGAAAAGTTGGTACAAGGCTGTTATGAGATCTGAAAAGAGATGGAAGATACCTCCATATGTCTTAATGTCATTTGTTTATCAAGAATCTAGCTTTCAATCAGATGCAAAACCAGAAAGAACTAAATTACTATGGGTAATTCCTTGGAAAAGAAAATCAACTGCTGTTGGCTATTCTCAAGCTTTGAGTATGACTTGGGATGATTATAAAGAAGAAACCGGAAACTCAAGGGCAAATAGAAAAAATTTTAATGATTCAGCTGATTTTATAGGCTGGTATGCAAGTAAGGGCTATTACCAAGGTTTTGACAGACTTGATGCACGTTCACTATACCTTGCATATCACGAGGGTTATGGAGGATTTAAGAAAAAAAGCTACAGAAAAAAGCCATGGTTAATTAAAGTAGCTGACAGAGTGCAAACAAGGTCCACTAAGTATCAACAACAATACTGGGGATGTGCAGAACAACTTAAAAAGAAAAGGTTTATTTTCTTTTAAATTATATATTTTTTATAGCAAAACCAAGGTCGGTCAGTTCATTTATAAAATTTTCACCTGCTATAGCTGATTTTTTTGAGGCATTAAATAAATATTTTTCTGAAACTTTTATAAGATCTGAAAGAGTACATTCTTTAACTCTAGATCTAAAGAGCAATCGATCTTCTTGAGTTTTATTATCAAGCTCACTCATGAAATCACTTATTGCTTCGCCATATGGAGATAATGGCTTGTCTATACTTGAGATGACTCCCAGTATACCTTCCTCAAGTTGGTCAGCTGAGATTTTTTTTAATGACCAATCACGTGATTTTTGAAATTCTTCAAATGTTTCAGAACATTTTGGATCTCTGTATGAGAAAAATTTGAATACTTTATTGTTTGAATCTTGAGACGCTCCAGATCCATATGCTCCGCCTTTCTCACGAATTGCTGAATGAAGATAGCCATTACGCAATACAGCCCCAAGAACAGTTAAAGCAGGCGCATCTTCATGCTTAGTATCAACTGAGGGGAAAGCTTCTGCACAAAAACATACTTGTGAACCAGTAATCCATCCAATAGAATTTTTTTGTTTGCCAATAAAATTTTGATTATTTAAATCGACGGAGTCTGAATTAAATATACTTTTAAGTTTTAGATCATTTTGATCTAAAGAAGATGCAGTAAATAAATGACTAGGCGAATTTGATAACTTATTTTTTATTGAATGCAGAGCATCTAAATATATCTTAAACTCATTTTTGTCATTCACTATTTTATTCAGGTTATTAGTATTATGAATGAACTTAAGGCCTGATGTTAAATCATTAGTTGCAGCAATATTTGAGATTTGGGATGCAGCATTGCTCATTGCAAGTATGTGGCCATTTTGAATTACTGATTTTTCATTATCTGCAGAAATAAACTCCAATAGTTCTTTAATTCTATTTTGTTCAACAAAGTTGGACTCACTAATAGTTTTTAGCATCAGATCTTGCATTAAGGAATCATTTTTTTCCAAACTTTTTGAAGAAACTCTTAAAGCTAGCTTATATGAATCATTATGTAAGTTAGGCAATGTAACAAAGGAAGCTGAAATACCTCCAGTTATTGAGGATTGATATTTTTGTATATCTTCAAAAGAATCTTTGCCAAGTCCAATATCTGTTAATGTACTTGTAAAAAGGCTTGCAACTTTTAGTTCGTTTCGATCTAGCGCATCACAAGGAAATAACATTGAGTGATAAACAATGCCGTTAGTACCTGTTTTATAAAAGTAACTTGAATTTGCTTTATTTGACGATATTAGGGGAGATGCATAGGTTCTTGATTTGGGAATATCATCTTTAGTTACTTTTGGAAGAACTTCAGGATCATCATGCGCATTTTGCCTCGATTCAAGCTGATGAGCTAATTCAATTATGTCCTCTTTATCTTTCGGAGATAAATCTCTTGTTTTCTCTATAACCTTTTGCTGAATTTTTTCTTCAATTTTTTTATTAAACTCGATGTCAGGGATAAGGGAGTAATTCAATCTGTGAGAATTAGATATTAAATTCTTTTCTATCAGGTTTTCAATATAGTTTTCTGATTTTAGATTATCTTTAATAGTATTGAATGCGTTATCTAAATCTAGAATTTCCAACGGATTATCATTATGAATGCAAGAAGGAAGGCAATTTAACATTATCTGCAACCCAAAAGGCATTCCTGAGCCTGTTATTTCCCTCTGTTTTATTTCAAGTTGGTGTAGAGAAGAATCAATTAAATCTTCAGGAACGCCATCTTTAATGAGTGATTTAAGGCAATCAAGTATTAATTCTTCAACTTCTATATGCTTATTAGCAGCACAACCTTCAAGACCAGCGGCAAAGACAAGTTCTTTTTGATCTGCTTCTAATCCAGTAAGAGGAGAGGGTGATGTCCCTAACTTTGAACCTTCAAGAGCTTTTCGCAACGGTGAGGCAGAATTATCTAATAGTATGTTAGACATTAAGTAAGTTTCTAGTAACTCTACTGGGTTATGACTTTCGTTTAGTAACCAGCTAATGACAACATGATGATTATTTTCATCGCCAGGCTGGGGATTGTAAAAGTCAGATATTGTTTTAGGAGCAGACAATCTTTCTTCATTCTTTACTCCAAGAACATCATCAGATGGAGAGAAGCTATCCAATACATTAACTTTAATAAAATTTTGAATCTCTTCAGGATCTAATTTACCAAAAGTAAAGAAGGTGGCATTAGAAGGGTGATAATGTTTTTTATGAAAATTTACTAAATCTTCATGAGTAAGATCAATAATATTCTCAGGATCTCCACCACTATTATGTTTATAAGTTGATGATGTATATAAATGCTTGGACATTCCATGCCACAATTGACTTGTTATCGAGCTCATAGCACCTTTCATTTCATTGTAGACAACGCCTTTAATCTCAATTTCACTTTCAGGATTATTTTTTTCTTTAAACTCAAGTCTATGACCTTCTTGAGCAAAATCTAAACTGTCAAGATTTGGAAAAAAGGATGAGTCTAAATAAACACCCAGCAAATTATCAAAATCTTTTTTGTTAAGAGTTGCAAAGGGGTATGCTGTCCAATCACTAGATGTAAAAGCATTCATAAACGTATTTAAAGATCTTCTGATCATCATAAAAAAAGGATCACGTACTGGATATTTTTTTGATCCACAAAGAGCTGTATGCTCAAGAATATGAGCAACACCTGAAGAATCTTCTGGTATCGTTCTGAACGCAACCATAAATACTTTCTCATCGCTATCGGCATCTAGATGAACATGCTTGCAATTAAATTCAGTTTCGTTATATATTTGAGCATTGAGGCCCAATAAAGGAATATATTTTTGTTCTTGAAGGTTAAACATAATAAGACTTATATAATTTATAATTAATTCTATGAAAAAAATAACAACACTACTCACACTGCTACTAATAATTGGTTGTAACAGTATTCAAACTAATATTGAAGTTGATTCAGTCGATACTTTCAACTTAGACAATTATAACGATTTTTATATAAAGATAAATGAATCTAATATTAGTGCTGAAATAAATCCAATCGATCTTGAGAGATTTAAAGAAAATTTAAAATCTGCTCTTCTAGAAACAGGCCTTAAATATTCTTCAGATTCTAACCTAACATTTGATATCAATCTAACAACAAAGGATAAAATTCAATCCGACAGAATAAATCATCATTATTCAAGATATTACTCAGATAGATATATGTTTCGTGATGACATCAGAACAATTACAGAAAATATTCTCAGAATTAATCTAAAAGATAATAATTTAGATTCAACTGTATGGACAGTGGTGACTGTATGGAGATCAGGTTCTTCAAAAGCAGCTACATCAGAAGATGGTTCAGATTTAATTGTAGATGAAATAATGCTTAGCTTTTTATAAGAAAAACGCAACTCTGTGATTTATAAAAATATACTAGGCCTATCATTATGTGCACTCCTTTTTTCGTGCACCCCCTCAGAGGAACAAATTGAAATTCCTACCACTTCTAAAGTAGAAGATCTTATTGAGCACTCAAAAGAATTTGAAAAAAATATATATTCTTATAATACTCCTGGAGGGAAAATACATATAGCAGTTGGTTTCGGTATTGCTAATTCAATAATGGTTGAAGGAGATAGTGGAAATATAATCATTGATGCATCAGACAGTACTTATGAGGCTAAAGAGATATATAAACTGTTTAAACAAAAAAATTCAAATCCTATAAAAGCTATTATTTATACTCACAATCATGGCGATCATACTTTTGGCACTGCATATTACCTGACAACACAACCAGAAAGGCCCAAGATTATTGCACATCAATCTACGGATTATTATATGCAAAGAATTTTGGGAATAATAAACCCTATCATCAGTACTAGAAGTACTAGAATGTTTGGAACTGCGTTACCAGAAGATGATCTTATAAATGTGGGTATAGGTAAAAGTCTTAATGTTTCAAAATCACCATTTGGCTATGTTAAACCTGATACCACATTTGAAGATGAGCTTAAGATTAATATAGCTGGTATTAAAATTGAACTTTACCATGCGCCAGGAGAAACCAATGATCAGTTATTTGTTTGGTTGCCAAATCATAAATCATTGATGCCCGGAGACAACATATATAAGACATTTCCAAACCTGTATACAATAAGAGGAACAACTCATAGAGATGTAATGGGTTGGGTCTCAAGCCTTGATCATATGCGCTCATTTCACCCAGAGTACGTATTTCCAAGTCATACAAAGCCAATCATTGGGTCAGAGACAATATCAGATACCTTTATTCTTTATCGAGATGCAATTCAGTTTGTGCACGATCAAACTGTTAGGTTAATGAATCAAGGCTACTACCCCGATCAGATTATTGAACTAGTTGATTTACCAGAAGCTATAAAAAGGTCCCCTTTTTTAAATGAATTTTATGGCACAGTTAGATGGTCAGTTAAAAGTATCTATAGTGGCTATCTGGGTTGGTTTAATGGTAATCCTGCTGAATTAGATCCATTATCTAGAAAAGATGAAGCTCAAAAGTTTTCAGATCTAGTAGGTGGAGAAGAAGCTCTATTTTTAGCTCTCACAAACGCAGTCAATCAGAATGAAATGCAGTGGGCTCTTGAACTTAGTGACAGGCTTATAGCATTAGATTTTTCTATATCTGAAGTTGAGTCTCTCAGGAGACAGGCATTACTATATATAGGAGTAAGATCTTCAAATCCTAATAAAAGAAATTATATTCTTTCATCAGCACTTGAATTAAGCGATGGTTTTATTTCTTTTCCAGAGACTGCAAGAACCTCAGAGGGAGTTAAAGAAATTTCAATAGATACGATTTTTAGTATTCTATCAGTTAGATTAAATCCTGAAAAAGTTATAAATAAGAATATGAATGTTTGTTTTTATTTTTTATCAGGCCTTACAAAAACAATATCTATTAGAAATCAGGTTGCTGCAATATCTAATAAGGTTATGGATTCTTGTGATTTAACAGTTAAGTCAACAGAATTTAACTTTAAAATGGCAATATCAGGTCTTGTTAATCCCATAATGGCTCTGGCTGCTGGAGATATTGAGGTTGATGGCGGTAATACAGATTTCCTTAAATTTTTAACTTATTTTCAATAACTTTTACCATCTATACTTATTAAAATTTTCAGGATTTGCCCAACCCTCAGCATTATTCCATGACCTTTTGTTATTATATGTTTTGAGGTTATATGAAAAACATAGTAATTTATTTTTACTATCGTCTAGTTCGACTTGAAACCCAAGCTTAATCATATTTGATTCTTTAATTCCATCTTTGGGAATAGAAAAAATTATTATCTTTCGGCTTAAAAGATTTTTGATAGTACCTATGTCGCTCTCAGACAGGTCTATGTCTTCAAGGGTGATAAAAAGATCGCTAGTTTCATTAATGCCTTCAATTGAAGGTGAAATATTTAGCTGTTCTACAGTTGTATTTTCGATTAGTTTTACTAATGAAGAAATATTTTTCTTTGTTACAAACTGAACATTTAAGGGTTTTTCTCCTTGAAGTCTATCTAGAATAAAGTTATTAAGAATTTCTTCCCTTTTTTTCATTTTAATAAATGTTTTACAGCCTCTCTTTCAGATTCAAGCTCATCAATAGATATTTGGAATCTTTGCTTAGCAAATTCAGACATAGCTACATCTCTTTTAATTTCAACACTCCCATCAGCAAGAGTTATCAAAGGATAGCCGCAGATTAATCCTTCAGGTACTCCATAAGCTCCATCACTCGATACCGCTGCACTAAATGAATCTCCATCTTCTGTAGGGTTTTCACAAGCAATAATAGTGT
>ERZ1048068.2667-NODE-2667-length-12380-cov-4.344178_pt1 | contig 12380 bp, 13 predicted proteins | sample MGYA00383098_ERZ1048068 | MGnify/ENA primary metagenome ERZ1048068 (study PRJEB29581, sample SAMEA5548368) | metagenome | biome: marine; feature: coastal; material: water | depth 1 m | study: Short-term variability in the microbial, nano- and picoplankton... | reverse complement strand
GATACCATCGGCGACTGGCCTCAAGGCGAACCGGTCCTGAGTTTTCTCGACTCGCTCAGCGAACTCAACAAACTCCCCAAAACCATCCTCTACAACCTGAACCCAAGAGATAACGCCGTCCTCGCCTGCGCTTGTGGTTCGTTTCAGGAATCTCCCCATCGTGGGAAAGTTCAATTTGGCTCCGGCTGGTGGTACAACGACACTCTGCAAGGCATGGAGGACCAAATCAACACCCTCTCATCCATCGGACTGCTCGCGCACTTCGTGGGAATGCTCACCGACTCGCGTTCCTTCCTATCCTTCCCCCGTCACGAATACTTCAGACGCCTGCTCTGCAACATCATCGGCCAGGACGTCGAAGACGGAAAACTCCCCAACGACGAAAAACTCCTCAGCGACATGGTCGGCAACATTTGCTACCACAATGCCAAGAGCTACTTCGGGCTTCCCCATCACAAGGAAAACCTGCTTGCCTAAAACACGCTACAATCCCGGGGAAATTTGCAAAAAACTCCCCGTCCCACATCCGGCACTCTCCGGACATCAGAAAAGGAGGGCAGCCCATGAAGACAGCACCAAAAAATTTGACCCTGAATCACAGATGACCCCCAGGCCTCCTTACGAAATACGACCGTTGCGGCTACGCCTATGAAGAATCCCGCCCATTCCGATTGCCTCCGGTTATTCTCTCCCTCGCGAGAGGACTTTTCCCGATAAAAACCAGGCCCTCCTGCTACAAGTGTGACCGGTCGCCCTGCTTTCACTCTTCCGATGGATGGATCGAAAGCACGGATGAACACCTCACCAGCTAGAAAAAAACCCCGGCCGAACCGGGGTTTGAAAATCTGAAAATGGAAAAGCCGCTTACTTCTGAGCTACCGTAGGCCCCCCTTGGGAAGCTTTGCTCTTTTGGAGTGCGGTCGCGCTTTGGTCGGCAGCCCATCCCCGGAAGGCCTTGTCGCTGATAACTTCCATGAAGCCCTTCATATTAGCGTGACCTTCTCCACAGAGCTGACCGCAAATGACGTGGGTCTCGAGCTCCTTGATCGGCTTAAACCACATCGGGATATCCTGTCCGGGAAAGGCGTCCTGTTGAATCCGCATTGGAACAATGGAATAGTTGTGAATCACGTCCGTCGAAGTGATCTGAAGAATGGCATTACGATTGACGGGCAGCTTCAAAACGCCCGAAACAAAATCGTCATTTCCATTGGGATCATCAGGATCAATACAAGGGTCACCCACGGCGGCAACACGGGTCCGGTCGATACGACCAAAGATTCCGTCTTCACCAGGATAATGGTAGTTGAATCCGAATTGATAGCCGATCACGCGGACACGAACCGGGTCGGTCTGCTGCACTTCGTCAAACTGATCCGTCCGCTCCCACCAGAGAGGGAAAGCAAAACCAAGAAGTAGAACGGCTTCAATAATGACCACGCCAATCTCAAGATGGCTGGAAACGTGGTTGGTTACTCCGTGGTAATTTGCCTTGGGATTCTTGGAAGCCCGGAATTTCCAGAGGCAAACGAAGAAAAACAAGGTCCAGCCAATGAAAAGAGCAAACATGAACCAGTGGGTAATATCGATCAGATGATCGACACTGCTACCGTGCTCGGAAAAATTCTCGGGAATCCCGAGCCATTTTGACCAATTGAGTGAAACAAACATGAGTTGAGTAAGAGTGGGAATTAAGAAGACGGCGGGATGTAATCGTCGCTATACTGGGGATCAAGAGCGGCTCTTTCCCGGCGGGCCATCCTGATGAACAGGGCCAGAATACCACCAGCCAAGGGCACGATGACAAAGAGCATCACCGCAATGGACCAACCAGCGGCATCATTGTTGGAGTGAAGGAAATTATTGGCGCAAGTTGAGCAAGCCAGCTGAAAAGTATCCGTAATCATCCTTAAGAGGTTCTATACAATAATTGATTTTGTTTTGCGGTAAAAGCGAATGCCGTAAACGATCAGAACGGCCGAAGCGACAAACCCGACGATCCCGAAGGCCTCGACTGCTGATCCGGCTTCTTGTGCCGAGTCAAAAAACACCGCCCACACTCCGAATCCGGCAAAGAAAAGAGCCGCAATTGAAATGAAGATGAGATGGAATCCTTTAATCGACATGAGACAGAAAGTTTAATTGTGAACGTCGGTCGCTGGATTCGCCGGATTGTAGAATCCATCGACTTTCGTCGGGTTTCCAAACTGAATGGGATCACTCTTGGACCAGCCAATGAGCCACATACAGAAGAAGGCCATGAGAAGAGCTAATCCGTAGAAAAAGTAAATCAAGGGCTTCTCGTGATTGAGGTGCATAAAAATAATCATCACCAGCGAAGCTTTGAACGCCGCGATGATCAGACCAATGGTGGCATCCACCCCATCAAAACCGTGATCACCAAAATCGAGTGCCTCGACGGTCGCCACCAGCACAGTCACAACGGTGAAGAAGCATTCCAATAAAGAAATAGAGCTTCTTTGCCTTTTGAATTTCTGCAACTGAATCAGCCATGGGAATTGTCCTTTAAAAAGTGTGTTACGAGTAAGAGAGCGAAATTACATCAAGTAGAGGATCGGGAATAGGAAGATCCAAACAAGGTCGACAAAGTGCCAAAAGAGACCACCGACTTCAACGCGGTTCGCAAGCCAGTCAGGGTTACTGTCATACATTTTGCGGCCGAAGAAAAGGTAGTATCCAAGAACGATCATCCCACCGATCACGTGAAGTCCGTGAAGCCCGGTAATGGTGAAATAAATGGCATAGTAGGTGCTCCATTTCGGAGTGAAGGTTGACTCAAAGTCGACCTTGTCGCGAGGAATACTCACCTCGGGGAAGTGCTTGGCCATCTCCGGATTGTAGTGATCGGCACCTGCAAATCCATCAAACCAGCCAGGAAGTTCCAAAGTTTGTTCCTCTGCCATTTTAGCAAGGTCAGCATCAGGATCAGCTCCCTTTACCTGACCGTATGCCACGATTTTCTGCCAAGTGACGCGATACCTATCGACCTCGGATGGCTCCCGATCTTTCTTGGCAAGGCGGACAGTCTCCCCCTTCAACCATTCCTGATGATTTTCCCAAATTGCCTTCAACTGAGGCTCCTGAACAATCCAACTTTTCTCGATCACTGCACCAGGATCCAGACCCTGCTCTTTGGCCCGCATTGCGGTGAAGCTAAAGTCAATGGCATCAACGCCAAGGATCATTGGGCTTTCGAGCATCTTCCCTTTGATCACCGTATCGTCGCGCAACTTAAGCTGCTCGGCGTTTCGACCATTGGAAGTCATCCAACTTGGTTCGAGGATCAGGGTCAGGGCAGGTTCAACCTTGAAAGTAATTCCAGATCCAGCGCCAATCAACAGGGGCTTCAATTTTTCGTTATCCTCCTTACGGCGCTCTTTCCAGACTTCCAGATCGATGATGTTGTAACCGGGCTTATCAATCCCTTTTTCATCACGAATCCATGCCCAGGAGGCCTTTTCAAAGTTGGTGCGAATGGCTGAATCATGCGCCCGGGAATCGAGGAAGACATCCTCGGCCTTATCGAGCGCATCGGTGGTCAGTTCGTCACCGGCTTCCAAGACCGCGGTCTTCTCAGCGCCGTCTTTCCCGATCTGATCCTCGTCCATGACCGCATAGTCTTCGATGAGGGTGATTTTCGAGTCTCGCTTCGCAGCCTGTTTCAAAATCTCAATCACAAACGCATCGTGAACCGGACGGGTCAGAGTGAAGGTCATCTCCGAAGCCTTGAAAACAATGCGGTTGGCATCGAAGGACTCCTCGGGATATTTCCCATTCTCTTTGTGAACCACATGCAGTTGATCATTTTCCTCAAGGACCACCTTCTTTTTGTGTCCCTCGAGAATCCCATATCCTTCCACCGGACCGCTATCGCTGATACGCACGGCCTGGTGACTAAACTTGGCATTATACTCGATTGCCTTCAACACCATGAACCCAAGGGCACACGCTATCGTAATCGACATATAGACCTGAAACTTCCGCCACTCCCTCATCTTGAGAGCCGCCCAAGCAAAGACCACCGTCACGGATGAACCGATCAAAATAAAGGTGTTAATCAATCCTGGGAGGATCGGAAGAGCGCGCTCCGGCCAAGGGTAATCGGCGTAGAGGCGAAGGAAAAGGTAGCCTGAGAAGAGACCTCCAAAGAGAGTCACCTCGGAAGCGAGAAAGAGCCAGATACCAACCTTTGAATTATTGAGACCGGTGTCTTTACGGGCGTTAACGACAAATGGGATTTCCATGGATCTAGAAAGTTATTTGATTTAAGCCTTGGTTTCCTCGGCGGGTTCTTCGCTCCCGTTCTCATCGGATTCGGAGCGCTTGGGTTCCTCCCACTGGGGGAAGTAGTCCTCATCGTGATCAGGACGGCTGTATTCGTATGGACCGCGGTAAACCGAGATATCGAAGGTGAAGTTTCCGTGTCCCGGAGGCGTCGGGGTGGCCCATTCGAGAGTGGTTCCACCCCAGGGGTTGTCACTAGTGACTTTCTTACCCCAGAAATAACTTACGAACATGTTTACCAGAAAAGGAATTTGGGCAAGTGCGAGAGCCATCGCGGAGACAGTCATCACTTCGTTGAGTGAAATCTTCTCGGCGACGGTCAGGCCAAAGACATTGATTCCATCGGACGCTTTTTCAAGGTAGGCGTCTCCTCCGTTATACCAACGGCGGTGGAAACCTGCCATTCCCTGCGTAAGCATTGGGAAGAAGAGGAAGTTCATGCAAATCAGGGACGGCCAGAAGTGGAGATGTCCCAGCGTATTGTCCATGAAGCGGCCGGTCATCTTCGGATACCAGTGATAAACACCGGCGAAGAGACCAAAGAGAATTCCGGGGGCCACCACATAGTGGAAGTGGCCAATCACATAATAAGTATCGTGAAGGTGCAGATCCGCCAGGTTGAAGGCCAGCGGGAGTCCGGTGAGACCACCAATTCCGAACATTGGCAGGAAGGCCGCCGCCCAGATCATTGGCATGGTGAAACGGATTGAACCGCCCCATAGCGAAATAATCATCGAGGTGAGTAGAATCACCGAGGGCACCGAAATCAGCACCGTGGTTGTTTGGAAGAAGGTCGAAATGACCGGTCCCATTCCAGTGAGATACATGTGGTGGGCCCAAACAATAAAGGAAAGGAAACCGAGAACGATTACCGCCCAAACCATGGGCTTATACCCCCAAAGAGGCTTACGGGTGTGGCAGGGAATAATCTCCGCGACACAGGCAATGGCCGGCAAAAGAAGAACATACACCTCGGGGTGTCCCAAGAACCAGAAGAGGTGCTGGAAGAGAAGCGGGCTACCACTGCCGGAAAGCTCCATTACTCCATCGGTCCGGGAGTAGAGCCCGGAAGGCATGAAGAAGGACGAACCGGCCATCCGGTCCATGAGTTGCATGATGCCGGCGGCTTCGAGCGGTGGGAAGGCAAGGAGGAGAAGGAATCCAGTCACCAACATAGCCCAGACGAAGAAAGGAAGGCGCATCCAGGTCAATCCCTTGGCGCGCAGCTGAATGATGGTAGTGACAAAATTTACTGAACCGAGCAGTGAGGAAGTAATCAGACAGACCAGACCGATCAACCATTGCGTCTGGCCGGCCAGAAGCTGATTCACAATCTGCTTGTCCGCATAACCGGCCAGCGGTGAGTAATTGGTCCATCCGGACTTGGCCGCACCTGACTCCATGAAAAAGCTGGCGCACATGATGAGTCCACCAAGCAGATAAACCCAGAAGCTGGCCATGTTGAGTTTTGGGAAGGCCATGTCGGGAGCACCGATCTGGAGAGGAGTGACGTAGTTACCAAAAGCTGCGAAACCGAGAGGCACAACCCCAAGGAAGACCATGATCGTTCCGTGCATCGCACCGAACATGTTATAGGTCTCCCCTGTTACCTTGCCGCCATCCAACCAACGTGCTTTCCAGCCATCGGTGAAGATCCAACTCAAGTATCCGGGAAGCGGCTCATGAGGATACGCGATGCTCCAGCGCATCACAATCATCAGGAAAAACCCGAACAGGAGAAACGCTCCGGCAGCCAGACCATACTGGATACCGATGGTCTTGTGATCGGTTGAAAAAAGGTATTTAGTCCAAAAGGACTGTTGATGATGGTGATCATCGTGAGAGTCTGAGCTCATAAGTCTTGTGTTTTTGAAATGAAATTATTTAGCGGCCTGGACCTCGACAGGCTCAAAGGTAATTGGATCGATCAAGGTCTCGGGAGGCAACTCTGCCCCTTCGAGGTCCTTATCGTGATTCTTTTTAAGTTCTTCGACAGTCACCGCCCCATCTCCACGCGCATTGGCGATTTCGAGAGCCTTGGCAGCTTGCTCAAGAGAAACAACAGACGCCTTGTTACCCCAGTCGTTTCGAATGTAGGTCATCACTGCAGCAAGCTCCTTCTTTCCAAGACCGAGCCCCTGTGCTGGCATCACCCCGTTGTAGGAAACCCCGCCAACCTCGATCGGCCCGGTCACCCCGTGGTAAATGATTTGAGAAAGCTGTTCGGTCGGCCCGGTGACCCACTCGGAACCCGCAAGAGGAGGAATTCCAGATCCCCCTGCTCCACCCGCTCCGTGACAACCGGCACATTTTGAGTAAACCTTTGCGCCCTCCTTGCTGAGGAGAGCCAACGCAGGTGCTGGAAGAATTACAGGAGGAGGACCGCCTGTATCTCGCGCGCGCACTAAGCCGTCGATATAAAGTTCGTCGTAGTCGAAGAATCCCCCGCCCTTACCGAGGACTGCGCCTCCAACAAGCATGACGAATCCAGAGAGAAGAATCAGCCCAAGGGAGACAGGCTCCATGCCATTTTCAGTGACACGCTTCTCACGATTCACCGCCGGAGTGTCCCCAAGCGAAGCGTGGGCATCAGCGACATTGATTTTTTCGTCGAGATCAGGACGAAGGTCCCCGGATGACTGTTGGTCAGACATGTTTTATTCCTTTGTGGGAGCGGTTGGATTCAAATTATAGGCCTCTGGAAGAGGAGCTCCGAGAGTGTCTTTTTTCAAGGACGCAAGATAACTGACAAGAGCTCGGGCCCGGTCGGTCGGAATGACGGCCACGCCTTCCGGAGTATAAAGCGGGAGAGCCTGTCCGCCAGCTTGAACTGCCGGAATTTCCTTAAACAAACCAGACTTGGAAGGACAAGTGGAATGCGAGTGAATCTCCTGGTCGTTTTCAACGTAGCCAGCGTTGGTCCGCGGACTGTAGAGGTGGAGATAAAGCCAGGTTTCGGGCGTGAGATCACGTCCCTTTAAGTAATGATCAAGACGACGGCCCAGATTGGAAAGATCGGGCCCGACCCGTCCCAAACCAATGTGTGCGACGTCCTCGCCGTCATAATCAGTCGGGACAGTCTCACGACGAGTGTCGGGATTGTCTGCAGTCAGTCGCAATCCGGCCCATTCATCGCGATGCACATCCGGACCGGCGTAAGTTGGGCGAATCAACTGCGTGTGACAGTGGTAGCATCCCTCTTGCCCGTAGATCTTGGATCCTTCGTTCACCCGTCCGTCCCTCATCGGGCTGTATGCCAGCCCTTTTCTATCACCCTCTTCGAATTTAGCAGGCTCGAGGGCACGCATTTTGGAAAAAGGAAAAACAACCACAGCGAGCCATGGCAACCCAAAGCTGGCGAGCAATCCGAAAATAAAAGATTTGAATGTCATTTCTGAAGGACTTGGAAATTTCTTAAATAGTCGCTGACCCGTAGTTATCAACCTCCCCTTCCGGTCCGTGAGGACTTTCAGAATGATGCTTGTTCAGGAGAGTCGGATGGGAGGAACGACGTCCGAGACGGGCCCACATCAGGAGAAGATGGAGGCAAAAGAATAGGTTCGCGAGAAGAAGGAAACCCCAAGCCAGGGTAATGCCCCATCCGTATGCAGCGGCTCGCCGTGCTCCGGTCAGGAAAGGCTGTGTCAGATCCTCGGTCCCCTGCCCCTGGAAGACACCGCCGACTACGGCGCAAATCACGATCGAGGCAAGTCCGTAGAGGGAAAGATAGAAGTGCCAGCGAATGAAGCGGCGGGAGAGCCACTCACGGCGGGTTATGCGGGGAACGATAAAGTAAATTGCACCGAAGGCACAGAGGGAGAACACTCCGTAGAGGCCAAGGATATCCAAACCGTATCCCGCATAACTAAACTGGGAAACCTTCAGGCCGATATTGTTATTCAAGGCGAAGGAGAGGACTCCATAGCCCACAAAGAGGACGATTCCGGAGGCAGTGAATCTCATTGAAGGGCTCAGCGCGATGGCTTTTCCATGACCTTGCACGGTCCGAAGAATATTCACTCCGACCGAAAGTGCGGGAATGAGGATCATGACCATGGCGGCAGCTCCGGCTGCGGGAAGAAACTGAGGAATTGGTGCCCCGGCCAATTTCTGCATTCCCACCCAAGGCCCAATCACGGCAAGAGACCAGAATCCGAAGAGGGCGATATTATAACTGTAAACCGGGCGTCCGGTGACTTTCGGAGCCAGGTAATAGGCACTCGCAAGTGCAACTGGCAGGAAGAAGAGGGCGAAGACGGTTCCTTTGAACCAGGAAGCAATTCCCGTAGCCATCAGGGGACTTCCATCAAAGACAAAGACAAAGAGCCAGGCCGTCACCATGATCCATGGGAGCCAAAGCATCGCTGCGAGAAGATACCATTGGCTGACATAAACGTGGCCGGCATCACGAACTTGAAACTGAATCAGGGACCAGATCGAGATAAGGATAAAGCTGACCAAAAGAACAACCCATACCCCACCCGGGAATTCCATCCCGGCAATTCCAGAACTCTCGAACCACGGCCCCAGGGATCCTGAACCCATGATACAAAGAACTCCGTAAGCTACGGCAGCATTCCATACATGTCCGGCAACGAGAATAATTCCCGAGGCGGTGCACTCCTTGCGGGAAAGGCGTGCCATCAGCCAGATGAGCATTCCGAAGGCAGCCTGGGCTCCCCATCCATAAGTCAGGGTGCTCATGTGAGCGGCATCAACCTTTCCGGCATCCAAAAAGGAAAAGCAGCTGAGGAAATCGGGCGCGTGCTTTTTCGCAGAAGCAATCAATCCAAGGATGATTGAGAGGGCGAGCCAAACAGCGCCGCTCGAGAAAAAGAACATCACGGGATGACGCAGCGAACGGTCGATCGTCGCACGCAGGTCGACATCGAGGGAATCGGCATTGGAAGTAGTCTCGGCCATGAAAAGAAAAGTGGTTAGTGGTGCTCCTTATTCTGCGGGGGCAGGTTTTTCGTCCTCCTTGGAAGTTTCCGCGGGTGCGGGTGCAACGAGTGGCTTGGAACCAGGTGTAGGAACCTGCTTGGAAAGATTATCAGATGGTTCGGTGATCGCTTTCTCAAGGGCGGCCGTATTGAGGGCGGCTCCCTGCGCGGCGCGGGCTTCGGACACGAGCTCGAGCCGGGCTTCAGCCTTCATGTCATAAATAGTAGTGACATCTCCGTGAGTCATTGGACGAAGAATGACGCAGGCAATGGCAAAGCTCGCAATGAGGAGAGCCGCTATCCAAAAGGCAGCGAATCGCTTGAGCGGATTATCGCGGGTATGATCCATGACTAATTATGAAGGTTGGCTGACTCCAGAATGCGGGGATCGCGATTCGGGTAGAGAGCAGCGGAGGTTAAATTGCGGAGGAAGAAGAAGACGAATCCGGAGAGGACAATTCCCAGAGCGAGGAAATCTCCCCAGAAGGAATGATTGAGCCAGAGTTCAGCCTGATGCTCCACGACCAGCCCCACTGAAGGTCCACGCTCGGGGATAATCATGTGATAGACGTCAGCAAAGTGCACTACGAGAATGTAGATGCAAAGAATGATCATAAACTTGGGCTTCTTCTTCACATCGGAACGAAGGAGCACCAGGAATGGCAGGGCAAAATGCAGGAAGACCAGACCAATACTAAGGACATTCCAGTTTCCGGTATTACGCAGGATGAAGTAGCGTGTCTCCTCCGGGATATTGGCATACCAGTAAAGGAAGAACTGGGAGAAGGACACGTAGGCCCAGAAGACCGTGAAGGCGAAAGTGAGCTTGCCCATGATATGGAAGTGCTCTTCGGTAACAACCTTCTTGAGGTAACCGGCTTTCTGAAGAAGAAGCGCGGTCAAAATGAGAACAGCCATACTGCTGAGCGCTGATCCGGCGAAGACGTAAACCCCGAACATGGTGGAGAACCATGAGTAATCGAGAGCCATCACCCAGTCGATGGCGAGGAAAGTCAAGGTCACCCCAAAAACGATCATTGACCACGAAGAATGCTTTCGGGCTGCGAAGAGATTCTTGGTGCCCGGATTGCGATCGGTATCCTGCTTGATGGAAAATCCACGCACGAACCAGATGAAAAATCCAAGAAGACCAAAGAACAGAAAAAAGCGGGCCAGCCAGAATCCCGGGCTAAGATAAAAGGTTTTCTTCGCAAGAAGATGGTCGTGCATGTTCTCGCTATGCATCAGGGCATCACTCGAAGACATTCCGGGGTGAGCTCCCACGGCAGCCTTGAATGAAGTCATCCACTCCCAGAGATACTGCTGCACGCCTGGGAAGAGGAAAGGAATGGCGAAGAGCGCCAGGAATGGGAAGACAAAGCCCAAATTCTCCATCAGTCGGCGAACCGAAGTTCCCCACCCTGAGTTCGAGAGATTGTGGAGGAAGGTCCAGAAGCAACCGCCCATGGCGATCGTCAGAACGAAGAAGACCGCGAGGAGCCAGGAGAAGGAATAGGATCCGTGCAACTTCGTTCCGTTTTCGCCGCCTCCGAAGAATAAAAATGCGATACTCGCAACGAGCCCGACAGCCGCAATTCCACCGGTGATGGTCTGGAGAAGAGCGACTTTGCTTTTCTCAAGATGCTCGCCGTTGGTCGGGATGTCTTTGGATGTGACTTGGTGTGCCATGTCTCGATCAGCTGATTTGAAAAGTTATTTGGCGGATGCCTGAAGAGCGCGGAGGTAAGCTACGATGGCCCATCGATCCCGCACGGGAAGATTGTGTTTATAGCCACCCATCAGGCCTTTGCCGTTTGAGATGACCTCGTAAATGTAACCGTCGGGAGCGGCGACCTGCTTGAAGGGATCAGTAAGCAGATTGGCAATGTTGCCCTTCATCGCGCCTTCGAATTGGTTGATGACGCCTTTTCCGTTTCCGGACTCGCCGTGGCAAATCGCGCAATGAACATCATACATTTCCCTGCCGCGAGTGAGGAGTGCCCTGCTGTCCTCTGTGCTCTCGAGCTTAAGCTCTTCGGGCATGCCATTGCCGAATTTATCGCCAAGTGCTCCGGTGAAGTAGTAACCAGTGCGGCCTGCTCCGAATTCGATCGGCAGAACACCGCTGTCAGCGCCACGGGGAACGGTGCCCATGACTGGCTTGCGGGATCCCACCCCATCAGCAAAGAAGCCGGAGGGCTTCTGCCCTTTCAGCTTGTCCTGGCTATCCATGTCAGGAAAAACCTCGAGAGGTGCCTGGGAAAACTTGTCACCACGGAAACCCAACACTCCAACGACGAGGAGTGCCACGGCAAGGTAAGCTAAGAAAAAGTATTTCATGGGTTACTCTGAGTCGTCCTCCACAAGTTCGATGTTAGCACCGCCGATTTCGTCGAGAAGTGACTTCGTTGCCTCAGCGGAGAACTTGGCGTCACGCGCCTCGATAGCGATGAAGAATTTGTCGTCGGTCACCCGCGAGAACTGCTTGCTCGAGAAGATCGGGTGATTCCAGCGCGGAAGACCAATCAGAGCAAGAAGCCCGAAAAGCACCGTGAAACCGGACAAGAGAATGGTCAGCTCGAACATCACCGGGAAAAAGGCCGAGATCGTGTGGATATTTGCGGGCTTACCCTGCACAATGGTCGGATAGAGTCCAACCTGCGTGCCATATGCCAGGACGATCGCGGTGATAAAACCGGTGAGACCTCCGACGAAAACGAAGTAAGGAAGAATTGAACGCTTCACACCCATGGCATCGTCGAGGCCATGAACAGGATAAGGAGTGTAACAATCCCACTTCTTAAATCCGGCATCGCGGACTTTCTCGGCAGCCTTGTAGAGCTGCGAGGCATTTTTGAATTCGGCTAGGTAGCCGTAAACTCTGCGGACTTTCGTGCTCATGCGTTTTCTGCAGCTGGTTTCACCTCGCGACCAGCCTCAATGGCAGCACCGTCGGGGTTTTCGTGAATTTCGTATTGATAGGCCTCGATGACTTCGACGCCGTCGTCAGGATGGGCTTTCTTGTCGTCGTCATGGGCGTCACTCTCTTTGAGAGTCCATTTGACCTCGGCAATGTTAATACATGGAAGGAATCGGAGGAAGAGAAGGAAGAGGGCGAGGAACATGCCGATC
>ERZ1048068.2665-NODE-2665-length-12388-cov-5.023271_pt1 | contig 12388 bp, 10 predicted proteins | sample MGYA00383098_ERZ1048068 | MGnify/ENA primary metagenome ERZ1048068 (study PRJEB29581, sample SAMEA5548368) | metagenome | biome: marine; feature: coastal; material: water | depth 1 m | study: Short-term variability in the microbial, nano- and picoplankton... | reverse complement strand
TAGTATTACCATGGTTAGGAATGATAACTTTTCCAATCGGTGTAATCTTGTTCATAGCTTTATTGATTATTACCATGATTGATTTTCTCTCTTTAGTCAATCGGAAAACTAACTAGTTTGATGAGTTTTATGCAAAGGGTAAGATTAGCATTAACATGGAACGTTAGAATGCTTCGGTATGTATTAATTTCACTTCTATCGTCACAGTTTGGGTTAACATCATGCAGTACTGACGATGGTGAACAGTTAGTTCAGTCAGAGTCCAGTACTTGTTTTGAAGATTTTCATAACGATTCAATCTCTCTAGGTAGAGTGTTGACGAAATACGAAGACAAGTTAAATTCCTTAACGGGAGCTCATGTATTGGAGGACGGAAGCGGCGCCATGATTGCAAGAGCATGGCTTACAGAGTATGCAGAAGAAACAATAGACATACAGTATTTCATCTTCTCGTTAGATAATATTGGTTTAATAGCTACAGATTACATTGTTCAAGCAGCCGAGAGGGGGGTCAAGGTTAGAATTCTAGTCGATGATATAATGATTGATGCTGATGTAGCGGATATTCTCTTATTTGATGCTCATCCAAATATAGACGTGCGGATATATAACCCAGGTGTGAACTTGGGGAAAAACTTGTTACAAAAAATCAAGAAACTAGGCTTAGATTTTAGAGGTGCTAATCAAAGAATGCACAATAAAACATTCATTGTTGATGGTACAGTAGCCATAACGGGTGGAAGAAATATTGCAGACGAGTACTTCGATTTCGACCATACTTACAATTTTAGAGATCGGGATATATTACTTCTTGGTAAAGGAGTGAAACAGATAGAGAAGTCCTTTGAAGAGTTTTGGAACGATTCTTTGAGCGTTGGAATCGTTGAGTTGGTACCCCCGAATAATTCAGTAGTGTATACAAAAGATGCTTTTGATAAGTTGCATGCGTATGCATGTGATCCGTTAAACTTCTGGCCTCAAATTAGAACGCGCATAGCAACGTTTCCAAATCATCTTGAAGAGTTAGTGAAAAATGGCGATGTAGTTTGGCTGGATAAGTTGCAGTTTATTTCTGATGATCCTGGTAAGAATGCCTCTAAATCTGGTTTAGGTGGGGGTGGAAAAACTACGGATGCGTTGATATCCTTGGTTAAAAACGCACGTAGTTCAATTGATATACAAACCCCTTATTTAGTTACTAGTGATGATAGTAAGAATCTGTTTAAACAAGCTGTAGATCGTGGGGTCAAAGTCAGAATCTTAACGAATAGTCTGGCTTCAACAGATAATGTAGAAGCATTCAGCAGTTACCAGACGGACCGAAAGGAACTTTTACGTATCGGAATAGAACTGTATGAATTTCGTCCTGATGCTAAATCGCGTATGAGTTCGATGACGAGTGAGTTAGTGGATTCACTTCTTGAGCCTCCTATCTTTGGCTTGCATGCAAAATCTATGGTCATTGATAACTCAACTACAGTTATTGGAACCTTTAACCTGGATCCGCGTAGCGCAAATTTGAATACGGAATGCATCGTTATTGTTGAGTCTGACTTACTCACGTTATCTGTGTTAGATGGGATGAACAAAGATTTTAATCCAGAAAATTCATGGCGGGTTACGGACGATTACAATCCAGATTTTGAAGTGTCAAAGTATAAACGAATCAAAACTTGGACCCGAAAAATTATACCTAAAGACATTTTGTAGGATTGACCTAGGTAGGTTAGTGGTATTTAATCACTTCCTCCGTTGGAAGTCTTCGGCGCGGTCCCCAAAAACCGTGCTCTTCACCTTTTCCGCAGCCGATGACCATGTTAATTTCCGCACGACGAGGTAGGCCTAGTATCTTCTTAACTCTATTTGCGTCAAATCCTTCCATAGGACACGTGTGGAATTCTTCCGAAGCCATGCTTAACATGAAATTCTCTGCTGCGAGCGCAGCACTCTTATGAACGGTTATTCTTTGCTGTGCATGTCCTTCTGCTCTATAAATAGGTCGAAATAAACCGATGCAAAAGGAGAGGAGTCTTCTGTACAATCCTAAAATGCCTAAACCGTCATTCATGTAAGAGAAAGGCATCAGTTTCGTATAATAGACAAGTCGCATTCTAATGGATTTCGCATCACGCCCCACGCGTTCGGCATCTTTTAGAATGAGGTTTTTATGCCACTGTACTCTTTGACGCCATTTATCTCTTCGGGTAACAATCACGACCAATTCTTGCGCAGTTTTAGCTGCACTTTGATTGAGACAAGCATGAATCAATTTCTTTTTCTTCTCTTCATCGCGCACCCAATGGAATTCCCAGAGTTGCATGTTGCTGCTGTTTGGAGCCAATGTAGCATGTTCTAAGGCCTTTTCTACCACATCAGCAGGAACCGGCTGATTCGGATCGAATTTTCTATTGGAGCGTCTAAAATGGATAATTTGATCAAAGGTCATGGTTTAGGTCTTTAAGGCATTACTCTGCCCCAATTGGCTAAATGATGGTGTCCTTCATGCTGGGAAGGTAAAATGTTCTTGTATTTGACTTCTCCGTCTTTTAAGATCCATAAAACGCTAGAGTTCTGCTCCTCAATGTAGTAACCTCCGCCAGGTATAGCGTCCACTAAACTTTCTGTGAAGGAAAATATCTCGTTTCGAGTGAATAATTCGGGATAGATAGGCTCAAAACGTCCACTTTGTAGGTAATAGCGGAGAACACCGGAATATTGCTCGTCGACTACTAAGAGCTCATTTGCTAATCTATGTGCATCGGGTCTTTCACCTTTGAGTGTTTGGCCGCCGTTGTTAAAGAAGATGATCGTCGAATCAGACTCGATATCAACATCGTGCTGCGAAATAAAGGGGCCTTCAATCAATTCAACAACTTCACTAGTGGAGGGACGATAGTGCATGATCCATGAGCTTGTCCGTGATGAAATAAAAACATCCCCCTTTTTCATAAATGGACCATCTTCTAAAACAGGCTGAATATCATTGATGTGCAGCGGATCTCCCGGTGAATCTGATTTAATCAGTAAATAGGTTAAGTCGTTTTCAATCAGAATTTCGGTTACGCTTTTGTGAAAAAGAATACGCCCTGTTGTAGCATCAAACTGGGTTATGGTATTGTCTATAAATGGGAACTCGCGGCCGTCAATACTGAATTGGGCACCATAATAAATGTGCTCTCCCTTGTCTTTGTTGTATGTATTTGCCCAAAAGGTGTTATTAGCGCCTGCATTTATGGCGTGATGATGTGCAATAGTGTCCTGTTTCCAGAGGCGCTCACTGTTTTTATCAATCTTAATGATTCCGGTAACACCGTTCAATGAATAAATGAGGCTGCTGTCTGCGAGCATGAGCGAATGCATGATCCTGTTGTGTGGGTTCGCTAATCGGTCTACAGTCCAGCTCTTTAACTCTTCATCTGTCTTAAGATTTTTGATAACGATTTTACGCTTCCAGTTGGCTGTAGCATAACTAATCAACACTTTTACATCTTCTTCCAAAGTATTAACCGGTTCAAAATCCGAAGGGGACGGTATGAAGACTAACGGCAAACGTTCAACTGCAGCTTTTGCTACAAGCAAACGATCCGGTAGGGTAGAAAAGTAGGTTACCGTGCGGCTGACATTATGCGGTACCCACTGTTTTCCTTTCGTGGTTTCGCGCACAAGCCAACTAAATAAACACAATAGAGTTAATGCGATTACTGAATTAGCTAAAAACAGTGGGAGCTTGCGAAGGATTGATTTAAGCATTGTTCATGTTTAGGCAGGCAAAGGTAGGTCAATAGGGTTTAAATCTCTAAGATGAGGCCTATCGTTGGTAGCAATCGCCCAGTATCACTCGATATAGTTTTCACAGAATACGCATTCGCATTTGATGGATCCACCAGCGGCACACCATTATCGTCTCTTTCGACAGTTAAATAGGGCATCAATGGAATTGCGGAACTAGTGAAGTTTTGAAGGTCTAAGAACCAGGTCAAACTGTAGTTTTTCTTATTGTAAGTTTTGTCTAAACGAACATCGATAACGCTATAGCTAGGAAGGCGTTCGCCCATGATGTTTTGACTGTCAAATATACCCCGTTGAAGTACATCCCAATTTGAGCGTACCGCACTCAAATCCGCATCAAATGGTGTGTATGGTGTGCCAGTTGCCCAACGGTATTTGGCGCCAATCTGCCAACCTTTACCCCATACCTTACCCAATACGAGGTTTATATTATGCCGGTTGTCCCAAACAGTTGGAAGCCACGGTTTAGAGGCGTTTAATCTTGTGTCACTGTGCCCGTAATTATAACTCAAAGTCCACCAATAGGTGCCTTTAAGTTTTTGTTGTAAAAAGAGCTCGAAACCATAAGAACGGCCTTCAGCATCAGGAGAACTCGTTTGATCGCCAACGGCAACATATGCACCAATAGCTTGCGAAAAAGATTGTTCGTCGTCCCATAAATAGGGCATACCGCCGTAGTATTTATAATACGCTTCTAACGAAAAACGATATGTTTCGCCATTCTGGAATTCTATCCCTGTTGCCGCTTGTGCAACGGAGCCTGGACCTGTCCCGTAGGTGGTCCAGTTATTTGCTTCATTCGCCAACATCACAATGGCCGGAGGGAGTTGATTGTACCAGCCTAGGTTACTTTGAAGCGCCCACGCCTCATTGAGATGGTATTGTGCACTGGCACGAGGCGAGATTCTCAATATAGAATTGAGGTTAACGTTGTGCATGTCCAAACGCAAGCCAGCACTAGTACTGAGTCTATTTTCGAGGTAATTTCTAGTCACGTGCGTGAAAGCGCCCAAACTTTGAAACGAAAGGGCAGAGGTGTAATCTGCGGTATCGATGCCTTGAACCATTTCGTCGTTGTTGTATCGTACGCTCGTCATCTCGAGATCATAGTCGCGGTGTACAAAGTTTAATCCGTACTTCCATTGCCATTGTTCAGATACAACGTAGTGCGACAGATTCGCTCTAGTATTTGTTTCTGAAGAAGCATAGGCCAATTGGCGATCGTCAAGAGCACCTGTATTCCCGATGTACTTTTCGGCCTGATTTCCCACATGATCGCGGCTCAGAACGTATTCCCAACGACCGTTATCTTTGAATATGCGGTAGCGTGCACCGATAACCTCTGTTTGTTGATCTCCTTCAGGAATGTAGCCAACATTGTAAAGTAAGGCATCGCTGCCGCGACCGTCTTTGTATAATCGGTATTGATCCCAGCCGCCAACTCCGATGATGGTCAAATCCTTATTCTTCGCTAAACGGTGGTTAATGCGGAGCTGCGCATCTTGATAAGCAGGAAGCACAGGAATATTGAACAACCTGAAATAATGCTGCGAGAAGCTGTTTCTTCCGCTTAAAGTAGCTGTAGTGTTTTTTCCCAAGGGTCCTTCAACGGTGATGCCGTAATCGGTTCCGCCTTGTGTTGCGCGTATACCCCAACGGTCAGTTCTTGCATTTCTTCCTTCGAGCAATAAGACGCCAGAAAGCGCATCATCGACTTCTGCGGGAAATCCTCCGGTAATAAGGTCCATACCTTGAATGTGGTCTAGATTGATCAAGCTTACGGCCCCACCCGAAGCACCTTGAATACTAAAGTGATTTACAGTGGGTAGTGTAATGCCATCTAATAAATACCGATTTTCGTTCGGCGCACCACCGCGCATGGCAATAGCATATCCAAAAGAAGGTTTGGGTAAAACGCCAGGGAAACTTTGAATCACCTTACTAAGATCTAAAACCGCACCTGGCATCCGCATCATTTCACTGCGGTTGATGTTTTTAATACTGAGTGGTGTCTCTGGTGTGCGGTGAAATGCATCCGCTCTAACGGCAACTTCGTCTAACGAAGTGATTCGTTCAACTAATAAACTCACGAAAGTTGGTTTTGTCGAGCGCACCTGAACTTCATGTAGGGTTTGAATCTGACCTTTTGGACTTTTTGCACGAACATTGTACAGTCCTGTGGGTAGTTTTTCAAAAGAGAACTTACCGGTTGCATCTACTTTCGTTTCAATCTGAAAATCACCTTGTATGACATCTACTTCCCAGCCAGTTAGAGGCCTTAAGTTAAGCGCATCAAGTGCCTCGCCTTGTAACGTTCCTAAATTCTGCGCTAAGGCAGTAGAGGTGAATATGAGTGCAGCGGTAAGGTAGGATAGAGCGTTGCGCATCTGAAATTAGAATTTATTCAAAGGTACAACGCAAAGTTTCCTCATGTGTTTAGAGAACTTCCGAATTCATGAAGAATTATTGAAGTTGCAGCTTACTTTGTGAAGTACATGTGTGACTTAGCGCATAGCTTTTACAGCAAATGATCCGCGGCTACGGATGCCACTTGAATATTCTGTTTCGTGCTCATGTCATAGCCTAACCCTAAAATCCAGCCTTTAACCATAGGAATCACTTTGTGCGAAGCATGGTTTTCATCTTCATTGTAGTCAACATCTATTGTTATTGGGATATCGATACCTTCGCCACGTAAATATTCGGCAGTATTGATGCTGTCTTCAGCTTCTTTGAAAAGACGCGTAATCATGTCTCTTATGAGTTGTTCACGACGCTTAGTGAGAATATAATGTACTCCCTTCCCCGGATGACGAAAGGCTATAACCGTTGCGTATAGGCTGTGTCCACCTATATTTTGGGAATCGGATCCTACGCTTAAAATAGCCTCTGGATATTGTTGCATATATGCCTTCACATAAGCTGCGCTATTTTCTACCGGTGTACCATCAAGTTTACGATATTGCGTCATAGACCTTAAAGTTTAAAAATGTTTTCGAGAGAAGAAAAAAAATCACTGAATACTGCCTTTTTTAATCAATTCGTTCGTCACATGTCCCGTCACCACAGTAAAGGAGGCGGTGGAGGACGATGGGAATCCTATAAAACGGGCGTAAAAGGTCTCTATTTTAGAATATTAACAACGCCTATTGTGGGTATAGCAATCGATATTCAGCAGAAAGATGCCGAAATTAGAACGTTACTATACGACCAATTCTTAGAACTGCGGCGGCTGTTAGAAGCGGAATGGGGTGATGAAGTGAATTATGAACATTCACACTATTTAGAGAGTGGCCTAGAAATCTCAAGAATCTCCATTACGTTGGAAAAGGCCTATTTCTACGATAAGGAGCAATGGTCTGAAATCATCGCGTGGTATGAAGAAAAGTTGATCGGTTTAGATGTTTTTTGGGACACGACAGGAGATATCGTTAAGGGATTGGCCCGCTAATCAATCATCCGTTTTAATACCCTTAGTTTGTGCGTGTGACGGCCAAATTCTGCGTTATAAATACCGCTGTGATCTAAACTATCCACACGAACACGGCCGCTAGCGTGGATAATGTGAAAATCATCGAGTACAATGCCTACATGAGTGATAGCTCCTTCAGCATTATCAAAAAACGCAAGATCACCGGGTTTACATTCTTCTAGAAAACTAAGTGTGGTTCCTTTCCTAGCTTGTTGGGAAGCATCGCGCGGCAGGTAATGCCCTGCTAAACGGTAAACCATTTGGGTGAATCCACTACAATCGATACCAAAGGGTGTTCGTCCACCCCACTGATAGGGCGCATTGAGGTAGGAAAAAGCAAAATCGACTAAGTCGGCACGGTCTTTTTTTCCTGAAGTGAAAGCACCTTCGAAAGAATACGATTGCTGCTCTAGGCGTATTGTACCAGCATCAAGAAATGGCAAATAGGCACCTTGAACGATCAACGGATAATCTGTAGGACCTGTTCCTTGCAATAATTGGACAGGATCTAAACTTACTCTAAGCGGAGTAGTAGCTAATAATTCATAGTAGGAAGGGGAAATGGGCTGGTACTGTAAGCGGTCTATCCAACCTTCATATCCATCATGATCCAGCTGGATTCTGACCCATTTGGGTTGTTCCTCGAGAATGCTAAAACTCTCCCCGAACAGCACAACATTTACCTGCTCTGAAGCATCTGATGGCTCACCACGCATGGGGATCACACTGAGAAACGCTATGCCTTTTTCGAATTCGCTCACTGGTTACAATTTACGGGCTATTCAAAGTGCACCGTTATAAAAGGGTCAATTTTTTAAACAGCCCACCTCACAATATAGGTAAGGTAGGGCTGTCTTATTTTAAACTAATTCTAGTACTAGGGCAGATGCTCCGCCGCCGCCATTACAAATGGCTGCTGCCCCCGTTTTTCCGCCGTTTTGTTGCAAAACACCGATCAACGTAGTAACGATTCGTGCACCTGATGCACCCAATGGGTGTCCCAGACTTACAGCACCTCCATGTACATTAACATTCGCCGCGTCGAGCCCCAATAGTTTCATGTTGGCCAACCCTACCACAGAAAATGCCTCGTTGAATTCGAAAAAATCGACAGCATCCATCGTAACACCCGCTTTTGCCAATGCTTTAGGTAATGCTTTCGCAGGCGCCGTTGTAAACCATTCCGGCTCTTGCGCTGCATCTGCATAACCAGTGATTCTGGCAATAGGAGTTAATCCTAATTCTGCTGCTTTAGAAGCACTCATGAGTACAACCGCAGAGGCACCATCGTTTAAGGTCGAGGCATTTGCAGCTGTCACTGTACCGTCCTTCTTAAATACAGGACGCAATTGAGGCACTTTATCTGTATTTACCTTCGTGTATTCTTCATCGGTATCGATGACGATTGCATCGCCGCGACGTTGCGGAACGGGAACGGGTACAACTTCATTTGTAAATTTCCCATCTTCCCATGCTGCAGCGCTTCTGCGGTAGCTTTCGAGTGCAAATGCATCCTGGTCTTCACGAGTAAACTGGTGCTCTTCAGCACATAACTCTGCACATACACCCATGTGTTGTGCATTGTAGACGTCGGTCAGCCCGTCTTTAACTAATCCGTCAATGAGCGAAATGTCGCCTAATTTTACCCCAGTTCTTCCTGTCGGTAAATAGTGGGGTACAGCACTCATGTTTTCCATTCCTCCAGCGACAATGATATCGACATCTCCTGCCTTAATAGCCTGAGCCCCCATCATAATGGCTTTCATGCCTGAGGAACACACTTTATTAATGGTAGTACAAGGAACCTGGTTGCCAATTCCGGCGGCCATCGCCGCCTGGCGTGCAGGTGCCTGACCTACATTCGCTTGTAAAACATTGCCCATGTAGACTTCTTCTACGGCATCTGCGGATAAACCGGCTTTTCCTAACGCGCCTTTTATTGCCGCAGCACCTAATGCTGGGGCAGGGACGCTACTTAGTGTTCCGCCAAAGCTGCCCATAGGGGTTCTGACAGCACTTACGATCACAACTTCTTTCATCTTCTGTAATGTTATTTGGGTTCGTGTCAAAAAGACCCCACTAAACTACTAAATTGGTGCTCTAGAAACGAAGGTATTTGGTATGAAAGCATCGAATTGGATACAGCAACAACAGAAGTGGGTATATTTCAGCATAGTAAGCACATTATGCATCGCTTTGCTGTTTGTGAGCATTCCTTTTAAAGCCCAATTTCAATATGACTACCGTTTGGGTCAGGTATGGCTCGAAGACGATTTGATAGCACCAACAGATTTTGCGCTCCCAAAATCTCCAGAGAAATTAGAGGAGGATCGACAAAAATTAATCGTTGACAAAGATCTCTACTACAACTACAGTGTTCAGATAAACAACTGGCGTGCAACGATGGATTCTACACTCATACCGGAGGCAGAATTCATAGAATGGCAGCGTCGTGGTGTTGTTTTAGTACATCCCTCAGAAAACCATAAAGTATTGCTTTCTGATGGAACGCCTATCAGTTTGAAAAACAGTCTTTCACCAGAGTATTTAAGAGCGCAACACGCACTGCCGGATAGTATAGAATTAAGCCCAACTTTCACTATGAATGCATTGCTAACAGATAGTGCATTAACTGCTAAATTGAATGCGCTTACGATCTTCAGAGGTGTTATTACAAAAGGAACTCCTATCGTACTACGTGGCGCAACAGTAACCGCTGAAAAGTTCGAAATGCTCAGAGCGCTCGAAGCGAATTTCGATGGCGTCGCGAATGAACTTAATTGGCAAGGTAGAGCGGGCGCTTTACTCTATCTAATCCTCGTATTCTTGGGTTTGGCATTTTATCTAAACGCTTACGATGCTCACATCATAGCGCACAGTTCTAGTTTAAATCTTTTATTGTTTTCTATTTCGGGTGCTGGTATGGGTACATTATGGGCCTCTTCGATTTCTGTTTTAAATGTTTTTTTAGTCCCACTGGTATTACTTCCCGTCCTTGTCAGAAGCTTCTTTAATGACCGTTTGGCCTTAATTTCTCATGTCTTTTTACTTGTCGCTGTTGCGCCGTTTGTCAGTGGTGCTGTACATTTTATAGCCGTTCAATTCGCTGCTGGCCTCATCACTCTATTCAACATCCGCGGTATTTACAAAAGAAGTCAATTGTTCCAAAGCACCTTTAAAATAATGGGTATCCTACTGCTAGTGCATCTTTCTATTCATCTTATCCGACAAATGGAGTGGAACGCGGAAGCTGCTATTCCCTTAGGTTCATCACTTATCGGCACGTTGGTCCTTCTTTTTATATTCCCGCTTATCTATTTCTTCGAGCGCACCTTTGGTGTAGTTTCGGATCTTACACTTCTCGAGCTATCGGATACTAACAATCCATTACTCAAACGTTTGTCAAAAGACGCGCCAGGAACTTTTCAGCACACTATGCAAGTCGCTAATCTCGCAGAGCACGCGACTGAGTTGGTAGGAGGGAATACCTTGCTCGTTCGAACGGGCGCTCTCTATCATGATATTGGTAAGATACCTAATGCTCAGTACTTTACGGAAAATCAAAGTTCCTCAGCCTCTCCTCACGATGAGTTGAGTTATACTGAAAGCGCCAAAATCATAATAGGGCATATCAACGATGGCATAGAATTGGCGAAAAAACATCGACTCCCAGACATTGTGATCGATTTTATCCGTACCCACCATGGCACCTCAAGAGTGGAGTATTTCTACAGAAAATATAAGGAAGATCATCCAGATTCAGAGAAATTTGATTCTTTTCAATATCCTGGACCTAAACCTTTCTCAAAGGAAACTGCTATTGTGATGATGTCAGATGCTGTTGAGGCTTCAACACGTTCGTTGCCTGAAAAGTCACAGGAAGCGTTAAGCACGATGATTGATAAAGTTATAGATCACCAGCTGATCACGGGCCAATTAGACAACGCTGCGATCACATTGAAGGAAATAAATGCTATCCGTGAAGCCTTTAAGAAATTTATGCGCGGTGTTTACCACGTTCGTATCTCATACCCTGAGGAAGTAAAAACCGTCCAAAACGCTTCGTAATCAAAGCGCTACACCGCTGAAATTTTTTAGGGTAGGAGCGAGGAGCCACAGCATTCTAATCGTTATTTAAATTAATTTGAATCATCACCACACAAATTCGCATTAAACCCTTGCGCAAACCGAAATTCGGTATAAATTTGCGCTCCCTAACGGAAAGATGGCAGAGTGGTAATGCAACAGCCTGCTAAGCTGTGATCGCGTAAGTGATCCCAGGGTTCGAGTCCCTGTCTTTCCGCAAGAACAAACGTTCATTGATATTGCAAGTTCGGGAAGTGGCGCAGGTGGTAGCGCATCTGGTTTGGGACCAGAGGGTCGCAGGTTCGAGTCCTGTCTTCCCGACAAGGCCAAAGCAGAATCCTTCGGGGTTCTGTTTCGGCTACTGCAATTGAGAATACCTTTACCAAGGTATGGTGAGGACTCGTAGCTCAGCTGGATAGAGCATCTGCCTTCTAAGCAGACGGTCACAGGTTCGAATCCTGTCGGGTTCACGAGAAAACAAAACCCCGAATGCGAGTGCATTCGGGGTTTTTTTATGTCATTTTTTCCATTCCTAATGATCCTGTAGTTCATTTTGAAATACACTTTTAGTTGCTAGTCTTTTTTGTGTTAGAATCAAGTTCAAATAAGTTTTCGATAAACTGAAATAAGTCGATATTTTGGAACCGTTAAGAGATTGGAGTAAAAAAAAATGAGTTAAATCGGCGCAAACAGAATTTTAAAGCAATTGTTTAGCTTATGTTGTTGATAGATATTGAAGCTTTTTGAAAAAGCGAAAATACTCAGCAAATCACCTTGTTTGATAACAATCAAATGTATGATAAGCCTCTCTGTACAAACACATTGCGACCTGAGTGTTGATAACTTTTCCAATACACTGTAAGATTAGGGACATCAGGGTTTTAAGGGGTGATTATTGAATATTTGGCAGGTATTTATACGTTCGTTTCAAACAGCTTAAATTCCTCGGCCATTTTCTTGTCTTTCGCTAACCTATTTAAGATATTAGGAGTCGCTTAACTTAAATGCTTTAAAAGCTTATGAAAAAACTATTACTAACTC
>ERZ1048068.2664-NODE-2664-length-12389-cov-5.083428_pt1 | contig 12389 bp, 9 predicted proteins | sample MGYA00383098_ERZ1048068 | MGnify/ENA primary metagenome ERZ1048068 (study PRJEB29581, sample SAMEA5548368) | metagenome | biome: marine; feature: coastal; material: water | depth 1 m | study: Short-term variability in the microbial, nano- and picoplankton... | reverse complement strand
AAATTTAAGAAAGGCTTTCCTTTCAAAACATCTGAAGAAAAACCTAAGAAATCTGACCATGCGGAATCATTTCCGTGAAAAATGATTTCTCCATCAATGATTTCCATTGTTCCAGAAAAGTCAGAATCGGAAGACAGACCATCAAGGGTGAATGTTTTTGTTTCGACCGGCACAGATCCCTTTTTTGATAACTTGAAATTTTGGTAGTGTTTTGGCGTTATATCAATTCTTTTCTTGAACGCTCGATGGAAATAATGAACACTTTCAAAACCGCACGCTACAGATACCTGCTTGACGCTGACCTTTGTCGTGGAGAGCATTTTCTTCGCTTGTGAAATTCTAGTTTTGATTAAATCTTCCGTCGGACTGGTTTTGAACTCCTGCTTGTATAATGATGCAAACCGACTGCTACTGAGGTTGAGTTTGTCGGCCATTTTCTTGATTGTCCATGGAAGATGAAAAGTTTCGTGTATTTCTGAGCGTAAATCCCTAAGTTTTTGTGAATGATCCGGCATAGATAAAACAAAATCCTGTTTCGAGAAACGAATAATCTTAGTGAGTAATTCGTCAAGGGTACATGATACAACTCGATCCCACATCATATCAAGTGCACGACATTCTTTCGAGATTTTTTCTAAAAGTGCATCGATAAAATAGGATTGAAGTGGGGAATGTATCTCGTTTGTTTCAAATCCGACTTGATTTACTAAACGAGAAGCATCGGAACCTTTAAATGCAAGAGCATCATAGTTCCATTGTTCACCTTTGCTTTTTATGTAGTGAGGGAAGCCTGGTGCAATTAAAATACAATCTCCTGCGGTAACATCATGAAGTCCAATTTTAGTTTTAACTAGAACAGGATTTTTGAAAAAGTATAGGGTATATTCTCTTTTCCCCTTTGCTAGATCTATTAAATCCGTGCTTTTTTGTTTTACGGATATATCGCAGGCTGTAATTCTAATTTTCATAATTCGAGTTGAGTGTTAGTGAAGAAATATCTTTTTAACTAGAAAGGATAATAAGTCAACTTTCTTAAATTACTGACACGCGCTGGGGCAAACTAGAACTTAAATTCACTTTTAAGATAATTTTTTAGCATGAGGCAGGTTACAACATCTATAATCTGGCATGCTTTTCGAACAAACTACTGATTTTGGCGTATCAGGGGGCAGAACTACATGTACATATTTGCTAGGTGATTAAATGCTAGCAAATTACGAAAAAACTTATCAACTATTAATTGCGTGCGATATAATGTTCACATCAATTGCAAACCGGCGAGAGATAAATGTAGTTAGAAATGTTTTAGTTATCCGCATTGGGATCGACGCATTTTGGACCTTTCAGTGCGTCAATTTGTCCAACGAGTTGAGGATGATTTTCCGCCTCTTCGTTCAGACTAACCCACTCTTGTAATTCATCTGGTACATCCATGTCAGGGAAAATTGCTTCTACAGGGCATTCGTCCATGCAGGCATTACAGTCTATACAAGTTTCAGGATTTATGTAAAGTCGATCGGGGAGTTCATGGAACGCATCAACTGGGCAAACAGAGACACAACTCGTAAATTTACAGTCAACACATTTTTCGGTTACAACATAAGTCATATTTACAAACTAGTTTTTGGTTTTGTTAAATTAAAAAAAACGAACAGGTGAGCCTTCTTGTGCTTCTTTTGCTTGCCTTGCATGCTCTTCATCGGAGCAGGGGGAGTTAGTCGGTACATTTGCCTCATTTGAAGTTGCGTTAACAAGGTTGTTGCTGAGCAAATAGTTTTCAACTTCTTCACCGCTGACATCGGCGAGCATTATTCCGTCAACTTCTACACAGGGAGAAAGTGGTTGAGAAGACTTTTCAACCATTTCCGCGTAAATTGCTTGGTTGTTGATAATATCGAGATCTTCATATTCTAATGCGTATTTGTCCATTATCGCACGCACTCCCATGCTCCATCCGCACTGAGGTTTTAGATATGCTTTTATATTCATGTTAATTGTAATAAATAAAAAAATTCAAAATTGCAAATACAAGGTTAACCTTACAAAGATTTATTGTTTTTTCTTAAAGTGTTTGGAGAACATTAATACTTTAAGTTTAGATGCTCCCTTGGTTGTTCTCGTATGGCAAGATTTTTTTGCTGATGCGTTAGGAGTTGAGCTAAATTATTCAATTAGGTTGGTTTTTTTACTTTCTGTTTGGTTAGCCTACAGTGCTGACCGAATATTGGAATGTGTAGGAGCAAGGTCGGGAAAACAATTGTTTAAAAGACATTTGTTTTTTTATCAAAATTACAAAAAATTTGGTTTGATTTGGCTTATTGTCTTTATTACCGCAACTGTAATTAGTTGTGTAAGTTTCGAACTGACTGAATTTTTTTACTGCTTAGGTCTTTTTTTTGTCGTTTTGGTAAATCAAGTCTGGAGTTTTTTCGAACCGATATATTTAAAAGTAATTCCAAAACCTTTTCGAACCTCAATTATTCTAGCGATTGCATCTGTATTACTGCCCGCTCTGCTATGCGATGGTTTAAAAGTCTGGGATTACCTATTGATATTTTTGGTCACTCACCTCTTTTGGATTAATTGTGTGTTAAGCAAATCTTGGGAATGTGAAAACTACGCTTTAAAAGATCTTTCCATTGGTACTTCTTTAAATATTCAAAATCTATATATTGGAGTTTGTTTAATTACTACAATGTTAGTCTTTATAAACCTGTCTCTCTTATTCTGCAGTGTTCAATTTCGGAACATAGGTCTCAGCTTAATATTTTCATTTTATTTTACAATTATACTTTTGATGAAATCAAATATGTCTAAGAATAAAAAAAGAATTTTATTAGATCAATTTTATTGGATTATCCCTTTATGCTATAGTTTTGTGCAAATATTATGAGCTTTGATCGCATTGCCCCTCTTTATAATATTGGAGAAAATGTTTTCTTTGGAAATCAATTAAATTTAGCTAGAACGGTATTTATAAGTGAATTCGCTAAATGTCGCTCGGTACTTTTATTGGGTGAGGGTAGGGGGAGATTTCTCCAAGAATTACTTGCGATTAACCGAAAATGTTCTGTAACAATCGTAGATTCATCTTCCAGTATGGTTCGGTATCAAAAATCAAAAATCTCGACATCAGATTTTGACCGCGTTTATTTTAAATGTGTTTCAATAGAATCTTTCTCTACTAATAAAAAATTTGATTTAATATGTTCATTTTTCTTTTGGGATTGTTTCACTGCTCGGCAGATCGATAAGTTGGTGGCATCATACAGTACACTTTTATTAAAAAACGGTTTGTGGATTAACAGTGATTTTATCGATTCAGTGAATTTTAAAAATTATATTCCTTTTCTTAAAATCCGATTGTTGTATTTATTATTCCACTTAACTACGGAAATTCGTGCATGGCGTGTAGAACCATTTAAAAAATTTGCCCAAGAAAATAGCCTGAGATCATTGAAATTTCATGAAACTAATAAAAATTTCATTTATACAGAACTTTATCAAAAGATAATCTAATTGAGATTTTCGGTCTAAAATTCTTGACCACCAGTAGCCTAGCTACAAAATAGATCGTTCTGTTGCTTGATGAGCTGGTTATATGGAATATACTATCTCTTCACACTAAACTTTTTAAATATGACATTACCCCAAAAACAAGGATTGTATGATCCCGCAAACGAACATGAAAATTGCGGAATAGGTTTGATTGTAGACATGAAGGGCAGACGCTCTCACGAAATTGTTCAAGGAGCACTCGAAATTTGCGTTAATTTAGATCACCGAGGCGGGTGCGGATGTGACCCAATCACTGGAGATGGTGCTGGGTTATTTATCCAGATACCCGACAAGTTTCTGAGAAAATCATGCTTTTCTGAAATGTCTTTAACCTTACCACCTGAAGGTGATTATGGTGCAGCATTCATTTACCTTTCTAAGGATGAAAATTTATATTTGAACGAAAAGACTGTAACTGCGGAAGTTCTAGGTGAACTAGAAATGGAATTGCTTGGTTGGAGAACTGTTCCTGTAAGAAGCGAAATTCTCGGAAAAGCTTCGGCTGAATGTGAACCTAGAATGGAACAGCTTTTTGTCAAACGCCCCCAAGGGATCGAGCGAGGTTTACCTTTTGAAAGAAAACTTTACTTAGCCCGAAGGATCATCAGTCATCGCTTACGTTTCAGTTCAAAGGACCCTGATGTCAGTTTTCATGTAAGTTCGTTTTCCTCCAAAACAATGACTTACAAGGGAATGTTGACTACCCAACAACTAACGGATTACTTCCCGGATCTTCTTGATCCTTCTATGGAGTCTGCCCTAGCACTGACACATTCGAGATTTTCAACTAATACATTTCCTAGTTGGCACAGGGCTCAACCGTTTCGGTATTTATGTCATAATGGTGAAATTAATACTGTTCGGGGGAACGAGAATTGGTTGTATGCTCGTCAAATGCAACTTGCTAGTAATGTATTTGGAGATGATGTCAAAAAATTGCTCCCGATCATAAGAGAAGACGGTTCAGATTCTCAAAAGTTTGATAACTGTTTGGAGTTTCTGATACTGTCAGGTCGAAGTTTATCTCATGCCATGATGATGATGATTCCAGAACCCTGGGAAAAGCATCAGGACATGCCTCAGTTTAAACGTGACTTTTATGAATTTCATGCATGCGTCATGGAACCATGGGATGGTCCCGCCTCCATTGCTTTTTCCGATGGTACTCAAATTGGTGCCGTACTAGACAGGAATGGACTGAGACCATCTCGTTACTATGTAACTAAGGATGATAAAGTAATACTAGCTTCCGAGGTTGGGGTTCTTTCTTCCATCGATCCGCTGAATGTTGTCAAGAAAGGCCGACTTGAACCTGGGAGAATGTTTTTAATCGATATGGACCAGGGCAGAATCATTGACGATACTGAGCTCAAAAAATCGATTGCAGAAGAACAACCGTATGGTCTGTGGCTTAAGGAATCGATGATAAACTCAAATTCCTTACCTTTGCCTCAAATCATAACGGAGGATGATTTTTCTTCAATTGTTGTTACACAAAAGGCATTTGGTTACACTTTCGAAGATCTAAAGTTCTTGATTGGACCCAGTGCTCAATCCGGCAAGCAACCTCTTGGTTCAATGGGCAACGATTCTCCATTGGCAGTCCTTTCAGATAAGTCGCAATCTCTCTACAATTATTTCAAGCAGTTATTTGCACAGGTAACTAATCCCCCTATTGATCCCATAAGAGAGGAATTAGTGACTGCTTCAATTAGCTTTGTTGGCTCTGAAGGTAATTTAACAAAACCCGGGCCGAAAAGTTGTAAGTTAATAAAATACGATTCTCCATTGATAGATGACATTCAAACGGCTCAACTCAAGGGGAAATTGCCTTCAGGTTTTATGTCCTCAACTTTACCAATTTTGTTTAAGCCTAACAGTGCAAAACTTCATGGTGAAGACCTTGAAATTGCCTTAGAGGCATTATTCCGGAAAGCCGATGAAGCCATTATTGAAGGTGTTAATGTTTTAATTTTATCTGATCGTGAGTTGTCTTCTGAGAGGGCTGCTATGCCGGCATTATTGGCATGTTCAGGGTTGCACCATCACCTTACCAGAAATGGAACTAGGACTAAAGTTTCGCTCGTTCTTGAATCGGGAGAGCCTCGTGAGGTTCAACACTTTGCACTACTCATTGGGTATGGAGTGGATTTGATTAATCCATATTTAGCACTTCAAACAGTTCGTCACATGATATCCACAGGTGATCTTAAAGGTGACCCTGTGCTTGCCTGTAAGCATTTCCTGAAAGCCAACCTCAATGGAGTCATCAAGACAATGTCCAAGATGGGTATCTCCACCGTTGCTTCTTATCGGGGTGCTCAAATTTTTGAGTCAATTGGATTGAATCAATTACTGATAGATAAATACTTTACTAAAACTGCTACAAGGGTAGAGGGAATAGGAATTGATGCAATTGCTTCTGAATCTCGTCATCGTCATAGCTTTGCCTTCGCGCCTAGGCCTGATGAACGGGCTTTACCTTTAGACCCTGGAGGAGTTTATCAATGGAGAGCTACGGGGGAAAAGCATTTATTTAACCCAAACACTATTCATAAATTACAAAAAGCTACACGGCTTGGAGACTATGAGGTTTTTAGGGAGTACTCGAATGCTGTAAATGACCAGTCTCGCGACCTCTTCACATTAAGGGGGTTGATGGAATTCAAGTTTGCAGATCAAAATGAAATTCCGCTAGAAGAGGTCGAACCCGCTTCAGAAATTGTCAAAAGATTCAAAACAGGTGCGATGTCTTATGGTTCTATTTCCAAAGAAGCACATGAAAGTTTAGCCATTGCGATGAACCGAATTGGAGGTAAATCGAACACTGGAGAAGGAGGAGAGGATCTCGATCGGTTTACACCAGACTCTGATGGAACTTCGCGTAGGTCGGCAATTAAACAAGTGGCAAGCGGCAGATTTGGCGTAACGAGTTACTATTTGGTCAATTCCGACGAAATCCAAATTAAAATTGTTCAAGGTGCTAAGCCCGGAGAGGGAGGAGAACTTCCAGGCCATAAAGTCTTACCGCCTATCGCAAAGACCCGTGGCACCACACCTGGTGTAGGATTAATTTCTCCTCCTCCCCATCACGATATCTATTCAATTGAAGATTTAGCTGAATTGATCCATGATCTTAAAAACTCCAACATTCATGCACGAGTAAATGTAAAACTTGTTTCTGAAGTAGGAGTAGGTACCATCGCGGCAGGAGTAGCCAAAGCCAAAGCCGATGTAATTCTTGTTTCTGGATATGATGGTGGGACTGGAGCATCTCCTCGGTCTTCAATCCAACATGCGGGAGCACCATGGGAATTAGGGGTCGCAGAAACAAACCAAACTCTACTATTGAATGACCTTCGAAGTCGAATCGTTCTAGAAACCGATGGCCAGCTAAAAACTGGCCGGGATGTTGCCATTGCATGTTTATTAGGTGCGGAGGAATTCGGATTTGCTACTGCTCCATTAGTCACACTTGGATGTTTAATGATGAGAGTCTGCCATAAAAATACTTGCCCCGTTGGTATTGCTACTCAGGATCCTCGACTCCGTGAAAAATTTGCAGGAGGTGCAGATGCGGTAGTGAATTTCATGCAGTTTATTGCCGAGGAAATGCGTGAAATGATGGCCAAGCTCGGATTTCGATCAATTAATGAAATGGTTGGCCGAGTGGATAAGCTTGAACTACGAAATGCGGTGGATCATTGGAAGGCAAAGGGTCTTGATTATTCTAAGATTTTATATCGTCCTGAAGTAGGTCCTGAAGTGGGTACATACTGTCAAATGAAGCAGGATCATTTGCTTAATAATTCACTCGATCTTAGAGAAATCCTGAATGCTTCAAAACCTGCACTTGAGAATGGTGAATCGGTTGAAATTGATTTGCCTGTAGTGAACACCGATCGTGTAGTGGGTACTATTACAGGTGCTGAAGTATCGAGAAAGTTTGGCCCAGTTGGATTACCAGATGATTCCATTACCATAAAGTTAAACGGTTCTGCTGGACAAAGCTTGGGAGCTTTTTGCCCCAATGGTATGACTTTTAAGGTGGAGGGAGACACGAATGATTATTGTGGAAAAGGACTATCCGGGGCTAAGATCATAGTTCGACCACCTGAGAATTCATCTTTTATTGCTCACGAAAACATTATTACCGGTAATGTATGTTTTTATGGTGCCACTGGGGGGGAGGCATACATTGCCGGAGTTGCAGGTGAAAGATTTTGTGTGAGAAACTCAGGTGTCAAAGCAGTTGTTGAAGGTCTTGGCGATCATGGATGTGAATACATGACAGGCGGACTCGTTTTGTGCCTTGGCAAAACCGGTAGGAACTTTGCCGCCGGTATGTCTGGCGGAGTTGCTTATGTTCTTGATGAGGATGGTCAGTTTTCGAACAAAAGATTAAATCATGAAATGGTCAAAGTGTACCCTTTGGTAGAATGTGATGATTCGGAAATCCTCGAAATCAAAGAATTGATTTCAAAGCATGTTGATTACACGGGTTCGCAAAGGGGACAAGATATACTTGGAGATTGGGACACATTTTCCAACAAGTTTCTCAAGATTTTACCCGAAGATTATGAGCGAGTTTTACATGCATTGAAAAAAGCAGAAGAACGAGGATTAAAAGGAGATGATGCAGCACAGGCAGCATTCGAAGAAAATGTGGCCGCCGGCCATTAGTATAAACTTCATTAAGGAGATTTAAAAAAGTTATGGGAAAACCTACAGGATTTTTAGAACATAAAAGACGACCAATTCCAAATCGTGCTCCAACTGAGCGTGTGAAAGACTGGAATGAAATACACGAACCTTTCGAAGAAGAGAAGGTTCGTGTGCAGGGGGCAAGGTGTATGGATTGCGGAACACCTTATTGCCATACAGGAATGACAATAAGCAACATGGCAAGTGGATGCCCGGTCAATAACTTGATACCGGAATGGAATGACCTTGTTTATAACAATAAATGGGAAGATGCTTTAAAGAGGCTTCACAAAACAAATAATTTCCCGGAGTTTACTGGTCGGGTATGCCCTGCACCATGTGAGGGGTCTTGCGTACTGGGTGTTATTGAACCACCAGTAGCAATTAAAAGTATTGAATGTTCCATTATTGATAAGGGCTTTGCGGAAGGGTGGGTGAAACCAAATCCCCCCAAATCTCGATCAGGCAAAAAGGTAGCAGTTGTGGGGTCAGGACCAGCAGGTTTGTCGGCGGCAGATCAATTAAACAAAGCTGGACATTTAGTAACTGTTTTCGAGCGGGCAGATAGAATTGGTGGACTACTTGTTTATGGAATTCCTAACATGAAACTAGATAAGGAAATCGTTCAACGACGAGTCGATTTATTGAGTGAGGAAGGAATTGAATTTGTTGTATCAACCGAGATCGGTAAAGACATATCCGCCAAACAATTACTGGAAGATTACGATTCGGTCTTGCGTTGTTGTGGTGCAACGAAACCTCGCGACCTCCCTGTTGAGGGACGGGATCTTAATGGTGTTCATTTTGCGATGGAATTTTTAACCAAAAATACTCAGGGACTGTTAGAACTCAAAGACATCACCTCATTTGAGACAGCGGCAAAAGGAAAAGATGCAGTTGTAATAGGGGGTGGAGATACTGGTACTGATTGTGTAGGAACTTCGTTGCGCCATGGTTGCACAAGCATAACTCAGCTTGAAATTATGCCGCGACCTCCTGAAGAACGTGCTTCTGATAATCCATGGCCTGAATGGCCCAAAGTTTACAAAATGGACTATGGCCAAGAGGAAGCGAAAGAGATTTTTGGCGATGATCCACGAAATTACTTAACAGCAACAAAGAAATTCATTGGTGATGATAATGGTAATTTAAAAGCCGTACTGATTCATGAAATTGAATGGAAGCAAGATAATGGGCGCTTCACACCGGTTGAGGTTCCCGGTTCAGAGCGCGAAATCCCAGCACAAGTAGCATTTTTAGCCATGGGCTTTCTTGGACCTGAAGATATCATCGCGGAGGAATTAGGTCTGGAACGAGATTCGCGATCCAACATTAACGCTGAATATGGAAAATTTAACACAAACATTGAAGGAGTCTTTTCTGCTGGTGACATGAGAAGAGGGCAGTCGCTTATAGTTTGGGCAATTAATGAAGGTAGGGCAGCTGCAAGGGAATGTGATCGTTTTTTAATGGGCGAAACTTCTTTGCCATAATCTTTATGCAGGTTGTTTGCCTAGATTTAGAGGGAGTACTTGTCCCCGAAATTTGGATTGCATTTGCCGAAGAAACGGGAGTGCATGAATTAAAACGCACTACTAGAGATGAACCCGACTATGAGGTACTTATGCAGTATCGTTTGGATATTCTTGCCAAGAATGGTTTCACTCTAACACAGATACAAGAGGTCATTGGCACATTAGATCCTTTTCCTGGTGCATTAGAATTTGTAGAGGCGATTAGAGAAGATTATGAATTAATTATTCTATCGGATACATTTAAAGAATTTGCGGGTCCTTTGATGAAAAAGCTACGGTATCCGACTTTATTCTGCCACGAGCTTGTTGTAGATGAAAATGATAAAATAAAGGCGATTCAATTGAGACTTGCTGACCATAAAAGAAAAACGGTTCAGTATCTTCAGAAACTTAACTTTGAGGTCATCGCATCGGGAGATAGTTACAATGATATTGGAATGTTAAAGACTGCTGATCATTGCACCTTATTTAACCCCCCGAGTTCCCTCGTGGGCGAGTATCCTGATATGCCTATTGTAACTGATTATCAGCAATTGCACTCTTTTATACAAAAAACAGCCTTATGATCTCGCTACTTGTAGGAACAAATCGAGAGGGTAGTTTATCTTCTGTTTTGACTAACTGGCTGGGACAGGTTTACCAAGAACTTGGTGTTGAGTATAAAGTTTTAGAGTTGAGCGATCTTCCCCTCGAAACTTTTTCTCCAAAAGCTTACACAAATAAACCGAAAAAAGTAGAGGAATTTACAGAATTCATTCTAAATTCTTCTGGCTTAGTTGTGGTAACTCCAGAGTACAATGGAAGTATGAGCGGGGCTTTAAAGTTGTTTATCGATATGTTGCCTTATCCTGAAAGCTTTGAAAATAGGCCTATTTGTTATGTGGGTATCGCGTCCGGACAGTTTGGTGCACTTCGCCCTGTCGAACACCTACAGCAAGTGTTTGGATATCGAAATGCCTATAATTTTCCAAAGCGTGTTTTTGTACCAGCAGTCTATGAATCAGTTGATAAGGAAAAAGGGGTTGTCTGTGAAGATTTGTCTAAAAGGTTACGTGAACAAGCAACTGGTTTTATCAAATATTGTAGCTCATTGGGAAAAAAGTTTTAATATTTACCCCTTTTTAAGTTTAGGCAAGAATTGGTTTTAGCACACGCCCATGCACATCGGTGAGCCTTAAATCTCGACCACCATGTCGAAAGGTCAGGTTTTCATGGTTTAATCCTAAAAGGTGCAACACCGTAGCCCAAAGATCATAGAAGTCACATTTATTTTCGGTGACATGATATCCAAATTCATCGGTTGATCCATATACGGTTCCTCCTTTAATACCTCCACCCGCCATCCATATGGAAAATCCGTATGGGTTATGATCTCTTCCATCAGATCCTTGGGAGAATGGAGTACGTCCAAATTCACCTGCCCAAACAACTAGAGTTTCGTCCAGTAAACCACGAATTTTTAAATCTTGAAGCAGGGCGGCTATCGGTTGATCCACTTGGTGGGCCATGGCTGCATGGCCTTTTTCCAAAACACCATGCTGATCCCATGGGTTAGCTGCTCCTCCCGCTCCAGTTTTTTCTGTCAAACAGCTTAGTTCGACGAAACGAACACCTCTTTCCACCAACCTACGAGCCAGAAGGCACTGCCTTGCATAACTTGCTTTTTGAACATCTGTAGATTCCAGGCCATAAAATTTTTTAGTGGCATCTGTTTCTCCTTTGAGATCACACAAATCGGGAACAGCAGCTTGCATTTTATAAGCAACTTCATGATTTTGAATGGCAGCTTCGACTTGTTGATTATATCCAACTTTTTGGAGAAATTGCTGATCGAAGGATTTATGAAAATCTAATCTTTTACGTTGCAAGGAATTTGATTCTTTTGGTGTTACATTATTGATGGGTTCCTCCTTGTCGACTTGGAGGATAGAGCCTTGGTTGTTTGCGGGTAGATACCCACTGCCGTATAATCCGACTCCTCCATGGGGTGGAATCGATCCTCCACTATGCAAAACAACAAAGCCAGGTAAGTTTTGATTAAGGTTACCCAGTCCATAATTTACCCAAGCCCCAGCGGTGGGGTGTCCCATGAAAGGAAATCCAGTATGAATAGCATAATTTCCCTGTGCATGCTCGTTCACTTTGCTGGTCATGGAGCGAATCACGGCAATTTCATCGATCATCCCAGCTGTTCGTGGAAATATTGAGCTAACCGGAATTCCACTTTGTCCATACCTCTTAAATTTGAAGGGGGAGGGGAAAACATTTCCGTTATTATTAAATTGTGTTCGCTCGACCTTGACCGGCATTGGCTGACCACCGTACTTTTCAAGGGTCGGCTTCGGGTCAAATGTATCGATGTGCGAAACTCCACCTGACATGTAGCAGAAGATTACACTTTTAGCCTTGGGTGTGAAGTGCGGTTTTGCAGAAAGTTGGTTCTGTCCGAGTAGTCCTTGGAGGGCAAGCATGCCAAAGCCACTTGAGCAAGTAGAGAGCATTTTACGGCGACTGAGTAAGTTGTTCATCGGGAATCTATTTTAAATAAATGAATTCTTTCATATTAAAAAGAGCGAGTGCTAGATCTTGAAG
>ERZ1048068.2661-NODE-2661-length-12400-cov-4.793277_pt1 | contig 12400 bp, 7 predicted proteins | sample MGYA00383098_ERZ1048068 | MGnify/ENA primary metagenome ERZ1048068 (study PRJEB29581, sample SAMEA5548368) | metagenome | biome: marine; feature: coastal; material: water | depth 1 m | study: Short-term variability in the microbial, nano- and picoplankton... | reverse complement strand
TGACCACGCATAATCAAGATAATCTCGGGGTTCGTTCGGAGGGTTTGAGATTTATCCAGTATGCAGACAGAGCCCGAGAATTTTATGATATGCGAAAGGACCCAAATGAGTTGAGAAATCTGGCTAAAGAGCAAAAGTTCAAGAAAGTGATCGAAGAACACTTAGAGTTTGTACCTCAATTCAACAGATCTACCGCGAAAAGGAAACCGAAGTGGTATATTAACCGTGGATAAATATATGTGATCTGTCAGGGGAAAAGGTTTGCCCTGAAGACAACACCGAGTGTAGATGCATTAATATGTCAAATTCGTCAGCTTTTGGAGTGATACTATTATATGTTAATTCGAAGTAAAATACTGCCATTTATTATAGGTGCATTTTTTTCTGTCTCATTTTTGGCCGGAGGAGATACATCAATAGACTTCGCCCGCGAAATTTTACCCATCCTCTCCGACAAGTGCTTTGCCTGTCATGGACCGGACACAAAAAAGAAAGACTTGGTCCGACTCGATCTAGAGGAATTAGCAAAGAAGGATCTGGGTGGCTACCATGCAATTGATCCGAATGACCTCAAGGAAAGTGAACTCCTATTTCGGATTGCTGATGAGGATGACCCCATGCCACCTGAGGACTTTGGGAAAATTTTGTCCGCTAAAGAGAAAAAATTAATTGCGGATTGGGTAAAGTCGGGTGCCGAGTATGCCCCACATTGGTCTTTTGTTGCCCCGAGCAAAGGGCGAGTGCAACCAACAGGCAATCCAGTCGATCATTTTATTGCCCGTGGTTTGAAGAGAGCAGGATCTGGTTTTGCCGAGGAACCGGACCGAGCGACTTTGGCAAGGCGAGCGTCTCTTACTCTTAACGGTTTACCCCCCGAACCAGTGGAGTTGAATGAATTTTTAAGTGACGATAAGCCCGGTGCCTATGAGCGTTTTCTCGCTCGCTTGTTTTCGAAAGTCGACTACGGAGAGCATGTTTCCCGCTATTGGTTGGACGCAGTACGCTACGGGGATACCCATGGATTGCACCTCGATAACCGTCGGGGGATATATCCTTATCGGGATTGGGTGGTGCGTTCGCTCAATGATAATCAACCGATCGATGAATTCATCCGTTTCCAATTGGCTGGGGATTTGATGCCCAATCCTTCGGAGGATCAAAAAGTTGCCACTGGCTATGTACGCTTGAATCCCACATCGGGTGAGGGTGGAGCAATTCGTCAAGAATTACAGGCAAAGAACAATTTTGACCGGGTGGAAACAACTGGAACTGCGTTGCTTGGCTTATCCCTTACCTGTTCACGATGTCACACGCACAAGTACGACCCGATCACTCATCAGGAATACTTTGAGTTTCTTGCTTTTTTCAACAACACAGCAGAAGAATCGATGGATAGAAACAAGTATGTTTACGGCGATCATTTGACTGTAGCAAAGGATCCAGTGTCGAAAAAGAAATGGAATGATTTTCTTAAGAAAGAATCGGATTTTCTAAAAGAAGTTAAAAAATCGGGGAAATACAGTGGAAAAGATCACAGCCTTTCCTCACTTACCGATTTGCTCAATGCTGATCTTTCTAAACCTGGAAACAAGGTAAGAGGTAGCTCCGCTAATTCTCCCAGAAACCAAAAACCAGAGCATGCAATTGATGATAGACCTGGCACTAAGTATTTAAATCGGGATGGAAATGGAAGCGGGTTAACCATTACTACCCGGTTGGGATTCGTTGCTGGGTTAAGCCTGACCTCAGCTGAGGATGCTCCCGGTCGTGATCCCAAGACTTACAAACTGGAAGGCTCGACCAATGGTAAGGCTTTTTCTCTGATTTCAGAGGGAGAAGTGCCTAGTTTTACCAGGCGCCGCCAAACGAAGGAAATCTTATTTGATAATAATTTATCCTATAACCACTATCGCCTTACCTTTCCCAAGTTAGTGGATGTTTATTCTAAGGAAATGCAAATCGCGGAGATTGAACTTCTCAAGAAAGATGTGATTGCAAAGGATGATCTACTTGCCCGTGCCCAGGTGTTGAATACCGAGAGAATAAACTCCGAAAAGAATTACCTTACCACTACACTTATTGCCCGCGACTTACCGCAGCAAAGCAGGCGGGAGACCAAGATTTTGGAGCGTGGGGAATATACAAAGCCAATCGGCAAAGCCTTGAATCCCGGAGTGTTTGCAGTCTTGGGCAAGATGAAAGAAGGGAGTCCTTCCAATCGATTAGGCTTGGCTAACTGGATCACCAGTGACGAGCAACCTCTGACCTCCAGGGTTTTGGTCAATCGGTTTTGGTTGATGGTCTTCGGCGAAGGTCTAGTGCGCACTCCTGAGGAGTTTGGATTACAAGGCGAACACCCCACTCACCCTGAACTACTTGATTGGTTAGCGGTGGACTTTCGGGATAATGGTTGGGATCTTAAACGTTTACTTACTCAGTTTCTGACCAGCCGAACCTTTCGGCAATCCTCCGCCCGTCGGGTGGATTTCCCTGATCCCGAAAACAGAAACTGGGGTAGGGGGCCTTCCTACCGCTTGGATGCAGAAGTAGTGCGAGACCTTTCTCTTTGGTCTTCCGGGTTGCTCAATCGTAAGATCGGAGGAGAAGGATTTAAGCCTTACCAACCTTCTGGCATGTGGATCGCCTTGTCCCATCCCCATAGTGATACTAAGAACTATAAGATGGATATGGATGACAGTATTTATCGTCGCAGTCTTTACATGTATTGGAAGCGCACATCCCCACACCCCATGATGTCCCTGTTTGATGCCCCCAGCCGGGAGTCCAGTTGTGTGCAGCGCTCCCGAACCAGTACCTCTCTTCAATCTTTGGCCCTTTTAAATGAAACCCAAAGATTGGAAGCTTCCCGTAAATTGGCCGAACGCTTGATTCGTCATTCTAGGCAAGATACTGCACGGATTCATTATCTTTTCGAATTGCTCACCTCACGAAAACCAAAATCGATCGAAATCGAGGCACTTTCTGAATTACTCCAAAATTCAAAGGCTCGTTATTCCGAGAATCCCAGCGATGCATTAAAACTAATGGAGCAAGGGCTTTCTGCTGTAGATCAAAATCTTCATTCAGAAGAGGTGGCCGCATGGACTCAGGTTGCGGCAACTATGCTGGCTAGCGATCCTGCACTTTTATTATATTAAAATAATGATGAACCCAAGCGACATACTCCTTGACAACTCCTTCAATATTAACCGGCGGAAATTTTTTGGTCGCTCGGCCCTTGGTCTTGGAACAGCTGCCATAGCCGGATTATTAGGGAGTGATTTGTTAGGCAAAAAATCTTTCGATGGGATGCATCACCAGGCCAAGGCAAAGCGGGTGATCTATTTGTTCATGAGTGGTGGGCCCAGTCATATTGATATGTGGGACTACAAGCCCAAATTAAACGACGAGTTTGGTAAAGATCTCCCACCTGAGGTGCGGGATGGTCAACGGATTACCGGAATGACTTCCGGTCAAAAAACTCTTCCATTAGCTCCCAGTAAGTACAAATTTACCAAGCAGGAAAATAATGACCGTGGAGTATGGGTAAGTTCTTTGCTTCCGCACACTGCCAAGGTGGCCAAAGAATTATGTGTCGTACACGGCACTTTTACGGAGGCAATTAATCATGATCCAGCAATTACTTATATTCAAACCGGTAGCCAAATCCCTGGACGTCCGAGTTTGGGGGCATGGCTAAGTTATGGACTGGGTAGTATGAATGAGGATTTGCCTAATTATGTGGTGATGCATGCCCGGAGTAACCATCCGCAACAAAGCCTGTTTAATCGATTATGGGGCACTGGCTTTATGCCATCCGATCACCAAGGTGTTCTTTTTCGGGCGGCTGAAAACCCCGTTCTTTATTTGAAGAACCCGGCCGGAGTTTCCCGAAGTGATCGTCGTTCCCAGCTCGATGCCCTTTCTGTTCTTAACCAAAATCACTATCAGGATTTTGCTGACCCCGAAGTACTTTCCCGAATCAAGCAACACGAAATGGCTTATCGGATGCAGTCGTCCATTCCCGAACTGATGGATCATAGTGAAGAACCGGACGAGGTTTTTGAGTTGTATGGAGAGGATGCCAAGACGGCTGGTACATTTGCTGCCTCCTGCCTGAATGCCCGACGGATGGCTCAGCGCGGGGTACGCAATATCCAAATTTTTCATAGGGGCTGGGATTCTCATGGTAACCTGCCCAGTCAGCACGGTTCCCAATGCAAGGATATTGACCAAGCCTGTTATGCATTGATTACCGATCTTAAACGATTGGGTATGCTTGATGAGACTTTAGTTGTGTGGGGAGGCGAATTTGGACGAACTAATTATTGCCAGGGGAAATTGACAAGAGAAAATTATGGCCGGGATCATCATCCCCGTGCATTCACGACCTGGATGGCGGGCGGTGGAGTGAAACCAGGAATCACCTATGGACAATCCGATCAGTACGGATACAACCTGACCGATCGGGACGGAAATGTAATTAAGCCTAATATGGATCATTGGACACAAGACACGATGCATGTGCATGATTTGAATGCGACGATTTTACACCTCCTTGGCATCGATCATAGAAAACTCACTTATCGATACCAAGGCCGCGATTTTCGACTGACCGATATTCACGGTCATGTGGTCCAAGATATTATCGCCTAGGCCGGTCTTTATAGCGTTGGTTTAATCGGGTGTGCCGGCTTTCCACACTCACTTCAATTCCTTGGATGACTATCTTTTCGACACGGGTGCGCAGATCCATTATATCTCCGGAAGCACATAGAAAAGTGGCATGCTTTCCGACTTGAAGTGTACCCATCTCTTTTTCCATTCCCAAGGCTTTTGCCGGTTCAATGGTAATAGAAGCTAATGCTTTTTCCCTACTGAAACCATGGGCTACTCCGTGGGCGGCATGGTAGGGTAGGTTTCTTTGGTTGGCTGTTGCCCATCCACCTAATGGCAGTCCGATAGAGAGTGAAACTCCGGCGCGTGCAAGTATACCGGGAGCTTTGAAATAATAATCATGCGGGGAGCTTCGATGAGGCGGAGCAGAAAAAATATGCCTAAAAATGACCGGAATTTTGTTTTCGGCTAACCAATCAGCGTGCTTCCATGAATCGCGTGCTCCTGATAAAATAATTTGATATTCTCTTTTTTGTGCCCATTGAACGGCCGCCTTGATTTGCCTGGATTCATCGGCGTGGATCATGATCGGTACTTTTCCTTCCACTACTGGAATCATTGCTTCCCAGGAAGGAATTTGTACAAAGCTTTGATCGCCAGACTGTTTGAGCTTTTGATAGGCAATTGCTTGATCAAAGTATTCATTAATTTCGGTAATTCTCTTTATTCTCTCTTTGTCCTGGTCGGCAATTGATTTGGGCTTGGTTTTACTTTTAAGGCTGGGTTGTGGGATGGATAATGCATGACCCGGCCACCAAAGGTGAAGTGCTACCTGTTTTTTAATCACCATTTCTTCTATGCCCCACCCGTGTAATTGAAGTAAACCGGAAGTTCCGGAAATCATTCCCCCCATCGGTATAATTAAAGAGTGGGTGATTCCATTGGCCCGCGCAACGGGAATTAGTTCAGAATCTGGATTGACTGCAACCCAGGCCTCAATCGCAGGAGTATGAGTGCCCACTTCAGATAGATCCCTTGTCGGACGAAGTGCGTTGATCTCGGCGAGACCAAGTGAGGAACCGGGACTTATTAATCCGGGGTAGATTTCCGAGTTTTTCCATTCGATAATTTTGCAACCTTTGGGCGTTTTAATTGAATTTCCAATTGCCCTAATTTTCCCATTTTGAATTAAGATTTCACCGGGTTGAAAGAATTGGGACGGGGTGGCTTGAATCTTTTTTGCCCGATAAAGCGTTGTAGTTTCTCCCATTAGAAAGAACGGGATAGTCGAAAGGAGGAGATGCAGAACGATTAATTTCATTGATGAAGACAGCGGGCATGGTTTTCATTGGACCTGCAGGAATGAGGGTATAAATCGCATGCACTTTCGAGGGAATAACGGAAAAACTTGCTCTTCGCTTTTTCCGAGGGTTCAATGGAATTATCCTTTTTCAGTGATTGTTGAGCTTTGGTAACCAGTGATAATCTTTCTTCTGCTCTGTTTTTATCGCGTTCGGCGGAGGCTTCAATTTCATGAAAAAGGATTCCGTCTACCCAAGTCTGTACGCAACGGCTTCGGTAATCGAGTGGATTGCCTGACCAGATGGCGATATCCGCATCCTTGCCCACCTTGAGCGATCCAACCCACGGATCGATGCCGAGCTGTTTTGCCGGATTGAGGGTGATGAACTTGAGTGCTTCCATTTCGGAAAGGCCCCCGTATTTTACCGCCTTCGCCGCTTCAAGATTAAGCCGTCTTGCATGGTCCGGAGAATCCGAGTTGAAGCTGACGACACAACCCCTTTCATGCATAATTGCCCCAGCGTAAGGGATCGCGTCATAGACTTCGAATTTATAAGCCCACCAATCGGAAAAGGTGGAAGCTCCCGCTCCATGGCGGGAGATTTCATCTGCGACTTTATATCCCTCCAGCACATGCTGCAGGCTGCCCACCCGTACACCAAAGCCTTCCATCGTGCGCAGGAAAACGAGTATTTCATCCTGGCGGTAGGAGTGGCAGTGAATGAACCTTTTCCCTCTAATGATTTCGAGGATCGCATCTAATTCAAGATTTCTCCTAAATGGTAATCCCTGTTCGGCTGCATTTTTAAGTTTTTTCTCATAAAAAAGAGCGGCACCGAAGCGGTTTTGAAAAAACATCTTTACGCCCATTCTCGACTGCGGAAAACGGGTGGTGTACTTATCGCCCCAATTGGCCTGTTTCACATTTTCGCCAAGGGCGAATTTAATTCCCTGGGGTGCTTTTTTTAAAATCAACTTATTAGGTGACTCGCCGAGCCTGAGCTTGATAACTGCATTTTGCCCTCCAATTGGATTGGACGAACCGTGCAAAAGATTACAAATGGTAACACCACCTGCTAACTGTCTTTCAATATTTACACTCTCCGAATTGACGACATCTGCAATGCGAACCATTGCGGTGGAGGGGAGGGTGGACTCATTGACTCGACCGAGGATCATGGCGTGACTGTGGCAATCAATAATACCGGGAGTCAGGTGCCTGCCTTTTCCCAATATAACTTTACACCCCTTGGGCAATTTAGTTTTCAGGTTTAGCCCTATTTTCGAGATTTTTCCGTTCTCAATTAAAATATCATGATTCAGTAAAATACTTTCCTCTTCGCAGCTCCATAGGTTAAAACCGGAAAAAAGAACGGAAGTGGGACGAAGTACCGGTTTGTTCAATCGGGAGGGGTGCTGTGCTAATTTGCTCGTTTGCTCGTTTCGTTTTTCAGTAGAGTTTGAATCTGTAACCCCTTGATCTGGATAATGGAAAAAAGGGCGGCCTTGAATCCAAGTGGATTCAATTCTGGGATTTTCTGTAAAGTAAGTCTCTCCGGATACAATAAAAAAATTGGCAAGTTTCGATGCTTCCAATGTTCCGCAGATTTTATCGACTCCGCAAATTTGTGCTGGATTTGTGGTCAGGCTGGCCAAGGCCGAGTTTTCCGGTAAGCCCCTGGCGATTGATTGTAAAAGGTTTTTATGAAATTCTCCGGGTTCAGTTTCCGAAGTAGTGAAAGAAATAGTACGAGTCATTTCATTCAGAAGGCGGGCCATACTGGGTGCGTGATCCCATGCCCTTAACTGATCCAGGGAAATTTGCTCCCAATCCTCGGGATTGGGCAAGTCAGGAATTGTTGGAAAGATCATGGGGAGGATGTAGTCGTGGTGTGGAGAGAGGGAGATTTTAGGGTTCCGCCACTCATCACCAGTTGCAATAATTACGGGATTGTTTAATTCAAATTCCTGAGCGATCTCCATTGCTTTTGCATTCATGAGGCAACTTCCCGGTTCAATCCAAATAGGAATACTTTTTCTCTCTCCGAGACTACGGGAGAGCGCCCGGACTCCAGTGTGAGGCATAAGTCGTAGGTTAACTGGATTCTTACTTTCGAACCGAGCCCGCTCATTTGTATACTTTGTTTCCAGTATTGTTTGCCGGATAACTGACAATACCCCCATCAATGAAACAGGATAAACTGGAGGAGAACTCTTTTTCCCCACTGGATCGAAGGCAATAATTTGAGAGACCTCATTTTTTAGAATTAATTCATTTGGTTCTTGATCTGATAGAAGTACAAATGGACCAGTTCCGCGAAAAATTCCTTCTGATGGTGCAAGATGAGCAGATGTGAAACCGAATTTCCTCAATTTCCCCCATTTCTTTTCTTCCGTTTGAAGTCCGTCCACAAGTTTTCTTTGTGGGTGAACACCAGATACTTCAAAGCCAGGGCCTTTTTCCCCAGGATCTTGACCGGTGGAGGGGATACCATGAAAGGAAAGGTCTGCGGTTGCGTGAATATGTTCATCATGATTGAGTTCCAAAAATTTTGGGTTCTCGCTGCCTGAGAGCAAATAGGGATCAATAAAACCAGCATAGATTATTTGATTCGTGCAGTTCCACTCTCTGCATCCATCGGGTATCTTTAGATTTTTTCCAACCGCCTCAATTTTTCCATCACGAATGATTAGCGTGCCCCCCCTAATTTTTTTTTCGGGGGTCACTTGAATATCTCCCCCTACGAATGCATGCAGTGTAATTCCATTAGGACGATCACCAGGGTAGGGGAATTCCGTCTTTGGATATAACGGTTTGAGTAAACAAAAACATACCCCGATAAAGAGGAAAGCTCGAGTACTAGAAATCATAATAAAATATTGGTAGTAAGATGTTGGTACTGAGTATTTGATTATGAAACGGAATTTATGACACTTTAAAATATGTCCAACCTTTACCCTGTGAGTATTGGAAAAAGTTGTCACGAAAAAAAAGGTACTAATCACCACCTCAAGACATTGACCTCAATTGAAACAATTTTTTGATTGAACTCCAATTGGAAATTATAAGTTGAAGAATAGTTAAATTAATCGATAATTGGAACGACATACTTTTTTTAATAACAATCACACATTTTAAAAAATTAAATGATTAAAATATTTGAAATCACAGAAGCGGACGATGAGACACTGGATGCCGTGAATCGTCTATTACCTCAACTTTCCAAGTCCTCAAAGCTGATTAATAGGAGCACTCTACAAAAGCTCTCCAATTCGGAGTGTACACGGCTCTATGTAGCGAAGGAAGACGATACTATTTTTGGAATGCTGAGCCTGGTTGTTTTTTCTATCCCTACCGGGACAAAAGCATGGATCGAGGATGTGGTTGTAGATGAAAGAGCAAGGGGGAAGGGAGTAGGGAGAGAATTGATGAACCATGCTTTGAATGTAGCAAAAGAACTGGGTGCAAAAAGTGCGGATTTAACTTCCCGTCCTAGCCGTGAAGCTGCTAACAAATTATACCAGGCAATTGGATTTGAGGGACGGGAAACAAATGTTTACCGATTTTCAATCTCTTGATTTAATTTATAGTTTCTTTACAATTCCAAATGGGTTCATAAAAGCAAGGGCATGTATTTCAGCTAGCAAAAACTTTAAATCGTTCACCCTCATAATACATAAAATGTTATACTATCATTACATAATATGCAATAAGCTAAAGATTAAGGGATGATCAATCTAACTTAAGAAATGTAAAGTATTGATGATTAGTGTATTTATGAAAAAGAGAAATTAAATGGCATGTGAAATGCGAACATTGTTTCATTCATTTTAATAAAACAATAAACAACACTTTATATTTGAATCATTTCATTAACCATCCCTACAGTAGCAGTTTACCTAACCCCCTAAAACAATATGAGTTCAGAATTTTTATTTTCCTTCCTGATGTTCTTCCAAGTGCAGATCGATTCGATACGACAAAGTGGATTTTACCAACTGCTCGAGGAAAAATATCCTCAAATTACCGAGCAAATCAATGAAATCCAATCGGATAAAGAAGTACAGGAAATCCTCAAGCTGACTGGACTCAAAGTTGATGATTTCGAGAGTTTCAGTCTCACTTTGGAGGGATTAGAGGGCATATCAAAGATCAAAGAATTAGGGCGCTCTCCTAAGATTGGTTCAGAATTAGATATTTTGTTCCGAGCAAAAGTTAAGGGAGCGATCAATCAGGATGAATTATTTGCATTCATGCTTGGAGAGTTAGAAAATGAAGATGGCAAGGAAGCGCGCGACCGGGTGGAAAAAACGAAGCGGACCAATGGAAATACCACATACATGACTATTCCCGTCGAAGTAATGGATGAAAAAGCGAGTTCATCTGATCTGTTATTGGCGATAAGAAAAGAAAAGAATTACTCGGAATTGATGGTGGGCATCCCCGATAATGTTAATCAAGCACTCGAGGGAAAGTTCGGCCATGAATCTCTTGTCAGTTTGGATGCAATGTCTGACAAACGACAGGTCACATTTGCGGTCAATGTTGATCCTGCCTTATGGGAGAGACCTGAATTTGCGGCTAATCAACAAAATCCTTTATTTGCCGGTCTTGCCAATTCCGTGAAAGGAATTAAGGAATTGGGAATTTCAATCAGCTTTTTGGAGAAATCCTTGGGCTTGGAAATTTGTGTAAGTTGCAAAGACACTCAGTCTGCACTTGGATTATGGACAGTTGCACAAGGTGGATTGGGAATGGCCCAGTTGGCAATGGCTCAGCAGGGTGGGCAGGCACCTGCTATATTAAACAGGGTCAAGACGCAGGCGGTCGAAAAAAATGTTTTCGTTCGGGTAGAAATCCTTCCTTCCGATATTGACGAATTTGCGGGAGAGTTACTTGCACCTGTCAACATTAAGCAAGAGGCGACCGATTCAGGACCTAAACTGATGCAGGGAAAAGTAGCTCCTTCCATTAAAACTCAACTAATTGATGGTATGAAATTTGAACTTGCCGATCACAAAGGAAAAGTTGTGGTCCTCGACTTTTGGGCAAGCTGGTGCGGTCCCTGTGTCCGTGGTCTTCCCACTTTGAAAAAAGTTTGTTCCACATTTGATCAAGAAAATGTCCAATTTGTGGCAGTCAATCAGGGTGAAAGTAAAAAAACGATTACCAAGTTTTTGAAGAATAAAAATTTAACTGACTTGGTCGTGGCTATGGATAAATCGAGGAATGTAGGCAATTCTTTTATGGTTAAAGGGATTCCGCAAACTGTCGTGATTGATCAAACTGGGGTGATTCGATTTGTGCATGTTGGATTTGGCGCTGACAGTGGTAGTCAGCTAAAAAATGAAATTACTGAACTTCTTTCCGGAAAATAGATCTATATTTTAAATTGTTTATAAATAACCACTTATATAATTTTATGAGCTAAAGTAATCTTTTTTGTCTCAAAAGATCCGTGCTGTTCTATTTGGAGTATGTATCGCAACTGATTGCGACGCGCATCAAAACCCAAATCTAAACGCCCAACAGGAGATAAATACTATGATGAAAGTCAATGACTTCCTTAAATATGACATCACTTTAAAAATTGATTACGACGACTACTTTCGACTTATTTACGATACGAAGTACTTGATTGAGGCTCGCTTGGGACCAAACCGTACTTTTATTGCAACAAAAGCCGTTTACGGAAACAGTAGAAAAAAAGCCGTCCAGCAAGCAGTACAATGGTTTTGGAAAGACTTCAAGGGGGTATTAGGTTCTGCATATAAAATAATGACGGTGAATGACCCTTATGGAGAGGTAGTTTATAATGATGATTTCGCATGTAATGACTTGGGTAATAAGTACCTAGATGAAGATACCCTCACCCGATTAATTGAGGATGCGAGTGGAGACCTTGTACGAGATGAAAGTGAAGGAAGCGAAAAACATCCTCCCAATAGCGTGAAGCGGACAAGAAGGAGAAGAAAGCAAAACATTCAGTTAACTTCTCGACTCTCTCAATCCCCCGGAGGTACTATTTATTACAAGATGACAGATATTGCAGAGAAAACAAAAAGTACTCGTCCTAAAGTCAAATTGGTTAAACTATCATCTAAAAGTCTTGAAAAGGCCGTTCGTGAAGTGGAACGCAGAGGATTAGATAAATTTGAAAAATTTAATTCTAAATCGAAATTATCCGTTGTTTCTAAAACTAAGGTTAAGCAAGCCGCATAGTGCCCTTCAATGAGTAAGAATCGACAGGATCGCTCTGCTGAATTAGTACAACTAATGATGAAGTACCAGCGTCGAATTTTTGCTTACATTCACACTTTAGTTCCTTCAAGAAGTGACGCTGAGGATATTCTTCAAGAAGCGAGTGTTACTATTTGCGAAAAATTTTCTAGTTTCGAAACTGGGACGAATTTTTATTCCTGGGCCTGTCAGATCGCTTATTGGAAGGTTCGTGCGGCTCGTAAAAAATTTGCCACATCC
>ERZ1048068.2659-NODE-2659-length-12402-cov-5.448206_pt1 | contig 12402 bp, 9 predicted proteins | sample MGYA00383098_ERZ1048068 | MGnify/ENA primary metagenome ERZ1048068 (study PRJEB29581, sample SAMEA5548368) | metagenome | biome: marine; feature: coastal; material: water | depth 1 m | study: Short-term variability in the microbial, nano- and picoplankton... | reverse complement strand
ATGTAGCCCACTTATCACCTACTGTTTGTATAGCCTTGGTTCCTCCCGTTGGCTTTAAAAAATTAAATGTATCATCAGTGGCTAGCTTTTTCCTGTCATCAACATACAGGGAAACCAAAATATAATCATCAGTAATGACAGAATAGATATCATCACGAGTCCAAACCTGTTCTTCCATTTTACGGCAATTAACGCAGGCCCATCCTGTAAAGTCTATCATGATAGGTTTACCTGTTTTTTCAGCCTCTGCTAGGCCGTCATAAAAGTCTTTAAATCCAGTAATTCCTAGGTCTCTATCATAAAGACTATAAAACATTGGTGGAGGAAAACCACTCAATAACTTTAAGTTAGAATACTTGGTGTTTGAGAGCCCTGGCAATAGGTACAAAAAGAAAGAAATACTTGCTACTCCTACAATGATATTACCCAAAGGAAGTTTCTTCTTTTTAGGACCATCATGAGGAAACCTAATAAAACCAAACAAATAAAGTGCAAGACCAAGAGCACAAATTACCCAAATGGCAATAAAAATTTCTCTTTTCAATAATCCCCAATGCTCAACAAGATCTGCGTTTGAAAGAAACTTAAAGGCAAGAGCCAATTCAACAAAACCTAGCACAACCTTTACCGTATTTAGCCAACCGCCACTCTTTGGTAATGTGTTTAACCAATTTGGAAACAGGGCAAATAATGCAAATGGCAATGCTAAGGCCAAACCAAAACCGCCCATACCCATTGATAACTGCATGGCACCTCCATCACTGGATAAAGAGCCGCCCAATAAAGAGCCTAAAATAGGCCCTGTACATGAAAAAGAAACAATAGCAAGTGTAAGTGCCATAAAGAAAATACCGATGATCCCTCCTATGCTATTGGCTTTATCATCCATTTTATTACTCCAAGCCTGTGGGAGTGTAATTTCATAGTATCCAAAAAACGAAAAAGCAAAGGCAATAAAAATCACAAAAAAGATAACATTGAGCGCAACATTGGTTGAGATGTTATTTAATATCTCTGGGTCTAGAGAGTCTAAAAGATGAAATGGCAAACTAAGTAGCACATAAATTCCAAAAATGAAAAAACCATATAAAATGGCATTGCGCATCCCTATTTTTTTGTTTTTGGCGCTCTTGGTAAAAAATGAGACAGTCAGAGGTATCATCGGGAATACGCACGGTGTCAACAGGGCAATTAGCCCACCTATAAAACCTAAAAAGAATATGGTTAAAAATGTTTTCCCTTGCTGATCTTGTGTCTCATATTTCTCCATCCCTTTTAAAGGAATCGACAACTTTGCAGATTTGTCAAGATCTTCTTGAGTAATATTGGCAACCTGTGCAGAAGCTTTCTTATCATTTAAACCAATTTTAAACACCTTACTCTCTGGTGGCAAACACTGTTTATCATCACATACAGAATAATAAATAGCTACTTCTATTTCTAACTTGTCTGGGTTTATGACTTTGATTTGTTGCGTAAAAACAGCATAATTATCAAAGAAAATGATATCCATCTCAAATATAGGATCATACACAGGGGCTACTGCAGGCTCTATGGTTTCACCCACTAAAATAAAACTAGTATCACTGTTATTATAGCTAAATTCTGTAGAAATAGGGCCAATTTCATCAGCTTCCATTTCTGGGGCTACTTGACTATATAAATGCCATTTCTCTTCCAAAACAGCTTCCATAGTAATGGTGTATAAATCACCAGTGTTTTTTTCTAAACTCACCTCCCATGAAACAGGGTCTAAAAAACCTTGGGCACTAGTTTGACTAATAAATGATGTAATTACTAAAACAAAAAATAGTATTTTTTTCATAATTATAAACTGCATTGTATTTTTAATACTTCTTTGGTAGTGGTTGTCACTTTATATCTATCATCAGGCCTTAAACCAATAACCCAAACAATCTGATCTGCACTCTCTAAAATCCAAACCTTATTTTTGGCTAACAAAGATAGCTTTTCATCTTTAAAAAACTTACTGAGTTTCTTTTTTCCTTTCATGCCTAGGGGATGAAAAACATCATCCAAAGCCCACGATCTTACCTTTAAAGGATATATTAATTTACCGGCATCTACATAAAGGGTATTAGTATCATGCTGACCTACCTCAGATCCCATTGTAAACTCTAGCTTGATTGGAGAAGTACATCTTTGTTGTTTGGCGTCAATTAAAAAAACACGGGAGTCTTTTGTATGCTCTTTTTGAGTTAAAACAAGTTGATTTCTATCTTTCAGAAGCACATATTGCTTTGAGAGCACCTTCTTGCCAACCTCACTCTCTAAAATAGTAGCTATTGCTTTAAAGTCTGTAAAGCCATATGGATATAACAACTCAAACAACAGTGCTTTAGTATTTGGCAAAGCTTGTAATTGTTTAATATCAATTTCAAAGCTGGTATCTCTGGGATAGACCACTAATTTTGTCACCAAAGTAATATAATCTTCAAGCAATGCTTGACTCTGCTTGAGATGCTGTTGGGTGTGTTTGAAATTTTGTAAAACAGTTTTATTTACCCCTTTAAATGCTGGAATTACATCCAGACGAAGTTTATTTCTTAAATAATCACGGGAAGTATTACTAGAGTCTTCTCTCCAAAACAACTCGTTTTTTTTAGCATATTGTTCTATTTGGGCCCTAGAAAAAGGTAGTAAAGGCCTAATAACCTGATCGTTATTGGAAGGAATTCCTGTCAAGCCTCTCAAACCTGTAACCCGAGAAAGATTGATAAAAAAAGTTTCAAGATCATCATCTGCATGATGTCCTGTAGCAATCACATCATAGCCATGTTGTTTTATGGTGGCATAAAACCAATCATATCTTAATTCACGGGCAGCAACCTGTGTAGACACCCCTTGGGTTTGGGCATATTTTTTAGTGTCAAAAACAGTTGTAAAAACTGGGATTTTTAGATTGGCTGCTGTCGTTTCAACAAAGCTAAGATCTTCATCGCTTTGGGCAGCTCTTAATTTAAAATTGCAATGCGCAACTCCCAGAGTAAGACCAATTTGATGAAGTAGGTGCAACAATACAACACTGTCTAGACCACCACTACAGGCAACCAAAATTTTTTGATCTGCCAGTGCTGGAAAGTGAGCGGCAATATGCTTTTTAAATGCTGTAATCAAGTCTTATATTATAGTAATAGTGTATGCATAAATAATCATAAAATGCCGGTAACACAATTTTATTGCCCTAATACCTGTCGCATTGCTTTTGCTTTTAGTAAACACTCCTGGTATTCTGCCTCAGGAATTGATTTTGCAGTAATTGCCCCTCCCACAGAAAAACTCACATATTGCAGATCAGCATTATATAAAATACTACGAATAACAACATTAAAATCAAAATCTCCCTTTGGTGTAAAATAACCAACTCCGCCGCTGTAAACTCCTCGTGAAGCATCTTCTAGGGTTTCAATAATTTTCATTGCACTTACCTTGGGTGCCCCTGTCATACTGCCCATGGGGTAGGTTTTTTTAATAATTTCTACAGGAAGTACAGACTCACAAACCTCACAGGTTATAGTAGAGATCATTTGGTGTACTTGCTCAAAGGTGTAAATTTTACAAAGCTCCTGTACCGCCACTGTTCCTTTTTTTGCAATGCGAGACAAATCATTACGTACCAAATCTGTAATCATAATATTTTCACTTCTCTCTTTGGGGTCCTGCTGTAATTGCAATATTAATGCTGCATCCTCATCATCAGAGGCCGCCCGCTTGGCTGTGCCTTTAATAGGCTGAGAAATAATGTGTGTTCCTTCTTTTTTTAGATAACGCTCTGGAGAGGCAGATAATATATAGTGCTGCTCTAATTTTAAAAACGTTGCAAAAGGCGGTTTAGACAATTCATTTAATTTCCAAAAAGCAGCTGTAGGATCTAATTTAACTCCTGTACTAAAAAATTCTTGACAAAAATTAGCTTCATAGATATCACCGCGATTTATATGCTGTAACATGGTATCTACTTTTTGAAGATACCGCTGTTTTGAAGTTCTTGCTTGCAGCTGTATAGGTTCTTTTGAGATGGTTTTTTTAGTTACTTGGGTAGCCAAAATAGCGTCCCAATCATTCTGCAGCTCATCATCAACCATGTTAAGATATGAGAGGGTTACCTGTGTTTTAGAAAAAAGAAATACTTTCTTTGGTTGGAAAAAATACAATTGCGGAAACTTGGGGCCATCAATATTTTTTGAGGTAAGATCTTCTACATCGTTTTTAAGATCGTAGCTTAAAGAGCCAAACAACCAATCTTTTGTTATAGTTTGATATTCATCAAGTTTTTCAAAGGCATTTTCTGTATCTGTTTTAAGCGCCGTAAAGGCATCAACGGCCAATATTGCACTATAATTGCTGTACCTCTGGATATGCTCATTAGAGTCTAACCAAGCAACCTCATCAAACTGACGTGCCCATTGCAACAGTTGTTGCTTTAGGGTATCTGTTAGGGTAGCGGTAAAAGTTTTTGAATATCGTTTCACTATAAAGAAGCTATCAATAAGCTAACAGCATCTTGCATGATTTTTGCTTGCTGTTGATTTGTAATTTTTCTTTCATTTACGTCAAAATTCTCACTAAAAGAAGCAAATGGAATACTGGCAATAATGTCAACCTTTTTTCTGGTATAAAAATCTGTAAGATATTTTAGTGCTGTTTGTCCTCCTCTAGCTCCATCAGAGGTGCTTAGTAGTATCACTTTTGCGTCACTTAAATAACTACCATCAACTCTAGACAACCAATCAATTACATTTTTAAAAAAAGCAGAAATAGTGCCGTTATGCTCATTTACTGAAATTAATACGCCATCTGCATCTTTAATTATAGCTGCCAAACGCACTAGAGTATCAGGAAAGCCGTCTTTATTTTCAATATCCTGACCATACATAGGCAAAGGATAGTCTGTAAGGGTTAGCACTGTAACATCATAATTTTCTATAGTGGAGGCTAGATGACTTACCAAAGCATGATTTATTGATGTACTACTATTACTTCCTGCAAAAGCTATAATTTTTTTCATTTTTTAAAGATATTGAAATTACTACCATTTCAAATAAAAAGAATTCTAGAAGCAAACATGATTTTAGTACCATCATGCCATGCCCGAGAATTCTTTATAGTGCTAATGTTATGTGTTTAAATATGTAAAGCTCTATTTGCAGTTGCCGCTAGAGCAGCTTCTTTGATTGCTTCTGCGTAGGTTGGATGGGCATGGCTCATACGTGCTATATCTTCTGCACTGGCACGAAACTCCATGGCCACTACCATTTCAGCAATAAGATCTGCACAACGAGCTCCTACCATGTGTGCTCCTAAAATTTCATCTGTAGTTGCATCACTTAGTATTTTAACAAATCCATCTGTATCTCCACTGGCTCTAGATCTTCCTAGGGCGCGCATAGGAAACTGCCCTGATTTATAGGCAATTCCAGATTCTTTTAATTGCGCTTCTGTTTTACCAACACTGGCCACCTCTGGCCAAGTGTACACAACACCAGGAATTAAGTTATAATCTATGTGAGGTTTTTGTCCCGCTAAGATTTCGGCAGCCATAACACCCTCTTCTTCTGCCTTGTGAGCCAACATAGCACCGCGCACCACATCTCCAATGGCATATATGTTTGAAATATTTGTTTGTAGATGATCATTTACATCTACTTGTCCTCGCTCATTGGCTTTAACACCTGCATTTTGAAGTGCAAGGCCATCTGTAAAGGCACGACGCCCAACAGATACTAGACAATAATCACCGGTAAAGCTTACTTGATTATCTTTCTTGTCTGTGGCGGTAACAGTTACCTTATCTGCCTGTCTTGAAACATTAGACACTTTGTGAGACAAGAAAAACTTAACACCTTGTTTTTTCATAGCCTTCATTAGCTCCTTGCTTTGGGCAGTATCCATGGTAGGAATAATTCTATCCATGTATTCTATTACAGATACTTCTGCGCCAAGTCTTTTGTATACTTGACCTAGCTCTAAACCTATTACGCCGCCACCTATAACAATCATGTGTTTAGGAATTTCTTTGAGGCTAAGGGCTTCTGTAGAGGTAATAACACGCTCTTTATCTAGCGTAATAAAAGGTAATGTAGCTGGTTTACTACCAGTTGCAATAATGGTATTAGTGGCTTCTATGGTTTGGGAGTTCTCCCCTTTTATGTCAATGTGGGTTGCGTCTTTAAAAGACCCTACTCCTGTAAAAACATCAATTTTGTTTTTGTCCATTAAAAAATCAATTCCTTTGGTAGTTTGCGATACCACAGATGCTTTTCTTTCGATCATCTTTTTGAAATTAATTTTAACCTCTCCAGGAATATCAATACCATGATCCTCAAAATGCTTCATGGCATCTTCATAATGATGTGAAGAATCTAGAAGGGCTTTACTTGGAATACAACCTACATTTAAACAGGTGCCCCCAAGGGTATTATATTTTTCGATAATTGCGGTTTTCATACCTAATTGTGCGCAACGGATTGCCGCTACATAGCCACCAGGACCAGAACCAATTACTGCAACATCATACTTTGACATAGTACTATTTTTTTTATTTAATATTTTGCTTAGATAGTTAGACACATACCAAGCTTAAATACAAAGGTACACTTATGAAAAGAAGTTTAAAAGTTTATAGGCATTGAAGTTTTTAGACAACTCGTTAATTAAAATTTCCAGAAACATTAAAAGCCGTTGTGTTTTTCACTTCATTTATAGTAAAAGAACTTTGCGTACTACCTATATGCTTTAGAGAAGTTAATTTATTAATCATAAAGTACCTAAAGGCATCCATGTCTTTAACCATTACCTTTAACAAGTAATCAAATTCTCCACTTACGTGATAACACTCCAACACCTCATCAATTATAGAAATCTTAGCCTCAAAATTTGAAATATTACTCTCTGTATGTTGAGAGAGTTTTACATGACAAAACACCATAAAACCAAAATCAAGATGTTTTTTCTCTAAAAGAGCAACATATTTTTTTATCACTCCATTTCGCTCCAATTTTTTTATACGCTCATACACTGCAGTTACAGACAAGTTTAATCTTGATGATAACTCCTTATTGGTCTGTTTGCTGTCTTCTTGTAAATAATTTAGAAGAGAAAAATCTATAAAGTCTAATTTCATGGAGAAAATTTTTTTAAATATACACAATAAAACAGATATAATTAGATTTAAAAACACACTTTTTATAATTATATAGTATAAATTACTTTATTTTAATCTTAAGGCAAATTAATATTCTATATAAAGCTATATTTGATGTATAATTTATTTCACCCAATAAAATCCTCTTATAATGGCAAAAAAAGAATTTAATCCTGCAAACAACATACAAGACCTTCAATTCTTTGGAGAATCTGGAGGTGTTAACCCATCTATCTCAGATTCATCAACCTATACCTTTCTATCTGCACAAACAATGCTTGACACCTTTGAGGGTAATACAGAGGGTTGTTATTTATACTCTAGACACACTACTCCTTCTAACATGTATTTAGGAGAGGCTCTTGCAGCTATGGAAGGAACCCAGACAGCCAATGTTGCCGCTAGTGGTATGGGAGCCATCACTCCTACCATATTGCAATTTTGTAAAGCCGGAGATCATATCGTATCGTCAAGAACAATTTATGGCGGTACCTACGCATTCTTAAAAAACTTTACACCAAAACTAAACATTGATACTACTTTTGTAGACATTACAAGTCTAGCAGCCGTTGAAGCGGCCATTACACCTGAAACCAAAATCATTTTCTGTGAATGTGTAAGTAATCCACTACTAGAGATAGCAGACATTAAAGGCCTTGCAGCCATTGCAAAAAAACATAATTTGCAGCTTCTTATTGATAATACATTCTCACCCCTGAGTATCTCACCAATTAAATTGGGAGCAGATGTTGTTATGCATAGTTTAACAAAATTCATAAACGGTAGTAGCGATACTATGGGAGGTGTGGTGTGTGGCTCTCAAGAACTGATAGATTCTTTGCGAGATGTAAATGATGGCGCGTGTATGCTTTTGGGAGCATCTATGGATAGCCTTCGTGCAGCCTCTATATTAAAAAACCTAAGAACCCTGCACATACGCATGCAACAGCACAGCAAAAACGCACTGTATCTTGCTCAAAAATTTGAAGCAGATGGTGTGCGCGCAGTTTATCCAGGATTGCCCTCTCACCCAGGGCATGAGCTATACAACGGCATGATGAATCCAAAATACGGATATGGCGGGATGCTTACCATTGATGCTGGAGGACTAGAAAAAGCAAACAAACTAATGGAACTAATGCAGGAAAGAAATGTAGGATACCTTGCAGTGAGTTTAGGATTTTATAAAACATTATTTAGCGCACCAGGAACCTCAACATCTTCTGAAATACCAGAAGATGAACAAGCACAAATGGGTCTTACAGATGGCCTTATACGCTTCTCTATAGGCTTAGATGATGATATAGAACGTACCTACCAAATAATGCATCAGTGCATGAAAGAGGTGGGAGTCTTGTAAAACTATATTTAGAATAAAATAAAAGAGAGCTGCAGATTTAATTGCAGCTCTTTTTTTGATTTGCATACATCTTCACAAAATCGTAACATTACAAAACAAATAAAAATAGCGACTATGCAACAAGAGAATCTCTCAGATATTAAAATTCAGGAGCAAAAAATTAAAAACAACACACAATTAAGCATCTGGAAGGCCCTTATACCAGTTGTTATATTGATGTCTTTGCTTGCTTATAATATATTTTTAAAAGATGGGGCTTGGCTTGGAGATTACTCAAACCAATATATTTTACTTATTGGTGGAGGTGTTGCAATGATTGTTGGGCTGACAAATAAAGTTTCTATTGGGGGTATGATTAAGGAGGTTATAGAAAACCTAAAAAGTGTATACAAACCCATTATTATACTAATGCTGGTTGGCGCTTTGGCAGGAACTTGGCTTGTTAGCGGTATTATTCCAGCCATGGTGTATTATGGCTTGCAGGTATTAAGCCCAGAAATATTTTTACCGGCATCTGTGATTATTGCAGCTATCATATCTATCGCTACAGGAAGCTCCTGGACCACCTCAGCAACAGTAGGAATAGCACTTGTTGGTATTGGAACAGCCCTTGGTATTAACCCAGGAATGATTGCAGGAGCTGTTATATCTGGCGCCTATTTTGGAGATAAAATGTCTCCTCTTAGTGATACCACAAACCTTGCTCCCGCTATGGCTGGTACAGATTTATTTACACACATAAAGTACATGGCCTACACAACGGTACCAACTATAATTATTACCTTAATTGTGTTTTCTATCTTAAGCATGACTATAGAAACCTCTGGAGAGGCAGACATAAGCAACCTTTTACAAACCATAAATGCAACATTTAACACCACAGGGTGGCTATTTTTGGTACCCCTTTTAGTGATTGCGCTTATTGTACTTAAAACAAACCCCCTAATATCTCTAGCAACTGGAGTTGTTTCGGCAGCTATTTTTGCGGTTGTTTTTCAACCCGAAATTTTAGCTATGGTTTCTGACTCTACAATAGGCGCACTATCTCAAGCTATCTTTAGTGACACAGCTATAGAAACACCCAATGAAACTTTAAATGAATTATTTAGCTCCGGAGGTCTTATTGGCATGCTTTGGACCATATTACTTATTGCCTCAGCCATGGTTTTTGGAGGTGTCATGGACGGCATTGGCGCATTGGCAAGAATCACAAAAGCATTACTAAAAATGGCCTCAAGTGTATTTGGTTTGTTTGCAACAACCGTTGTGAGTTGTTTTGGATTAAATGTAATTGCTAGTGATCAATACCTTGCACTTGTTATTCCTGGAAAAATGTTTAAAAAAGCATACCAAGACAAAGATCTTGCTCCAGAAAACCTATCAAGAACCCTAGAAGACTCTGGTACAGTTACCTCTGTTTTAATACCTTGGAATACCTGTGGAGCCTACCAAAGTGATGTTCTTGGTGTTGGAGTTGGTGAGTATTTTATGTTTGCGATTTTTAACTGGCTTAGTCCATTTATGACACTTATCTTTGCAGCATTTAAAATAAAAATTAGAATGTTAGCACAAACAAAACAAGCCTAATTACAATACTTAATAAAACAAAGCGGTCTAAAAATTCAGTGTTTCTAAGGCCATTTTTTATGAACAACACACAAAAACATTGTGAAGTGTTTTGTACTTTTAAATTATAAAATAAAAACCAAAAATATGGCTCAAATAACTCTTGGCGGAAACCCAGCAACCACTCTAGGAACACTTCCTGAAACTGGAACAAAAGCTCCAGATTTCACCCTTACGGCAGCAGATTTGTCTTCAAAAAAATTATCAGATTATTCTGGTAAAAGAAAAATACTAAACATCTTCCCTAGTGTAGACACGGGTGTATGCGCAAGCTCAGCCAGAACCTTTAACACCCATGGGGCATCTCTTGAAAACACACAAGTACTTTGTATCTCTAGAGACTTGCCATTTGCACAAGCACGTTTTTGTGCCGCAGAAGGAATAGAGAATATTGAAATGCTAAGTGACTTTAAAGACGGTAGTTTTGGAGACACCTATGGCCTTAGCATTGCAGATGGTCCTTTTGCTAATTTGCATTCTAGGGTAGTAATGGTATTAGACGAGCAAAACAACGTGCTGTATACAGAACAGGTACCAGAGATTGGGCAAGAGCCTAATTACCAGGCTGCTTTAAATGCCTTAGCTTAGTGCTAATTGCTTTTTTAAAAAATCGAATTTTAGCCTCTAAGTATGCCATTACAGGTGCTTTTAAATTAATTAAAAACGAACCTAGCATACAGCTGCAAACCATAATTAGTATTGGAGTTACTATCGCTGGGTTTGTTTTTGATATTTCTGCAACACAGTGGATGCTTCAATGTTTTGCTATTGGACTTGTGATTACCGCAGAAGGGTTAAATACCGCCATAGAAGAAATGGCAAATTTTATCCACCCAGCACAAGATTCCAAAATTGGGAACATAAAAGATATTGCAGCAGGAGTCGTTTTTTTTGCGGCAATAACGGCTATTGTAATAGGGTGTTTTATTTATATCCCAAAATTTTAATGCAAAGCAAAAACTGAAGAAAATCAAAGTTTTTGTCCTTTTTTAAAACAAGTATTTTAGCTTATATTTAGTTCTTAAAATTTGATGCTTATTATTTAAAAATAAAAACACAATAGAACACATAACAATTTGTATTTTTGTTTGAGACACCTCATACTTCATGGCTATAAAGAAAACAACTAGATCAAAAAAAGAAAAACAGCCAAGAAAACCCATCTCGTTTTCACTCTCTAAGCAGCAAAAAATACTGCTAGGAAGTTTCTTAGCGCTACTTGGGATTGCATTATTATTTTCTTTTACATCTTTTCTTTTTTCTTGGCAGGCAGACCAAAGCATTATTGCTATAGCAGATAGAAATCTAAAAACAGAAAATTGGCTTAGTACTTTTGGAAGCAATATTGCCTATTTATGCATCTATCAAGGATTTGGTGTTGCAGGCTATATTTTTGCAAGCCTAGTAACCCTTACTGGAGTATATCTCTTTTTTGATTTCACAAAAAAACGATTAAAAAAGTTTTGGTTTTGGGGCATATTAGTGATGATATGGCTTTCAGTGTTTTTTGGTTTTTTTAGCGGAAACAGCTCTATTTTAAGTGGTGTTATTGGATTTGAACTTAATGATTTCATGCAAGATTACATGGGTCTTATTGGTACGGTACTATCCATGACATTCTTTGCCACTGTATATTTAGTTTTAAGATTAAACATAACTCCAGATAAGATTATAAACGCTGTAAGGAAAACAAAAAAAGACATAACTGCAGATTTTAATGATCCTACAACTACTGCAAATAGCAATCAGGAAAGCAAAACTCCTGTAGACAAAACTAGCACCAACCCCTCTGATGACAAGCAAATACCTCTTGACACAACACCATTAAGCAGTAATATTAACTCACTAGACACCTCTCAAAACAGTAGTGAGACCTCCACGAAAACTTCCATAGAAACTCCTGTAGCACAAAACCCAGAACAGGGCCTTTCTATGGAGATAGAACAAGTAAAAGAAGAGACCGTGGTTGTAGAAAACTTAAGCGATAGACTTGTTAAAGATTTTGGAGAGTTTGATCCTACCCTAGAACTTAGCAACTACAAATTTCCTACCATAGAATTACTAAAAGACTACACCTCAGGCCAAGGAATTACTATCAATCAAGAAGAGCTTGAAGAAAATAAAAATCGTATTGTTGAAACACTCAACAATTATAAAATTGGAATTGCTAGTATTAAGGCTACAGTAGGTCCTACTGTTACTTTATATGAGATTGTTCCAGATGCTGGAATACGCATATCAAAAATTAAAA
>ERZ1048068.2654-NODE-2654-length-12407-cov-4.649449_pt1 | contig 12407 bp, 6 predicted proteins | sample MGYA00383098_ERZ1048068 | MGnify/ENA primary metagenome ERZ1048068 (study PRJEB29581, sample SAMEA5548368) | metagenome | biome: marine; feature: coastal; material: water | depth 1 m | study: Short-term variability in the microbial, nano- and picoplankton... | reverse complement strand
GTGAATCGGGGAAACGGGGTATTTCCTGCTGTGAGCGACGACTCTGTAGCTACTCCCGACTGATAGATCGCAGAATCCCGAGCGCCCGAAAGGACCGCGCGCCATGCAGTTACCGAGGTTGAATTCACATTGAAAGAGCCTTGAACCATGAGGTTCTCTGCAGCTCTCTTGTATGCTTCATTCCCAATAACTGTGCCATTAAAAAGTTTTGTTCGCACTTCTTCCACGCTTTCTCCTGCGCTTGTAGAAAGTGCCATCCTCGAGTTCGGTAGGGGCAGATTACCGGTCGCGACTGCATCAAACATATCCGAGGCGCTACTTCCCGATTCATCGAAGTCATCTCTAGCATCGTTATAAGGGATCGAATAGCTGGAGAAGTAGTAACTATCCCAAAGCGCTTCATTCATTAGGTAGGATAGATCATAAAAAATTCGCTCTTGTCCATAGTAGTTCTCAAAGGTGGTAAAGGTCTGATCTTTGGGGATGTAGACGGATGCCAGCGAGTTACCTACTGCTAAAGCTGGCATGTGCGCATGGATACTGAGATTGGAATGCTGCAATTTGCCGAGCGATAAAACGGGGCCAGTCGGCAGTTCAATGAGCACTGGATTACTCACGCCTCCATTTTGCCCGTCGGTGGGGCCCCATCGGTCAAAACTACTACTTAAACCCGCAGCACCATCGCGAGCCATCACTACGTCGGTATCTGGTGATAACTTTGGGAAACCGACACTGTTTGTAATGAAATCATCTGCGGGTAGCAGGTTCTTATTGTCTCGGACTGGAGCGAGCGGATTCGATCTTGTAAAGGCTGGGTAGCGGACTTGGTAATCATCCGACTTTAAATATTCGGCAGGCTTTAATTGAAAATCGAAATTAGCGGTGGTGAGTGGGAAATCTGGAGTCGTGTGTAAGTTAATTAAATTATCGGTAACATCTTGTTTTTGTTCAGCTGGAAACATTCGTGAGCCACTTCCTGGTTGCACCGTAAAAGGTCTTGGTCCTGGTAATAAGATTGCGGTATCGACTGCTGATGCTAGCGGCCAGCGGTCACGTAAGTAGAGACCGTCAAAGGCAGAATTGCCACTTTGCTTCAGATACGTCGCAAAGAAAATTGACGATACGCTGTAGGCATCTGTCTTGTGGTAGGGGGGATTCGTCAGTGCAGGATGCGACGTTCCACCATGAATATTTAACGTAAGAAATGTGGGTGCATTTTTTAAAGTTGAGGGTATTGCAGGGCGCTCAAAAAGAAATGCGCCGAGTGTATTTGGATTTGCAAATTTATAATGGTGCCAAATTGGGTTTGCGCCTTGAGTAGCATATTGGACGGTTGCACTTGAAGAGTTTCCATAATTATTTGCAGCATAGGTTTTGATCTCACCTGATCCAAAAGAACCGTTTTTCAAGCGTACCTGACGTTCACTTTCTTGCTGTTCTGTAGTGTTTTTTAAACTCCCATTATTTTTATTGTAAAACGACTCTGGTGTGCCGTAGGGATCTTCTAGGCTATATTGAATATCGAAGCCAAAACAATCGACCCCGATTTCCCCGTGTCTTAGTCTTACATTATAAGGATTGTGGAGTACAAAAGCCTCTCTTGTCACTTCATTTAAATGAACATAAGCCGTATCTGTACCTAATACTGAGCCGCTGTAAGGCGAAAACCAAACTCCCATCTCAGCAATAAAACGCATGAGGTAAGGCATGTATGTCCCTGTCACCATCACTGGCATAGTGGTGCCGCCGTTGCTTAACCCACCGCCCCGTAGTGGATCCCCAGTGATCTCAAGACGCGCAGGATCCGCATCACGCAAAGAAAAATCAATTGCGGATTTGCTAAAATCAGCCTTATGGCGAGATGACGCGAAAGCACCGGGCCCTCCCCCAACTGGGCCATTGTTATATCCCTGATTGTAGAATTTAACCTTTCCCCCAGCAAAGAGAATGGCAGGTTGTTTATCTAAGGCAGCAGGCGAATTCGTCAGTTCGGAGCCGAGAGCGAGAGAGGGCTCGCCGTGATTGACATTTGGTCCAAAGACGCGCGCGTCCAGCGTAGGGTTTGTCATGGGTTTTTCCATCAGATGATAGAGCCGATAGTAGTCTCTCAGCAAGTGCCAGACGGGGCCGTGGGCATTCTCTCCTGTTGAGTTGTCTAGAGTGAAGACCGGTTGCACATCGCCAAACCCAGGGGCATTGATCGTGGAAGGGCCATTCGCACCTAATTCTGAGGCATTGAAGGCGGCATCCTCCATTTCAAAAGCCAGAGACAGATCTTTTTTGAGGCCGCCATTTTTGACATCTGCTAAGACGCCACTGCTCCAAGTCGTCAGGTCATGGAAGTATTTCTTGGGAATGGAATCGCTAGCGTCTAGAATGAGATCGAGGTCATCGAGTTCAGTGAGTTTAGACAGCGGGACGATGGGGTCTCCAGCATCCGAATATAGATTCTGAAGCCCATCCAGTGCAGCGGGATTGGCAACACTAGAGCTGCCAGCTTCTAGCACGGAGAGTTTTTTGCTGGCCCCTAATTGCGCCTCGGCTCGATCGAGATTAATGCGGGCTTTAACCCCTTCATCGCCGATCCACCATGCATATTTTCCGATAGTATTGCCGTTGGTCTCAATATTCGTATTTGTCAGGTCGATCGTGACTTGTTGGTCGAGATTATCTACTTGGCCATCATTATTTAGGTCAGGTAGTGAGCCGACGCCAACTAGTGTCGCAGAGGATGCTGTCGCTGGTGATGGAGTCGTGTTATAGTCCGTTCGAAGCTTGCCCTCATCGTCATTTGCATCGGAGGCGAGCCAATTCACTACTTGGCCTTTCGTCAGACTTTGACTTGAGATGTCTGCAGAAGCCCAAACGCCGACCGTTTTAGCGCGTATCGCAGACGATGCACCGAGAATATCAGCCGTCGCCGAGATGCGCTGGTCTGGCCCCATTGTCTTTTGCAGCTCGCCCAGCGCGATTTGTAAGCCGAGATAGGCATTTTGCTGGGCCTCGACACGACTGCTATGAATTTGAGCTGAGCGGGTTTCCACTTGAACTAAGGTCGTGATCGAAAGCAGTAGCAAGAGGACAAATGCCATCAGCGACAGGGCAATCACCAGCGCGAAGGCAGACTCAGCATTGTGCTTTAAGTGTGATGGTTTACGAAGTCTCATTGAGGATAATTGTAAGATTGGTATTTAATAATAGATTTAGCGTCTATGGTAACGTGCAGATTGCAATAATAGAATAAACGTTTATTCAAAATCCAATGAATAACTACTATTTTAAACTACACGTCTCGATAGAACCCTGTAAAATTTTCTAAAAGCTTTTGTCGGTATTTGAAGGTGCGCAGCGACCTTTTTTGTTCGATGCAATCTATTTTATGAGTGCGGCTCGATCTGTGCCTGGGTTGTCTTTGGGCGGTAAATTACGCCACCAGAACCAGTAGACCCCGACTGCGGCGACTAAAAAGATTGGTAGTGTCATCAAAAATGCGCCATAAGATTTGATCAATATCTGCATCGGCATGAGGAATAGAGTGACCTGCGAAGTCATGACGAAAGGCACTGAAATAATGTCGTTGCGATGTTCGCGTTGCCAGATCTTTAGTTTTGTGGGATCAGTGGCTGCCTTGAGGGGCCCCCACCAGCCAAAGGGACGGGTGGTATCATAGAAATTGCGTAAAACTGGCATCGGGGTTGGTTTCGTCATGTAAGAAAGCCCGATAGTACCCGCAAACGACAGGCCAGTCATGAGTCCAAATTGGTAAAGCTCGGACATTTCAGGAGCGATGATACGCTGACTGACCGCACCAATACCACCAAGCACTGTGCCGCCGATCTGTCCCCATGCATTACAGCGCCACCAGTAGAGGCGTAAGATATAAGGAGCGAGGCCACCCGCGGTGAGGCTCATAATAATCCAGCCCCAGAGGCTGTTAATACTCTTCGCCGAGATGCCCATCCAAAATGCTGCAGCAACAATCCCTGCGGTCGAGAGGTAAGCAATGACGATGAGTTCCCTGTTCTTAGCCTTGGGTCGTAGGCTATTTTGGTAAATGTCTTTAACCACCTGAGCTGAGGTCTTGTTGACCTCGCCTGTCAAGGTCGACATCATGGCTGCCAGCATCGCAACGATCAGTAAGCCTCGCAGACCAGTGGGGATGCTGTTGAGTAGCACGGCTGGGAGAATTTGCTCTGGATTGACTGAACCGCTGTAACTCACAATTGGGAGGCGCTTCTGCCAGTCATCGCCTAAATTCTGGCTGAGGGCGGAAATCATTGCAGGGTCGTATGATTCCGGAGAGTTGATGATTCCAGTAGTGAGTTCGTGCCAGAAACCTTCTTCGATATCTGGGTGATAGGTTTTTACGATGGAGGTCGTTTCTACGACTTTACTGTGATCTGGAACGAGTTGATCGACTAAGAACAGACCGAGAATTGCGAAGCCCATCATCATCGGCCAGCGGAAGGCGACGGTGACACCTTGTAGCATGGATTGAAGGGCGCAGTCGCGGTCACTCTTGGCTCCAAAGTAACGATTTTCGTCACCCGTGCCCATGCCGCCGATAATGTTACGTAATAAATAGAATCCGGCAAAGAGTATAAGGCTTTCATACATCTCATAGCCGGCGGGCATTTCCGTGCTCCACTTCGGCATGCTTGACGCCCAGGTGGAATTGCCAGTGACCGACTCTGCTAGAGCGGCGAGTGAGGCCGTGTCTGGCACTAAATTGAATGCAATGATCGAGACGATTACGCAGGCGACGAGGACAATCGCTCCTTGAACTAAATCAGTCAGTACGACGCCGTAAAAGCCTGCCATCATGGTGTAGAGTGTGCAAAATGCGACAATTGCAGCGGTGATCATGATCGGAGAAAATGGAATAAACATGCCGACAAACAGACTAGTTCCGCGTATGAGGTAAGCCAGCATGCCAATCGTCGCAACGACGGTCATGAAAGCCTTAAAGAAGCGCATCCATTTGGCTTCTGAGCCAGTTCCAAAGCGGTAAGTAATCCATTCTGCACCTGTCATGCAGCCTGATCTGCGGTGCCATTTTCCGGTGTAGCAAATCAGGAAGGCGAGGATTAGCACGGCACCACCGCGAAATTCGATGAATAGACCCTTGGGTCCCAGCATGTAGAGGAACGCTGTAATGATCATCGTGCCAGTCAGATCAAACCAGTTGGCCATGCCTGCCATGCCGAGCATATACCAAGGTAGCGAGCGGCCGCCTAGATAGTAATTGTCGAGGCTTTGTGACGCCTTGCGAGTCATCATTAGGCCTACGCCCATCGTGACGATAAGGTAAATGACGATAATGGAGCTATCGATGAGATTGAGTGATGTCATATTATGGGGTAAATCGGGAAGAGAAAGTCAGGTCATGGAATTAATCTGTAAATTACAGCCAATGACTTTGGTTTAAATGGGTGAAGGAAATGGAGGTGGTGTATGCCTGAATTTAGAGTTCCTCTGGGATTTCTTTGGACGCGGGGATTTCATCCCGAAGTAGGCGTCCAATAGCCCCGGTGAGCCCAAGGTAGTAGTCTGTTGCGTGTGGTGCATAGCTTAGGAAAGGACTCTCGCCGACTGGTACATCATTGGTCGCTTTGAATATTTGTGTGCCCTCGTCCATCTCGTCGAACATTGCAATATAGAGAGTGTCTGCTCCGGCGCGTTTGGCAGCAAGCGCTTGATTCCACAAGAATTGGCCGCCCTCACGTGGTATATGGTCATACTTTGCATTCTGGTGCTTGTAGCGGTTGCCCCAGCTGAAACCAGGGAAGGCCAGCGGCATGTAGTGGACGCCATTTTGTTGGCACCATTGCTGGTCGGGTGAGACATAATCAATACCCCGCTGCAGCGCTTTTTTTGAGCCTCCAAATCGGCCAACTGTCCAAGGTAGGATGGCATCAGCACTACGTAGTACGTCATGGAACTTGGGGTCCGAAGTCGCATCTTTTTTCAATGTGCGCCAGTAAGTCGGTACTCCGAGCATCACGCTACAGCCCCCGTAGTCAGGATCATTTTTCAAGAAATCGATCAAGGTCGCCACCTCGTCGAGTGTGTACTTTCGGTTATCGGAGAAGCCGACTCCCCAAATAGCAACTAGAGGCTTGCCGTCTTCGTGTAAATAATGGGGGTCACTAAAAAGTTCCAGTCGATCGCAGAGACCGCGCCAGTCATCCATGATCATCGGCATTTCGCCATGGCGAATGCTAGTGAGGTCATACATGATCGAATAAGCGCGATCGTGTGCGTGTGCGCCTTTTTGAACATACTCGACCATTTTGTTGTTTGATGGTTGGAGTAGTTCCCATTGGTGGTGGCCGCCCTCTAAGACGTCGTGCGCAAAACGTTGTAGGAAAATACCATCAATCCCGTAATCAGCCATCCATTTAAAGTGGCGACCAACTGTTGTCTCGTTTTGTGAGGAGAATACATAAGCCGCGTTACCATCGGCGTGTTTAAATTGGGTAGCAAATTTTTCCGCGTCATTTAACTCGCTAACGTCAGGCCAGAAATCGATGCCGACTTCACTGGGTTTAAATTCTTCCTCGTAAGTCTCATAATGCTCCCAACCCAAGCCAGAGCCGTCAGTGGGGGTACGATACCAGCCTTGGTAACCAGCAAATACCTTCCCTCTGAGACCACTGGCAGAGGGGATGGTTTTAGCGGTCGCTTTCTTGTTTTGTGCGCAACTAGTTTGTGCAAGTAACGACAGTGCGATTAGTGCGCAGCTGAGACGGAACAGACTTACTACTAATCGACTCATTGCTTCGGGTTGCTGTGTGGGATCCGTGTCATGTCGTGGATAGGCTTGTTGCGGTCGCTTTTTTCATCCAGTGTTCCCAGTTGTCCTCGACTGCCCGCATGGCTAGATTGGGGTTCCAGTCGGCATCATAGACTGCGAAGTGTTGAGGCTTGAAATCGCCGGGGAGGACGTCATTCGGCTTCGTCTCTTTGCTGTCACGATTCGCGGCGAGATCAACAAATTCCCAGCCGAAGTTGGTGCCATTTTTAAGAGTATTTTCAAGCAGTCCCGGCATGTCACTTTCAAAATAGTCAGCACCATTGATGGTCATGTGCTCTGTAACGACCCAATCGCGACCGGTGTCCTGCATGACTTGCCTCACTCGGTCGTATGCGCGATGGTTCGGTTTGCGTTCGATGTTACACCAAGCCCAGTTAATTTGGATGATATCGATCTCCGTCATATTGCGCAGCAGTTCAACTGCATTGCCGCAGCGTTGGAGCATGGTGTCTTCTTCTGCATCTAAGTAGTCAGATGCCACCCATATTGCGGTATCTCCTGCACCTTTCCGTAGTGCTAGGGCATCATTATTAATCCAGTTGGCGAGCGCACCTGCTCTAAAGAGGTTCCATTCTTTGGCTACCATAAATGCTTCGTCGGCAGGCAATGATTCTGGGAAGATGGGTGCATCCAGATGGTTCGTGCGTTTGATCCACTCAGTATAGGCGTGTTTGGCATTCTGGGAGTAATCTAACCATTGTGCGCCCATGAATTGTGGTTCGACAGTGGTTTCAAAATAAAGAAAGTTTTCTGCGCCTAGCGTTTTGACTAGATTGGTGATGAAGTCGCGTGATGACTTCAAGTAGTCTTCAGAAAAAAGGGAGGGGACTTTGCTGCCATACCCATATTCGGTATCAGACACTTGTTCGCCGAGGTGATTGACTGCGAGCGCAGTTGGATTCTTCTCCCAGAATCCTTCCGGAATCTGCCCACCACCAACACCGTATGTTTCAACAGAGAGACTAACATACATATCAAGTGCTTTGATTGCCTTAATAAGTTTCTCGAGCGGTGCGGTATCCGTTTCTATTTGACCATCGCCTGATGGATTAAAGTGGTGCCAGTAGCAGTTTAAAGAAAGATTGTTGTAACCTTTGCTCGCGATGATGGGGAGGTCGGCGATTAGGCGGTCGACTTGCTTTACATTGCCAAAGTCCCTCAATGGTTTGCCTGTTTTTAAAAAGATGTGCTCGCCGTCGACCCAAAGCTTCCCGCTATCGAGGCAGTGGTTTTTGATAAATGGGTGTGGTTTCATAGTTAATTTAGGACGAAACGTTTAACCCATGTCGTGAAAAAAGCAAAGGAATTGTGTGAAGTAACTAAACTTTTATGCAGTGCTTAGACGTGTGAGGTAAGCGCTTGATTTTAGAATAATAGCAAGTTTCTCAATTTAAGGTTAGATGACTCGTTGACTGTTTTTACTACTAATTTTAGAATACTAGTGACGTTTCTTTTAAATTAGTAGCGAAGCACAATCGTCCACCGATTTAAATGACTTATGGATTAGTCATGAGCCTAGTTTTTATGTTTGTGAGCAGCTCATCGTGGGGGTTGTGCAACTGAATCTCTATGAATTAGATCGACCGGAAGCGTGAAACTCTGATGAGGAGTGTTAGGCTTTTCGATACGTTTGATTATCATCGCTGCACCGACTTTACCCAGTAGTTGCTTGTTGATACGAACTGTTGAAATTTGAGGGTTGGCCTGACGGCTATCCGCGTTGTCGTCGAAGCCGAAAATACTGATATCAGTGGGTATTACAAACCCATCTGCCTGCAGCGCTTGTTGTAGCTCTGCGGCAAGTGTGTCGTTAACAGCTATAATTGCAGTAGGCGCGCATTTTGAATTTAGGAGGCGCTTTAAGCTTTGGTATCCTTCACTCGTGTTGTCAAAGTCGCGAAGACTCGTGCAGGATTTTTTTGACAATTTGTATTTTTGGATCGCTGAAAGGAAGCCTTTTTCTCGTTGTTTTGCATTGGTGTCTTCATGTGCGTATGCCATAAAGATAATGTTTCGGTGTCCAAGTCTGACCAAGTGATCGACAATTTGTTCATTGGCAGTGAAGCCATCAGTGGTGACGTAGTCGACTTCGATCTTCTGGCGATAACCGTCGAGTTGCATGACTGGCGTGCCAAAATCTTTAATCCGCAGAATGTGCTCCCTGGGGAAGCGCCCAAGCATTATTATCGCATCGGTTTTACCTTGTAACAGAAAGCGCGGTGGTTCGTGAAAGTTATTTTCGCTATTATGTCCAGAAAGTAATAAATCATACCCATGAGCGTCCATCTCAATTTCTAGGGCCTCCATGATTTCGGCGTAAAAAACATTACGAAAGATTGCGGCGGAAGAAGGGTAGAACATTAATCCTACTGTTTCATTGCGCCGACGGCGCAAGTTACGCCCTGCTGAGTTGGGGAGGTAGCCGTGTTTTTTACAGATTGATAAAACATTATCCCGAACCTCTTTGCTGATGCGGCCTTTATTGTTCAGTGAGTTTGAGACCGTGGCGATCGAGCAATTTGCAATTTTCGCAATTTCTTTAATCGAATTAATTTTTTTTGGAGTTTTTGGCATACCTGTAGGAAACTTGGTTAAATTTTTAACCAAGTTTCACTTATTGCAAATCCTTTTTTATTCAGCCTTTAGCGTAAAGTATGTAGATGGGCTTGCGTAACTATTATATCTTTGACTAAAAGGAAATACATTAAACGTTTATTCAATGTCTATTAGAGTTCCTCCAGTCTTAAGCATTTTCTTATTTATAACAACTTGGGTGCTTTGTTATTTTCCTCAGACGCTTCAAAGTAATCCGAAGTCGCCTAATATTATATTCATTCTGGCAGATGATCTAGGCTATGGAGATTTAGGTGTGACTGGACATCCGTATGTGCAGACGCCGCATATTGATCGGCTGGCGAATGAGGGTATTCGGTTTGAAAATGCCTACATGTCTAGTGCTTGGTGTGCGCCTAGCCGAGCGGCTCTGATGGGAGGTCTGTATCCTGCCCGCTATTTTAATCTTACGCGTGAATTGCCGGTGGATCGACCTTCGTTGACTCAAGTCTTGAGTCATGCTGGCTACGTGACGGCTCACTACGGGAAATGGCACCTCGGTGGGCGTGAATCGACAGCGACTACTCCAGCAGATTATGGGATAGATGAAAGTTTTATTACAAATGGCAACAACGGCTTGGATCCGACTTGGACGGCTGACGAGCGCAAGAATTTTCATTTCAGGGAAAAAACGACTGAGCGCTATGTTGATCTTGCGCTTGATTTTATCGACCGAACTCAGGGTAGGCCCTTCTTTATTAATCTCTGGGTGTATCCGACTCATTCCTATATAAATCCTACGCCCAAGCAACTTGCAGTGTATAAGAATTTAAAGGTCGATATAAACGATTTTGATAATCCACTACAGCGTGATTTTTTGGAATTTGTAGCAATGCATGGCGACATTCAGGCCGCAATGCGCGCATATTGTGCAGATGTGACGGCCCTGGACACCGACCTTGGCCGTTTGATGCAAGCATTGCGAGAGCGGGGACTTGAAGAAAATACCATCGTGATCTTTTCTAGCGATAATGGGCCTGGACCGCTCTGTAATAATTGGGATCGAATTGCCGAGCGTTACCAAGAATTACCCTTACTACTGAACAATGTAGGAGCGTCGGGACCGTTCCGAGATCGAAAAATATCGTTGCACGACGGTGGGATACATGTGCCTTTCTTTGTTCGTTGGCCCGCACGTATCGCAGCAGGCAGCGTGGATATGGAAACTGTGCTTGCCGGGGTCGACCTTTTACCGACTTTAGCAACGATTGTTCAGGCTGAAACTCCAGAGGATCTGGACGGCATTGATCTAAGTGCTGCCTGGCTCGGGCAGCCTCAACGACGAGCGGATCCCATTTACTGGAACGACCGCCCAGGGTGGTCTGCTTTAAGGGATCAGCAGTGGAAGGCACATCTTGAGGGCAAGGTATTTCGGCTCTATGATTTACTTAATGATCCGTCTGAATCGAAGGACTTGTCTCGTTACTATCCGGAAATCGCTAGACGATATTTTAATAAGTTAAAAAAATGGGAGGCATCTTTGCCTGAAAACTAAAAAAAAACTATGAAAATTAATTTGTACGTAATCTATCAAAAAAGTAACTGTATTACTCTACTTTGCGCATTTGCACTACTTCACTCTATAGCTTTTGCCTGTGATGATCGTGGACTTAATCTAAAACAACAGCCTGCTGAGTGGAATGTGCTATTCGACGGCACTAGTCTCGAGGGTTGGAAAGCGAGTGAAACACCGAACGTCTTCAGTATCATCGATGGCGATACATTAAAAGTCGAAGGGGGGCGTTCGCACCTTTTCTGGGAAGGAAAGGACGCAACTCCTGCCACCTTTACTGACTTTGAGTTGAGTGCTAAAGTAAAAACGACTGAACACGCTAACTCCGGTTTATTCTTCCATACTAAATATCAAGAAACCGGATGGCCGAGCCACGGCTACGAAGCGCAAGTCAACACCACGCATAAGGATAAACGCAAGACAGGCAGTATCTATGGGGTCAAGGATATCGAACATGATGCACCATCGACTGACGACGAGTGGTTTGACTACTTGATTCGCGTGCAGGGCAAATCTGTAACTGTTTTAGTCAATGGGGAAGTCGTCAATGTCTACAATGAACCTGCGGGCTATGCCCCCCAGGGAGGCGATCAGAATCGTCAAATTTCTTCCGGTACATTTGCGATTCAGGGACATGATCCAAAGAGCATTACATATTATAAAGACATCAAAGTGCGCACACTCTAGTAGTATTGTTCTTGAGGTCAGTAACCTTGTATAAAGGTGATTATTGGCTATTGTTCGCTCGCGACAAAACCTTGATCCAACAGCTGCTTCATCACTTTGCAAATGTCGGCATATTCAGGGTTTGCACTGAGATTGTAGTATTTACCGCTGTCTTTGTTGTGATCGTAGAGCTCGATGCCGAGCTTGCCGTTGTCCCATTCTGTATAGCGCCAACGTGCGTTGCGCACGCTACGGCCGACTCTGTTGCCACGGTTTACTTGGGTATAGGCGGCTGCTTTTCCAGGCAGTGAGGGATTCTCTAAAATTGGACGGATGCTGTGGCCTGAAAGTGCATGGGGAGCTTCGAGTCCAGCATAGTCGACCAAAGTAGGGTAGAGGTCGACAAACTCCATAATTGCATTCGTGGCTTGCCCCATGCCTGCGGCGTTGGGCATCCAGACAATCATTGGAGCGCGCGCCCCAGATTCGTATATGGTCACTTTATTCCACCAATCGTGCTCTCCTAGATGATAGCCGTGGTCGCCCATCAGAATGACGATGGTATTGTCCCAGAGTTCGAGGCGATCCATCGCATCAAGAATCTTTCCTACTTGAGCATCGGCAAAGCTGACACCCGCCTGGTAGGCGCGTTTAAATTCCATGCGCTCTTGGTCGGTAAATATCTCAAAAAAATCATCATTTGGAATGGCTAACTTGGCCCGCTTGGAGCGATCTTCTGGCTCATCAGCGAGTTGCGTGCTGCCCTTTGGGTAGTGCTCGAAATATTTTTTCGGCGCG
>ERZ1048068.2653-NODE-2653-length-12408-cov-8.889339_pt1 | contig 12408 bp, 12 predicted proteins | sample MGYA00383098_ERZ1048068 | MGnify/ENA primary metagenome ERZ1048068 (study PRJEB29581, sample SAMEA5548368) | metagenome | biome: marine; feature: coastal; material: water | depth 1 m | study: Short-term variability in the microbial, nano- and picoplankton... | reverse complement strand
TTCAGTTTCTATGAATCCAGGTGTAATTACATTACATCTTACATTTCTACTGCCAAGCTCTTTTGCTATCGATTTACTAAACCCAATGACTCCTGCTTTGGAAGCTGCATAGTTACTTTGGCCCGCATTTCCCATTACACCTACCACACTACTCATATTGATTATACTTCCACTTTTCTGCTTTAGGAAAGTCCTTAAGGAAGCTTTGGTAAGATTGAAAACAGATTTAAGGTTCACATTCATAATCTCATCCCATTGCTCCTCGCTCATTCTCATCAATAAGTTATCTCGTGTGATTCCAGCATTATTTATTAGAATGTCGATTCTCCCAAACTCTTCAACAACCTCATCCACAAATCTCTGAGATGATTCAAAATCAGCTGCATTACTTTGAAAGCCTTTAACCTTAACACCGTACTTAGAAGTAAGCTCTTCTTCCAAAGCTCTTGCTTTATCTACGCTGCTCGCAAAACTGAAGGCAATATTGCAACCTTGCTCAGCAAATTTTTCAGCTATTCCTTTTCCTATTCCTCGGCTAGCACCGGTAATTATTGCAGTTTTATTGTCTAGTAATTTCATTTTCGGTTTTAGGCAAAAATAGGCTAACCAACTTGAAATAATAGTTCATTTTTCAAACATCCGTTTGGGAAAAATGACTCCTACTTCTCAAGGAGAAAAAAAGTATCAGTCAAAGGCTACTTTTTGATAAGCTCAAAGTGAAATGGTAAAAACTGGCCAGCATTTTCGGCCATATATACATCTTCGCCTCCATCCCACATCCATACTTTTATAGGTGACTTTTGTCTATTTTGTAGATCAGAAATGACTTGCAAGCATCCTGCACACGGCACTAATAACTTAGGAACTTCATAGTTAGTTGACCTCGCAAACACTGCTATTTGCAAAACTTTATTTCTATCTAAATTTCTCGCACTTTCAAATAAAGCTACACGTTCTGCACAAAGACCAGAAGGAAATGAAGCATTCTCTTGATTGCTACCTTCACCTATGTGACCATCCTCATGCAGTACTGAGCATCCAACATGAAATTTGGAATACGGTGCATGACTATCAAGACTTGCAGTCTTCGATTTTTCAATGAGATTTAGTACCTTAGCATCCAATTCATTTTTTTTGAACTCTGATATTCTTACCGTCTTTTCCAAATTTATCACAATTAAAGATTCGCAATATCCACATTATATTGCGGAGTAGGGATTATTCACGAAATATTCCATTGATTTGATGCATCGCAGATATATGAAGAAAATTGTTGTTTTTGGAGCTGGATTGTCAGCCACGTACCTGATCAGCTACTTAGAGTCTAAAGCCAATGAGTACAAATGGGCACTTTTCATTGCTGATAGAGACATTAACCTTGTAAAAGAAAAATGTAAAGTTCCTTCGACTCATTGTGTGCAAATAGACATTAAAGACACTCAAGCTGTTTCCAAACTAATAGCAAATTCTTCACTAGTAGTCAGCATGTTGCCTGCTTTCTTACACATTGAAATTGCTAAAGAATGTTTGAAACAATCTGTTCATTTGGCTACTGCGTCCTACCTCTCCGAAGAGATTTCAAATCTCAACAAACAAGTAATAGACAAAGACTTAATATTCTTAAATGAGTGTGGATTAGATCCAGGAATAGATCACTTGTCAGCTATGAATCTGCTAGATAGTATCCGTGAAAAAGGATCGGAGATTACAGAATTTGAAAGCTTCACTGGAGGACTGGTAGCTCCTGCGTGTGAAGATAACCCTTGGAAATACAAATTCACATGGAATCCAAGAAATGTAGTGCTAGCTTGTAGTGGTGGAGCGGTGAGGTTCATTCATAACAACCAGTACAAGTTTATCCCATATCACAAGGTTTTCAGACGCAGCGAGATCGTAGATATAGACGGTTATGGAAAGTTTGAAGGATACGCAAATAGAGACAGTCTTCGTTACAGAAAAGCCTATGGACTCGAATCCGTAAAAACAATGTATCGTGGTACTTTCAGAAGACCCGGATTCTCAAAGGCTTGGAATTGTTTTGTAATGTTAGGAGCTACAGATGATTCATATGTGCTTCCTAATTCGTCTGAGATGTCCCACAGAGATTTCGTCAATAGCTTCCTACCCTATCATCCTAGTGATAGCATAGAACTAAAACTTAAATCATATCTAGGAATAGATCAAGATGATATATACCTATGGGAAAAATTAGAAAGCACCGGTATTTTCTCAAAAGAAAAAATCGGCATTTTGGAAGATGCAACACCCGCAAAGATTCTTCAATGTGTTTTGGAAAAAGTATGGTCACTTAATGAGCAAGATAGAGACATGATCGTAATGTGGCATAAAGTGAGCTATACACATAAAGGAATAGAATTAACTACTGAGAGTAGTCTTGTATGTGAGGGAGAAAACAGAAACCTCACGGCAATGGCTAAGACCGTAGGATTACCACTTGCTATGGCTTGCAAGTTAATCTTAGAAGGAGAAATTAAATCACGCGGAACTATCCTTCCAAATAAATCAGAGTTTTATCAGCCAATATTGAGAGAGTTGGAAGACTACGGAATTGTCTTCAAAGAGAAATAATAAACTACTCTATTTGAACCTTCACCTCCGACGAGTTTTTAAAACTAAAGATTCCTAGTCCTTGATTGACATTACCATAGTCATCTTTGATATTGGCTAAAGGACCTCCATAGATATGAGTATTCTCCATCAGATTGATATAGTATGTATACATTGTCTCAGAAATAGAACTTAATTGCAAAGAGACACTATCTGCAATAAATTGAGGAGAATCAAGTGAGTCCTTAGCTATGGATATACTAAACTCATTTTGTTTTGCAAATAGAAGTTCGTCATTGAACAAAGCAAATGAACTCTTTTCAATAAGATCTCTGAAAGTAGATATGAATATATTGTCAGTAGAGTTAAATTCCATCTCTTTTTGAACATATGTTGTATCTGTTCCTTCTATCTTCTTTCCTGATGCGAAAGCCTGTAGTAAATAATACTCTTTCTCTTGACTATCTTCAAATGCTACGTCTAGGTTTATGACTTCCTGTCCGTCTCGCAAAGAGTCTACTCTTATGTTAGGTGAATGTATAGGAACACTATCTGTAGCCATTACAGAAGGAAGCCCGTCATACAAAATCTGCAATTCGTAATTACTGCCTGCCTCGGCATAACGTGGAACCGTCACTCTCCCATTTTCAATTTTAAATTTCTGATTTACCATAGGTAGATAATTTTTCAGTAGTAGTACTTCTGCTTCGCCACTTAAAAGACTTTGTTCTATATCAGCTGAAGGAAGAATGGTCTTAGAGAGTCCAAAACTGAAAAAACTATCTGAAGCTATCTGGGCATTAAGTACGAGTTTAGGTTTAAACTCAATCTGATTTTCTATTAAAATATCCTTTTCACAAGATAATATTAGAAGTATAAGCAATATGTAGACTACTGATTTCAAATTTTTACAGAATATCTCACCATCGGTATTATAGGGAGAAATGAGCGAATTTTAAAAGTAGGTGTACCTGCTTCATCTATACCAGCATAAAGCATGTATGGATTAAACCTATTGTAGATATTGTACACTCCAAGTACAAATGTAGATGTGAATTTTTCACGAACTGATTCTTTAACATAGGAAATGTCTAGGTGGTGTGTCGCAGGAAGTCTGAAGTTATTCAACTTTATAAATTCCTCAACTATAACCTCTTGTCCATTTATTTCTGAAATATATCGAGCCGTAGGTACGGTGATTGGGTTTCCAGAAGCATAACTCCAGGCTGCTATTAATTTTTTGTTTTTATTAGCAAACTGATACTCACCCAATATGGATATATTATGCGGTCTATCATACTTCGAGAAGTACTCTTCTCCGTCATTTATACCATCTATAGTACGCTTACTCCTACTAAAAGTATATCCTCCATATACTGACAGATCATCTATTTCATATTTAATAGAACCTTCAAACCCGTAAGCTCTGCCAGATCCACTTCTTAAAGAACTTTGTACACTACCCGGCACTAAAGTCTGAGTACCAAATTCGTATTCTAAAATATTATTATAAAACTTACTAAAAACACCTGCCTGAGCTTTCAAGTTTCGCTTTTTGTAAATGTATCTTGTGCTGAGTTGTGTTACACTCATTGGTTTTATATCTTCTGTCACGGGCAACCAGTAGTCAATAGGCATGCCTAGTGTATTGTTTGGTACCAAATGGATAAACTGATTGGAACTAGCAATTGAAAATTTGACTTGTTGCTCTTTATTCAAGTTTTGAATAAGTAATAACTTGGGCTGAAACCTAATGTACTGACTCTGTGGCAATAAGAAATAAGACATTCTCAGACCATAAGATATACTCCCTCCAGTAAAATAGGCTTTGTTCTCTAAAAAAGCATACCACTCATTAGACTCGATTCGTCTGTAATTCAATGTCGTGTCCAAGCTATTTTCATCTAATAAAGAAGTGAAACTTCTTTCTAACGGACTAAATTCATAATTGACTATACCCAATCCCGTTTTTAGAATATTATTCTTATTCCATACCCAATCTAAGTCTGCTGATAATCGCTGTTCACTAAGTCCATTTGAAAAACTAGAACTACTTATCTTTTTAACACTCTCACTCTCTAGCTCATAACTCTCACCAAATTTAAGTGAGAAACTACTTGAGGATGCTTCTACAGATAAGAACAGTTTACTGCTTAAAGAATTTAGCCATTTTACGCCTATGAGATTATTTCTCCAACCAATAGCACCTTCTGTTTTCTCTACGGTATTCTCCTCGTCGTCTGCTTTGAACCTTGTTCTTAATCGCAGCTGATCTCCACCGTTATACTTAGTTAAACTGATTTGGTTTTTATCATTGACCTGATAATGTACTTTACCATACAGATCATACGCCCATAATGAATTACTGTTTCTCGTTGAACTCTCGCGGTCACTTATCCATTGTATAGGATTTGCTAAGAGGTCTGCATATGTCCTTCTCCCAGATACTGAAAAGCTTAATTTATCCTTTATGATTGGGCCACTTACAGCTAAGCCACTTGACAGCAAGCCAATATCCGCCTGCATCTCCAGTCTTTTTTTATTCCCATTATTTAATCGTACATCAAGCACACTGCTCAATCGATTATTGTACTTACTTGGAAATGCATCCTTATGAACCCTGATACTATTTATGTTGGAAGAGTTGAATATAGAAAACAAGCCTAATAAGTGAAACGTGTTATATACAGGTATTCCATCTACGAGCGTTAAATTTTGATCTGGACTCCCTCCTCGTACTGCTAACCCTTGGTCACCAAAGGTGTTGGAATTTACACCAGGTATGAGTTTGACTACATTCAGTGCGTCAGCCTCACCTCCAGCTAAAGGTAAGGTTATTCTCGAAGGATTAATATCGTCATAGGATTTAAGTGGAATTCTTGCATCTTCATTTACCGAAACCTTCACTTCTTTTAGCTTAGAAATAGGTAGAAGCCTGGCAATATTGAGCTTACCTTCACTTGGTATGATGTCAAAATTTAATATTTGATAATCTGCATGATAGACTTGAATATTCTGATTTTTCCGTGAAGTGTAAAATCTGAAATATCCATTCTGATCACTTTTGATTAGTTCATCTTTATGTTCTATGACCAAATAAGCCCCTGAAATTGGTTCGCTAGAAGAAGAATTGAGTAGTACACCATACACGTAGAAACCCTGTGCCTTTGATATAGATACAGATGAAGAACTAAGTGCCTCGAATTGTAATTCACATTGAATGGATATTTCTCCCAATATATCTCTAAGAGAATAATCGTCTTCCTTTAAAAAGAAACGCTTTCCAGTTACGATAGCATTCTTGTAACTAAAATCCACATCTGCAATTTTTGAAAGTCTATTGAGACCAAGAATGAGGTTTCCATTGTGCTGAAACCTAAAGACGGAAGAATCTAATTGCTCAAGACTTTGAGCTAAAAGACACTGTGACCAAAGTAATAATGCTATGAAAAGAGTTCTCTTCAATCATCGCAAATTACGACAAATCAATCTTTTACGATAATGGTATTATCTATTAATGCAAAGTTTTGACCAGACACATTACGAAGAATTTTGATACACATCTCAATATCATCTAAAGGTAGATTGATTGTATACTTTTCGTTCTGCACCTTTTTCGCAACATCACAGCTTACTCCGTATGTCAATTGCAATTGACCAAGTACATAGCTTAGTGGGACATTATTGCAACTGATACCCTCAGTCCAAGAAACGGGTTTAGAGAATTCTTCTTTAATAAATCTATCGTGACTGAAAATCAATCTTTCGTTTGGAACGAGATCTATGGAAATGCCTTCATTTTCGTATGAAATACTACCCTCGTAGAGTTCTACATAACACAGATTTTCGGAAGACATAACACTGAATTGTGTACCATGCACAACAATATCTCCTAATGCCGTCTTCACTCGAAAGTTTTTATCACTTTTAGCTACATCAAAGTATGCCTCTCCAGTCAAACAAACCGTCCTTTCAACTCCTTTGAGGTCACCTTTCTCGTATGTTATCGAAGAATTTCTATTTAGTTTTATAGATGTATTATCCGCTAAGTCATAAGTCTCTACATTATCCCTTGTAGCAAGGTTTACATTGGTAGAGCCAAAAAACCACATACCAAATGAAAACGCTGCAAGTAGGGTAATACTTGCAGCAAGTTTTCGCCAATCTAAGCCCAGTAATTTAATCGGTGCTTTTATTCTTGAATTAAACTGTTCCCACGATGTGTCTGAGTCATCATGGGAATGATTTAATTGGTTAGTTAGATCCCACGTTTTCACGTAGGTCTGGTATAGCTCAGTCAATTCTTTTGACTGTTCTATTTCTTTCAAAAATGATTCCTCCTCCCTAGGATTCATCATTTGTGTTATTAGTTTAATTATCTTATTTTCAGAGTGTAAACTCATTATTTAAGATGACTTACTGTAGTTCTTAGGTGAGACAAGGTGTTTCTATTATAGTCACTTTCTAGTAACCACTCATTTACTTCACTTTCTTCTTTTGGATCACATTTTCCAAAAATAAATTTCAATAAGATATTTGATTCCCAAATCATAGTTACTGCTTTCTTACTATGTAATACAAGAATATGAGTCACTACCCTTACTCTTTATTCATTTTTTTTCGAAAAATTTTTAATGCCTTAGATATTTGTGCCTCGACAGTCTTCACCGAGATGTCCATGAGGCCTGCTATTTGACTGTAGCTGAGCTGATCCATTCTACTCAGCACAAAAACTTGCCTGCATTTAGGCGGGAGACTATCTAAAATACTAACTAGTAGCTGCTGTTGCTCATTATCCAATAAAGAACCATCTGCAGTATATGAGCTTTGCTTTTCTGTATCCAAAAGAGGGACTTGTATGCTTCTCTTCTTTTTCTGATGATTAATAGACCTATTCTTGACTGCTTGAAAAAGATATGATTTCAAGGACTCATCTAAAGAAAGTTTCTTTCTTTTCTCCCATACACTCACAAATACATCATTCACAATCTCATTGGCATCGTGTCTACTCCCTGATATATATATCGAAAAGTGGACAAGAGAAGGCCGTAAACTTTTAAAAAGAATTTCGAATTTTTTTAAATCGGCACTGCTCATTATCCGCTATTGTTAGTCAAATGTACAAAATGAAAATTCTTCTTTTTTCACAAAAAATATTTGTAGGAAAAAAGAATAGAAGTCATAAGTTTGCAACCCATAAGGAATCGAAAGATGGTCGGATGGCCGAGTGGCTAGGCAGAGGTCTGCAACACCTTCTACACCGGTTCGAATCCGGTTCCGACCTCAACAAAAAAAGCCTTTCTGATTTCTCAGAAAGGCTTCTATCTTTAAGAATATTTCTCAACTATTTGTCTGGAGTTCTTTCTACATCAAACTTACCATTCTTAATATCTAAAGTCTGACTAGAAGTGTTTTTTACTTGACCAGAGAATGTCCCTTTGATTCTCTCTCCAACATCTCCATACTCAGTTATAACTATAGTCATAGGAGTAGCATCTGCATTGTACTCCGTTCTTCTTACATCTCCTACAGCACCTGTTCCTGCTTCGAAAGTAGCACCATCACCACTAGTAGTATATGTACCTAGATCTTTACCTGGAACTGTAATGTTAAAATCGGCATCTCCTTCAGAACCATCATTTCCAGAAACAAATATTACGGTGTTGTTAGTCGCAGATTCGAAAAATCCTTCTGTCAAGTTTGCACGAACGTCTAACTCATACAAATCAAAACCTACTTCAATTGTATTCTCATACGTCACAACTTCTGTTGTATCAGCAGGAACAGGAGTTCCTCCAGTGTCATCACCTCCACAGCTCGTTGTACTTACCGCAAATCCAACTGCAAATAATACTAAAAGGATAAAGCTTAAATTTTTCATATTGTCTCTTATTGTTTGTTTTTTTTATGCTATGCAATTATACAAAGTTATTTATATTTCGAATACCAATTTTGACACGTTATAGTGAAATTGATATTCAAAGTTGCTGATTTTTTTTTATAGGAATCACCCCTTCTCTGTCCATAGTGAGTCCAAGCTCACTTCCAAAGTAAGTAATCTTATTGTCTACTACCTCCAAATATGAGGCCTCAGGCAAGCAAACAACTCTAGCTCCCGGATTTGCGTTTACAAACTCTGTCAATCTCGTTTGTCTCGACTCTCCACCGTGCCCATCTATTGACTTATCCGTAAAGTGAGGATTGATCTGAAAAGGTACCAACTGTAGTGCATTAAAACTAGGTGGTTCTGTGATGGGCATATCATTGGTCGTGCAGATGTTTGGGCAAGTCACATTAGAACCTGCACTCCATCCCACATACTTCGCACCGTTATCAATAGCTTTTCTAATTGCCTGGATAAGCTTGTGCTCATACAAGCTATTCAGCAAATGAAAAGTATTACCGCCTCCTATGAAAATAGCAGATGCATTCTCGACAGCCGCAACTTTATCGGTTACTTTGTCTAGGTTAATAACAGTGATACCAAACTTAGACAGTGCCTTGTTTACCTTCTCTGTATATTCTTCAGAAGTTACTGTGATACCAGCGAAGGGTACGAAGACAATAGACTGCTTATCGTCTTCGATAAAGTCAGCTATAGTCTGATCACACCAGGCTAGATAGTCTTCACCGTAGTTGGTAGAATTACTAAGTAAAAGTAGTTTAGACATACTACTCTGTAGGAGTAAATATGTCTAGCAACTCTACTTCAAATACGAGTACAGAGTTGCCTGGAATAGGTCCTGAACCTCTTTCACCATATCCTAATTCAGAAGGAATAGTAAGCTCCCACTTAGATCCTACTGGCATCATAGTAAGTGCTTCTGTCCATCCTGGGATAACTCCTGTAGTAGATAACGTAAGTGGCTGACCTCGCTCTACAGAGCTGTCAAATACTTTACCATCTATAAACATACCTGTATAGTGCACAGACACATCGTCTTCACGAGTAGGTATAGCACCTTCTCCTTTAGTGATTATCTTGTACTGAAGGCCTGAAGGAGTGACCTGTACTCCTTCTTTTGTTTTATTCTCTTCCAGAAACTCGCGTCCTTTAGAGGTAGCTTCTTCTGTTTGCTTTTCTTTTACCTTAGTGAAATAAGACTGCATAAATGCCTTTGCGTCAGCCTCACTAAGTTCCATTTCTTTACCGTCAAATACTCTTTGCATACCGTGCAGAAGAGATCGTTTGTCTATCTCAGTCATACCACCGTTATCTGCTAAGTCTTTTGCTAGGTTGGTTCCTAGCAGGTAGCTTATTGTGTCTAACTCAGTAGCTAATTCGGTAGGTTTATCCGTATCGACAACTATACCATTCTGTGTGCAGCTTGCAAATGCCACTGCCGTTAAGATTATAAATATGTATTTCATTTGTGTGTTGGTTTTAAATTTCTTCTAATTGTAAGCCTTGATATAATTCTGCTCTTCTTTCAGTTAATTCTTTATCCTCTCTGTACGAGTCGTAATCTGTAGGTTTATCTACTACTCCACCAGGTCCTATTTCGATAATTCTATCTGCTATACTCTGTATGAAGTGGTGGTCATGTGAGGTAAATAAAACTGTACCTTTAAAGTCCTTCAGACTATTATTGAACGCTGTGATAGACTCCAAATCTAGGTGATTTAATGGCTCATCTAAAAGCAGTAAGTTTGGATTCGAAAGCATCAGCTTAGAAATCATACATCTTACTTTTTCTCCACCACTGAGTACATTACACTGCTTCAATGCCTCATCTCCACTAAAAAGCATCTTCCCTAAGAATCCGCGAATAAACGTTTCATCCTTCTCTTCTGAGTATTGTCTGAGCCAGTCTACTAGACTGAGGTCAGATTGGAAGTATTCATCATTGTGATTAGGCAGATACGCATTATTGATTGTCACTCCCCACTCTATCTTTCCACTATCTGATTCTATTTCACCATTCAACACTTGGTAAAACTTAGTAGTGATAATACTATGCTTTGAGTAAAAGAAAACCTTGTCTCCCTTGTTTATACCGAAAGAGACATCCTCAAAATATGGAGCCAATGAAAGTCCTGAGACGTTCAATATTTGATCTCCAGCGTCACGCTCCTGAGTAAATATAATGGCTGGATACTTTCTACTAGAAGGTTTTATTTCTTCGAGATTTAGGTTTTCAAGCATCTTCTTTCTCGAAGTAGCCTGCTTAGATTTTTTTACGTTGGCAGAAAAACGTGCAATAAACTCTTGAAGCTCCTTTTTACGTTCTTCAGCTTTTTTATTTTGATTCTGTTGCTGACGAAGAGCCAGTTGCGAACTTTCATACCAAAACGTATAGTTACCTCCAAATTGACTAATCTTATTGAAGTCTATATCAACAACCTGAGTAGATACAGCATCTAAGAAGTGTCTATCGTGAGATACTACGATTACGAGATTTGGAAAGTTAAGGATGAAATTCTCTAACCAAGAAACCGTCTCAATATCTAGATCATTGGTAGGCTCATCCATCACCAATATGTCTGGATTACCAAATAAGGTTTGTGCGATTAACACACGTACTTTTTCATTTCCACTGAAATCTTTCATAAGCATATGATGCTTCTCCGTAGGTATACCAAGACCATTCAGTAACTCTCCCGCTTCACTTTCAGCCATCCAACCATTCATCTCTGCAAACTTCTCCTCCAGCTCAGATGCTTTGATTCCATCTTCTTCGTTGAAATCTAGCTTAGCGTACAATTCATCTTTCTCCTGCATAATGGCATACATCTCTTTATGCCCCATCATGACGGTGTGCAATACCGGATGTTCGTCGTACTTAAAGTGATCTTGGCTTAAGACAGCCATGCGCTTACCTTTCTCTATACTCACGTGGCCAGTGGTAGATTCCATCTCTCCGGTGAGTACCTTCAAAAACGTAGATTTTCCAGCTCCATTGGCACCTATTATACCATAGCAATTGTTGGTATTGAACTTAAGGTTTACTTCGTCAAATAAAACTCGCTTTCCAAAGCGAATCGATAAATCGTTTACTGTAATCATCTCTCAATAAAAATGTGTGCAATATTAGCGGTTTAATTCTTTAAATACCGCTCGTAGAAGAGGGAATTCCATCCGTTCTTGTATTTCTGTACGGGATAGATTGGTCCACTAAAGTCGACATTTCGACAATGATTCAAATAAATAATAGCTATCTCAATGATTTAGAGTAACTTTGCGCTATAATAAGACGAAACGAAATGGTCCAAAATTTATTTAATCTTAATGCTCTAACCATAGCAGTCATCGTCTAATCAATTTAATTTTTTTATATAATGAACATTTTTGTAGCAAGTTTGCCGTTCAGCGCAGACGACCAAGACCTTAGAGAGATTTTTGAACCTTATGGTGAAGTAACTTCTGCTAAAGTAATTTTTGACAGAGACAGAAACAGATCTAAAGGATTTGGTTTTGTAGAAATGGCAGATGACGCATCTGCTCAAAATGCTATCGCTGAGCTTAATGAGTCTTCTTTCGAAGGAAGAAACATCGTAGTAAAGGTAGCTGAAGACAGACCACAGAGAAGAGAAAGTAGATACTAGAATATATATTTTCGAAAACTTTAACGAAGTCTCGAGATTTATCTCGGGGCTTTTTTTTGCCCGAATTGTTCTATTGCTTTATCCATATTTCCAGTATTGTGTACTCCGCTTTCAAAAAGTTAAAATGTATATTGACCAAAAGAAAAATCCTCTAACAACTTACTAGCTCACTTATGCTATTTAAAATAGATTAACTAGTTTCCTTAAGCTATTTCTTTGAAATATTGCTCTAGCTGTAAGGCTATACTATCCCAGCTAAATCTACTCCTTGCTACAGCTAGTCCTTTTTCTCCT
>ERZ1048068.2650-NODE-2650-length-12420-cov-4.165952_pt1 | contig 12420 bp, 9 predicted proteins | sample MGYA00383098_ERZ1048068 | MGnify/ENA primary metagenome ERZ1048068 (study PRJEB29581, sample SAMEA5548368) | metagenome | biome: marine; feature: coastal; material: water | depth 1 m | study: Short-term variability in the microbial, nano- and picoplankton... | reverse complement strand
TTGGCACACTCATCTTTTATTCCTTATGTGTTCAGTAAAGTACCAGATGCGTTATATACATTTGGCAATCGTCGGTTCAATTCGTTTATCGAGCTTACTAGCGATGATTTGTCTGTAGTAGTTAAAGATGATAGTGAAGGTTGTAATGATGATATATCACTATCAACATCTGAGCGGATTTTATTAATAGCAACAACAAGTGATGTTGCGGAGTCCGTCAAAGACGTAAGATCACCTTGTAGTATTCCAAGTTGATTTGTTTTATCTCTCCAACTAGCAATTGTAGTTGATAGATCAACGTTGATTAATGACATTTTATAACTTCTCTATAATCTGGCTTAACATCATTTTAATATCTTTTACGTCACTTTTAAGCTGGTTAATTTCTTCCCTTTCAGCCGCCTTAGTCGCTCTTTGGTTTACTCTGAGGTTCTTAATGCGATTGATCTCAGTGCTATTTATATTAATTATAGCACCTGTATTTTTATCTCTTGCTAATCCGTTATGACCTTCTACTTTTACTAAATTCATTATGTTCCTAATGCAATAGTTCTTAACGCTTTAAATCTAGGTACGTCTGTTGATGATGTTGAACGCATTACTATTTTAATTTGATAAGTAGTAAATGGTGCAAGGTCACCTTGATATGTTCCACCTATGATGTATTTATACTCTCTGAATACATTATAATTTGTATCAATAGGAAGAGTATTATGATTTGAATTAGGTTCTACTTTTGATGCTTCTATCCAATCAGTATCTTCAATGCTTATATCACCACCAGCATCTAATACTTTATAGAATAGATCAAAGTTGGTACCTTTAGGTCTATTAACATCAACAAGAACTTTAATACCAGTTGCTGGTTCAGCTAATAAAACAGGTATTGATATGTGTTTAGCTAGACTAGATCCAAAGTTTGTAACAGTTTCAGGTACATAGTTTAATGGAACGTTAAATCCGTTTGTTGCTGCTGAATCTGGGTTATCAATAATATTATGAACTGATATAACAGAAGCCCTTTGTAAATCTACAGAAGGAGCCGCATACGATGTTTTTGATATTAATTCTAAATCAATAGTATAAGAAGATCTAGTAAGTGCTGTGTCTCTAACAGCAGTCGCAATAACAGCCGGAGAATTTAAGAACGTATCAGTTTTGTTTGCCGTTGCATGTTTAGGTAAAGATCCATACGCTGTTTCATCACCACCAAAAGATTTAGAAGTTGTTAAACCAGCTACCATGCGATGATTCGTACCTTGTGGCTGAAGTATTTCAATATTAGGCTTAAAACTATCTATAATATATTGTTGTGTAGCAAGAATACTATTACCACCACCGAATACAGATGAGTCTGCCGCACTGTCCATTTCAAACTTATAACCAGTACCATCAATATGAGTAATAGCTCTTGACCCTAATATACTTGAACCAAAAATACCATTGATACTAGTAGCAGAATCTAACCCACTTGAATCAGATGATATATGTACGACATCATTTACTTGAAAGCCGTGATTAGGATGTGCAACAGTAACAGTTGCATCATTTGACGCAAATAGAAACGGATTATTTGTTAGTGATTTTACAGGTGGTGGAGCCGCATTAAATCTTACTAATGAATTAGTGTTTAAGAAATTAGCTCTATACACTTTAAAAGTTAAATCACGAGTCTGATCTGCTTCAAACACTCTGCCATTAGCAGACTTAAAGAATATACCTGAGTAAGGATCTGTTTGAAGCCTTTCTGTCGTTGAACCTAACTTAAAGTCGCCTAACTTAGCAGTCCACACTTTATACGCATTACCAAGGGCATTTGATTGTATGCAGATAGCAAAGTCTTTACCGCCTTCAAGATATACTGGTTCTTCAAAATTGAAAATTGTTTCTGTGGTCGCTGTAGTAGACACAGTTATATCACTTGCCGCTTTAAAAGATACACTGTTTTCGATTATCTTACTAGAATGAGGAACACCATTAACAGTAGGTCTTATACTAAGTTGAACAGGATAGTCTGCATCTTCCGCTTTAGATGCGAAATAGATACCTATTTTGGTTATGTATATTCCTGAAACTTGATTGACCTTAAACGTTTGGGCAATCGGTTGGATTAATTCAGAAGTAGATGACATTTATTAGTCCTTTGAGTGTTTTACCTGTTATTTTCATAGTTGGTGGTTATACTTCAGCGTCTGGTCCCCAACTAGGTGCTGAAGGTCTACCTAGTCCGGCAGGTCTTTGTTGCGGTGGCCCAAAATTCTCGGCATTAGCTTCATTATGCGGAGTCGTACCGCCTATCTCACCATTATCATAGCTATAATAGTTGTCGCCTCCTGGACGATGTTCGTTATCGCCACCACTGCTATTATTATAATTAGGGTCTTGTGTAGTTTGAATTGTTGTTTGAATAGCGTGCCTTCTAGTGTGTTTAATATCTTCTTGATAATGTTGCATAGTACCAGTTGAAACAAAGTCAGCCGATGCGTATGATGTTGCGTTAATTCTATTTAGTTCACTAATATCTATAAGTGTGAATTGTCTTGTCCCTGTTAAGAATTTAATTGCATCTTTATTTGGAATAAAGATGATACCTTCAATTGTACCATTAGCATCTGATATTATGGTTTCAGTCTTACCACCCAAAGTAGGTGGGAATTCTGTTTGATTGATGTACTTATCACCAGGATCTAAGTAATCAGAATTAGTTGCTTGTGCCGCAAAGTATTGAAACTTTCCCGAACCTGTTTGAACAAAATCAGAAATATCAATCTCATCATAGAATGGGAAATAACGAGTATTAGGTCTCAGCCCTTGAGCTTTAAAGAATATAAATCGTTCTCTTTGATATTGAATAGATGTTTCATAGAGTACCTCGTCTGACATTGATGTTATGACTGTTTCACTCTTGACAATCGTACTTGTTACAGTAGAAGTTGTTCGACCATTTTTTGAAGTTTTAGTTTCAGAATAACCAGGTTTTAATGAATCTGCTTGCACACCTGACCAGTTAAAACCCCAATCATTCCACAAAGAAGTGTTTGATGGGTCTAGCTTTGTTCCTCCGTCAACAATTTTAGCCGGTAAACGAACCGTGTCGAACCATGTATCAGTAGATGGTGACATTTTAATATGCCCAATAGTCACACCTAAATTAAATGCGTTTACTGGTGTTGCACTAGATGCTTGTGTATTTGAAGCATACACAACTTCTTCATAAAGAGGATATACTGTATCACCTATTAAAGACACACTATTAGAAGCATCGGAGTCATAAACAAGTTCAGAACTATTTGCAACAAATGATGGTCTTAATTCTCTATTGAACACATCAGTAGATGCACGATAATCTATTGCACCTCTTAAACTTTGTGAGTGATCTGTAAAATTATCGGCAGTTAGACCGACTTTTAGACGATTAACACCAGCTGAGTCAAGAACTTCTAAAGTAGCAGTTTCTAGTTCAAGCATGTTTAATGTAGTAATTTCTTCAATCTTGTCCATACGAGTTTCAAGATCGGATATATCTCTCATGGTGTAACGTCTGTTATCAACATAAGTCATAGATACATCACTATCATCTAATGTGTAAGGATTTACAGTTAGTCTAGCAAGTTCCATTGCGTTTGCAGGAACAGATGGGTAAATAGGACTTAACGCTCTTTCACCAGCAACCGCTTCAAATGTGCCTGCCTGATTTAATACAATTCTGTAACCTTGACCGAGATAGTAAGAAATGTCTGTAGTAATAAGATCAGTGTTAGCTGGAAGTTCTACAGTTACAGCACCAGTTGAAGTAAAATCAGATGCCGTGTTAGCTCGTAAAGGTCTAAAGTCTAATACGTCTCTTAAAGAAACACTCTGACCATTCTTTTGTCTGTATGATGGAATGTCTTCATATTCAACTTGACCAGTGTAAGAATTTACAGCAAAGAAGTCTCCGCCAGCTCCGTGTGCAAAAAAATCAAAGTCAACATAAACATTTCCGCTTGGAGCAGAAAACCCAGAACGTAGAGTTAGAACACCTTCTGAATAGAAGTTATCTCTTTGTCCATTATCAAGTATGTAATAGTCTGTAATGATATTACCAGAAGACGTAGCATCTCGTACTTCATTAATTCTGAATATATCACCACGCTCTAGTTGAACTGTGTTATCACCTTCAGGAGAAATAGTAGCCGTTCTATTTGTTAATGCTTTAGTTTTTACTGTAGCTGAACCTTTGTTGACATAGGCTAACAACGAAACATCAGAAGATTTTTGAAGCGACCCTAATGTAACACCTGTAGTTCCGTTACCACCAGAATTTATAACAATAGGACTTTCTACACCAGAAGAATCTGTTGATAATAACCAATTTGAAGAGTTGGCAAAAGTCTCTCCTGTCGCAGATAATGAAAGAGCTAATGTAGCACTAGCCGATGCAGTACCTGTGAAACGTCTTTGTGTCGTTAATGCTATGTCAGTTATAGCAGAAGGTCTTATACCAGATAAAGGAAATAATAAATTATTGTTAGAAGTGTCTTTTATTACAGCAACACTATTTTCAAGAACAAGATCAGCATAGTTAGTAGTGCTAAGACCTATACTTCTAACATCACTAAATTGTTTAGCCGAAGCCATTACAACATCAAAAATGTATATTCTATAATACGAACCAAATTTCTCAATAGACCTTATTCTAGCCGTACCAATAGTTGAACCACCATAAGTAGTTGCCGATCTTAAATTGACATTAGCCATGGTTGTAATATTCGGCAAGCCTAACTTAGTTAAAGATAAAATGTAATTACCATACTCTGCAGCAACAACATCATTATTTACTGTAGTAGTTGTTCTTGGCTTGTCAATAGGAATTCTTATTGGGTTATAAGATTCGAACCTTTCGCCTTTCACATAAGCAATACCAGCATTAATTGTTATATCAAGTTTATTTGCATCAGAATCGTTGTCTTGAGTTTTGATTATGAATGGTTTGACTGTATAGTTACCAGACTCTTCAAATGTTCTTTGAGCTAAGATGTCGCCTACGACACTCAAGCTATTGTCACCAGCAGACTTAACAGCCGCCATTAGTCCATTGACAATATCAAAAGACGGAATGAATGTAGTACCTGCAGAAACATTAGATTGTAACGCCATTTCTAATGTAATCTTATATCTATCTGCACCAGGAGCAGTCAAGTTTGGCGTGTCTGTCGAATTGTCGTAAAGGGCATTATCATCAGCCGCTTTAACTATTTGTTCTGAAACAGTGAAACCAACTACAGCCGTAGGTGTGCTTGAATACTTAGAAATAATAATGCTTTGTGCATTAGACTGAACAAAGTGACCGCTTACAAAGAATACTGATTCTTTTATCGAAAGTCTTGTGCCACGCCCAACAGCTGGGTTTGCAGTAGTATTAGTAGATTGTACTTGTAAGTTTGTTCCGCTAACATCACCATTGATAACTTCGCCTGCTGTCAAACGAACAGGTGTGTTAGTACCAGAAATCGAGTTATTATTCACATACTCAACAAAGATTGTTGCAGGGTCACCACCAGTAGCTTCTACAATGTCAACAATGCGAACTTTAATAGTAGATGTTTGTCCAGTAAAAGTTTCGCCTATTAAAGTAGAGAAGGTCGTAGGTAATGCATATGTAGTAGTGTCTAGTTTACCAAATTCAAATCTTGTATTTAATTGAATACCACCAGAATGGACAGGCGCACCTTCTTTAAATATAAAACGAGCGTGTTGTTCAGCTTCTCTTTGAATAATCGTTTGTAATTGGGTCAACTCTCTCGCTTGGAGTGCTGAACCAGAATTAAAAAGTATTCTGTGATAATTGTCGCTATCTGCGAAATCATCTCTGTATGTCTGGCTAAAGGTTGTGCTTGTAACGTTGCTTACCATTATTTTCTCTTTTTACAATTGAATTACTATTTTAATATCTTCTGTTTGATCTTCGGCTCTAGTAATAGCAGCCCTATTTTCAACATACAATACTTCACCTGTATTTATGTTAATGTTTGGAGTTGCCCATGTACTTGAACTATCTAGTGTTCCAGCACCATTACCATCAATCTCAGTCAAAGGTTCAGCACTTGTAAATGCAACGAAGCCTGTGTCTTCTGTCTGATGGTATCGTAGTATCTTAGTTGATGTGTCATATGTATCAATGTACGCTTTAGCACCAGAAGAACCACCTTCGATAGTATTATCGGCAGTAAATGCTGTCGTCTGCGATGCTACTAATAAACTTTTAAGAGCAAATCCAGATGCCGATGTAAAATCAGAATCAGTTGTAGGAACTAATGGATTTTTAATTAAAGCTACCTGACGGAAATCATTATCAGTTATAAATGTATTTGTTTCATTACCAGATGGTTTTGTATTAAACATAACAGCTTTTGCTCTAAGATCGTCTAAAGCGTTTGCACCAAAACCATTTTTTGGAGAAAGCACAGCACGCGCTTTAGCAGAACCTGAACTAAATTCTACAGTAGCTTTAGTGAAATCGTGTCCATGTCTAATGCCACCACTACCATCTGAATCTAATAAAACATCTACAACTGTACCACCAGATATAATTGCTGTGGCTGTGCAACTATCACCATCACCAACTACTGTGACTATAGGAGCAGTTGAATAACCAGTACCACCAGATATAACACGAATACTACCAATTTCACCTGCTGTTGCCGATGTTTGTATACCCTTTTGCTCTATTAAAGCTGCCGCTGACGAACTGTCTGTTGTTCCAATTAATTTTACAGGAACAAAGTTTGCAGAAAGAAACTTGTTTGCATCTGTAGCAGAAAGAGTGTAAAGAAATTTCCAAGTGTAACCATCAGCTAATAAGAATGATGACTGTGAAGATCCAGTCGGTTCTACAGTAGATGCTACAGCCGCACCAGTCGAGTCTTTACCTTGTTTTAGGCAAATATAAACTGCATTATCGTCTGTGATAACAAAATATGGTGTAGTAGGGTGTGAAGCTGTGTTATCGTCCCAACCATCATAAAGTGTACCAGAAGTCCAGTTATTTCTAGGAACAACATATGAAACGTCTTCACCAGATTTAATTGATTGAAGTTGCAATCTTAGATTACGTTCTTCTCTTAAAGTATTGACAGGTGTTGGAGCCGTATCTGAACTATCCCAATCAATAGAGTTACCTATACCGATATAATAAGATGATGTTGATGTTCCAACTTCTGTGATAAGACTATCAAGAAGCACCCTTTTTAGACTGTCAGTAATAATGCCTGTCATTTGTTTTTCCTATTAAGATACTGTAACGCTTGATTGGTTACCAACGAGATACCAATTAGTACCGTCCCAGATAACTGTTGCGCCGTCATATTGAGCCAGTGCAAATGTAGAACCTTGTGCAAAACTTGCAGGCGTTACAGTAGCTACTCCAGCTCCTTTGTTTGTAAAAGTTTTAGATTCACCGACTGTTGTACCATCGGCTAAAGATACTGCTAATGCAGAACCTTTATTACATATTATATAGCCTACTGTTGTAGAAGCCGCACCATTTGCGGTCATTGTTGCAGATGTAATCGCGTGCTTATTAAGTACAGCAGAGCCAGTACCCTTACCACCAACTGTCATATTAATGTTAGTATCACCACCACTTGCAATAATTGTAGGGCTATTACCTGTTGCGGCGTTGGATAATGTTACTTCATTAACTGCTGAACTTGTTGCAGTCACTTTAATTAGCTCATTACCATTAGTGTCGTTTAAAGACGTTCCATACTTACCTGTGTTTATTACAGGAGATGTCAAAGTCTTGTTAGTAAGTGTCTGTGCAAACCCCGTAAAGGCAAATGTATCATTTGAAGACAACAAAGGTAAAGTAACAGTTCTATCGGCACTTAGTTCACTTACAGCAAACACATACTGATGATTAGCAGATGTGTCATTAATTTGTGGTGTTGTTATGACAGGAGATGTCAAAGTCTTATTTGTTAGCGTTGAAGTTGCCGTATCTAATGTTATAGTACCATTAGCATTGGGTATTGTTACCGTTCTATCAGAAGTAGGATCTGTTACAAGTAATGTTGTTTCAAAACTATCGGCAGATGCACCTTCAAAGACAACAGAGTTTGAAGTCAAAGTAATACCAGCGGAAAGAACATCACTGTCCCCACCTAATTTTTGAAAAAGTTCTATAAAATTGGAATTAATTTTACTACCAGCAGAACGTAAAGTTTCACCTGTGCCGTCATTAGCAGCCGCTCCAATAGATATGTTTTGCCTAGTCATTAAATTTCAATCCTTTAAACTTTAATTAATGTTATTTATAACAGTTATGTGAGTTCATTTGCAAAGTCTCAATATTTTATCTAAGTTAATATACCGCCTGCTGAATCTGCAAATACAGAACCATGTTTGCCGTCAAAGTGCGATTGATCCATAGTTTCGAATGTGTTAGAGAACTTAACTGCTTTAATTGTTCCATCACTATCTTCATCGAACCTAGGTGAGTTGGCATCAATAGCATCCTCAATATCGTTATACATAGCATCAAACTGTGCAACAGTAAGTTCGCTATACACCCTAACAGTTGCATTAAGATCAACACGTTCTTTATTAAGATCAGAATCGCTTGTATCATCAAAGATACCAGTGACAGAAGTGAAAGCGGTCATATTTAATGGATTACCTGTAAGTTGTAATGTAACTTTACCAGGATCACTATCTAATATAGCCAAAGGTTGAGTTCCTAAGTCTAAGTTTCCTAGACTTTCGAGAATAACTTCACCACCAAGAAAAAATCCTGATGGGTGAACAAACGATTTATATAAGTCTCTCCACTTTGCGATTGGTATTGATGAACGAACTAATACGGATAACACTTGATATAGCGCACCATTCTGAATATACCTCAACGATTCAGAACCAATTTTAGATTCACCTACAATAAACAAATTGGATTTAGGATAAACAATCTCTGGTTGTTCCCCATAGAATGTTCTAAAGAAAGTTTCAGATGAAGATAAAGAACCTTTAATTCTATAGTTATCGGCAAGCATACCGGCTACTAGCCGTGGGTCTTTAAAATAATCAGCAGTCACAAGACCCTGACCAATTTCACCGAATATCTGATTTAGATATGTAAGTTCTGTTGCCCTTACATCTCTTAACTTATACAAATTCTGTATATCATTATCAAATCCATGATTTGCATCAGAATCCATATAGTCGTAATAATTTTCGAGAAAACTTACTAGCTTAGGATACTCGGCTACGTAGTGTTCAGGAAGAACTTCTCTAACCTTGCTAGTAGATAGATTTCTACCTCTGCGATCTTCATCAAGTAATGTCTGTTGAACCATTATAGAGCTACTTGTGTTTTGCCGTAATCTACTGTACCAGCAGTAAACGATCTAGTTGTATCAATATTCAGTACATAATTTCTAAGAGGTATAACTGTTCCTTGATTTGCAGGGGTTGCTGATATTCTAATGTAATCGACACCACCAGAAATTGATACTGGTGCAAACCCTGTTAATGCAACAACACCAGTTGTAGCATTGTAAGTACCTACATTACTAATTTGAATACCACCATCTGCATCAACAACTTGAAGTTGTGTAGAGCTTAATAGATTGCGTATAGTACATAGCTTACTATTAAATGTAAATGTGTTAGAACTAACAACATAGTGAACATCGTCTGGTATAGCAAGTTGAACAGGAAAAGTAATATTATATGCTTTTGATACTGCTAATGTAGGCACAAACCTTCTTTGTAGCTTTACGTCTATTTTTGAGTTTAAGATAGAGTCGCCTATGTTATCAATTTCTGTAAGTAAATTAGATCTTCTGAACGCTTTACCAAATGCGTTTAGATTATTTGTAAAATAATTTGATACAATCTTAGAAACATTAGTTTCAGCACTTTTTAATGTTACATTGGTTTTATTAGGATTAAAGTTAAACAGTGTCGAAGTCTCAAGAAACGTTATAACAGGATCGACAAACTTTGTATCTATTGTCATAATAGCTAAAGGTTTAATAAGATTAGTTATGATTTCATCTTGAGTAGTAGCCTTTGATGCTGTTGATGTCGTATCAGGAAACTTTAGAGATACAAAGACTTTACCATATTCTGGTGTAGGCAAGTTATCTTCGCCGCCCCAAGCAATACAATCATATACAGCTGGATATTTTGAAAGAATTAAAGCCTTATAATCGTCAGCAGTAACAAGTCTGTTTTGGGCTGAAAATGCAATAGGTGCATTTGATCTAATAGACTCTATTGTTTCTTTGTTTGCACCACCACTTGCGACTGTAGATGTTGTTGATACAATATCATAAGCAATATCATCAACTGTTATTTTATCAGTTGGAACATATGTAGCACCACCATTTGATAATGGACCTTTAGAGGATAAGTAAGAAACAACAATCTTATTGCCAGCTACAGGAGCTAGTCCGGTTGTAATGCCGTCACTAAATGATAATTCATAAAAGCCATTAGGGGATTCTCTTAATTGAAAAAGCCTTGAGCTTGTGTCAATTGTAATTGCTTTGTGTAATTCAGAGTACACAATAAAATCAGAAGATGCTGAAGAATTAAATACATTTACTGCAACAGTCTTTGTATCAATAGAAGTTTCAGGAATGACATAAATTTGACGATCTGCTGACGAACCAACATAAAATGTTTTCGTTTTCAAAATACCTTCGACTAAAGGTATTGATGTTGTACCAAGAGAACTTAGGAAAGAATAATTACCTGTGCCATCATCGGTTGCAGTATGTGCTTCAAGCGTATAGAATGTGTATGAAATATCATCAACATTTGTAGTAAAAGTAGAATACTTTGGCAGTGTTATAGTAGACGGTCTATCTACAGCAGTAATAGTAGTTGATAGAGCTACGTGTGCAGTTGCAGAAGTGATTGATTTTGGATTATACCCAAGTGTTTCTGCATGTGACACGACAGAGGATCGTAACTGCGCTGTATTTAAGAACGATTCATTAAGGGCAAAGTTTGCAACTATACCATTGAAATGAGTGTTATGTGCTAATACATCAAGTATATTTGATAATCCAGATGCTTCAAAGTTATAATCAGCAAACTCAGATTGTTGTGACAAGTGTGTTTTAAGACTTGTTTTGATTGTTGCAAAGTCGAGTTGTGTTGACTTAATATTAGTAGCCATATTATCTTAGCCTCGTTATGTTTGTTTCAAGTGTTACAATCTCATCAGAACTTACTACTTGAAAAGTTAAACTGATACTGATACTATTAGCATCAGGTTGTAGATTAGTAACGATGTTTTTTACTTTTGCTCTTGGTTCATATCTACTTAAAGCTGATTTAATAACAGTATCAATTTCGTACATACTGTCGTTATCTGCTAATTGAAAAAGAAGGTTATTTAAATCCCCACCAAAACTGGGCTGAAAAGGCTTCTCATATTTGTTAGTCAATAATAAATTCTTAACAGCTTGCTTAACAGCCGCCGCGTCTGTCTTCTTGAATATTTCACCAGAAGGTTTCTTTGCAAACGTCAAATCTATATCACTGAACAATTTCTTACGAGTTGTTACAATAGATCTAGCGTTTAAATTACCGTCTTCTACTGAAAATGCTCTTGATACCATTTTTATTCGCTTTTTATTAACTTTAGGGTTGACAATCTAGTAAATTGTGTATATAATAAAGAAGTAATATATGAAGCCCAGTATATACTCAACTTTTTTAGAATCACTATTAATTAAGTTTATTTATAACACTTATTACTAATCTTATAATTCATGTAAAATTAAATCACTAGAAGATAGAATATTACCATTATATCTCGTTTCTACTTCACTTTTAAAATTACCATCAATCACATCATAACTTTCGTTTAGCATAGGGCTTATGATTATTAATTGACAACTTAGTGGCACTTTAGGGTCATAGCTATCATAGTCTAGTATTATTTTTTGCGTGTTAGCCAAATCTTTTAAAAGATCAGCAAACCAATACGTTTTTTCAATATCTACAATACCAGACTCATTTTGTATCTCCCATACAGCCGCACGTCCTTCTGACTTGTATCTGTTAATACTATCAGACCACCCTTTTGATTTAGTATCGTTTGGTCTAACATTATAAAGACCTTCTACTACAACTATTCTATAATTGTGCATCTCATTTTTAAATTGAGGATCATTATACTTTTGTAATATATCAGCGTTCACCTGAAAGTTTCTTGCTATCTGCGCTCTATCTTTTGTAGGCACTTGAGATATTACTCCAGTCGCACCTTTAGCACCAGTGTATGTAGCCAAGGTTACTGATCCTGATAACTTAGTTTTATTATTAATAACAGCATCGTTTTTTATAACTATATCTGGTTGGTAATTAACACTTGGATTAGTGTCTGGTACAACAAAGGCAATATTATTACCTCTTGATGCACTT
>ERZ1048068.2648-NODE-2648-length-12429-cov-4.189187_pt1 | contig 12429 bp, 16 predicted proteins | sample MGYA00383098_ERZ1048068 | MGnify/ENA primary metagenome ERZ1048068 (study PRJEB29581, sample SAMEA5548368) | metagenome | biome: marine; feature: coastal; material: water | depth 1 m | study: Short-term variability in the microbial, nano- and picoplankton... | reverse complement strand
ATTGTTCTGGTTGGCGGGGCGGGTGATGCGCGGAAGATCGAGGTCGCGGGGGCGAGTGGGGTTCTCTACTTTGCCCACGCGTTCGTTTAGGAGCTGTCGAAAATTATTTCCTTCGATGCGATTGGCCGCGGCGAGGATTTCGCCGTCGGGTGAAATCAAGTAGAGGGAGTTGGGTCCGGCACCGAGTCCGATTCGCATCGAGTCTTCGAGCGTATCAGCGATCCACGTCACCTTGGTGCCGAGTTTTTAGCGGGCTTCTTCCAGCTGGAGAAACCGTTCGTTCATGTTCTGGGCTTGGACGTAGCCATCGAGCTCCGGGTGTCGAAGGCTTTTGTAGAAATAGAAAAACTGCACGCCCTTGTCGGCGTAGTCTGCATGCATGGCCTCCACCTCCCGGTAGCCTTGGTGGAACTGCGGGCAGGTGAGGCATCCGCCGGAGAGCACGGTGTATTTGCCGGCGACGAGTTCCCGCACTTTCAGCGGCTCACCCTCGGCGGTGAACGCGTCCATATCTGGTAGGGGCCCGGAGCTGAGCACGCTGTTGGCAAATCCCCCGCGGGCGGGTGCGGCGGGTTGGGCGAAGGTTGAAGTCGCCAGCTTAGCTACCGTCAGGAGGGCAAGGAAGAGTCTCATGGTCGACCGTAGAGACGCCATGCGCGGGAAATGGGTTACACTCGGAGAGGCGTTGAGTTTAAATTCGCGGGTATCGCTGACGGTCGTCTTATCAGTTTTCGCCGAGACCCGAGACCGGGATAATCTTCGCGACGTCGGGGTTTTCGCTGACGCGTGGGGTGAGTCTGCTGGTGGTGGTGAGATTGGTGATCTCTACGTATTTGGTGGGACGGTAGGGGTGGGGGAGGGTCGGATCGAGTGCCCCGCTAGGATCGTCGAAGAGGACGACGTTGGAGGTGCCGGCGCGGGCCGGGCCATCGTCGATGGTCAGTCCTTCGATACGAATCGTGGTGGGCATGGAACTGTTGTAACCGAAGTCGTGGGTGCCGTCGTTCTGGACCCCAAACATGGCGACCGTATCGCTATCGGACTGGGGCGGAACCCAACGGCTGTTGCGGATCAGAACTTCTCCGTCCCAGGTCGATCCGTAGTCGCTGCGGAACTTGATCATGCGCTGACTGTGCACGGTTGAGTCCTCGACCACGAGTTGCCCGCGACCGATCGCATTGACGCCCATGTGAACGAGGGTGGATCGACGAATGATGTAGTAGCCGGATACGCCCATGTGCACATCTATGCGCGAGAGCATACAGTCCTCCACAAGGAGGTTCTTCATGAAGTTGGTGCCCGCGATTCCCCAGAGGCTGGTATTGTGGATGTCACCCATGCGACAGCCCTGCATCGTGAAGTTTACTACGAGACCGGCGTTGTAGCCGTAGGTGCCCAGGGATACGGGAAGGCCCGCTCGTCCGATGGTTTTGTAGACCTTGTGAGGGGTGATGCGGCAGTTGCGCAGCGTGATGTTGGCCGCCTGCCCCCTTGGTAAGGATGGCCTACATCGGTCTGGCCGACGATCTCGTAGGAGAGCCCATCTACGACGGTATTCGATCGAGAGATGACGATGTTGCGGAACAAATAGTTGTAGCCTTCGGGTTGTACCATCCGGTTGGCGATATTGATGAAAAATCCGCCACGTAGCATCAGCGGTTCCGCGTCGATGGCCTGGGCCTCAATCTTCGTGATGGTATCGTAGTCCCACTCAATCGCGCCCTCGATCGTGCCATCTTGATAGAGGATGAAGACTTCCTTTTGAGCGGTGCCGGAATTGACGTTCAGGCCGCGACGGATGAACCGGCGCTTGTTGTCGTTCTCGATATACACCAATAGATCCGTTTCGGGGCGAGTATCGAGGCGTTCTTGGCCAATCGAGAGGCGTTCGATCGTCAATGGCACCGGTTCGAGTTGCGACCGGACTTCGAACAACGACTGCTCGTTGTCCTCCACACCTTGACTGTCATCGATGATGAATCGGGAGGTGCCCCAATCGGTGGAGGTTTGGATTATTACGGTCAAAGCCTGTCGCCCGAGATGATAGGTGGCTGTGGGGGAAGACTTCACGGGTAGGTTTTGCTCATTGGCAAATACGTGTGCTGCAACAACAGCGGGAAGGTGGTCAGTCAGACTGTCGCCGACCGCCCCGAATTGCTCATAAGTCACCACCGACTCCTTCGACTTCTCCGCGGACAGGCTAACGGACGAAAAGAGGAGCAGCACGCTCAACACCGAAGTGAGGCGAACGATTAAACAAGAAAGTGGGGCGGGAATATTAAAGGGTTATCTCGCCACGCTCATTTCCGCAAAATCCATCACAGAAACCGCATGTTTTTCAGAGAGAGATTACCACCCGTCCAGTAGAAGGTATCATTCAAATTATCTCTCACTCCGGCTTAAGTGGCGGCTTAGCCCTAAAATTAGGGCTAAATTAAAAGAAGAAAGAGTAGGGAGGGGATTTCGCCGTGCTCCTCGTTTGATTTGTGGCACGGAACAGGCTAAAGTTCGAACCAATGTCAGGTTTTCGCATTCGCACATCTCTTCAAGGCCGCCAGATCAAGAACCCCTTGGTGCGGACGTTGTCCGCTTTGATCGGACTGGTATTGGTGCTTGGATTGGTTGCTGGATTGGTGTTGATCGCGCTGCCCTTGGCCATCGGAGCCGTAGTGATAGGAGGACTCGCCGCGGTGTTGCTACCGGTACTACGTCGGCGAAGAAACACATCGCCCTCTCCGCTACCCCGAAGCCAGCCCGGCAAAATGAAGAGCGTCGAGCCGGATGCCCCGCCCCGGACGTTAGGTTAGCATCCAATCAGAGCCAAAAAGACGGATTCATGCAAAAGATCGTTGAGTCCATATGAAAGGGACAGGTCAATAATAGTCCGCAATATCGGGGAGGATGGATTTTTTGGGGGGATGCGATAGGCTCGGATTAAGGTGGACCCAGTTGAAGGGCAGGCAGTTTACCATTGGATGACTCGCACCGTGAATGGGGAGCGGCTGCTTGATGATGTCGCGAAGGAGACACTCAGGAAACAGATCTGGCAGATCGCCGATTATTGCGGTCTCGGGATTATCACTTACGCGACCATGTCGAACCACTTCCACGTTTTGATCCGTGTGCCGCAGAAGCCTCCGCTTACCGACACCGAACTTATCCGGCGCTACCGCGTGCTTTATCCTAAACCCACCAAGTATCAAACCGCCCGATTTGAGGTCATCCAGTCCCAGCTAAAGTCCCACCACCCGGAGGCCCAAGCATGGCGCGATCGACAGCTGGCGATGATGGGAGACCTTTCCCCGTTCATGAAACTGGTGAAGCAACGTTTTTCGGTTTGGTTCAATCGAACTCACCAGCGCTACGGCACGTTGTGGGCTGAGCGCTTCAAAAGCGTCCTTGTCGAGGCGAAGGTCGGCGTCATGCGCACCATGGCCGCCTACATCGACCTCAATGCCGTTCGGGCTGGCTTCGTAGACGACCCGAAAGACTACCGGTTTTGTGGTTACGCCGAGGCCGTCGCCGGTCGGAAATCTGCCCAAGATGGAATCGTCCAACTCGTTGAGGGCGGTCGCGCCCACGACTGGAAGTGGACCCAAAGTGCCTACCGCGAAACCTTGTTCGGCAAGGGCTCTGCCCCGAGGGAAAATAAGTCTAGGATCGACGCTGCCGCATTCGAAAAAGTCATTAAATCAAACGGGTAACTTCCACTCCACGAGGTTCTGCGTTGTCGCGTGCGCTACTTCACCGACGGCGCCGTGCTCGGCGGTCAATCTTTTGTGCAGGAACATCTCGGCACTTATCAAAAGCTCACCGGCGCCCGAAGTCGCACCGCTCCGCGCCCTATTCCGCGCGTCACCGACTGGGGTGATCTTACTATGTTGCGCATACTGGGGCGAAAAGCATTCGGCACATAGTTAGAATCGATTGAAAGATTCGATCGGGATCGCGCGTTACAGATTCCATGAGGTATTCCGATAACTTGCGGACAAACATCATCGCGTTCGCGTGGACGCTGCTGTTTCTCAGCCCGCTTCTTTCCGCTGACAGCGAGGAGTCTGACTTATGAGCGGCTACGGACCGAAATCGCCCATCACGATGAACTCTATTATCCGGAGGCCGCACCCGAAATAACCGATTTCGAGTATGACCTCCTGAAGCTCGAACTACAAAGACTTGAGCAGGAGGCAGGTTTCACGCCGTCTACTTTAGGCATCGGTGATGATCGATCGAAGCTGACCGATCGAGTCGAACATAGGCAGCCCATGCTGAGCTTGGAAAAGGCTTACTCAGATGAAGCAATTACCGTATCCTGGAACCGCGTTTCCGAGGTCACTTCGACCGGCCCCCCTTGATTTTGCAGTCGAGTCGAAGTTCGATGGTGTGGCCGTAAGCGTCGTGCTCCGTCACGGTGAATATAGATCCGCCGCGACGCGCGGCAACGGCGCGGTGGGTGAAGATATTACGGCCCAGGTTGAAGCCATTCGCGGCCTCGGCTACGAGTGGGAATTCGATACATCTTTTCCGCGAATCGAACGGATCGAAATGCGTGGGGAAATCTATTTGGCGAACACGCAGTTCGATGCGCTCAATGAAGATCGCCGGGCCGCGGCCAAGCCCGAGTTTCGACATCCGCGCAGCGTTGCGGCGGGTGCAGTTAAACTCTCCGATCTGAACGAAGTCGCCTCGCGCGGGCTTTCGATCGTTTTTCATGGTTGGGGTGATATTGATCCGGCAGGCGCTGCGCCGATTTCAATTTCAGAATTTCATCGTTTGCTCGACGCGCGGGGGCTTCCGTCTGCTCAGATGGTGCGATTCGTTACGCCTGAAGACCCCGCTCAATTGAACCGTGCGGTTGAGTGGGTGCGTGAATCGATCACCGGAGTTCCAACTGATGGAGTTGTGAGCAAAATCGATTCGACCAGTCTCCAGAAATCGCTAGGCAATGGACCTACTGCCGCGCGATGGGCGATCGCCCGAAAATTCGTTCCGCCTCGAGCCCGCACGGTTTTAAGGAATATCGCGTGGCAGGTCGGTCGAACCGGAGCACTCACTCCGGTAGCGGAATTCGATTCGGTCACGCTGGGTGGGGCGAAGGTCCGTCGAGCTTCGCTGAGTAACGCCCGTGAAGTTGTGCGACGCGATCTTCGGATATCAGACTCGATTTGGATCGAAAAGGCGGGAGAGATCATCCCGCAACTCACGGGGATTGATTACGAGCAACGTTCCGCGGATTCGCGGACTTACCTTTTACCCGATTCATGCCCCTCTTGTGGGCGGTGGATAAAGGGTGCCGGGATCCAACTCGTTTGCGAAAACTACGATTGCCCCAAGCAAGTTGGGCAAAGACTACTCCACATTGTTTCGAATGGTGCATTGAACATCAAAGGGATCGGGCCAACTTTGGCAGAGCGGTTGGTCGAGTCAGGATTGGTGCGTTGTCCGAGTGATCTTTATACGCTCCCGTTGGATCAGTTGGTCGCGCTCCCTCGCGTGGGTGAAAAAACAAGTCATCGATTACTGACCGCAATTGATGAAAGCCAAGATGCGCCATTGGATCGTTGGATTATTGCGTTGGGACTGCCAGGGGTGGGGCCGCATGGCGCGCGGCGGTTGGCTGCGGATATGCAGTCATTGTCCCTGCTATTTAATCCGATTGAGCGGGAGGTGAGGCTCTCCGTTTTAGGTGGCGCAGTGTCGACCCAATTGGAGGCATATCTCCGACGACCCGAGATCGAGGAAATGCTGCGACAGATTGCCTCTGCCAGGAGCGATCAAGAATAACGTCGGTCGTTCGGGATTACTCTGAAGCGAGTAGTCGTTCGATGGCGCCCCGGAGTTGATCGTCGATCGAAGGTTTAGTGAAGGCGACGGTCGCTTCGTAACCTCCCCGAGGCAGCTCGTCGGCCGTGGGGATATACCAGAGGCCGCCGTCGCCGTAGCCGATTGTGATTACGGATCTGTCAGGGCGAAGAGATTGAGCGTGCAATTGATACTCCAGGAAGGGTTCTCCGGGGAGATGAAGCTGAGCGATTCCGTTGAGGAAGAGGGCACTGATCTCTGAGGGCTTTTCGCTTTGGGTGTGTGCTTCCCAGCTTCGCCAGAAGGCGTGTAGGATTTTTCCAATGCGGGGTGCCTCGGCACCGCCTACGGTGGCTCCGAGTTCGTCTACGGTGGAAGGAGGACGAGACTCCGGAAAGATTTTGAAGGTTTGCCACGCGACCTTTTGTAGGGGCTCAGGTTTGAGATGAGACTCTGATTCTACGATGGCGGCATGCATACGTTGAGTGAGGGCAATGCGGGCGGCGGCCGAACCATCATTGTATTTACCGGCGGCGATGTTGCCGGCGCAGCCGGTGAAGTAGAGATGGGTGCAGTCGGGCTCCTCGGCCTGTCGTTGTTTTCGCGCGAGTCCGCAGAAGTCGCTCGCTACCCGACCATCACGATAGTAGCTCATGGGGTGAGTTGCGTAGGTGTGACACGAAACAATTTTTTGGGTCCCCGAGTAGTAGGCCAGGGTTTGCAGATTTGGATCGATCAACCCTTCCGGGAGTGCGGCGAGTTCGGGTTCGTCGCAGGAGCTGCCGCGCATGATGCGAACATGGCCGTTTTCGTCTCGGTCGACGCGGCGATTGGAGGCCACGTTTTGCACGACGGCGCTACCTTGGGCGACATGAGTGATCGCAATTGGGTGATTGAGCGTTGCCGTGATGGCTTCGGAGGCGCGGGTGAGACAGGAATCGAAGAATTCGGGATCAAAGACAGTGCTCGGCCCTAACCGTTGTTGAGTATCCTCGCAGACGAACGGGGCATTGTGTTGGTGGACACAGTGCAAAGCGACGCGCTCCGGACTCGTTTGGGCCGCATTCGCCAGGATCTCCCGGAAGCGGAGGTGCGTAGAATTCATGAGGCCGGCCCAATCTAGCACGCAAACGACGATGGGCGCATCGTCGGTCAGCAGAATATATCCAATGCCCTCCAGTTCATCGTCGATGGCAATGGCCGGCGGCACCAACCCGCCGAGCAATGCGTGTCCGAGAGGCGGGGTGACATCAAAACGGAAAGGGGCGATTGCGATGGGCGACGACGAATTCAACTTGGTCAGAATCGGACCGGACGGTCCCGACACGCAAGGATGGGTGACTCCAATGTTGGTGAAGACGGGTGAAATTTCATTTCATTCTACGGTAATATTTTTAAGGAAATGGATAACGTTCGCTTGTTAATCTGAGTGGGCCGTTCAGTTTCAGCTTCCATGGCCCGCGGGCATCCTCCCACGTAGTCAGATTTTAAATACACAGTTTCTACTTCTACCATGCAGACGCTCGATTACGCGGTTCTTGGCGTATATTTTCTCTTAGTCACGGCCATTGGATTGTATTGTTACCGCAAGGTGAAGGGGTCGGGTGACTTCTTTGTAGCGGGCGGTAAGATCCCGTGGTGGCTAGGCGGCGTATCGCATCATGTGTCGGGATACAGTGGCGTGGTTTTCGTAGGCTTGGCGGCGATTGCCTACGAAGATGGTTTCACGGTTTACGTATGGTGGGCGTGGTCGGTCACCGTGGCGTGCATTTTGGGAGCGACGATGATTGGCCCGCGATGGGCACGATTACGGATAACGTTAGGAGTTGAATCTCCGACCGAATACCTAGCGATGCGTTACAACGTAGCGACGCAGCAGATCATGGCCTGGTGTGGGGTGCTTTTGAAGCTGTTCGATGTGGGTGCAAAATGGGCCTCCATCGGAATTCTGCTGCACGGTTTTACAGGTTTGCCAATTACGTTGGGGGTCTTGATCTCCGGGGCGATTTCGTTGGCCTATATCACAATTGGCGGGCTGTGGGCGGATCTGTATAATGATCTTCTACAATTTTTGGTCCAAGTTGGAGCTGGAGTGGTACTCTTCATTGCGGTGATGAGTCATCTGGGCGGGGTGAGCAGTATCACCGGAATTTGGGACCAATTGCCGAGTGATCACAGTAATCTGTTCAATGGCGAATATACGGGGTTGTTTGCGTTCGCGTTTATGATCGTGGCGTCGCTTTCCTACAATGGTGGTACATGGAATCTGGCGGCCCGCTACATTGGGGCGCCGTCCGCGCAGAGCGCGCGCAAAACGGCCATGCTTTCCGGCACGCTCTATCTGATCTGGCCGTTGGTGGTGTTTTTTCCGATGTGGGCGGCACCTATCGTATTACCCGATCTGGCTGAGCCCTCGCAGTCCTACGTTATGTTGGCGCGGCAGTTTTTACCGGCGGGATTGGTGGGCCTCGTATTGGCCGCAATGTTTGCCGCGACGACGTCGATGACGTCGTCGGACTCCAATACGATTTCAGCAGTGGTCACGCGGGATATATTACCGGTGATTTCGCCTAAGTTTCGGAAGCTGGATCAGAAGCGCGGGCTGCGCATAGCGCGGCTGACAACGTTTACGTTCATGGCGCTGACTCTGATGATCGGCATCGAGGCGGAGCGATTTGGCGGAGTGCTCGGGCTCATCATTGCGTGGTTTGGTGCGTTGATCGGACCCGTTTCGGTACCGATGGTCTTGGGTCTGTTACCCGCCTTTCAACATGCGGATGCGCGGGCCGCGATTACCTCTATCTTCACCGGGTTCGGTGCATTTGTAGTCGTGACCTACGGATTTGAAGCAGCCATCGACGTGCGCACTTTTGTGCCGGTTACGAGTTCGATCATCGTCTTTGGATTCATGGCTTGGCTGCGTCGTAACGAGCCTCTGTCAGAGCCAACGTCGAATCTCATGCGCAGTCTTTCGGGAGCTAATGACGAACCCGTGGGCTGACGGAAAGGGAGTGACCCTAGCGGGGCGAGCCGAAAGCTCGGTTCAAAGCTTAGTCGCCAGAGAGGCGCCGGAGCGTTCTTTGAAGACTAGGATGGTGCCTTCGTCAGCGAACCCCTCGAATGTCACGCCCAACGCAAAATCAACGATATCACCGGCGGGGAAGGTCCGGTTGAAGAGCGTTATCTTTGGCCGGAAATCATAGATCACGTTTTGGATGCGCAGAGATCGCATCCATTCGTGAAATTCGGGGAGGGAGGTGGTCCCAATTGATAGTCGATGTGGCGAAATCGAGAATGCGAGAAATTCGAATCCCGAACGACCGTGACGGTTTGAGGGTGGTCTTCGTCGGAAGAAATGAATGTTTCTACGGCCAGGCTTTTGCCATTGGGGTTTGATGCGTTCGGGACCAATCGATCCGGCGCCGCGGGATCGGCGCGGACGGACTGCGGATTCGATTCTAGAACGCCCATTGCATTTTTGAGTAGTGACTGCGCATCGGCGTCAGCGGAGAGCCGCGCGTCTGTTGAAACCAGTCCGTCGGCAGTCGCCATGAGTTTGCCGTCTTGAATCGCGTCTGCAGTTTCGGCGTCGCCCTCGATAATGGCATTGCTCAAAGCGACGCGTGTATCGTTGGCCGCAACGGCATCGCGGGTGTGTTGCAGCATTTGATTGACGCGTGATTGCTGCGGTTCGGATGGCGCTACCTCCATGCCGATTTGTTCCTTGAGCAATTCGAGAATGGGGATCGATCCGAAGAAGTAAGTGTATCCATACGTCGCGCCAACGAGGGCACCCGCGGCTGGAACCAGTTTTACCCCCAGGCGGAGGAGTTTGGTTCCAACCTTGAAGAGTTAGCCCACGAGACGGGATGAACTCGGTCCACCGCGGGATGGAGCGGACAAGAGTTCACTATCGAATTCGTCCTCCATGTCTTCAGTCTCTACGTCGGTTTCCTTTACTCTTTCGTTGAATGGAATGGGCGGACGAGACGGTTTAGCGTCAGGGTTTACTTTACTTCCGACGATGGAAGCTGGGCGAGGGCATGCACCGTGACATAGCCGTCATGATGATCGGCTGAATGGTAAACTTGATGAGCCGACATCAAGCGGGCCAAGACTTCCTGATGCGCGGGAGTTGCGGGAGGAATACCTGTGGGACTTTGTTCGATCATCTCCAGTAGGTGCTGATCAAACTGAGTTTGGGGATCGAGGGGCATAGTTGAACCCATCGTAAAACCAGGACTCTTGCGAGCCGGTAAGTCGTCAATGAGCTACTTCAGAAACGGGGTGATTACTTCAGTCCAAATTCTGTAACCCTTGGCGTTCATATGATCGCCATCCGCAATGAAGATATCCTGGAAGACTACGCCTTCCTCATCGACCATGGCTGACCAAACATCAGCGAACTCGAGTTTATCCGGACCATCACAGAAGTCCGCCAACATGGTGTTGAGTTTGCGGTAGTTATCTCGCTTGGCCCAATTGGCGAGACACGGTTTTGGGGAGATGAGGATGATGTGCGTTTGCGGTAGATCGGATCGGATTTTGGCAATCAGACCTTTCGCTTGTTTAAAAACGAGGGCGAGTTCTTTCCCGCGAGCGATGTCATTGTCTCCTTCGTATATGAACAAGATGTCGGGGCGTTGGCCTTTGATGAGCTCGTCGTAGAAATAAATCAGATCACTGAATTGCGATCCGCCGAATCCAAGGTTTTTGACGGTGTAGGCGGGGAATAATGACTCTAGCTCCGACCAGCGGACGATGCTCGAGCTTCCCGTGAACACCACTCGCGGTAACGAATCATCATGGCGAAACTCCTTGGTCATGAGTTGCTCGATTTTCGCGTCGAAACGATGCGGATCCTGCGCGTGCCCGCAGACGCCCGAGAGAAGACCAATGGCGAAGAATGGAAGGAGACGACGCATGGGGCGGTTCAACTAGGTTGCCTTTGCTAACTGGAGCAGTTCACCAAGGCGTTCTTCCGTGGTGGCAGAGGTCTTGGCGACAAAGCCGCGTTTGTGGGCGAAATGCACGTCGGTTTCGTTAGTGATTTTAGTGAAGTCAAAATACGGGTGATCGCGATGGCGCGAGAGTCCGTAGCCACTGCCACGGCGATCGGGGGAAATGATCGCGACCACGATGTTATTGAGACCCTTTTCAACAATGTAGCGGTCGATGCCGGATGACGGTTCCTCCGGGAGGGGGGCGGTGCGCGGAACAAATAGCACTTGGGTCGTAGCGCCCGTATCGTCGCCATCCGATTGCAAGCTCCACAGTTCGGCGTGCTCGGCGATGAAGTTAAGTCGAGTGCGCAGCGAGCGAAGGTAGCCGATAAGATCGAGGCCAACTTGTCGCATCATTTCCCAGAGGGGCTCGCCGGCGATGTGTTCGGACTTCGCGGCGAAGCAGCGCAGCATCGTGCCGTCGATGGGGGAATAGAGTTGGTTTACAGCATCGCGAGGCACGTTGAGGAATTTCGCGGTCGCGTTGGCGCCGCGGCAATCGAACCACTCGGCGGGTTCGAGCCAGTCGCAAAAACTGCGGGCGTCTTCGTAGAGATTGAGTGCCTTCAACACCAGTGAGAGGGCGCAGACAGGCTCGGCATCGTCGGGCAGATGATGATGATCGAAGTTATTGAGGGCAGGATCGTGGGAATCCCCCACATCAACGACGACGATATCAGCATTGGACACATCTTCGTTGTTAGGCTCACGCCGTATGATCGGCGCGGGGTGGTGCGCCAACAGCACGCAGCAGGCGAGAAAATCATCTTTGTGGGCGCTGCCCGGGTGGGTGAGGATCGTCGTGAACGGAGTCATCGCTGCCGAAGCTGGAAGGTCACCCACTTCGCGGCGATCCCGAAGTGGGGCCCTTGGCTCATTCTTCACTCCGTGACGGCGTAGACTTCGACGATGGCGATGCCTTCGCTGCCGTTCTTGTCGGTGACTTGTGCGGTGCAGACCCCGGGAGGTAGCGTGACGAGTAGCACGGCATCGGCACCGCCGCTGGTCAGAGCGAACGCGCCGACGTTTTGAGCGACTGCATTTATCTCAGCTTCCACGGCTTTGGTGTTGTCTTCCCAATTGTCGTTCTCGGCGATCACCTCTCCGGATTGTTTCGTCAGCACGAGCACGGGATCGGGCAATGTCGTCCCGGGGGCGAATCCGAATGACGTTTGCAATTCCGGGCCGATGCCGCGGATCAAAAGCCGGCGATTGGATTCAGTAACCACGATGCCGGGAACCATAACGGACGCGCCGGAACCGACGCGTCCCCGTGTGGAGATGTTGAGGAGTTGGGCGTTGGCCTAGCCATCAGCATCGTAAATCTCTGCGAGCGCGATACCGGTGCCGTTGTTTCCGCTCAGGTGCACACTGTAGGGGCCGGGCGAAAAATCGGCGACGAGTGAGGCATCCTGAGAACCTTCGGCGAGGGCGAACCCGCCGACTGCGGCCGTCACGGTCGCGACTTCGGCGGAGTCGATGCCCGCAGACCGATTATCATTGGAGAAGATGACATCTTTACCACGATAGACTGTGAGCTTAGGATCGTCCAAAATGGATGCGGGATCGCGAAAGGTATCGAGGGCGGGACTGGCACCACGAAGCAAAAGTTTCTGATCGGCGG
>ERZ1048068.2647-NODE-2647-length-12432-cov-5.752363_pt1 | contig 12432 bp, 5 predicted proteins | sample MGYA00383098_ERZ1048068 | MGnify/ENA primary metagenome ERZ1048068 (study PRJEB29581, sample SAMEA5548368) | metagenome | biome: marine; feature: coastal; material: water | depth 1 m | study: Short-term variability in the microbial, nano- and picoplankton... | reverse complement strand
CTCCTGAAACATTTACAATAACAGTCAATCCGTCGGCTCAAATAGATCAACCGACCTCTCTTATAGTTTGTGAAGACGATATAGTATCTACCATTAATTTCACAACCTTAAATACGGTTGGCACTACGACTTATAATTGGACGAATGATAATGTTAATATAGGGATTGTAAATGCCAGTGGATCCGGTGATATAGGGACATTTACAGCACTAAATTCTACGAGTACTCCACAAGTTGCTACTATTACGGTGACGCCTACCTATACGTACAATTCAATACCTTGTGTAGGGACTCCGAAGATTTTTACAATTACAGTGAATCCATCCGCTCAAGTGAATCCGATCGGATCACCAACGGTTTGTGCAAGCGATTTAACACCAGCCATCAACTTTTCGACGCTTACGACTCTAGGTACAACGACTTATTCTTGGACAAATAGTAATACGACTATTGGTTCTATATTGGCCGCAGGAACAGGAAATATTGCTCCTTTTACAGCTATTAATACAAGCACGATCCCACAAGTTGCAACCATCACTGTAACTCCAACGTTTACATACAACGGAAAAATTTGTTCTGGAAACCCAGAAACGTTTACGATCACAGTTAACCCGACTGCTGAAGTAGATCAACCTTTAAATGAAGTCTTTTGTGAATCCGATGTTGCGGTTATTAATTTCAACTCTTCAAATACTGTGGGGACGACTACCTATGACTGGACAAATAGTAATACTGCTATTGGGTTGACGGCTGTTAGTGGGACTGGACCTTCGATCACATTTACGACGACAAATACAGGAACGACTCCTATCACTTCAACAATTCAAGTAACACCAACATTTAGTTTTAATGGCGTCAGTTGTGTCGGACCCAATAAAGTGTTTACAATTACAGTGAATCCTAATGCTAATATGGTTGCCCCTACGTCACAAACGCTTTGTGAAGGCGATTCAACATCAGTGACCTTTGGAACTTTAAATAGTGTGGGTACCACCACGTACGCTTGGACCAATAACACCCCTAGTATTGGAATCCCTACATCCGGTACCGGCGATATTTCCACATTCACAGTGATTAATACTGGTAACACACCAATCGTTGCAAGTCTGTCGGTCACCCCAACGTTTACGCATGATGGTCAAAGTTGTACAGGGGCCGTTGAGAATTTTACAATCACGGTCAATCCATCTGCACAGGTTAATCCACCCGTTTCTTTTGTGTTTTGCCATGGAGATGCTGTTGGTGGTACTATTTTTAGTACTTCAAACACGGTAGGTACTACGACCTATAGTTGGACGAATGACAACATTTCAACAGGTCTTAACATTACTAATGATACAGGTGATGTACCCGCTTTTACTGCCACCAATACAGGAACGGCACCAGTCGTGTCCACCATCATAGTCACACCTTCTTTTGATAATGGAGGGTTAACTTGTACAGGACCCTCAGAAACGTATACAATCACGGTCAATCCTGTCGCACAGGTAAATGCTCAAGCCCCACAAGTTGTATGTGATGGAGAATCAACCAGCTTAACGTTTACATCTGTTAATACAGTAGGTCTTACAACCTATACCTGGTCAAATTCGAATACGAGTATTGGTTTGCCATCTTCAGGAACTGGAAGTATTCTACCGTTTATAGCATCAAATATAACTGGAGTTCCAGTAGCAGCCAATATAACAGTAACTCCTACCTTTACAAATGATGGCTTGTCCTGTTCTGGACCCACAGAAACGATTACGATTACAGTCAACCCCTCAGGCCAGGTAGATCAGCCAGTTTCTGAAGTTGTTTGTAATGGCAATTCTACAACAGCAGTCAACTTTACGACGACTAATACCACTGGAACGACGACTTTTTCATGGACTAATTCTAATCCAAGTATTGGATTAGTTGCTTCAGGAACAGGAATGATACCTTCTTTTGTTGCTTCTAATACTACAAATACAACTGCAATCGGAACTATTACAGTGACTCCATTCTATGAGTTTGGTGGGGAAAGTTGTGAAGGTATTTCAAAAGTATTTACAATCACAGTCAATCCTGAGCCTGAAATGGTTCAACCATTAGCGCAAGTGATTTGTGATGGCGATGCATTCTTTTATAATTTTGATACTGATAACACTGGTGGGACGACCACTTATGCTTGGACAAATAACAATACTGCGATTGGATTGGCATCTAGTGGAGTTGGGGACATCTCATCATTCACAGCAACCAATACAGGGTTAATTCCTTCCGTAGCAACAATACTCGTGACCCCAACTTTTACAAATGGAGGTGTCAGTTGTGTTGGCTCAACATTGAGTTTTTCAATCACAGTCAATCCTTCAGCGGATGTTGTTTTACCTACAAGTTTTACGGTTTGTAACACAGCTTCCACAACCTCTGTGAATTTTACTTCGGCCAATAATTCAGGAGCCACAACGTATGAATGGAATAATAATAATCCAAGTATCGGCTTAGCCGCTTCAGGGATTGGAAATATAGCTTCATTTATTGCTGTCAATACTGGAAATGTTCCAGTTGTAGCATCTATAGCGGTAACTCCAGTTTATAACAATGCTGGTGTCAGCTGTTCCGGGCTTCCCAAAACATTTACAATCACGGTCAACCCAACTGCAGAAATGAACGTACCAATTCCTCAGGTTTTATGTGACGGGGAAAACACCAACTTAGTAAGCTTGTCTTCAAATAACTTGGGTGGGGTAACCACCTATACTTGGGTGAATAATAACTCAACCATTGGATTAGTTGCAAATGGAGTAGGTAATATTGGGCCTTTCACAGCGGTTAATACTGGTTTTTCTCCGATTGTGGCAACGGTTACAGTCACTCCAACATACACAAATGATTCTGTATCATGTGTTGGGGCTTCCGAAACATTTACGTTCACAGTGAATCCGAGTGCTCATGTGATTCAGCCGTCAGATCAAACCATTTGTACAGCTGGTCTCACAACGGAAGTTAATTTTAATTCTTCAAACACGCTTGGGACGACGACTTACACTTGGTCGAATAACAACACAAGTACAGGTTTAGGAGCGAGTGGTTCAGGATCTATTTTACCCTTTACGGCACTAAACACTGGATTGTCTCCAAATGTGTCTACAATCACCGTGACTCCAACATTCACGTATGACGGGGTTGCATGTGATGGAACTCCAAAAGATTTCCTAATCACTGTCAATCCAACATTAGATATCGTTCCACCAGCCGATCAGTCATTATGTGACGGATTGATGACTGCAGCAGTTATTTTTTCATCTAATAACACAGGCGGGACCGTAAATTATTCTTGGATTAATGATAATACCTCTATTGGACTTGCGCCAAGCGGTTCAGGAGATATCTCATCATTTTTAGCGGTCAACTCAGGAGCAACGCTACAAACCGCAACGATTACTGTAACAGCATCCTATTCGAATGCTGGACAGACTTGTGATTCAACAGAAACATTCTTAATTTCTGTGAGTCCTAGTCCTGTAGCAACGATTTCGGGATTAAATAATTATCTAGTTTGTGAGAATGATACACCGCCTTTTATCACTTTTGAAGGATCAAATGGAACGGCACCCTATACGTTTACATATCAAATAAACTCAGATCCAGTTCAGCAAGTCGTATCAAGTGGAACTTCAAATACTGCAACAATTTCTGTATCAACAATTAATTCTGGTGCTAATGTCATTACGCTATTAAGTGTGTCTGATTCATCAACACCAACGGCTTGTACGTCCACTAATATTACGTTACCAAATAAGGCTTTTGTTGATGTTCAGGAGCAAGGCAAGATTATACCGCAGGATTCAAGCACGGTCAGTCAAGTTGTGTGTCAAGACACGGCGATTGCTCCAATTGTTTTTGATATCGGTGGTTCAGCCACAAGCGCGTTTGTAACAGGGTTACCTTCAGGATTAATTTCTTCTTTTGACCCAGCACTCAACCTTTTAACAATCAGTGGAAACCCAACCAGTTCGGGATCCTTTAACTATGTCGTTAATACCGCAGGTTCGACCAACGGATGTAACTCTACCTATGGCGGCACTATTATTGTCAATTCAAATGATGTCATTACAGAGTTAACACCAACGACAATCGATCAAGAGTTATGTGAATGTGACACACTTGCACCAATATCCTACAATCTAGGAGGTGGCGCAACAGGTGGAGATGTTCAATTTACACCAAGTATGCCTGTTGGAATTACGTGGTCGATTGCATCAAATATCTTAACTATTTCTGGTGCTTCATGTGAGATAGGGACTTTCAATTATACAGTTAATTCTTTTGGAATTTGTAGTGCAGATACCTATGGAGGTACGATTGAAATAAAAGAGAATTCTATCATTACATTAGTTTCTGGAAATCCAGATCCAATCGTTTGTGAGGGAAGTGCTTTTGCATCCCCAATTCAATATGCAATTTCTCCGACAACGGCTACATTGGTGATGACTCCAACAATTCCAGGGGTAAGCTTTAACCCTACAACCGGAATTATTTCTGGTGCCCCGACACAAAGTGGTGTCTACAACTATTCAATTAGTTCTGGAACGGGTTGTAGCAATACAATGACAGGCGTTATTACTGTGAATCCAGATCAGGATATATCATTTATTTCAACAAATAATACTCAAGTTAGTTGTCAGAATTCACCAATTGATCCGATTGTATTCTTAGTAACTGTTGGATTAGATGATGTCAGTATTTCTCCAGCGTTACCACTGTGAGATATCTATGCTTTTAATGCAGGAATTATAACTATTTCTGGAACACCAACAAACTTCATGAGTGTTGCCCAAAATTTCATCGTCACGACCATCGGTTCTTGTGGTATTTCGAAATCGCAATCTTTTACACTAGAGGTTAGACAAGAGGCTACAATAACGGTCACAAGTGACGTAAGTACAATCAACCAAGCCATTTGTCAAAGTGGAAGCATTGAACCAATTACGTTTACGATTGGCGGTGGTGCTACAGGGATTGAAACGGTTAATCTACCCGATAATCTAGTCCTAGACTATGATGCTGGTACGGGAGTATATACAGTTTCAGGAACCCCCGTTGGCTTTGGAACTTTCAATTTCAATATAGTAACCACAGGTTGTGTTGCGACACAATTATTTTCGGTAACAAATATAAACACGAATGTTTCAATAGAACTAACATCGGCTGTTGGAACCGATGATCAGTTATTGTGTCAGTCGAATTTTAGTGCGCCGATTACGCCTATAGTTTATACCTTAACTGGTGCGACAGGCGCGACTGTAACAGGGCTGCCAACAGGCTTAAATTCTGTTTTTGATGTGACCACAGGTCAGCTTGTTATTTCTGGAACGCCAATAGAATCAGGAGAATTTAACTATGCAATTACAACCTTGCCGTGTGCTCGAATAAAAACAGGAATGATCAAGGTCTCAACGCCAATTGCATTTTTTGATGAACAAGTCACTCAAGTTTCTTGTACTGGCGAAAATGATGGTTCGATTTCAATTGATATTAGAGGCGGAGCAAGTGTCGGTGGTTTGTATGCTATTACATGGACTGGTCCAAACGGATTTCAGCAAAATCAAGCTACAATTACGGGGCTTGAACCTGGAGTTTACACAATTTCTGGAACGGATATTTTAGGCTGTGCGATCCCAACAAAATCGTATGTTATTGCTGATGTTCAACCTGTTGAAATCTCATTACTTTCAACATCTAATGTTACTTGTAATGGAAGTTTAGGCTGTGCAGATTTTGATTTTACAGGGGGCACAGGAATTTATACAAGTTTCTTGCTAGAGTATCTAGATCCTTCTTCAGAGACATTAACGCCAATAACCGTCGCAAATAATAATTATTTTAATATTTGTGACCTAAGGGCTGGTTTGTACTATTTAACAATTGAAGACAGTAATTCATGTGCATCAGTGCCTTATTTGTTTACAATATTTGATTATAGTTCACTGGCCATTGAATCGGTAGAATTAGACGATTCGTTATGTGCGGACGCACCAGGTAATGTTAGAATCAAAGTGGCTAGTTTGGATCCAAGTTTGGCGTTCTATTACAATAATGTTTTAGTACCTCACCTGTACTTAGGAGATTCAATGTATGAATTAGCAATCAATAATCCAACGGCTCCTTCAGGGGTTATCAAAGTTAAAAACGATCAAGACTGTTGGAATACGATTTCTGTGAGTACACCAATTGAATCCCCAGGCTTTGAATATACATCCCTTAATTTTGTGACTTATAATGCAATCGATGTTAATGAAAGTATTGAGTTTACCAATACAGTGGATCTAAATGACATCCCTGCTGAGTATGATTATATTGTCTGGGACTTTGGAGATAATTCGCCTTTTAAAGTATTCTTTAATCCTGAAGACATCGTTCCTAACGCTGACGGAGATAGTTTTAAAACGGTCTTTCACACCTATACAATTGATGGTGTTTATACAGTAACGCTCACTGTCTTTAATAGCCTTGGATGTTCACGAGTCGAAACTCAAATCATCAGTGTAGGTCGAGGAGCAAATATTATGACACCAACAGCCTTCTCACCAAACAATGATGGGATTAACGATTTGTTTAGAGCGTCATTAATTGGCTTTACTGAAGTGTCCATGTTTGTATATGACAACTGGGGTAATATTGTTTACGAAATTACTTCGGAAGTTAATGCCTTGGATCCAGATTGGGGATGGAATGGTTTAGAAAAAGGAAACGATGAACCGATAAACGGGAATTATAAATACTTCGTAATCGCAACAACTATCGAAGGTGAAGTTGTTGAGAAAACAGGACAACTGATGCTTATAAAATAATACAGCTATGAAATTGAAATCTATATATATACTTACCGTAATTTTTGTTTCCAATATTGGATTTGCACAAGACAATGCAATAAAAAATCAGAACAAAATCATGGGAGCTCAAAACCCCAGTTTTTACGCCTTTGGAGACTCCTCCAAAGCGGGAGTGTTGACGGGCTCGGAAGGATTTAGTGATGCCAGTAAAATTGAAACCAAATTTGCCTTTATAAATCATTTCTTTCGAGATAACGATTTTTCATTGGCTTTAGATGTCAAAACAGTCGATGTGACGAGTCTTGGGTATTCCGTATCAAGTGCTAATTTGCACTACATTTATAGAACTCAGTTGAATTACAAATGGACATTTAATCCATCGGTATCCATAGGGTATGGAAATAATTCCTTAAACTACAACAATTTAGTTTTTGAAGATCAAATTAATGTATTGACTGGAAGTATCGCTGGAGTTACAGTGGATCCTGTGAATATTGATGGAAAAATTAATTATTTTGATTTAGCAGCAGGATTTACGGTTCGAAATAATGAGAATTTATTTTTTGGTCTTAATGCCAAACATTTGAATACACCCGATACTTCTTTTAATTCTACAGCGAATAATAAGAAAGCTTTAATGATTTCACTACAAGCCGGGTATGAATATGATCTAAACCCTTACGGACAAGGAATTTTACCAGCATTTTCCTATTTATATTTATACAACTCCTTTACCATGCAGGCTGCGAAATCAAGAATAGATCTTTATCAAGAAGTGATATTGGGTAATATTTCGCTTGGATTAAATCAGCATATCAATAATTACGAAGGAATTACAATATCACAATTTGGGACGTCTCTTAGTGTTTTTGTTGAACAAATTGAATTTGGAATTAATTATTCAATTGATATGGTACCTTCAGGGCCAGCGGGAACGGATTTTAATAGTTTTGAATTATACATTACATTTGATTTTAACCCTGATAATAAGAACAAAAGAGGAAACAACAGCCGTTTCTATGGATTGTAAGATAAAGTTGAATTGGGTATAATGTATTTATTGATACAGTATTTTTGTGAAAATCCAGTTTTATAATTAATCTTGTAATTCGTTTCTCCGATAAAAGAGTTAATTTATAAAGCCATGCCATCAAACCCCTTGTTGTCTATTGTGATCCCTGTATTTAATGAGCAGTTCAATGTAAGGCCCTTAGTCGATGCAATTGAAAATCATTTATCTGAATATACCTACGAACTTATTTTTATAGACGATTGTTCAACTGATAACAGTCTCCAGTCCATACAATCAATTTCAAACCCTAATCTCATTATAATTGCTTTTGATCAAAATAAAGGACAGAGTTCGGCACTCTCTGCTGGGATTCAGCGTTCCCGTGGTACGTACATAGTAACCATGGATGGGGATCTTCAAAATGACCCTAAGGATATTCCTAAAATGGTATCTCTAATTCAAAATGGAAATTGGGATATGGTGATCGGTGTTCGAGAAAACCGACACGATTCCGTGTTTAAAACGATCCCTTCCAAAATTGCGAATTACATCATCAGGAAAACCACTCGACTCCAAGTGTCGGATTCAGGCTGTGCGCTTAAGGTGATGACCTCCAAAACAGCAAAGAACATTCCTCTATACGACGAATTACACCGATTCATAGCACTCCATGCACATTTAGACGGGGCACGAATCAAAGAAATCCCAATCATTCACCATCCACGAACCTATGGAGTTTCTAAATATGGCTTGGAACGAACCTTTAAAGTATTGAAAGATTTAGTGTTGATTATGCTTAAACACAAACGCTCCAAATTTAATGGAGTAGGCGCTTAGTTCAAAACAATCGACCTGTTTCAAAAAATTATAGTAATTTTAGAATCTCTATGGATCTAACAACACCAACGATCAAAATAATTGAATGCCCTCGAGATGCTATGCAAGGCATTAAGGCGATGATCCCAACGGCTCAAAAAGTTCAGTACCTTCAATCGCTTCTACGTGTAGGGTTTGACACCATTGATTTTGGTAGTTTTGTATCGCCGAGAGCCATCCCTCAAATGGCCGATACGGCCCAAGTACTGGCACAGTTAGACCTTAGGAACACCCAAAGTAAATTATTAGCAATAGTCGCCAATAGCCGAGGTGCTTTAGCCGCCGCTTCTCATAAAGAAATTGATTTTTTAGGCTATCCGTTTTCGATTTCCGAAAATTTTCAGATGCGGAATACACACAAAACAATTACCCAATCTATTGACACCTTACAAGAGATCTTAACCATTGCAGAGGCTCACGATAAACGAGTGGTGGTATATATATCAATGGCTTTTGGAAACCCGTATGGCGATCCATGGAATGTGGATATCGTAGGGGAGTGGACCCAACGCTTAAATGCGATGGGGGTCGAAATCCTTTCATTAAGTGATACCATTGGGAGTTCCACTTCAGAATCTATTTCTTATTTATTTTCAAATTTAATCCCTGCTTACCCGCATATTGAATTTGGAGCCCATTTACATACCAATCCCTTACATTGGCACCCCAAAGTTGAGGCTGCATACAAAGCCGGATGCCGTCGTTTTGATGGTGCTATACAGGGCTTTGGAGGCTGTCCGATGGCCAAAGATGAATTGACAGGAAATATGCCAACAGAAAAAATGCTCTCTTATTTTACAGCTCAAAAGGCAGAGACCAATTTAAACGCGCTAAGCTTTGAAAGTGCTTATAACGAAGCCACAAAAATATTTTCAGTGTACCATTAAAAAAAAAGAGTCGTTAGTTTCCTAACGACTCTTTTTATGTTTTTTTTTTAGAACCTAAAGTCTAAGCCTCCGTAGATTCCAAAAGGATGCCCTGGGCGTAAGCCAGCAGGCACTTTAGCTACGGCATAAGTTTCATCTAAAAGATTTATCATTTTTGCAGTGATACTCAATGTTTTTGAAACATGGTATTTTCCTGCAAAATCGATGATAAAATTAGACGTAATACCATTAGTAGAGTTAACTGCATCTGCACTTGCCTCGGTCTTAAAGGCACCATTTAAACGACCACTTAAGTTGAGCTCAAACTTCGCATGTTCTAAAGATATTGAGGTGTTAAACTGATGCTTGGCAATATAAGGTAACTCGTCACCACTTTGAACTTCGCCCCACAAACCGTCATCACTTCCAAAACTATTTAAAAATTCAGTATCTGTAAACGTATAACCGAAAGTAACAGGAAAGGCATAAGATGTATCATTTTGGAGTAAGTCATAATTTAAAAGTAATTCAATCCCTTTCACACCCACTTCTCCAGCGTTAAATTGCTCTAATGATCCTGTGCCACCTGAAGCTGCTAAATCACTTCCCAACAAGTTGCTGTAATCGTTATAAAATCCAACAACTTCTCCTCTCAATCCTTTGATATTGAACCTTGATCCAAGTTCGTAATTGATACTTTCTTCGGATTCTTGTCCAACTGTATTTCCAGGAGGTGAAAAGCCTTTATGTACACCACCAAATAAAGACGTTGAATTGTTTAATTTATAATTGAATCCTATTCCAGGAATAAAAATAGAAACTTTATTTTCTCGAGTTGAAAGATCACTTCCTGTTCTATCAAAATCATTTGATCCAAAATTATCTCTTCCTAATACGATATCTTCATAACGTAATCCAGGAGTTATGGTCATATTATTAAATTTTAATTTATATAAAATAGACCCTGCAAATGCACTTGCTTTACTAATTCGATTGGCATCACTTCCGGGAGTTCCGGCGGAAGTTAAATTCATCTGGCCATCCGTAATACTGTATCCATCTTTCCACTGAAAACGGTCTTCTTCATCATAATGATATCGTAAACCAATTTCAATATCATGAAATATAGTATTACTGTTCCAATGGAAGTCCAATTTAGTTTGAATTCCTTTTGATAAATACTTTCTATTGTTTGCTTTTAGAACCAATGCATCCGCATTTGAATCTGAAGTCCCATTAATAATATTCATATAACTTGAGTAGTCCATAGGAGTTTCAAGTATTTTAGAAATTTTCTCTTTGTTGCCATCAAAAACTACATCGTTCAGTTTGTACCAATTTCGTGAAAAATTGTTATGATAGGCATTGCTTGTAATTCTAAACATTTTAGAAACATCTATTCTATGGGTCACCATAAATTGAAGATGCTCATTAGTCATTTGATCTTTTTGAGACGCTGCATATCGATCGAATGGATTGGTCTCGAAATCTTCTGTAGTTAAACCAAGGTAGGTCTCATTAGAAGTTTCATCTGAATATTGAAATTTAAATTCTAGAGATTGTTTATATTTAGCTTCTTGATTACTGTTAAGCCTTAACTTAGCTACTACATCATTTTTATCAAAACCTGTATTGCCACCTTTTGGTAAGTTTTTAAAACCATCCGAGTTGTTATTTAGATATTCAACTAGATACCCAATATTGGTTTTTGAATCTCCTATTTTTAAGTGGGTTTGACTTGTATTGAAACTTCCATAATTTGTTTCGATACGTCCACTAAATTGGTTTGGTATTTGAGTACTTACCAAATTTAGAGCTCCTCCTGTTGTAAAAGGTCCGTACTGTATTTGACTGCTTCCTTTTAAAATTTCTACAGCTTGCATCCTGGCAACTGAAGGAAAATAATAGGCTGCAGGTGCACTGTATGGTGCAGGTGCTATTAAGACGCCATCTTCCATGATAGATATTTTTGAACTACGCTCTGGAGAGGTTCCACGAAGGCTGATGTTTGGACGTAAACCAAAACCATCTTCTTCATAAATATTCACCCCAGGCACCGAGCGCAAAACTCTATTAATATCAGAATGTGAAAATTTTTCTAATTCTTTTGGTGAAATATAGAATGACGATCCTGTCCTGTTTTTGGCTTCATATTTACTCCCAAAAATGACTTGTGAGTTAATAAAAACGGGTTCTAGTTTTTGTATGGAGTCAACAGACGCTGTTTTCGTCAATTCTTGTGCGTTTATACTCCCTATAATTGTTAGGGCGAGTGCTGTAATAGTATTCTTCATTTATTTAGACTGATTAAAAATAAGGTTTAATTTCAGCCGCAAAGTTACAAATGAATTTTAGATTCACAAAGCTTATTTAGAATAAATAAACATAAAAAAATTAAAAGATTGATAAAGAGTTGTTTAACGTGTAAAAAAAAACATAAAAACATATCTATTATTTAATAAATGACCACATAAAAAGTGGAATTCCTGCAAATAATAAGAGGGCTAAATCTTTATTTTTTAAAAAACAGAACGATATCTACTATTCAACTGAAAAAAGCCTTAAATTTGCTTGCAATTATAAGCTAATTGCTATGAATGCACATCTATCCAAAATTGTCGGCGAAGGTCTTACTTACGACGACGTCCTTTTAATCCCAGCATATTCCGAAGTTTTACCACGTGACGTGAGTATTAAATCGAAATTCACTAAAAACATATCGTTGAATGTCCCTATTAGTTCTGCGGCAATGGATACGGTTACCGAAAGTAAAATGGCAATAGCCATGGCACGAGAAGGTGGAATAGGCGTGTTGCACAAAAACATGACCATAGAGCAACAAGCTATTAAGGTTCGAAAAGTTAAACGTGCCGAA